>Ga0272446_1003034_pt1 | contig 21865 bp, 28 predicted proteins | sample YNPCB0061_FD_194587 | JGI IMG/M metagenome (GOLD analysis project Ga0272446, IMG submission 194587) | Hot spring microbial mat communities from Yellowstone National Park, WY, United States - YNP-CB-006-1 | ecosystem: Environmental > Aquatic > Thermal springs > Hot (42-90C) > Sediment | place... | reverse complement strand
AGCTCCTCGGCCAGCGGCGTCGCGTGCTCGACGAGCGGCGTGTACAGGCACTCCAGCACGTTTGGGTTGGCCTTCAGCGCCAGGCGCAGGAACCTCTCCAGCTCCCAGTAGCACTCCTGGGCGGCGTGATCCTCGATCTCCCTCGCGCTGCTGGGCATTGCGGATGGAGAGCTCATCGCGGCGCAGCGCGACCTCTCGGCCGGCAGGCAGGCGCACAATGTAGGCGCCGTCAACCCGCTCGGGCACGGCGACCACCACCCCCACCGCGCCGGCCGGGGCCAGCTCGACGCCGGCAGCGTCGCGCACGGCCGCACGGACAACCATCCGGGTGCCGGCGGGGATGGTCAGCGGCGGATTGGTCAGGTCGCTCATGGTCGTTTCACGGCATATGCAAACGGCGGAGGCTTAGCTCCGCAGTTGATCGTGCAGTGCGTCTCCCCATACCCACCCTCGCGCCCACGTTCGTCGGTGTCTGGTGCGTGCCCGATGCCTGGTACTCGTGCTCGTGTGCCCTGTACCGCGTGCGCGGTGCCGGGAGTCGAACCCGTGTATCCAATAAGGTTTATGAGACCTTTGCAGAGGTCACCTGCGTCCCCTTGCGGGGAAGTGACACCCGCCCATCCGTGTTCGCTACCAACGCACCGCTAACCTTCAGTCCTCTACAAGATCTTCGGTCGCGAAGGTTCTTCTCGAAATATCGGGTATAATGTATATTGTAATGTATATCCGAGGAGGTGCCGTATGCCAGTCAAAGTGCGCAAACAAATCTATCTGGAACCTGCCCAGGAGTCGATGCTGAAGCGGATCGCGGGCGCAACGGGGGTGCCGGAGGCAGAGATCATCCGCCAGGCGATCGACCGGCACCTGCAGCGGGTACAGCTGCCACGCCGTGACCGCCAGGCCTGGGTCGCCGAGCGCGCCTATCTCGCACAGCTTGTTGCGTTAGGCCCAGTTGCGGGCGCACGTGCCTGGCAGCGCGAGGACTTGTATGAACGATAAGGTGTTGGTTGATACGAACGTCCTCGTCTATGCGTATGATCGAGCTGAGCCGCAGAAGCAACAGCAGGCGATTGCGCTCCTTGACCAACTGGTTCAGCATGATATGGGCGCGTTGACCACCCAGATCCTCGCTGAGTTTTTTGTCACCGTGACCCGCAAGCTAGCTGCGCCACTCAACCCTGCTGATGCGTATACGCGGATCGAACATTTCTTGCTAGCGTGGACAGTTTACGAAACCTCAGGGTTAGTCGTGCTCGAAGCTGCACGTGGAGTGCGTGATCATCAACTGAGTTATTGGGACGCCCAGATCTGGGCGACGGCCCGCCTCTACCAGTCGCCGGTTGTGCTGAGCGAGGACTTTTCGAGTGGCTCGTCGCTCGAAGGCGTCAGGTTTGTCAATCCCTTCGATCCTGCATTCCAGCTTGATGATTGGCTCTAGGCGCAATACCTTCCAACCTCATCGAGATGGGGGTTCGCGATCTGATCGACGCCCAGATCCAACCGCATGGAATAGGGAGGGGACCAATCCAGCCGCGCCGGCGGCAGGCAGAACCCGCGCCGATCGGGGCCAGCTCGACGCCGGCAGCGTCGCGCACGGCCGCGCGGGTAACCATCCGGGTGCCGGCGGGGATGGTCAGCGGCGGATGGGACAGGTCGTGCATGGATTCTTCGTGTTTATCCAGGCTCCTGATCAAGCCTGGCCGCATCGACCAGCACGATGCTAGAGCGGCGGGCATCCTCGCGGGCGGCCAGCGTGAATCCAGCCCGGGCGAAGAGCGCGAAGTGCGTTGTCCAGCCCTGGCCCGCATCAGGGAGATCGGCGCGGAGCAGCGGCGCTTTCTGCTCGACCAGCTCGCGCACCACCGCGCGATCGATCTTGTCGGCGCCCCACTTGCACTCGCCCACGAGCACCTCGCGGCTCTGAAAGTTCGCGGCAACGACATCGATCTGCACCTGGCGACTCCAGTGGCTGCCGATCGTCTTGGGGGGTGAATGGGAGGCCGCCGGCTCGCCCCTGCTCCAGCACCCACTGCCGGGCGAGATCTTCGAACGCCGTCTGGCCGACGAAGGCGCGCAGATCTATCCGGATTTAACATTCCCGCGATTATTATAATGTGGAGAATGTTACATGCACATCGCGTTTCCGCGCTGCTATGCGCACTGCGCGATTGACGGCAGGCAGCGTATGCCGTAGCATGCGTGGCTATCCGGCAACAATGTAGGGTGCGCCATGGGCCGGTGCGCTGCGCCGCCTGACGCCCCACCGGATGAAGGAGGTTCAGATGCCACGGAAAGCCGCTGCGGCCCCGAGCCGGGTCTACCAGCTGAAGATCACCCTCAAGGGCAGCAAGCCGCCGATCTGGCGGCTGGTCGAGGTGGCCGACGACATCACCCTGGCCCGGCTCCACCACATCATCCAGGCGGCGATGGGCTGGACCGACTCGCACCTGCATATGTTCAGCCTCGGCCGGGTATCATATGGCGTGCCGGATCCCGGCTACGTTGAGGATGTGCACGACGAGCGGCGGGTCAAGCTCAACCAGGTGCTCACCGCGCCGAAGCAGAAACTCAGCTATGAGTACGACTTCGGCGATAGCTGGACCCACGAGGTGCTGCTGGAAAAGGTGCTCGCCCCTGAGCCGGGGGTGAGCTACCCGCGCTGCACGGCGGGCAAGCACGCCTGCCCGCCCGAGGACTGCGGCGGGGTCTGGGGCTACGCCGACTTTCTGGAGGCGATCGGCGACCCGGAGCACGAGCAGCACGAGGAGTTGATGGAGTGGGTCGGCGGTGAGTTCGACCCCGAGCAGTTCGATATCGCTGAGGCCAACGCGGTGCTGCGCCGGCTGCGGTAGGGAGAAGGGCGCTATGGAGTATTACGCGAATCTCCAGTTCAGGGATTTTGAAGCGACGGATGTTGAGCTTTTCACCGACATCATGAAACGCGCGTTTGACGAGGACACCCGCATCCACCTGGGCAGGGCGAGCGGCGGCCCGCCCGGGTACGATAACGGCGATTTTCTGCGTCGCTGGGCCTTGCACCCTGACAGCACCGCCTATGCGATCTTCAAGGGCGTCGCCCCCATCGGTGTCGTGACCGTCTGGATCCGCGACAACCACGAGAACTTCCTCGGTAACATTTTCGTCGATCCCGACCTGCAGAACCAGGGGCTCGGCCTGCAGATCTGGCGCTTCATCGAGCAGAAGTACCCCGAGACAAGAGTCTGGCGCACCGACACGCCCGGCTTCTCCAGGCGCAACCACAACTTCTACGTCAACAAGTGCGGCTTTAAGATCGTGCGGATCGAGCACCCCGGCGACCCGGAGCGGGAGAGCTACCTGCTGGAGAAAGAGATGCCACGCAGCGCAGCGCGATGAGGCGCGCGCAGTACGGGCACAAGTACAAGCTGATGGGGCTGCTCGACCATCTGGAGCGGGCGCGGCGGTGATGGATGCGGGAGGTGTAGCACCTGGCGCCGGCTGGTACAGGTGACGTCAACGACCGGCAGGGTCAATCCAGTCCTGCAGATACGGACTGACTTTGCACAGCAGGCCGCGGAGGTGCTTATAGCCCACCGTCTCATCGAACATCAACTGGCCGAGAAGGATACCCGGATGAATCTGCCGGGTGGCGGCGAAGCGCTCGATCTTCTGGCGTGAGAAGTAGGGTTTGGTGCGAGCGACCCAGGCATCGAGCGCACTCTGGTCGATCAGCCATGATCGCGCCTGCTGGTTCGCCTCCATCTCCTGGGCGTCTCGGCGCTGCTCTTTATCATCTAGATTATCGAGATGCAATGCGCGGTGGCCAAGCACCAGGTGGGCCAGTTCGTGCATGAGGGTGAACCAGAACGAATCGATCCGGTCGTAGCGCAGGGTCAGCCCGATGATCGGCGCGCTGTCAGCATCGCAGAGAACTCCGTCGATATAGGTTTTTGGCAGCTGTGGCACGATGATGAAGCGCACGCCAAGTGACTGGAGGAGCGATGGAACCTCGGCCACCTGCTCTGGGGTTGAAGCCAGCTGGCGGATGGTCGGGATCGCCCTGGTCAGAGTTTCGCGGCTGAAGGGCGGCACCTCCTGGCTGTGCGCAAGCTGGCGCACCCGGGATACCCAGACGACTTGGGCGCCGCGCTCAGGGCCGTGGACGACACTGTGGCGCAGGCTGACCGCCGCAATCACCGTTTCGGGATCACCGCCCAGCAGGTGACGCAGGTCACGCTCCAGATCATTGGCGACACTGGTCGCTCGTAGCCAGCCCCGGCGGATCAGGTCGGCAATTGGGAGCATGCCGTAGAGTTTGCTACGCGTTGCGATATCGGATTCGCCGTTGCCGCTCCGCTGACGAGCGAGTTGGAGGCGGTAGTTTGCCTCCAGGTTCGTCCAGATCTCAGCCGAGGTGCCGAATGCCTGTGCCAGCTCCAGCGCTGTCTCGGGAGTAATCTGCTTCGCACCGCGGATAATCTCACTGATCGCCTGGGGTGGTCGGCCCATAATCTCGGCCAGGTCGCGCTGCGACCAGCCCCGTTCCTCAAGCTCCATTTTAATGATCTCGCCCGGCGACATTGCCCGGGCGGGCTGTACGATTTCACGCATACCGGCGCCCCTTCCGGTTTCCTAATGGTAGTCCACGATCTCGATGATCACGACCTCCTGGCCCTCGTCGTCTCGCTCAATGCGAACGATCAGGCGCCATTGCCCGTTCAGCCGAAACGAGTGCTGACCGGCACGGTCGCCGCTCAGTTTCTCGTAGTGAAGGGCCTTAAACTTGTAAAAGTCGCGCGGGTCGGGCGCGCTCTGGATAATTGCCATAACCCGGAAGAAGCCCTTCACCACGCTGCGCTCGTAGTGTTCAGCGCCCGTCTCGTCGGTGTAGAGCGCCTGGAGCTTTTTGTCGCCGAAACGGAAGCGCATGGGGCAGCCCTGAGGAGCGCGAAGCTGCATCTCAGTATAGCACGCTGCACGACAAACTTCAACAGTGATCATCACCTACGGGGTGATGGGGTGATGACATATTGGTGCTCCAGGTAGTGCAGCAGCCGGGCCCGGCTGAGCAGATCGGGGTCGGCGCAGAGGTCGACGATCAGCGCGGTGTGCTCGCGGGCCAGGGCCTGGAAGCGGGCGAAGCGAGGCATGGTCATGGGGCGGCCTGCTGGCTACTTTTTGGTCAGCTTCGGCCCGATGTAGGCAATATACAAGGGCGTATGGCTCTGGATGGGGTAGCTAAAGTGAATGCGGAACTGGATGGGCCGTCTAACCTTGCCGTGCCAGAAGCAGATCAACTCCTGGCCGTCCGGGTCTTTGAAGGTCATTGCGTTGCGAAAGCCGGCGTCGTTCTTCTCCGAGTCCGATGAGTCGGAGAAGAGCGCCTTATCGCGCCGGAAGTAACTGGTTACGCACCTCGCGGAAGGCGAGTTCGCCAGATACAGCCCGGGCTTTGTGCATGCTCTCCTGAAATGAACCCGCATGACGGCTTGCCGGATTGTCGCGGCATAGCAGGTCTCCGTCACGAGTGCTGGTTCGGATTCTCGGCGGGCAGGCCCTCGGCACGAGCCGCGACGACCAGGTCATCATCGGCGGCGAGGAAGGTCAGGGCGAGCAACCCGGCGGCGACCAGCGGCTCATTGGCCGCCAGGGCCGCGGCGAGTTGCACAGCGTCATAGCCGCGCAGCCGGTGGCGCTGGGTGAGAGCGACGGCCCGACTGGTAACGGTCGGTTCGATGGCGACGATCTGGTATTCCGAGTCGAAATGCTGCAGCACAAGGCTCACCAGATCGTCTCGTTCGTTCAGCGTAATGGTGCCGGCACGGTGCCGTGCCGCAAGCGCTGCCGCGACTTCGACACGCGTAATTTCGGCAACAACGATAATATTGCCAGTAGCCGGATCAGTGAGCGCAGCAACCCAATCGCTGCCTGGCTCCTGGAGATACCGTTTCGTCAGGGCGCTGGGGTCGAGAAAGAAGATGCTCATTCCTTCGGCCCGCGCATCTCCAGAATGACCTCGCTCAGTGGCTTGCCACCGGCACGATCAAGGATCGCCCGGGCCTCCTCAAGCGTCAGAGTCGAGCGCGCCGCACGTTCTTTCTCCTCTGGCGATAGCTCCGTCAGCAGGCCAGCCGCACGCAGCACGGCGGTCGCGCGATCCCGCTCACTCAGGTGAACGTCGGCAAGTTGTTCGGTGAGTAGCTTCTCTGCCACTGCCTCGACCGGTGCGCCTCGCTGCCGGGCCTCCACCAGCAAGCGCTGGGGCGTCAGATCACGCCGGGCCTGCGGGATATTCTTCGCCGCCTCGCCGATCAGTTCCAGGTTACGCACGACTGCGTCAACGCGCATCTTGTCGGCGGAGAAGGCAGCGAAATCCACGCCGCTGGTATAGCGCTCGACACGGGCGATCGCCTCCAGCATATCCTCAAGATAGAGGGGATAGTCCCTCGGCATACACAGCCTCACGCAGGATCACCGGGCGCAGCCGTGGCTTGATGCTGTCCATTCTCCTTTGTTGGCCTTGATTCTAACACGACGCGGCTATGGGCGCCGGCTGACCCCGGGTGCGCGGGCGAGACGCCCGCTGGCGATCGGTGGCGGGCGAGACGCCCGCGCACCCAGACCCATCCACGTGACCCGGGGCGTATTCGTGCAAACAGACTTTTTCATATGCCTATTGTACGGAACTCTGGCCGTCTGAGTGTTTAGATTCCTGGGTCCACTATAAGACCCACGCCGCCACGGGTGCACGGTCCAGCGACGTCTGCTCCGATCTTGACAATTGCGCCTGCATGCAATATATTGAGTGTGCGTTCATTCAAAAATAAGCAACCTGTATGTCGCCTCGCACCGAAAAGCAGAATCAGGCATTGCGGGAGGAGAGTCGGGCGAAGATCGTCGCGACGGCGCTCCATCTGTTCGGCGCCAACGGCTACGAGCGCACCACGGTGCGCCAGATTGCCGAAGCCGCTGGCGTTGCTCAGGGTCTCCTCTACAGTCACTTTGCCAGCAAAGACGACCTTCTCCGGGCAATCTTCCAGCAGAGCGTCCAGAACGTCTTCGAGTCGTTCGCCCTCGCCGAGGAAGGCGATCCGTCCCGCTCACTCGTGGCGCGGATTATCGTGGCCGCCTTCGCCGTGCTGCGCGCCAACCGTGATTTCTGGCGGCTCTCCTATGGTGTGCGTATGCAGCAGCCGGTGCTTGCGGTCCTTGGTCCCGAGCTCTCCGATTGGACAGCCTCCATCCGCACGACGATGGAGCGGGCGCTCCGCCAGTCTGGCGTCGCCCGGCCCGAGATCGAGGCCGCGATCCTCTTCGCCACGATCGACGGCGTCGCCCAGCACTACGTCCTTGACCCGGAGCACTATCCGCTCGACGCCGTTGTCGAGGCCCTGACCCTGCGCTATGCATAGTGTCGCCATGCACTCCTGCGCTGACCGCTCCGCATAACCCCTGGGAGGTACGATGCGTCGCCTGCAACTGGTTGAAGTGGTCTCGTGCCTGCGAAGCTACACCATCAACGAGCTGCGAGCTCTGGCGGAGCAGGTGCCGGGAGCCGTGGGCGACCACCGGGAGATCGGTGTGGAGCGGACGGCTGCGGCATCGCCTGGCATCACCTATTGTATGGGCGTGCCCCGCACACGTTGATCCTGACGCGTAAGTTGACGTATCGGACATGGCGGTTCCAGCACCAGCAGGCCCGCCACAACGACGAAGCGAGGGAGTATGGCCATCACCATTGCGACTGCCGACCTGCCCGCCTTGCTCGCTGAAGCTGCCACTGTAGGCGCCGAGTTCGAGCGCCGCTTCGGTGGCCTGAGCGAAGCCCAGTTGAACTGGCAGCCCAACCCCGAGGAGTGGAGCATCGGCTACTGCGTTGAGCACGTGATCACCGCCAACAGGAGCTACATCGCGCCCATCGAGCACGTCCTCGCGGGGACCAGGAGGCCCACCTTCTGGGAGCGGGTCCCGCTGCTGCCGGATCTGTTCGGCTCGCTACTCATCCGCGCGCTGGCGCCTGGGGCCAGCGGGCATGTGCGGGCGCCGAAGGTCTTTCTGCCCAGCACGACCGCCGTTCCTGGTGATGTGATGGCTCGCTTCGCCACGCAGCAGCGTGAGCTGATCGGCCTGATGGAACGATGTAGCGCCCTGGACCTCACATCGATCATCATCACCTCACCTGCCGCATGGTTCGTTACGTACAGCCTCCTTGACGCCTTTCGCATCATCGTCGTGCATCTGCAGCACCACTTGCACCAGACATCAAAGCTCCTCGCGTTGCCCGAGTTTCCCGGCGCCGGGCCAACGCGCGCAGAGAGCCACGCCGATTAGGGGGTTTCACCGCACTACCGCAAAAGGAACGCTGTCGTCTTTGTCATGCTGCGCTGGCGCTGCGGGCAACAGCGTGCGCTCTGCGCGATTGCCTCTAGTAGTCTGTCAAAGCTGATTTGAATAACAGCCAGCCTGCTGGTATCCTGGTTCCAGGCTCAGGTTCGTACTCACCACCAGGAGACCAGCGATGCCGAAGAAAGCCTTCCAGGTGCAGTTGTCGCTCGCCGAACGCGCCCGCTTGCGGGCGTTTGTCAGCAGCGGAAGCGCCGCAGCCCATACCCATATCCACCTGGTTCAGCACGAGTATGTTACACTGACAAATGCTTCTGGCCGGTCGTTGACAGGATACACGACGGACAGGCTCTTGGCACAATCGGCGCCCCTGTGTACCATGCCACAATGAGATGAGAGAGGAGACACCATTGATCGCGCGCGCTGATCTGCCCATCCCGCAGAGTTGGTATGCTGTGGCCTTCACAGATGAACTGCCCCCCGGCAGCCTCCTGACCCGGCAGCTTGCCGGTGGCGATATTATCGTCTTTCGCACGCGGGGTGGCGCTGTGGGTGTGAGCGATCCCTTCTGCCCGCACCTGGGCGCCCATTTCGGTTTTGGCGGAATGGTTGAGGGTGAGGAACTGCGCTGCCCATTCCATGGCTTCCGCTTTAACACGAACGGCGCATGTACGGCGACTGGTTACGGGACGAAGCCACCACCCAGGGCACACCTGCGGATGTGGCCGTGCCGCGAACTCAATGGAATCATCTTCGCCTGGTACGATCCGCATGGCGCGGCGCCTCACTGGGAACCTGTTCCACTCGATGCGGCCGGGTGGACGCCGCTGATCCACACTGCCTTCTCGCTGCGCGATCATGTTCAGGAGACGGTAGAGAACAGTGTGGACATCGGCCATTTCGGCATCGTTCATGGCTACAGCGACGTACGGGTACTGCGCGAACTGGTGATCGATGGTCCGCGGTTCCGGGTATGCTACGCGGCGCGCCGGCCCATGCCGGTCTTTGGGCGGTTGGGAGCACAGGTGTCCTTCGCCTTCGACCTGTGCATCAGCGGTCTTGGCTACTCGCTCGTAACCACCACCGTCGAGGGTATGGACATCCAGACCCGGCTCTTCATCCTGGCTACACCAACAGAGCCGGGGCGAATCGCGCTCCGGCTTGCCCTCAGTCTGCGCGAGATCATCCGCCCGGAGCGAATCCACCCGCTGGCGGCAGTGGCTCCGCGACCGCTGCTGAATCATGTCGTCGCGCGGGTAATCCTCGCTTCGCTGGCCCACGACGTGCGCCAGGACATCCCGATCTGGGAGCATAAGCGCTACCTTGAACGACCGGCCCTGGCCGAGGGCGACGGCCCCATCGGTCGCTTCCGGCAGTGGACGAGGCAATTCTACCTGCAGCCGGAAGCAGAGGCAGGGCGGCCAGAGGTGAACACCGTAGAAAAACTGCAATGCTTCAGCAACTGACGGTGCGCACTTCTGCCGGCGAGTGCCTGATTGACATCACGGGGGAGGTGGAGCGCGCGGTCCGGGCGGCGAACGTTGCGGAGGGCACGGCGCTGCTCTACGTGCCCCACACCACCTGCGGGCTCACGATCCAGGAAAACGCCGATCCGGGCGTCCAGCACGATATGATCATGGTGTTGCGCCGGATCTACCCCCGCAAGGACCCTGCCTATCGCCATATCGAGGACAATTCGGCCTCGCACCTTCAGGCCAGCACCATGGGCTTCTCGCATTTTGTCTTCGTTAGCGGCGGCAGGCTTGTCCTTGGCCGCTGGCAGGCGATCTACCTGGCCGAGTTCGACGGCCCGCGCACCCGCACGGTGCTGGTAAAGGTACTGCGCGACTGAGGCAAGGGTATTTTTGTTAACGCGCCGCGCCCAATCTACCGTTAAACAATCTACAATCGCACCTGGCCGCCAGGGTCCGGCATATACACCCCCGAAGGATTGTGCCGTCATAGCCTGTGGGCGGTGCCGGCTCAGGCGAGCAACGCGCGGGTGGTGCGCAACGCCTCGCCGAATGCATCCCAGAAGCCTGGCTTGATCTCCAGGATGAGATCGCCGTGGTAGCCGGAAAGGCGGTCGAAGACATCACGGTACGGTATGCTGCCCCATCCGGGCGGCATATGAATGTCGGCTTCGCCGAACGCCCAGCGGTCGCGTTCAGTATCGAAGCCCTGGTCGAGCCGGCCAAAGTTGTCATTCACATGAAGATGGCGCGTCCATGGCGCGGCGGCGCTGATCGCCTCCAGGTAATCGAAGCCCATATCGTGCGCGGCAATATGCAGGTGCGCGATATCAAGCGTCAGGCCGACAGCCGGGTGGTCGATCGCCTCGAGTTGTGCGATGATTGGCTCGATGCGCAACCGGGCGTGGTGTTTCAGCAACGCTTCGCGCGGCAGCCCATGAGCAGCGATCAGGGCGTGTTCCCACTGGTGGGAGTCGCCGTTCTCCATGCCGATCACGACCCCGGCAGCCTCGGCCAGCGGTGCAAGCGCTCTGAAGGCTTCGACTTCACGCCGCGCGCCGTCGGCGAGTTCGTCATCGGTGAGAAGTGTGCGTCGCACACCAGAGCGCGCCAGGTCAAGCGCCTGCAGGCCGCTGTGATACACCAGCCGCGTTGCGCCTAGCACCCGGCATATCTCAATCTGGCATGTCATGATCCGGCGGCACAGGTCGTGACGCGGATCATACGCCAGATTAAGGCGCGAGATGCCGTGGATGCTGAAGCGCAAGCCGGAATTGCGCAGCACAACGGCCAGATCGGCGAGCTGGCGATGTCGCACCTGCCCGTCAACGATCGTTGCGAACCCGGAGGGGTCGAGTTCAACCAGTGTATAACCCATGTCACGTAGCCGTCCGAGCGTCTCCTCCAACCCGGCAAGCGTCGGAGGAGCGTCGGGGCGGGCGGCAGCGATCCCGATGTTTGTGATCTGCATACTGAACATCCATATGTGACGGGCAGCATGGCGGCGCGCAATGCGCCGCCTTCTACCCGCGAGTGGTCCAGTCAGGCTCCGCCCAGCGCGCGCTTAATGGCCGCGTCTGCTTCCGCCTTCAGCTTCTTCTGCCCTTCTTCGGGCGAGAGCTGGCCAAGCAACACCTCATTGACGACATTTGCCGTGATCTGGCCGCGCACCTCGGTGAGTGCCGGACTGGGCGGCAGGATCGTTGCATACGGGGCAACCTCGTCCACCAGCTTGCGCGCAGTGGGATTGCCTTCATAGTATGCCTTGAGGCCCGCGTCATTCAACGCCGACCTGGTGGATGGGAAGTAATTGGTCGAAGCCGCCCAGCGCGCATGAACGGCCGGGGTGAGCAGCCACTTGATCCACATCCATCCGGCAAGCTGTTGTTCGGCGCTGGTCTTTGGTATGGCGTTGACCGGGCCGTACGTCTCGGTGACCGGTTTCGGCGTGTTGCGCTGGAAGGGCAGGCGTGCATCCCAGGCGAACTTTACATCCTTGCTGAAGCGCGCCGTGTTGCCCGAGCTATCCATGAAGTAGATGCTTTGCCCGGCGATGAAGGCATCACGGGCGCTCTCTTGCGGCACTGCCAGCAATGCCTCATCTGAAAGCGCGCGCCACCAGGTCATAATCTCAAGTGCTTCCGGCGCATCGAAATTCGACTCGTTGCCGCCTTCCTTCAACCACTCGACACCATACGTCTTCAAGGTTGAAATATAGCGGTCGCCGGCACCGCCGATCAACCATCCCGGCACACCACCGTTGGCTTTGGAGACCGCGCGAACATGATCGGGGAACTCGTCCCAGCTGGCCGGCGGCGCGTCAACGCCGGCTTTCTTGAGCAGGTCAACGTTCCAGAAGGTCGTAAAGGCGCTGAACCCCTGGGTGAACGCCATCGTGCGGCCTTCGTAGATGGCCAGCTTGTGGCGATTAAACTGGTTCGGCAGAATATCCGCGATCTGTTCCTGGGTCAGGCCATGCTCCGGGCTGTTGATATACTCATCGAGCGGAACCAGGATGTTGCTGGCATAATACTGGGTAACATCATAATCGTCGGCCATCACGGCGCCCGGCATCCCGCCACCAGCCGCCGCTGCGCGCACCTTCTGATTCAGTTCCTGGATGTTGCCTTGAGCGATCGAAGTCACCTCGATCTGCCCTTTCATCTGCTCGTTGAATTCGGCAGCAAATGTCTCCAGCAATTTGGCCGAGTCGCCGCCGATACGGTGCCAGTACTCGATCTTGACTGTGCTGCCGGTCTGGCTGACCGTAGCCGGCGCGCTGGTTGGTGCAGACGCGGCGGTTGCCGCCGGCGCGCTGGTCGGCGCGGGGGCGGCCGCCTGCTGGCCGCATGCCGCCAGCATTGAGGCACCCAGCGCGCTGAATGCGCCTGCCAGAAAACGACGACGGGTGATCCTCTCCATGGTGATACTCCTTCTCTGCTCCTGAGGCATCTATCAGGAACACGACAGGTGGCAGGGCTATCCTTTCAAGCCCGCACTCACAACGCCAGAAATAAACTGCCGCTGGATCAACAGAAACAGGACGATAATCGGCAGGGTCACAAGAATGGATGCTGCCATGAGTGTGCCATAATCGGTCAGAAACTCTGTCTGGTAATAGGTCATCGCTACCTGGACCGGCCGCAACGACTCGCTCCGGGTCACGATCAACGGCCAGAGCAGGCCGTTCCAGCGCCCGATGAAACCAAAGACTGCGACCGTCAGGAGCGTCGGTAGCGTCAGGGGCGTCATCACGCGCCACAGGTACCCGAAACTGCCGCAGCCATCAATCTGCGCCGCCTCCCAGTATTCGTGTGGTACGGTCATGAACGCCTGGCGCAGCAGAAACACATTGAATGCGCCGGCAAGGCCGGGCAGCACGATCGCAATGTAGGTATCGTACAGGCCGCTCCCGCCTGCGCCGAAGAGATCATTACCGCCAAGCAGCGGGAAGCGCCGGATGGTCACAAAGTTTGGTATCAGCGTCACTTCGTTCGGGATCATCGTTGTCGCAAGCACGAGCAGAAACAACACCTCTCGACCGCGGAAGCGCAGCATGGCAAAGGCATAGCCGGCGAGCGTACAGATCAGAACCTGGAGCGTTGTGCCGGTGACGGCAATCACCGTCGAGTTGAGCAGGTATCGTCCGAGTGTGCTCGGAGGCGCATTCCAGGCCTGCGCGTAATTTTCCGGATGCCACGACTCCGGCCAGATCGTTGGCGGGAAACGGTTGCTCTCCTCAATATTCTTGAACGATCCGAGTAGCATCCAGATGAATGGAAAAATGACGAGCAGTGCTCCGGCGATCAACAACGCATAACTGAGGGCCGAGCCGAACTGCCGGCGGTTATATTGCGCGAGAGATGGTGACATACATTACTGATCGTATGAAGTGCGGCCAAAGATGCGGAACTGCACAATCGTCAGGCCAAGGAGAATAAAGAACAGCAGAAAGGCCACCGCCGCCGCATACCCGACGCTATTGGAACGTTCGTAGAAATTGCGAAAGATGAACACCGGCATGGTCAGCGTCGTATCAAGCGGGCCACCTGCCTCGCCGCGCCCCATGCCGCTGTTGCGCGTCAGGGCAAAGATTGGATCGAACGCCTGAAATGCATTGATCGTGTTGACGATTACCAGGAAGAGGGTGATCGGCTTGAGCAACGGCCACACGATCAATCGCAGCAACGCCCATCCATCCGCGCCATCCATCCGCGCCGCTTCGTAGAGATCAGATGGAATATTTGTCAATCCGGCAAGATAGATCACGATACTGTAGCCAAGCGACGCCCAGATACTGTATACAATAACGACAACCAGTGCCATGCTCGGGCCGGCGGCAATATCTGGCCACGACTCCAGGCCGCCCACCTGGAACCATTGCAGCACGCGCTTGGCTGCCGGTATTGGATCCTGCAACCATTTCTGCGGCGGCAGGCCCAGGCCCTCCAGCACTGCATTGACCACACCAATACGCGGATTGAAGATCCAGGTGAAGACCATCGCCACCGCGATACTGCTGGTGATATACGGCAGAAAATAGGCCAGGCGGAGTGCCGCGCGCCCGCGCCGCACCCCCTGGAACAGCATATAGGCAAGCACGAAGGACAGGGCAATGGTAGGCGGCACCCGGCCAAGCACATAATAGACCGTGACGATCAGGCTCTCCAGGACCTCGCCCACCACGATACGATCGGCGTAATCGCGCGTGACAAACCCCTCGCCAAAGAGACGCTGGTAATTGCCAAAGCCGATGAACGCAACCGGCCCGACATCCCAGCGCCACAGGCTGATCCAGAGATTGAAGAAGATCGGCCAGAACTCAAACAGGATCAGGATGATCAGCGCCGGAAGAATGTAGATGACCCCACCCCAGCCGCTCGTTCGGCGGGCTTCGCGGCGCGATCGCGCAATCGCTGCCCGAATGGTTGTCTCCATATGCTGATCCCTTTGCGATCCCGACGCCTGATCGACACGCACGCTACCCTGCGCATGCAGCAGCAGTGGTAGGCATGGGTGCAAAACCACGAAACTCGTTCAGGGCACGCGGGGGCGGCCCGCGAGTGACCTTTGCACAGCTTCGAGCTCGTCTAAGGCATCTTTTATTCATCATTGTGCTCGTACTGTATAGGGTACACAGGTTAATATTGTCTCAAGAATAGGCGACACCAGCGTTAATGGCGTATGGCACGATTGTTAATCTGCGGTTGTGGAAGTTGTTCGTACGTCTCTGGGAGCACAGACGGTTGCAGAATGCGTGCGGCGAGGAGGGAAGGGTGCAAACCGGCTACACCAGGACGGAGAGGCCATCGTACGCCACATCATAACCGCGTGCCGTGGCACGACGTGTCAATGCGGGGTGCGACGGATTGCTATGGTGGGCAAGGTGATGGGCGTACACTCGCGCGTCGCCGGCCAGCAACCCCATCGCGCGCATCCGCGTCACCTGCTCGATGAACTGATCGGCGTTGAGGTGGCCGGTGGAGCGTTCGCCGTCACCAAAGGTATGATCAAGTGCAACAGCATGGATCGGGCCACTGGCGGCAGCCAGCATCCGCCATGCATCCTCAGAGAGCGGGCCCGTGTCGGTCGCATAGAAGAGACGCCGCCCCTCACGTTCGATCAGGAATAGCATGGCCTCAGGGGCATGGGTCGCCGCAATGCTCGTGACGCGGTACGGTCCGACCTCGAATGTCTGACCGGACGCAACCTGGCGGATACGCACATTGAGCTTCTGTTCGGCCTCCGGGCCGGTGAGGGCGCCGCCCGGCGCGTGGCGCTGAAGCGCCGCGGCAATCCTGGCCAGCGAAGGCGACGAGGCGTAGAACTCCAGCACCGGCGCGGTCGTCACACCACAATAAGCACTGCGTGACAAAAAATGGGCCGGGTCAAGATGGTCCTCATGGTGATGGGTCTGAAGGCAGTAGCGAATCCGGTCAAGCGGCGTCGCATGGATCTGCGCCGCTGCCATCAGATCCGGCCCGAGATCAATCAGTAATTCGCCATCAATCAGTGCCGACGACCGTTTGCGCAGACTGGAGCCGCCAAGCGAACGGGCCTCGCGGCAGTTGCCGCAGGCACAGAACGCATTCGGATACCCTTCGGAGGCTGCCGTACCAAGGAACGTCACCAGCATATGATGCGCCTCTCCTGTATCAGACAGAACGCCCGTGCACAACCGCTGGAAATCGGCAAGACATGCAGCGGGTTCGTACAGGCGTACGCCGTCAGTTGCCCGCATACTACGTGACCGGCGTTAAGGGCGCATCAATAGCGCGTTAAGCGGCGCGCAGGGTTCCTTATACTGCCGCGAGCGCCTGCTCGAGATCGGCAATCAAGTCATCCGGATGTTCGACCCCGATCGACAGGCGCACCATGGCCGGCGTGATGCCCAGCTCCAGGCGTTCCTCCGGATCAACGTCGGCATGGGTCATGGTGGCGGGATGTTCGGCCAGTGATTCGGTGCCGCCCAGACTGACGGCGAGGTGGATGAGCTTGAGCGCGTTCAGAAACCGGAAGGCCTCGGCCTCGCCACCAGCGACCTCGAACGAAATCATGCCGCCGGGAGCGATGCACTGGCGCTGATAGACGTCATACTGCGGGTCGCCGTCACACAGGTTGCCCAGGTAGTGTACCTGCGCCACTTTCGGGTGCGCGTTCAGGAATTCGGCAACGTGCCGCGCGCTCTTCATCTGCGCCGTCATGCGCAATTTCAGGGTCTCAAGGCTCCGCAACAACAACCAGCCAGTGTGCGGCCCGGCCATCGTGCCAAAGATCGTCCGCATAATCTTGACGCGGTCAAGCAGGTCACGATTGCCCAGGCAGACGCCGGCAATCACGTCGCTGTGCCCGCCAATATACTTGGTAGCCGAATAGAGCACCAGATCGGCGCCAGACTTGAGCGGTTGCTGCCAGAGCGGGCCAAGAAACGTGTTGTCCACCGCTGTCACGATGCGGCGCGCGCCGCTCAATCGCGCCGCCAGCGCTGCGTAGGCCGCGATATCAACCAGGGCATTCGTCGGGTTGGCGGGTGTCTCGATAAAAATCAGCGCCAGCCGGTCGGCAAGGCCCAGGCGGCGCAACTGGGCTTCCGCCTCTGCCGGCGGCGCACCGGCGCGAAAGCCGATAACCCGGAGGCCGAACTGCGGCAGCACCTGCTTGAGCAGATAGTCGGTGCCGCCATAGACTGGTTCGCTGTGGAGCAGCACGTCGCCAGGGCGCAGAAAGGTCAACAGGGTCGTACTGATCGCCGCCATGCCACTGGCGAAGACGGCGGCTGCTTCTGCTTCATCCCACAGGGTGAGCCGATCTTCCAGTATTTCAAGATCCGGATTGTTGAGCCGGCTGTAGATCAGCCCCATTTCCTCACCGGCGTCGGGCGCGCGCAGGCCATAGGCCAGTTCGAAGAATGCTTTGCCATCCTCAGCAGATTTGAAGACGAAGGTAGACGTCTGGAAGATCGGGATCTTTGCAGCGCCTTCCGAGAGCGCCGGCTTGTAGCCGTAACTCATCATCAGGCTTTCAGGGGACAGCGGGCGCCCGTTCAAATACCCTTCCGGTTTTCGTTGTGTCACCGTGGTGCCTCCTTGCAGTTGTGGGAACAGCATCGTTCCACAGACTATCACTCACTACGCGGCCCGAAAAACCACTGCGCCACCTGCAACTCGTCGGCTGCCAGGCGCTGCCGCTGCACTTCGGCATAGACCGCCCGGCAATCATACGCAACACTCCGCAACAACATGCGGCCATCTTCGATGATACAGTAGTGCGCTTCCTGATCGGGGTCATCCAGCCGGCGGTACGAGGCACTGCCGGGATTCAGCCAGACCTCCCGCTCTCCCAGCGTCATGATCCCCTGACGATGCGTATGGCCCAGAATCAGGCGGTCAATCTGCACCTCAGGGAAACGCGACCGGCAGAAGGATGCATAGGCATGCCGGCTGAGGATCAACTCGTAGTTGCGGTAGAGATGCGTCATGCCATACCGGATCCCGTCAAGTTCGAAGGTGACCGCTTCCGGCAACGCCAGCAGAAATGCCACGTCGTCCGGCGCGAGCCGGCGCGCATTGTGATGGCGCCACTGCAGCACGCGATCGGAGACGCGCCAGAGCGCCGCGTCGTGAAACGTTTCCGCGACGTGACGATCATGGTTTCCCTGCACGCACACCACACGGTGCGCGCGCATCCAGTCGAGCACCTCGCGCGGGTGCGTCCCATAATCAACCAGGTCCCCGGCGCAATAGATCGCGTCGGCATCGTGCTCACGCGCCCAGATCGCTTCGAGCGCGATAATGTTGCTGTGAATGTCGGAGAGGATGAGTGCTTTCATGGCTCCATAGCATACCAGATCGACGCAAGATGCGCGATCGGGCACCGTCGCAGCCGTCGCAGGAGTGTGCCGGCATACCGTCTACGTCCCTTCCAGAAGCGAGCCTCCAGAAGCTGTTCGTTCCGTTACATCCGGGGCGCAAACGGTGGTACCATGGTGCATCGCGACTGCCGTTTGCATACGCCAATATCGCCTGCCTGGCAGTTCTCCGGCCCATGGTGGTGAGGAAGGCTGTATGGCCCTTCAGGATAAGATAGAACCCCGGCAATGGCAGATCCTTTGCACGGCACCGTGGGCCGTGGGGCTGTATATAGCGACGGCTGTCGGTGGGAAAATACAGGAAGTGCGTGAACTGCTGGTCCTTGGCGCTGCGCTGCATCGGGCGCTCGAACGCGATCTCGAGCACGACCTGATCGGCGCGGTTGCGGCAACAGTGCTGCGCGAGGCGCCAATCGGTGGCGCGTCGGGCCTGGGCCCCGGCGACCGCCCGGCGCTGCTGCGCGCGGTGACGGCGGCAGGCAAAGCGACTGCACAGTTGCCGGACGGGCAGCACTTCCGTCACTGGTTGATGGAACTGGCACGTGAGATCGCCGCTGCCGAGCGCGACGGCGGGTGGCTGGGAATCGGCGCCGAAGCGATGCATACCGCAGAACAGGCTGCGCTGGCGGAGATTGCCGAAGCGCTGGGACTGCTGGATTCCGATTGCAGGTGAGCAATCTCCAGTCGTGCAGTTCCAGGCAACCTCTTCGAGCATCAGCGCGATCCTATCCCCGTCCAGATACGCCGTGCCCGATCTCCCGTCAGAAATCCGCAATCAGCAATCGCGCTATGACCTCTCCCGCCCATCATGTGCACCCTCGAGCTTCGTTGCCTGCCTGGCCTGCCGTGACCTGCGCAGACGCCGCGGGATGATCGTCACCGGCGCAGGGCCTGCATACATGCGCAACAACTCCAGGCGGCCGAGCGGATCAACACCCACACTCAGAGCGAGGCTGCCGTCGGGGCAGGCATTGATGCAGACCTGGCAGAGCGTACACTCGCTGGAGAGCACACGAACGCCATGGTGCGTGTAGTCGGTGATACGAATATCCATCGGGCAGGCGGCGACACACTCGCCGAGGGCATTGCATTTTTGCGGATCGCCGCGCACTTTGAGCAATGAGAAGCGTGCTGCAGGAAGCGCCAGCACGCCGGCCGGACCAAGATATTTACAAAACGCGCGATTGTCGTGAAGAACAAGGGCCAGTGTGACGCCAAGCAGATAATAGAGCGCCACACCGCTGAGAAACCAGATAAGCGCCTCAAACGGGCCGGGCAGGTAGCTGTAGCTGAACCAGAGCCCGGCAACGAGCGCCAGGCTCACCGCCAGGTGAATGTAGCGCAACCAGGGCCAGATCCCGCCACGGCGACCCTCGCTATGCCGAAACGGTAAGAGATCGAGCAGAGCGCCGGTCCAGCATGCCCACCCGCAATAGACGCGCCCAAAGATAAGCGGACCGATCAGTTTGGCGATGACAAAATGCAGAAGGGCGGCGCCGAAGATACCACTGAAGAGCTCGAAGAACAACCCTTCGACCGCAACGATCGACTGCTGGGTGAGAACCCGCGCCAGCGCCGCTGCAAGCATCCCCAGGCCGATAGCCGCAACCAGCGGGCGACGGCCGGCAATCCGCTTCCCAGGAGACAGACCCAGATAATAGGTTACGCCGGGCGCGACAACCGTTCCGAGATAGCCGAAGAAGATCAATGGGGCCAGCGAATGGCTGAAGAGCCAGGCAATGACGCCAACGCCCCACAGGCCGGCGGCGACGCTGCCCGCCACAAGCAATCGCGTGCGCAACGACAGCGCCGCCATTCCGGACCCCCTTTCACGCATGGTGATCCATGGTAACGCCTCTGGCTGTTCGTTGAGAAGCCCTCTACCAACCAGCCGTAAAGATGCGGCAACGGAAGCAGGCAGACGTCAGGCAGCCCGTCCCAGATCGCTGCGACGCGCAAGCATTGCCAGCGCCCGTCCGGCTTCGTCAATCGTCGCATAGCGCCACGGCAATGGCGCGGTGGCGCGTGCGATGATCTGTGCCAGCTCCGCCGAAGGCGCCGGAACAAGCGCCGCCAGCGCACAGCCGACCGCATAGATGTCATTCGACGGTGCAACCAGGCCGCGCATCTGTTCGATGCTCGCATAGTCAGGCGTGCATGTCAGCTCGCCTGGATTATAGGCAATGCCCACACGCCGCGCCGATCCCCAGTCGATCAGGACCGGCTCGCCGCGACGGTTGAGCATCAGGTTGGCCGGCTTCAGATCCTGGAACACATACCCGGCGCGGTGCAATGCCCCGAGCGCCAGGCAGACCTCCGTCATGATCCAGATGATGTCGGAGGCGGTGAGATCGCCGGACCCTGCCAGCGCATCGAGCGTCCATCCATCAATGTACGTCATCACCAGCGTGCCGCCGCCGGTATGCTCCTGGTAATCGAGGTAGCGCGGTGCCATGATCGGCAGGCGCGCCCACTCGATCCAGTAGAGCATACCGGCCTCACGCCGCAGATCATGCGGTGCAACGCCGGGCCGCGTGCGCTTGATAATGCATCGCTGGCCGGTCATGCCATCAATCGCCAGCGCCACCTCGTGAAACGTCGTCCGGCTCAGAACTGACGTCACACGATACCGTGGCAGGCAGCGTGGAGCCGGCTGGTGCAGCAGCAGCACCGGCGTGCCCGTCCGGCGCTGGACAATGGTCGTTGCCACCGATGGCCGGGCGCGATTGTGGCGTATTCCTCCCGGGCGCCGTGCACGCCCGGCCAGCAGATGGCCGGTCAGCAGGCACAGGCCCGCGCAGGCCAGCGCGCCGGCATCCATTATGCGAACCGTTTCATCACCCAGGAAGAACAGGATCGCCGCCAGCGCCAGGAGCGCAAGTCCCAGGCCGGTCATCGCACCCTCCCTGCACCCGGCACACGCTGGACGTAGGCCAGGCATGCCTGCAGATGCCGGAACTCGGCGATGGTACGCAGCGTGAATACCTGCCCATCACAGGTAATCGTCAGGTGGCCATAATCCATCCAGCGAGCCAGCGGACCCTGGCTGATGATGACGCCGGCGCGGTGCAACGGGATCGGCTCCTCGCGCTGGAAGAGCAACCCGCGCCGCAGCAGCAACGTGTCGCCGCGCACAACCAGCGCAATCGCCGTCTCAAGGTACGCGACGCGCGCGGCCAGGAAGACCAGGACGACTACCAGCAGAAGGGCAGGCGCCGCATTGTGTATCACGGCGGCCCCCGCCAGCCCCCCGCACACGGCCAGGAGCATCCCGACCTTGATCATCGTCAGGCGCCGGTGAGGACGAAATACATACTCGCGAACGACCGCATGTGACGACCTGACCATTCCAGCCTCCCGTTCCTCCCCGTGCACGCTGACGCCGTTACGACTGGCATCGCCGGGGAGGTCGGCCTCAGTATGACTGAGGCGATCGAGAAAAATCTGAGATACGGCTGAGATTTGCTGATTTCCTGGAAAGATCGGTCGTTAGACGGAGGAGGTGTGTAGCCAATCTGTAATCTACACGATCCGGAGTGCAGCAGTACCAGACCACCAATCATGCGGGCAGGCTGCAACTCCCTATGCGCCACCAGGCAGGTCTTATGATCAATACTATTCAAATAAGGCCGTCGCCCCCACCCCGGCCCGTCCCCGCTGGAGGCGGGAGTCCGGCTCCTCCCCTCAGCAGAGGGCGGTTAGT
>Ga0272446_1003033_pt1 | contig 21866 bp, 18 predicted proteins | sample YNPCB0061_FD_194587 | JGI IMG/M metagenome (GOLD analysis project Ga0272446, IMG submission 194587) | Hot spring microbial mat communities from Yellowstone National Park, WY, United States - YNP-CB-006-1 | ecosystem: Environmental > Aquatic > Thermal springs > Hot (42-90C) > Sediment | place... | reverse complement strand
ACCCTGTCCGCTACCCAAGGGCTGCCCGAGCAAGAGCCCCGCCTGGTTGCCTTTCCCGAAGCCTTCGCCCTACCGCTGTTGTTCTGGCTCGATACCCCTCCAGCCGTGCGGGAGGCCAAAACCAGCCTGCAGGCCGCGCTGCAACTGATTCGGGAAAACTGGCGGGCCGCCCTTGGGCTAGGCGTCTTGAGTCCTGCGGTGTTCTACCATCTGCGGGCCCCCAAGGTCTGGCCGGTGTACGAGCAGGCTTTTCGGGAAGCCGCCCAGGCCGTAGGGGCCTATGTGGTGGCTGGCAGCATTTTCAGCCCCTTTATGGACTGGGAACCCACCCAAGGACTGCACCCCCAGGGCAAGCGCGCCTATAACTTTTCGCTGGTCTTTTCGCCGCAGGGCACCATCCTGGGACGTGTTCCCAAGGTTAACCTGACCCCGCACGAGCAGGGGGCTTTTTTGTCGCGGGGGCAGCCCGGCAGGCAAACCCTGAAAACCCGGCTGGGCACCATTGCCAACCTGATCTGTCTGGACGCTTTTCACGATAGCCTGATCGAGCAGGCCGATGCTGCCGGAGCCTGGCTGGTGGTGCAGCCCTCGGCCAATGCGGCCCGCTGGGGGGGGCCCTGGGGTGGTGATCCAGGTCAAATAGAGGGGGAGGTCTGGCTGCGCGAGGGGCTGGCCAAAAAGCTACAAAACCGCGAAAACCTTCGCTATGGCCTGAACCCCATGCTGAATGGACACCTCTACGACCTTTATTTTGAGGGCAAAAGCGGCATCTACCAGGCTGGCGGGCCGCTGGCCCTGGCCGATAGCCCCGTGGGCGATGCCTTTGTGCGCGTGGCGGTAGAACTACCCGATAGCGGAACCTCTTTCTAATACCCACCCATCCTGGGCACTGGGCTTTGGGCTAAATTGAGGCTATGCGCCTCTCCAAAACCGATATCTACGCCTTTAAAGTCCTGGGCTACCTGGGCACCCAGTCCCTCGAGCGCTTCGTGGGCAGCGAAGAGCTGGGCCAGGCCACAGGCGTGCCCCATACCTACCTCATGCGGATTCTGGCCGCACTGGTGGGGCACCATCTGGTGGTTTCCAAAAAGGGGCAGGGTGGGGGGTATGCCCTGCCCCGTCCGCCCCAGGAAATCAACCTACGCGACGTGATCCGGGCCGTGGATGGCCCCATCGCTCCCCTGGCCTGCGTGAGCCTCAACTGGCCCAAAGCCTGCCTGGAGGAAAAGCGCTGTCATGCCCGCAGCACCGTCTGGCTCAAGGTGCGCGACGCCGTTTTGCAAAGCCTGGGCCAGGTCAGCGTGGCCGATCTGGCCGCCGACTTCCAGCAGGGGGTAGATTACTCGGAGTGCCTGGATCACCTGCTGCCCTCGAGCGAGCTTCTCACCCGCCGCACCAAAACGCCCAGGCAGTAATTCCTTTCGTGGATTCCACCCCAACGCGCCAGGTTATTGAAATGGCCCCCGCTTCTGGTTATGATTCAATTTATAGATTACATTTTTTGTAATCTATATTAGCGTAACCTTGACCATCTTTGCCTTAAGCTGTTTTGGGTTAACTGATGCTATGACTATAAAGTTTCTGGGAGGATCAAGATGAGCTACGCCAACCCCGATGTACTGGTTTCCACCGACTGGGTGCTGGAAAACCTAAACAACCCCGAGGTGCGTATCCTCGAGGTCAACGAAGACATCCTGCTCTACGACACCGGGCATATCCCCGGCAGTCAGAAGATCGACTGGCAGGCCGACCTATGGGACGACACCATCCGCGAGTTTATCCAGCCCGACGAGCTGGCCGCCCTGTTCGAGCGCCTGGGTATCTCCAACCACACCACCATCGTGCTGTATGGCGATAAGAACAACTGGTGGGCGGCCTATGCCTTCTGGTTCTTTAGCTACAACGGACACCCCAAGCTCAAGCTGATGAACGGTGGACGCATCAAGTGGATCCAGGAAAATAAACCCCTCACCACCGAGGTGCCCAGCTACCCCAGAGGCACGTACACCCCCGGTCAGCGCGACCCCCGTCTGCGGGCCTTCCGCGATGAAGTGCTGGCCCATCTGGACAAGGTCAAGGCAGGCCAAGGCGCTTTGGTGGATGTGCGCAGCCCCGCCGAGTTCACCGGCGAAAAAACCCACATGCCCGAGTACCCCCAGGAAGGGGTGTTGCGCGGGGGGCACATCCCTGGGGCCAAGAGCATTCCCTGGGCCACCACGGTGAATCCCGACGGTACCTTCAAGAGCGCGGACGAGCTTCGGGCCATCTACGAGAGCAAAGGCATTACCCCCGATAAAGAGGTGATTGCCTACTGCCGTATTGCCGAGCGCAGCAGCCATAGCTGGTTTGTGCTCAAGCACCTGCTGGGCTTCCCCAACGTTAAGAACTACGACGGTAGCTGGACCGAGTGGGGCAACGCGGTGGGTGTGCCCATCGAGAAAGGCCCAGAACGGTAGCCCTGATTAGCGGTTATCGGCCATTTTACGCAGCTTTTGCAGACCCCCCTCGAGGTTGTACACCAACTCGTAGCCAGCCGCCTCGAGGTACAACCCAGCCAGCTCGCTCATCACCCCCCGCTCGCAGACCAAGAGCAGGGGGCGGTCTTTGGGCAGGCTGTGGTTGCCATGCTGGATGTCGTGCAACGGGATATGCAAAGCACCCTCGAGGTCAGCGTGGTTGTACTGTTCGGGGGGTCGCACATCCACTATCAGGGGGTTGTCCTGGAGAAAGTTCTTGAGCAGCTCGGGTTTTAGGGTTCGCATAATCCTAAGATAGAACAAAAGGCAGAGGGGCAATTGCCCCAGCCTGAGCACGCCGCGCTAAAAGGGCCACCCCACCTGCAGGCCAGCGGGACATGGCGCAGCTCCGCCCTACAGCTCCAGCAAAGCCTCGGCCTGGAAAAGGTTGATGCCGCTTTCTACCAGGGCCAGGTACTTCTCCATGCTGCTCACTTCCTCGACCTGCTCTTCCAGGAACCACTGCAAGAACTGAAAGCCAACGAAGTCACCCTCGGAAAGGGCCACTTTAGCCATGGACTGGAATTGCTCGGTTACGCTGCGCTCCCACTTGAGGGCTTGCGAAACCGCATCGGCAGCACTCTTGAAGCGAGTGGAAGCAGCCGGTATGGCCGGAAAGTCGAAGGCCTCACCCACATCCACCAGGAAACGCACAATCTTTAGGGCGTGTTCTTTTTCTTCTGCTGCCTGCCCGTAGAACAGGGTCGCCCATTTGTCCAGGTTCTGCTGGGCAAAGTAGGTTCCGATGGCCAGGTATTGCTGGTGCGCTCCAAGTTCATGGCCGATTTGTTCCTTGAGTTTCTGAGCGAGCTTGCTCGATATAAGCGGTTGTGGGGTTTTAGGCATGGTTCACTCCTTACGGGCCGATCTATGAAACACCTATCAACTAAAAGGCTAACACTTCGGGCCCCCAGCAAAGTAACCCCATCCCCATAAGCAAGCCTCCTTCCATGCCTAACAGCGTGTGCTGGGTGAGGATAGGGCTTGGGTCTTTCTGCGTGTTTATACCATTTTGTTGTAATACTATGCAAAACCCAGGTAGCCACACGCCCGAATAAGTGATATGCTCTCCCCTTGGTATGCCCGCCCGCACCGACCTCAAAAAAATCTTGATCATCGGCTCCGGCCCCATCACCATCGGACAGGCCGCCGAATTCGATTATTCCGGTACCCAGGCCGTCAAAGCCCTTAGAAGTGTGGGTTACCAGGTGGTGCTGGTCAACGCCAACCCCGCGACCATCATGACCGACCCGGAGCTTTCGGAGGGAACCTACCTCGAGCCCCTCACGGTGGAGTTCCTGGAAAAAATTATCGCTACCGAGCGTCCGGATGCGCTCCTGCCCACCCTGGGCGGCCAGACCGCGCTCAACCTCTCGATGGCCCTGCACGAACAGGGCATTCTGGCGAAGTACGGCGTAGAGCTGATTGGCGCCAACGCCGCGGCCATCAAAAAGGGCGAAGACCGCGAGGCCTTCCAGCAAGCCATGATCAAGATTGGGGTGGACGTACCCCGGGGCAAGATGGTGCACAGCCTGGAAGAAGGGCTGGCTTTTGCCCGTGAGATTACCGGCTACCCGGTGGTGGTGCGGCCCAGTTTTACCCTGGGGGGCACCGGGGGCGGCATCGCCGAAAACGAACCGGAGTTTATCGAAATTCTCACCCGGGGCCTCTCGCTCTCCCCCACCCACTCCGCCCTGGTGGAGGAGTCCATCGTGGGCTGGAAGGAATACGAGCTCGAGGTCATGCGCGACAAAAACGACACCGTGGTGATCATCACCTCCATCGAGAACGTGGATCCCATGGGGGTGCATACCGGCGACTCCATCACGGTCGCACCGGCCCAGACCCTCTCGGATGTGGAGTACCAAAAGATGCGCGACGCAGCCATCGCCATCATCCGCGAAATTGGGGTGGAGACCGGCGGTTCCAACATCCAGTTTGCGGTCGACCCCAAAAGCGGGCGCATGATCGTGATCGAGATGAACCCCCGGGTCTCGCGCTCGAGCGCCCTAGCCTCCAAGGCCACCGGCTTCCCCATCGCCAAGATTGCGGCCTTGCTGGCGGTGGGCTACACCCTGGACGAGATCCCCAACGACATTACCCGGAAAACCCCGGCCTCCTTCGAGCCCACCATCGACTACGTGGTCACCAAAATTCCCCGCTTCGCCTTCGAGAAATTCAGCACCCTGCCCAACCTGAACCCCGGCGGCTTCTCCGACCGGCTGGGCACCCAGATGAAGAGCGTGGGTGAGGTGATGGCCATTGGCCGCACCTTCAAGGAATCCTTCGGCAAGGCCCTCAGGAGCCTGGAAGCCGACGTGCGGGCCGAGTTTTCCAGCTATACCACCGAGGAGCTCGAGGCCCGGCTCTACCCCAGCCCCACGCGAATTTATGCAATTCTGGAACTGCTGCGGCGGGGCGAACAGGTAGACCACCTCTACGATAAAACCAGAATCGAGCCCTGGTTCCTGACCCAGCTTAAAGAGGTGGTGGACGCCGAGCACGACCTACAGACCGAGCAGAATCGCCTGGAAGACGCCGAGGACTGGCGTTTTGTGAAGAGCCTAGGGCTATCCGACGCGCAAGTGGGCGAACTGATGGGGGTTTCGGAAACGATGGCCCGCAAAGAGCGCCTGGCCGCGGGCTCCAGGCCGGTCTACAAGACCGTGGACACCTGCGCCGCCGAGTTCGAGGCCTACACCCCCTACCACTACAGTGCGTATGAGCTCGAGGACGAGGTTCGCCCAACCGACAAACCCAAGGTGGTCATCCTGGGCAGTGGCCCCATCCGCATCGGGCAGGGGGTGGAGTTCGACTATGCCACCGTGCACGCGGTCTGGGCGCTGCGCGATGCAGGTTACGAGACCATCATGGTCAACTCCAACCCCGAGACGGTCTCCACCGACTACGACACCGCCGACCGCCTCTACTTCGAGCCGCTCACTCTGGAAGACGTGCTTAATCTGGTTGAGCACGAGCAGCCTTTGGGGGTCATTGCCACCCTGGGCGGCCAGACTCCCCTCAAACTGGCCAAAAAGCTCTCCGAGGCCGGGGTTCAATTGCTGGGAACCCCGTGGGAGGCCATCCACAAGGCCGAAGACCGGGCCGAGTTCAATAAGCTCTGTACCGAGCTGGGCATCCCCCAGCCCAAAGGCGCGGTAGCCCGCACCCCCGAAGAAGCCCTCAAGCTGGCCGAGGCCCTGGGTTATCCCCTGATGGCCCGGCCCAGCTACGTGCTGGGTGGGCGGGCCATGCAGGTTGTGCACAGCCCCGAAGAGCTCTACTGGTACCTGAACGGCATCTACGCCGCCCTGACTGAGCGGCCCTCGATTTTGCTGGACGAGTACCTGGAAAACGCGCTCGAGCTCGATGTAGACGCGCTCTGCGACGGCAAGCAGGTGGTGGTAGCCGGCATCATGGAGCACATCGAGCGGGCCGGGGTGCACTCCGGCGACTCGGCCACCATCCTGCCGCCCGTCTCCCTAAGCCCCGAACAGCTCGAGACCGTCCGGGCCTATACCCGCAAGCTGGCCCTGGCGGTGGGGGTGAAGGGCCTGATTAATGTGCAGTACGCCCTCAAAGATGGCGTGGTCTACATCCTGGAAGCCAACCCCCGCGCCTCACGCACGGTGCCTTTCGTCTCCAAGGCCATCGGACACCCACTGGCCAAGTATGCCGCCCTGATCGCCGTGGGCAAAACCCTGGACGAGCTGGGCTTCACCCAAGACCCCACCCCCGGCTTCTATTCGGTCAAGGAAGTGCTCATCCCCTGGCTCAAATTCCCTGGGGTCATCCCGGTGCTGGGGCCCGAGATGCGCTCCACCGGCGAGAGCATGGGCATAGACACCGACCCCTACCTGGCCTACTACCGGGCCGAACTCGGCGTGGGCCAGCACCTGCCCCTTTCCGGCAAGGTGCGTTTCATTGGGGCCGACCATCTAAAAGCCGATTGGATGGCCGCCGGTTTCGAGGTCTGTGAAGGGGATTACGACCTGCTGGTGGCCCTCACCCCCGACCCCGAGTTGCGCCGGGCGGTGGAAACCGGCAAGCCCTTTATCACCACCCTCGAGGGGGCCCGGTGGAGCCTCGAGGCCATTAAGCGGGCTCGCAGCTCCAACCTGCCGGTTCGGTCGTTGCAAAGCTGGCATACGGCCTGATACAAACCCCACCCGTAGCCTGCTCTTTAGCGCGGTCTTCGCCAAGATGCTTATCAAAAGGCTTCAATGAGGCAGATCTCTGTGAAGCCAGGTGAGCAGCCGCGCCATGGGGATCGTCCACCCTTCGGTTGGGGCCAACATTCACCGCGAAGGCTAGCTCAGGCCCGTATGTGCAGAGCAGCCCGTTAATTGTGTCGGCTGGCTCGAGGCCTGAACAAAAAACTGGCTCCGCTATGGAGCCAGTGAATAAACAACGCCTACTTCTTGGCAGCCGTTTTCTTAGGCGCAGCCTTAGCCGTGGTTTTGCTAGCCGTTTTCTTAGGCGCAGCCGCTTTTTCCGCAGCGGGTTTAGCCTTGGCCTCGACAGATGCTTTCGCAGCAGCCTTGGCAGGGGCTGCTTTGGGCGCAGCCTTCTTGGCGGTGGTCTTAGCAGTGGTCTTGGCAGCGGCTTTGGCTGAGCCCTTAGGGGCTGTTTTAGTAGCTTTTTCGGTAGCCTTGGCAGGGGTTGCTTTGGGGGCAGCCTTCTTGGCAGTAGTCTTGGCAGCGGCTTTAGGGGCAGTCTTGGCTACGGTTTTGCTGGCGGTTTTCTTGGTCGCAGCCTTCTTAGCAGCAGGCTTTTGGGTGGATTCAGTTTTTGTTTGTTCAGGCATGTATATACCTCCTTTAGTTCAGTGTGGAGTCATCTAAGCCCTGACTCACAAATCATGCGCTATCCAGCGGATGATTTGCCCAGTCACACAACACCCAAGAGGCCTTGTATGCGCTGGGGACAAGTGGTGCTTTTAGATTGTTTCTCCACTGAACTTCACTATACAACATGTTGTGTGCTTTTTACACACAAAATACAACCCATTGGTGAATTTTCAATCTCTCCGATGCCAATCGGACTATTGCGTTTTGCCCTTTCTTATCGCTTTTTTTGAGTATATACAGCCTTCACCAGACCATCTTAATCAATTGCGTCTGCATCGCACCAAACACCAGCCATGCCCGAACCCGGTCTGGAATTTAGCGATTGCCACCTGCCCGATACAAGAATCTGTACCTTGCTGGTTGCTCGGTTATCGCAGCAGCGGCCCCATGTACAAAGCGCTTACATGACCCTGCGATACAATACGCACCATGCTGGATTCCAAGACCATGGCCCTGGCCCAGGATGTGCGTGCGCTACTAACCAAAGGGCTGGATGCGTTGGCTCGAGTGGGCATCGAGACGGAGCCGCTCAAACAGGCTTTGTTAGACCTCGAGGGCCCTTTTTTGCTCGTGGTTGTCGGTGAGTTTAACAGCGGAAAGTCATCGCTGCTTAATGCCCTGCTGGGGGGCGATTTCCTAAAGGAAGGGGTTACGCCCACCACCGACCGCATCAACCTGATTGGCTATGGCCCCGAACCCAAACTACAACCCCAATCACCCGAGCTGGTGCTGATAGAGCTGCCCCACCCGCTGCTCAAAGAGGTGCGACTGGTAGACACCCCCGGCACCAACGCCATCCTGCAACACCATCAGGTCTTGACCCAGAAATTCCTTCCGCGCGCCGACCTGATTTTGTTCGTTACCAGCGCCGATAGGCCCTTTACGCAGTCCGAAGCCAATTTTTTGAGTTTTATTCGAGCCTGGGGCAAAAAGGTGGCGCTGGTCATCAACAAAATGGATCTGCTCAGCGAGGCCGAGCTACAACAAGTACTCGAGTTCGTCCGCAAAGGCGCCGACCAAACCCTGGGGCATATTCCCCCTATCTTTGCGGTATCGGCCCGCCTGGCGCGGCAAGGCCAGGCAGCCACCAGTCGTATCCCCGAGCTCGAGGCCCACATCCACCAGGTGCTTACCCACCAGGCAGCCCAGCTCAAGCTGGGTTCACCGCTGGGGGTGCTGGCCCGGCTCACCGAGGAAGCCAGGCCTGTGCTGGAGACCAGGTTGAAGGAGATTGAGAAGCAGCTCGCCACCTGCCACGAGCTGGACAGCCTGCTCCAGCGGCACGAAGAACGCACCCGCCGCGACTTTAGCGGACAGGTTGCCCTGGCCTTGCAGGCCATTGACGAGGTGCGCGCCAGGGGTGAGCGCTGGCTGGACGAGAAAGTGCGGTTCTCCAGGTTTCTCGAGCTCATGCAGTCCAACAAACTCAAGCAAAGCTTCATCGACGAGGTGGTCAAAGGCGCTAATCAGGAAATTGAGCGCCGCGTGCTCGAGGCCATGAACTGGCTGGCCAAACGTGACCGCGAACTGCTGGAAGACGCCCTCTCACTGTTGCGCGAAGCCCCCGGACTGCGGCGCACCGAGCCGGTCGGGCCAGAAGAGCGCACCATTGCCGGAAACCTGGAAGAGGCTCTACGCTCCTTCGACGCCGAGGACGAAGCGATACAGTTACGCGACTTCATCCAGGAGAGTCTGCGCGGCACCGCCCTGGCTGAAGTAGGGGTAATGGGCCTGGGCCTGACCATCCTGCTGGTCGCACAAAAAATTGCCTTCGACATTCTGGGCATTTTTGCCACGGTGTTTGGGGCCATCCTGGCCACCTCCATCCTGCCCCGCCGCAAAGAGGTTGCAAAAAACCGCCTGCGTGAGCGGCTGGTCGAGCTAAAGAGTACCCTCGAGCAGGCTTTGCATGAGACCCTGAATACCGAGATAGAGCGCACCCATCAACGCTTCAACAGCCTGTACCGCACCCCCTGCACACGCCTGGAGAACAGCCGCAACGCCGCCCTGGCCCACCTGCAACTAGCCGAAGACCTAAGGCGTGAGGCGCTCGAGCTGCGCAACCGGCTGGACTAGAGCGCCGCGAAGCGCAATTGCTTGAGTATCTGGCGCAGCACAATGGGCCTTTGTCAGCCCTGCCTTTAGGGGTCTCTCACGGTAAGCACCGGTATCGCCGAGGCCCGCACCAGCCCTTCGGCTACCGAACCCAGGCCCTGGCCGCCCTGACCACTGACCCCAATCACGATCAGGTCGGCCCCCCAGGCTTTAGCCGACTCTATTACCTGCTGAACCGGGTTACCTTGGGCAACTTCGTGGCCAGGCCGAACTGCGTCATCTTCCCAGGTGCTGGACACCAGCAACTCCAGCTCGAGCAGGGCCTCGGTGGCGGTAAAAGGCGAGTCTACTGTTACCACGTGTATCACCCGCAGCTCGGCCTGTGGGAAGCTGGCTCGAGCCAGTTCCAGGGCGCGCTTTGCACACGGCGAAAAGTCGGTGGCAACCAGAACCTTCTTAAACATAGTCCGCCTCCGTTTCTACAAGTGCCTCAGCTCTAGCCTAGCCCTTTGCAAAGGGCGTTGTGTCCCTACCGCACCTCGCTCCCATCCAAGAATGGGCTCAACGCACCAAAAGCACCGGGCACTGCGCATGGGTTAACACCTTCTGACTCTGGCTACCCAGCAGCAAACCCTTTAGCTGGCCCAAACCCCTGGTTCCCATTACAATCAAGTCAACCTTTCGAATCTCTGCAACCCGCAAAATGGCCTCCGCCGGGGGCCCTTCCAGCACTTCGATCTCGAGCTGGGGAAACTCACCCAGCAGGGCCAGAGCCTGCGCCACCACCCGATCTGCTGCTTCGGTTCGTTTCGAGATGGCCTCTTGTAAAAAGGGTTCTCCTAAGTAGTCTGGAACCGGGTCGTAAGTATGAACCAAACACAGCGAAGCACGGTACTGACGGGCCAGATCGGCAGCCAGCAGGGCCGCTTTCTGGGCATGTTCCGAGCCATCGAAGGCCAACAGGATATTTTTGACCATAGCTACCTCCTAAGCCAGCACATCCAGGGGATGCTTGTCGGATACTGCACGCTCAATAATGGTTCACCCCTGTCTTGCAAGCATATTATGCGGTCTTCTCGAGCAGTTTAGGGCCTCCCTAGCGCTGCCCTGATCCCACCCGGGCCCCTGGGGTGGGGTTTCCATCTGACGTAACGCCTAAATGCCCCCGGCTTGTTCATTCGTCACAAGACCGGCGTAACGCCTCCCGTAACTTTAGTCTATGTTGCGGGTGGAAATACCTCATTTGCAGTCATCGCTACCTCTACCCGCAAACCCGGAGGTAACTGTGGCAAAACTCATCGCAGTGGATGACTCTCTAGCAGACCTGAAGCTCATCGAACAGTCGCTTGCTCCGTATCACCAGGTGGTGCTGTACCAGGGGAGTGAGGATGTCGAGCAGCGCATCGAAGCCGAAAAACCCGATGCGGTTCTGCTCGATGTGGTCATGCCTGGGCGCAACGGCTACGAGGTTCTTCGCTCCCTGCGGCGCAACGAGTCTACCAAGCACATTCCGGTGCTGGTCATCAGCTCCAAGAGCGCCCCGACCGATATCGAGTGGGGTAAGCGCCAGGGTGCCAATGGCTACCTGACCAAGCCCTATACCCCCGAGGCCCTGCGCAAAGCGGTTCAGGAAATCCTCTAGGCAGCCAGGCGGTGCTAGCGCGTCGGGCTATCTGCAACCAGGAGGATATGGCTCGGTTATGAACCACATCAGCATCGGCAAAATCTGGGTTCTACGGCTCGGCAACATTTTTTTGGGAATAGAGCCAAAAGCCTTAAAAGAAGTGCTGGAAGTGACGCAGCCCACCCCCGTTCCGTTGGCCCCTCCACCTCTGCTGGGACTCCTGAGCAACCAGGGCCAGATCGTGCCGGTATTCGACCTGAGCCAGGTACTACAGATTCCGCCCGCCGGCTCTGGCATTGCTGCTTTGCTCGAGGTCGAAGGACAACCCATGGCCTTTATGGTTGACGAGGTGGCCGGGCTTCGCACCGACCTGAGCGCCGCCTGGGTATCCCCCAGCCAGGAGCCCCTGTTCAGCGCTTTTGTGAAAGATGGCGAGCAAAGCATCCGTGTCCTGAATCCAAGCGGCCTGCTCGAGCACCTCACCACCCGCATCGCGCTAGCTACCCGCGCTTCGGTTGCACCAATTCAGGTCAGCCCGCAAGCCTGAACCCGCTAAGCCCATCAACTGCACAACCTTAAAAAGGAGTCCCTATGGAGCAAACCCACCTTCCTATGAGCCACGATCCCCTGCTGGTAATGGCCTCGTTCCTGATAGCCATCTTCGCAGCCTATGCTGCACTGGCCATCATCAACCGCCTAAGGCAAACCAGCGTCAATAAGAACTGGTTGTGGTTGGGAGCCGTTACCTTTGGGCTGGGGGTCTGGGCCATGCACTTCACTGCCATGACCGCCCTACAGCTCAACATGTTGGTCGCTTACGACCCCCTCCTGACCCTGATCTCGGTGCTATTTGCAATCGTGGGGGCCGCAGCAGCCTTTCAGGTAGTCAGCCAGCCGAAGGTTGGCTTCAAAGAAATACTGACCTCTGGCTTTTTTCTGGGTGCAGGCATCGGAACCATGCACTACGTGGGCATGTTTGCCATGCGCCTCAATGCCCAGCTATCCTTCGACCCCCTTCTGGTTGTGGCCTCGGTTCTGGTAGCCGTGGCGCTGGGCACTTTCGGTATCTGGACGCTAATCAGCCCGGCTTTTAGCCGAGTTCCTTTCCGCCATCTGGTCACGGCGGTCATCACTGGGTCGGCCATTCCCTTTATGCACTACACCGCCATGCTCGCAGCCCGTTTCACCAGCACCGGCAGTGAGCAAATTCACAGCATGGTCGCAAGCGGCGGTCTGCTTTCGCTCAACGTTTTCTTGTTGTTTGCAGTGGCCATACTGGGGCTGCCGTTGTTCCTTACCTCTCTGCTCGAGGCCTCCACCGAGGTTGCTCAGGAGGCCGAAGCATGATCCGTCGCAGCCCCAAAACCGCCGTTCGCCCCTCCCGTCACCCTACTCCAGCCATGCCCACACAGCTCCTGCCCACGGGTGGGCTGCTGGGATCGCTAAAGATCTGGCAAAAGCTCCTTTTGATCGTGCTTGCATTCTCGGTGGCAGGCATTGTGCCCCTAGGCTTCGTCTTTTTCATTGAGCAACGGCAAAGCCAGCGTTCTTACAATCAGCTGCTTGGATACCAGTTTGCCCAGGCGCTTTATGACACCATCCAGCAGGTGAGTGAGCACCGGCGTTTTAGCATAGATAGCAGAGTCTTGGGTGTAAAGCCCGATCTGGCCAAGGAAGCCAGCGATGTGGATACCGCCCTCAATCAGCTTATTCAACTCAATGAAGGCATGAAAGATCGCTTTGGTCTTGCCACATCGCTCACCGAGCTCAGCCAAACCTGGGAGCAGATTAAGAACCAAAGCCTGGCCGCTGGCACCAACTCCATTTTTGAGATGCACCAGCAGCTGATCAATCGGCTCAACCAGACCCTTGAGAAGCTGAGTCTGTCCTCAGGCTTGCTGCTGAACACAAGCGCGGAAGCATTCCTGCTTACCGAAACCGCGCTGCGTCGCCTGCCAGCCTTACGCGAAACCCTGGCCGAACTGCGCTTCCTGGGCATGGTGGTGCTGGCTCGAGGGTCGGCGCTCATCTATGAGCGGGAACAAATAATAAACCTGCTCAAGCGCTCATCTGAGCAAACCGAGACCATTTTGCTGAACATCGCGCAGAGCAAATTGGAACAATCACGTGATCTGGAAAGCATCGCGCTTGAAATGGAAAAGCTCGCTGGAGATGTGGGCTTTGCCGATACCCTGGTAACCAACTCGATTCTTGCCACTACCCGCACCACCCTTCGTCCAGGTGAGTACAGCAGCACTTTTGTCGATATAGATGCCAGCATTGCCCAGCTTGGACAGCAGTCCTTGCAGCTACTGACCAAATCCACCCTGAGTCGAGTGCAGGCAGCCCAGCAACAGCAGGCTTTGTTGTTCGTAAGCATCGCTTTGGCTTTGGCGCTGGCTTTGGGCATCGTGGGAGCCGTGGCTCGCTCAATTACCGGCCCGGTGGGGCAGCTCTTTAATGCCTCCTTGCGTTTGCGCAAAGGCGACCTGGGGGTACAGGTACCGGTGCTATCCTCCGACGAGCTTGGCTCGCTGGCCCGCACCTTCAACGAAACTGCCGTGCAGCTCAAAGCCAAGGCCGAAGCCGACGCCGAACAGCTTCGCCAAAGCCAGCTTTTACAAGAAAACATCGGGGCCTTTCTGAACGTAGCCATGGATATTGCCCAGGGCGATCTGACCAAGCGTGGGCGCGTAACCGAGGACGTACTGGGCAACGTGGTAGACGCGGTAAACCTGACCATCGAAGAAATTGCCTATCTGCTCAAGCAAGTACAAACCGCTGCCGAGATGGTCAACCGGGGTGCTACCGAGATGGCCCTGAGCTCTGCAAGCGTGCAAGAAAAGGCCGAATCGCAGGCGGAGCTTTCGGCCCGGGCCCGCATCGAAGCATTCGACACCACCGATTCCATTCGTAGCATGGCCGAGCAAATCGTGCAGGGCTCCGAGCTGGTGATGCAGGCCAAGGAGGCCGCGCTGGAGGGCCAGGGCGCGGTACAAAACACCCTTAGCGGTATGCAGAACATCCGGCGTGAGGTACAGAGCATCTCCAAGAGCATCAAAGGCCTCTCCGACCGCTCGCTGGAGATTTCCGAGGTGGTGGACACCATCTCGCGCATCGCCAAACAGACCAACCTGCTGGCCCTGAACGCCGCCATTGAGGCCGCCGGTGCCGGTGAGGCCGGTGCCCGCTTTGCGGTGGTGGCCGACCAGGTACGCAAGCTGGCCGAGGACTCGGCCCGCGCCGCCCAGCGGGTAAACCTGCTGGTCAAGGGCATCCAGACCGAGATTCAGGGTGTGGTGATCTCGGTCGAGGGCGGTACCCGCGAGGTGGAGCAGGGCTATCGCATCGCAACCGAAGCCGGGAGCAAGCTCGAGCAGATCGCAGCTTTGGCCCAGCAATCCGCTGAGGCCGCCCGCTACGTCGCGCAGGTAGCCCAGGAACAGGTAAGCCGGGTGGAAGAAGTGACCGGCGTGGTGCAGGAGATCTACAACACCGCCCTGCAAACCGACCAGGAAAGCCGCAAAGGCCGCCAGACCGCTGAAGAGCTGCAAGCCCTGGCCCAGCAGCTCAGCCGCAACCTGAGCCGCTTCCGGCTGCCCGCGTAAAGGGAAACTATGGCATTGCAACGCGACTATCGCGAAGTAGAAGTCAAACAGGTAGGGCTCCTGGGCGCCCAAAGCCGAAAGGTGCGGGTAGATGCCGAAACCCTCGAGGCCCCCTATACCGGATTCTTCGGGAGCCTCCGCGTTCCCTACAAGCTGGCGCTGCTGGTTGTTCCTTTATTGTTTCCGATTTTCTATTTGTTGCTTGTGCTGGTTGGTGAGCAGCGCAACGATGTCAACTTTGTGCGGGCCGAAAAACAAGGGGTGCTCTTCCTGCAAAACAGCGGAGACCTGCTCAAGGCCATGGCCGAACACCGCAACATAAGCGCGGTTATCCTCTCCGGCAATCAGGAGCTTGTTGTTCCGCGCACCCAGAAGGCTGAGGAGGTCAGCCGCAACCTGCTGCTGCTCGAGCAGATCAACCGGTCTGCAGGCGACCCCTTTGGCATTGGGGAGAAGCTGGCAGCCCTCAAAACCGACTGGGATACCCTGCTGGCCGTGCGTATTAGCCCCATGCAAAGCTTCCAGGAGCACACCCGGCTCATCCAGCAGCTACTGGGGATTTACGAGCAAATTGCCATCGGCTCCAAGCTGACGCTGGATCCAACCGCACAGAGCTACTGGCTGGTAGATTCGGTGGTCTATCGCATTCCGCCGGTTATGGAAACCCTGAGCCAGGTACAGGGCATCGGCGCCACGGTTTTGCAGAGCAAACAGCTTACCCCAGAGCAAGAAAAGCGGCTAAACGGGCTTCTGGCATCGCTCGTCAATCGCAATACCGGCTTTGGAGAGGTGCCTTCGCTAACCGCCTTACTCGAGCAATCGGTAAAAAACGCCCTGACCACCAACCCTCAGCTAGGCGACAGCCTGAGTGAGCAGGTAAACTCAGCCAGAGCCATTACTGAATCAGCGCTTGAGCTGACACGTCGGGAAGTGCTGAGCAAAGGCTATGCCCTCGAGCCCAGCCTGTACCTTGACCAGCTAAGCCGCCCCATTGAGGCCTACTTCGCCGTACAGAGCGCAGCCCTGGCCCAGCTTAACGAGCTGCTCGATGGACGCCTGGGGCAGCTGGTCAATCAGCAGCTACTCAGCCTGTTTATTGTGATTGCGACGCTGGTGCTATCGCTTTGGCTGATTGTTGGGGTCGCAAACTCCATTCTGGCGCCGGTGCGGGAGCTGACCCGGGTGGCGCAAAACCTTGGGCAGGGCGATCTTTCCACCCTGGCCCACCTTCGCTCCAACGACGAGCTGGGCCTGGTCAGCAAGACCCTGAACCAGTCCATCCTGACCTTGCGCTCCCTGCTCGAGCAGCAAGAGGCCGAACGCCAGCGGAGCTTGCAGCTCCAGGAAAATGTGCGGCACTTCATGGCGGTCGCTACCGAGATCGCTCAGGGCGACCTTACCAAACGAGGCCAGGTCACCAACGACGTGCTGGGCAACGTGGTAGACGCGGTGAACCTGACCATTGAGGAAATTGCCCATCTGCTCAAGGAAGTAAAACAGGCCGCCGAGTCGGTGAATGAGAGCGCCACACAAATGGATCAGCTCACCACCTCCATCGCTGCCGGAGCCCTCTCGCAAGCCCAGGAAGTAAGTCAGGTACAGAACCAGACCCGCATGGTAGCCAGCAATATCCGTCAGATGGCCCAAAGCGCAGGTATCACCGCCGAGGCCGCACGCCAGACTCTCGAGTCGGCCCAACTCGGCCGTCAGGCCGTAACCCAGACCCTCTCGGGCATGAGCGACATCCGCAGGGAGATGCAGGCCATCGCCGAGAACATTACTGCGCTGGCCCAGCGTTCTGCCGAGATCGAAAACATTACCAGGGTGCTCGAGGACTTCGCCTCGCAAACCAACCTTCTGGCCCTCAACGCCTCCTTCGAGGCCGCTGGAGCAGGGGCTGCAGGCCGTCGTTTTGCCATTGTGGCCGATGAAATCCGTAAACTGGCCGAGGAGTCGGCCCGTGAGACCAGCCGGGTGAACAATCTGGTGCAACAGGTGCAAAACGACATTGGCCGGGTGGTCGAGCTGGTTCGAGAAGGGGTACGCGAGGTGGAGACCGGCTACAGCACGGCCAACAGCGCCGGTAGCCGCCTCGAGGAAATCGCCAAGCTGGCCGAACAATCCGCGGGCCTGGCCCAGGAAATTTCCAGTCTGGCCCAAAGTCAGGTGTCGGTGGTGGAACGGGTCGATCAGGCCGTTCAAAAAATCACCCAGACCGCACAAAAGACTGGAGCGCAAAGCCAGGCAGGCCGCCAGTCTGCCGAGGCCCTGCGGATGTTGGCCCAGGAGCTCTCCAAAAACCTGGGTCGCTTCCGCCTGCCCGACTAGGAGAGGCCATGACTGCTGCAACCACGCCCGATCTGCTACAAAGCTTCCTCGAGGAGGCCTGGGAGACCGTGGCGGTCTTCGAGCAGGCTGCCGAGTTTCTGGCCATAAAGCGCCACGAACCCCTGGTGGTCATGGCCCATCGCCTCAAAGGCTCGGCGGGATTGTACGGCTTTCCGCAAATCTCCAACCTGGGCGCTTTAGCCGAGCGCATCCTGGAAGCCGCACCCCGCTATACCGAGCCCCAGCAGGCCAGGGTCATCGAGTTTATGGGCCAGTTAACAGCAGTGCTGGTCAACGCGCTGGAAAACATTGCCATCCACGGCCAGGAGGGCCGGGTGGGCCTCGAGCTCGGACGTTTGGGGGCTGCGGCCCTGATCCAAGAGCTCACCGCCCTGAACCCCGAAGCCTTCGCCAGCAATAACCTCGAGCCCACCCAAGAAACAACCCCCCCGCCCGACCAGACCCAGGTGGGGGTGGTGGAAGAGCTACAGAACTTCTACCGGCAAAACAGTGAGTTCTGGGAGTTTTTCGCCCCGGAAACCCTCGAGAACCTCGACCATGTGGCCAGCGCGCTAGCCCAGCTGCAGCTTGACAGCCAGAACAGCGAGCACCTGCGGGCTTTGTTCAGGGCCATGCATACCGTGAAGGGGGCGGCCTACTCGGTAGGTTGCAAACCCATCGGGGCCCTGGCCCATCAGCTCGAGGACCTCATGGTAGCGGTGCGCGAAGGCCACAAATCCTGGAACGACCAGATCGCACACCTCATCCTGGAAGGCGCGCAGGTGCTGGGCAAAATGATTGTAGTGGCCGAAGGGAAAGACCCACCCGCCGCCCAGACCCTCGGCAGCCAGCTCTTTGAGCTACAGGGTCGGCTGGCCCACCTGCTGGGCCAGGAAGCCCCGCCGAGCCCCCAGGCGCCTGCCCCCACACCTCCCAGGCCTTCCGTGCAGCCCACCCGCTCCAGCAACACCGCTTCGGTGCGGGTAAGCCTCGAGCGCCTCGATACCCTGCTCAACCTGGCCGGCGAAACCCTGGTAGCCCGCTCGCGCCTGGAGCTGCTGGCCCAGCGCTTCGAGGAGATGGAAGAGCTGCTGGAAGCGGCCCGTCAGCGGCTCTTACGCACCACCTCCGACTTCGAAGCCCGTTACCTCAACCCGCGCCTCTCCCTTGCACAGGAGGCCCAGAACCCCCCTGCCCAGAGCACCCTGGGCAAAACCGTACAGGAGCTTTTTACCGAGCTCGAGTTCGACCGCTACGACGACCTCAACATCCTGGCCCGCTCCATCCAGGAAATGACCAGCGACCTGGCCGAAGTGCGCCACACCCTCAGCGAACAGATCAAGGCCTTCCGCCAGGAAACCGAACTCTTCGCTAAGCTTTCGCAAGACCTGCGCAACGAAGTAGGCCGGGCCCGCCTGATTCCAATAGGCCGCTTTTACACCCGACTCACGCGCCAGGTACAGCAGATCGCTGGCGCAAAGCAGGTGCAACTTCAGTTCCAGGGAGAACAGGTCGAAATTGACTCGGTGCTGCTGGATGGCCTTTCCGAAGCCCTGCTCCACCTGGTGAGCAATGCCGTGATTCACGGCATCGAGAGCCCCGCCGAACGCCTGGCCGCGGGCAAAACCCCGCAGGGCACCCTGACCATCCGCACCCAGCAGCAACGCAGCACCCTGGTATTGGAGATTAGCGACGACGGGCGTGGCATCAACCTCGAGGCGGTCAAGCAAAAGGCGGTCGAAAAGGGTTTGCGCACGCAGGCCCAGGTGGAGGCCATGCGCCCAGAAGAGGCCATGGAGCTCATCTTCCTCCCCGGTCTTTCCACTGCTTTGGTGGTTTCCGATGTGGCCGGGCGTGGGGTGGGCCTCGATGTGGTTGCGGCCACCATCCGCCGCCTGCGCGGTGACCTGAGCGTTGAAACCCGCAGTGGCCTGGGTACCACCTTCCGCTTGCGGGTTCCCCAGAACCTGGTGGTCTCAGACATCCTGTTGCTGCAAGCTGGTGGGCAGGTAATCGGCCTTCCCCGCGAAAGCCTGGTTACCTTGCTTACAGCGCCTGCAGACCAGCAAGAAGTGGCCTACGAGGGCAGCTCCGTCCCGGTTAAGCTCCTCAGCGCACTCCTGGGCTTGCCACCCATAGAACAAGAAGAATATGCGCTGGCTGTGGTAGAAGGGCGCGGTGGGGCACTGGTGGCCCTGGCGGTCGAGCGCTTTATCGGTTTGCAACAAGCCCTGGTTAAACCCCTCAGGGCTCCCCTTTCCGAGCTACCCCACCTTATCGGCGCAAGCGTTTCGGCCACCGGCGAGGTCGTTCTGGTGCTGAGCCCCAGCGGTCTTCTGGGCCTCAACACCTCCATGCCCATCCAGGCCCGCATCGAAAACCCCCCTACCCAGCGCCTCCCGGTGCTGCTGGTAGACGACTCGCTCTCGGTACGTAAGGTGGTGGCTCAGATGCTGCGCAAAGCCGGCCACCAGGTGGTTACGGCGGCAGACGGGCAGGAGGCCCTCGAGCTTTTACAGCAACAATCCTTCCAGGCGGTGGTGACCGACCTCGAGATGCCCCGTATGTCTGGCTTTGAACTTTTAGAGGAGGTGCGGCGGCGTCCCCACCTCGCCCATCTGCCCATCGCCGTGCTGACCACGCGCGCTTCAGCCAAACACCGCGACCTGGCCACCCAGCTTGGTGCAAATGCCTACCTGACCAAGCCCGCCGACGAGGTAGAATTAGAGCGGTTCTTGCGGGGGATCTAGGCGTATGCACTCCGACCGACTCCCGCAAAATTCACCGCTTTACCGTGAGGCCCGCTTGAAAAAGGAGATTGTTCCATGAAAGCCCTGATCCTGACCGGCCAACCCAAGCGTGGCGTTGCGCTCAAAGACAGCTTTGCGCTGTCGGGGTTTGATGTCCAGGTCGAGGATAGCGCTCTCTACGCCATGACCCTTTTAGAACGTCACCGCCCCGACGTCATCGTTAGCACCGCTTCACTTAGCGATCTAACGGGTGCGGAGTTCTTTGAGATGGTACGCGCCGACCCACAGCTTGCGCTGGTTCCTTTTGTCTTACTGGACGGCCTCACCCCAGCCAAGGTCGGCGACCTCGATCTGATCCTGCCCCTAGACACCCCGGCAGCTGAGGTGGTTCGCAGTGCGTACAAGCTGATCCTCGAGCTCACCCGCAAAACCTACATCACCGAGCCCGCCAATCCCGTGGCGCAATACGGCATCCAGGGGCAGCTAGGCGACATGAGTCTGTTCGAACTGGCACAATGGCTAGCCAAATCGGCCAAAACCGGGCGGCTTCGGGTCGAAGTCCAGGGTGATAGCGCCAGCTGGTTGTTCAGCAAAGGGCAGCTCATCCACGCCGAGTATGCCGGTAAAAGTGGCGAAGACGCCGTGCTGCATCTGCTGCTTCAGGTCGAAAACCAGCCCACGGGCCATTTTCACTTCGAGCCTTTAACCGAAGCTGATTTCTTTTTGGAACCCGTTACCATCCGCAAAAGCACCGACCAGCTGCTGCTTTCCCTGGCTGTCGAAATGGATCATCGCCAGCAGCGCATCAACTAGCGCGTCTTCACAAATATTAGAGCTGCTCAAAACTCGATTGCTCTGTCCTGCACAGCACAGTTGCCTCCCGGATGGGAGGCTTGGTCTGTGAAGAGTGCGATAAAGCTTCAAGCACCCGGCGTAGCGTAGGGCAGATACCTTTTGCGCCATGAATAGCCTCCGTCATGGTTACGCATCACCAGGTAGAGCCCGTGCTGGCACTACCATTAGGGGAGTTATGCAAGGAGCCAAAGTACTCGTCGTTGATGACAGCACCAGCGTACGCAAGGTGTTGGAGAAACTGTTGTCGTCCCGTGGTCTGGTTGTCACAACCAGCGAAACCGCCGAGCAGGGCCTGGAGGCGGTCAGGCAAAACACCCCCCACCTGGTTATTGCCGATGTGGTGATGCCCGGCATGAGTGGCTTTGAGCTATGTCAGGCGATTAAAATGCAAGCCTCTACCAAAAGCGTCCCGGTAATTCTAATCTCCGGCATCATCAACGAAGGTGTGGTCAGCCAAGCCCAGCAGGCAGGGGCCTTCGATGTGGTTTCTAAGCCCTTTACACCCGACGACCTCTTCCCAAAAATCGAACGGGCGCTCAACGCCGCCAGGCAGTCGCTCCAGGCTGTAGGAGAGGCTATATCAACACCCAGCTACGCCCCAATAGCAACCCCCTCCAGTACCAAGGAATCAATCCCGCAACCCCCAACCACCCCTCCCACCAGCCAGGCCACCTATTCATCGCCCCAGCAAGCCGTTCCTGAGACGCTCGAGGCCCAACCAATCCCGCCTGCCCGCCAAGCCCTGCTGGAGGAGCTGCGGCCCTTCCTGGACAAGCCCGAAATCGAAAGCGTTTTCGTAGTAGACAACGCCGGTCAGTTGCTGGCCTGGCTGGGTCAGACCCTGGACGAGCCCGAGTTGCTTGCAACCTACATACACACGCTTTTGTCCATCAGTAGCGTAATGGGTGAAAAGTACCACCTCTCCTCCGTTCAAAGCCTGAACCTCGAGTACCCTGGTAAAACCCTCATCATCAACCGCATCAGCGAAAAGGCATCACTGATGCTCATGCTGCGCGGCACTGGCGGCACAGGCGTAATTCGCTATCTGGTGCTAAAGCAAATGCCACAACTCAAAGCCGCGCTAGGCAATTAACGGCACTTTTCTCGTTGCTGTGCAGAAGGCTATATGCCTCCTGCACAGCTTTTTTGTCAGGGGGTGTTGACAGATTTTGGGGTATTCGGTAATCTTCTCGTTGCGCTGCTGATACGAAGTCAGGCGCGAGGATCATGAAAAAGGGGTAGTAAGGAAGCGAAGGACATCTATCCTGAGCGCTTTTTTC
>Ga0272446_1003032_pt1 | contig 21870 bp, 15 predicted proteins | sample YNPCB0061_FD_194587 | JGI IMG/M metagenome (GOLD analysis project Ga0272446, IMG submission 194587) | Hot spring microbial mat communities from Yellowstone National Park, WY, United States - YNP-CB-006-1 | ecosystem: Environmental > Aquatic > Thermal springs > Hot (42-90C) > Sediment | place... | reverse complement strand
CTCGTCTGCCGCCCGCGCCCGAAACATGCTCCCACGGCCACGCGCCGCGAGTTCGTCTCCGCACTCAAAGCTGAACTGCCGCCCGCGCTCCGGCTGCTCCAGGGACTGGGAACAGCCGCCGCCGGAGACGGGGCAGACGGGAGTCCCGTGCTCCCCGGCGTGGCCCCGGTGGATTTGGCGCAGGCGGCCATCGGACCCGGCATGGCCGTCTATACCCGTTACGCGCGCGTGCTCGACGCTGAGGGGCAGCCCGTCTCGGTGCGCGAGGCGCTGGCGCTCATCAACGTCACGCTCGACGAGGCGCTGGCCGAGCAGGAGGGCGACTTCGATGCCGATACGCGCTGGGCGGTGGCGTGGTTTGAACAGTACGGCTTTGACGAGAGAGAGTTCGGTGTGGCCGAGACGCTCTCCAAAGCCAAAAACACCAGCGTGGACGGCATGGTTGAAGCCGGTATCCTTGCCTCGCGGCGCGGCAGGGTGCGGCTTCTGAAGCCCGAAGAACTGCCGGCCGACTGGGACCCGGCCACGGACCCGCGCCTGACCGACTGGGAGGTGGTCCACCACCTGATCCGCGCGCTGGAAGCCGGCGGCGAGAGCGGTGCGGCCACGTTGGTGGCGAAGCTGGGCGCGAAGGCTGAAACCGCGCGCGAGCTGGCCTACCGGCTGTTTACCGTGTGCGAACGCCGGAAGCGCGCGGCGGAGGCCTTTGCGTACAACGCGCTGGTGCAAAGTTGGCCGGAGATCGTGCGGCTGGCGGCCGAAAGCCGCACGACACGCCCGGCTCAGGAGACGCTTTTTGAGCATACGGAGGCTTGAGGCTGGCTATGACCAATCAGGAACGGGTGGGGAAGGGACTGGACCTCTTGTGCGCAGGGCTGGGCCCCTACGTGGAGCGCGAAGTGCAGGAGGCGGTGCGGGCGGGCGCGGTGAACATGGAGACGGTACGCCGCTATGCCGAGGATCCGCTGCTAAAAAACAAGCCCATTGCTGAGTGGGACGCGGCGGGCCTGATCAAGCTGATGTGGGAAACCTGGAACGAGGTCTTCCGCAAGACCCTGGGCTTCGCCGAACGTTCGCTGGTCAGCGAGCTGCGCGATTGGCGCAACCGGTGGGCGCACCAGAAACCGTTTTCCAGCGACGATGCCGACCGCGCCCTCGATTCTATGGAGCGGCTGCTGACAGCCGTTTCAGCTTCGCAGTCCGACGAGGTCAACCGGCTCAAGATGGAGCTGCGCCGCCTGGTTTTCGACGAGCAGGTACGCCACGAGAAACGCAAGGCCGGAGGCTCGCTCATCGAGTCCGCGGCCAGCGGCGTGCTCAAGCCCTGGCGCGAGGTGGTGACGCCCCACCCCGACGTGGCCAGTGGTCGCTACCAGCAGGCCGAGTTTGCCGCCGATCTGTGGCAGGTACATCTGGGCGAAGGCAGCGACGAGTACCAGAAGCCCGCCGAGTTTTTCCGCCGCACCTTTCTCACCGCGAGCCTCAAGCGGCTGCTGGAGGGCGCGGTACAGCGTTTGTCCGGTACGGGTGGCGATCCGGTGGTGCAGCTCCAGACCAACTTCGGCGGCGGCAAAACCCACTCCATGCTGGCGCTCTACCACCTTTTCAGTGGGGCGACGCCAGCCGAGCTGGCGGGGGTGGAGGAACTGATGGCCAACGCCGGTGTGACGGAGTTGCCCAGGGCGCGCCGCGTGGTGCTGGTGGGTAACAAAATTTCGCCCGGCAATCCCGCGCGCAAGCCCGATGGCACGCTGGTGCGCACGCTGTGGGGCGAGCTGGCCTGGCAACTGGGCGGACGGGAAGCCTACGCGCGCATTGCGGCGGACGATGATCGGGCGACCAACCCCGGCGACCGCCTGCGCGAGCTGTTCCGGGACTATGGTCCGTGCCTGATTCTGATTGACGAGTGGGTGGCCTACGCCCGCCAGCTTCACGACGCCGCCGACCTGCCGGGCGGCAGCTTCGAGACCCAGTTCAGCTTTGCCCAGGCCCTCACCGAGTCGGCCAAGCTGGCGGGCAACTGCCTGCTGGTGATCTCGCTGCCGGCCTCCGACACCCAGGCCGACGATGTGGAGGTGGGCGGCCTGCGCGGGCGCGAGGCGCTCGACCGGCTGCGCAACGTGGTGGGGCGGGTGGAGTCGGCATGGCGGCCCGCCAGTGCCGAAGAGGGCTTCGAGATCGTGCGCCGCCGGCTGTTTGAACCGCTGGCGGGCGCGGAAGCCTTCACCCAGCGCGACCTGACGGCCCGGGCCTTCGCCGAGCTGTACCGTACCCAGGCCGCCGAGTTTCCCCCCGAGTGCAAAACCACCGACTACGAACGCCGCCTCCAGGCGGCCTACCCCATCCACCCGGAGGTGTTCGACCGGCTGTACGAAGACTGGTCCACGCTGGTCAAGTTCCAGCGCACCCGCGGGGTGCTGCGCCTGATGGCCGCGGTGATTCACAGCCTGTGGGAGAAGGGCGACAAAAGCCCCCTGATCCTGCCGTCGACCATTCCCGTGGACGACCCACGGGTGCAGTTCGAGCTGACCCGCTATCTGCCCGATAACTGGACGCCCATCATCGAGAAGGACGTGGATGGGCCCAGCTCCCTGCCGCTCAGGATTGACGGCGAGGTGCCCAACCTGGGTAAGCTTTCCGCCACGCGCCGCGTGGCCCGCACGGTCTACCTGGGCTCGGCACCCACGGCGGGGGCGGCGCACCGGGGCCTCGAGGACCGCCGGGTGAAGCTCGGCTGCGTGATGCCGGGTGAGTCGCCGGCGGTGTTTGGCGATGCCCTCCGGCGGCTGGCGGGCCAGGCCACCTATCTCTACCAGGATGGTGCGCGCTTCTGGTACGCCACGCAGCCCACCGTGACCAAGCTGGCTGAGGACCGGGCCGAGCAGCTCAAGCGCGACCCCGACAAGGTCGCCGCCGAGCTGGAAAAGCGCATCCGGGATGCTGTGCGGCAGATGGGCGAGTTTGCCCGCGTACACCCCCTGCCGCCCACGAGCGCCGATGTGCCGGACGACCTCGCGGTGCGCCTGGTGGTGCTGCCGCCGGAATACCCCTACAGCAAGGAAGCCGATAACGCCGCCCAGGTCGCAGCCCAGGCGATTCTCGAGTTTCGCGGTCATGCGCCCCGGCGCTACCGCAACACGCTGGTCTTCCTGGCGGCCGACAAGGTTCGGCTGCAAGACCTTGAGGAGGCGGTGCGCCGGTTCCTGGCCTGGCGGTCCATCCTGGATGAGAAAGTTGCCCTGAACCTCGATCCACACCAGGTACGGCAGGCGGAAACCCAGCTACAGGCCGCCGATTCGACGGTGGACGCACGCCTGCCCGAGGCCTACCAGTGGCTCCTGGTGCCCGAGCAGAAGACGCCACAAACGGCGCTCGAGTGGCAGGCGCTGCGGCTGACCGGCGCTGACGCACTTGCCGTTCGCGCCAGCCGGAAGCTCAAGGGGGATGAGCTGCTGGTGGGGAAACTCGGTGGCACCGTCCTGCGCCAGCATCTGGACGCCGTGCCGCTCTGGCGGGGGGATCATGTTTCCGTACGCCAGCTCGTGGAAGACTTCGCAAGCTACCTGTACCTTCCCCGGCTCACCGGGCCCGGAGTTCTCGTCCAGTCCATCCGCGACGGCGTGGCGCTGTTCAGTTGGGAAGTCGAGACCTACGCCTATGCCGAAGGCTACGATGAGACCACGGGCCGGTATCGGGGGCTGCGCGGCGGCCAGCCGGTTCAACTCACACCCGAAGACCCTGGTCTGGTCGTCAAGGCGGAGGTGGCCCAACAGCAGCTTGCCGTCAAAAAGGGTGACGATTCGCACGACAGCCTTACTCCCGGGCCGGATGACGGGCCGGATGACAAACCGGATACGGAGGAGAAAAAGCCCGACCCACCACGCCCCTTGCGGCGCTACCATGGCACGGTGCGCCTTGATCCGACCCGCGTTGGCCGCGACGCCGGCCGCATTGCGGAGGAAGTCATCGCGCATCTGGCCGGGCAACCCGGCGCCGAGGTTTCGGTGGTGCTGGAAATCCATGTCCGCCTGCCGGAGGGAGCCACCGAGCATACGGTGCGGACGGTGACGGAGAACAGTCGCACCTTGAAGTTTGAGACCTTCGCCTTCGAGAGGGACTGACCACTGTTTCGTATCCGGTGGCGGGCGCTGGCAGGATGCGCACTCCGGGGACGGCCGGCGGTGGCGATACGTCATCCGGCTGGGGTATCCTCTCGTTTTGGCCCGGGGCGTCCGGCGGCGGCATGTTGGCCAGCCGGCGTCCGGCCCTACTTTCTCCCTGTGTCCATCACGCAGAACACACTTCATGTTCCCCCTGAAGCCGTTTCTCACTGTTTTTTTGGCTCTGAGTCTGACCTTCAGCCTGTCCGGCCCGGCGCCGGCCCAGGAAGTGCCAGCCGCCACACCCCGCCGGCTCGACAAAGGGACATTCATGGAAATGGAGTCGGTGACGAATCCGGCCATTTCCCCGGACGGACGGCAGATCGTGTTTACCCGTACTTTCGTGGACAAGATGACGGACCGCTACCGTTCCACCCTGTGGATTGTGGAGCGCGATGGCTCACGCGCCCGCGAGCTGACCGGACAGACCTACAGCGCCCGCCAGCCGGTGTGGTCACCGGATGGCAAGCGGCTGGCTTTTGTGGCGGAACGGGACGGGAGCGCACAGATTCACGTCCTGACGCCCGAAACCGGCGATCTCGTGCAACTGACCCGCGTCGAGCAGGAGCCATCCGATCTGCGGTGGTCGCCGGATGGAAAGCAACTGTTGTTTTCGATGCTCGTGCCCGATCCTGATTCCCCCTTGCCCATCAAGCTGCCGGAAGCGCCGAAGGGCGCACAGTGGGCCAAGCCCGCCTTGGTCATTGACCGCATGGTGTGGGCTGTGGATGGGCAGGGACAGATTCCCCGTACCAAACGGCAGGTGTTTGTGCTGGATGCGCGGCTGGGCGGGACGCCGCAGCGCATCACGGATGGGAAGTACAGCTACGATGACCCGGAGTGGTCGCCCGATGGCCGGCAGGTGTATGTGTCTGCTATCCGGCGGGATGACTGGGAGTTTGCCCGGGGTGACAGCGAAATCTATGTCATCACCCTGGCCACCCGGGAACTTCGGGCGCTGACTGACCGGCGTGGACGCGACGCCCAGCCGAAGGTCTCCCCTGATGGGAAACGCATTGCCTACGTGGGGTATGACCAGCAGAAGCTGACCTATCACATTTCCAGCCTCTACCTGATGAACGCCGATGGCAGCGAGTCCCGGCTATGGGCGGGCGATCTGCCCAGTTCCCCGACGCAGGTCACGTGGGCGCGGGATGGCAGCGGGGTGTATTTCCTCGTGGAGGAGCGCGGCACGGCGCAGCTTTACTTTGCTCCGGTGAACGGAAAAGCCCGCCGGATCACCGAGGGGACGCACGTCCTGAGCAGTTTTTCGCTGGCAGATAACGGGCAGGTGGCGGCCGTCCGGTCGAGCTTCCGGGAGCCGGGAAACCTGGTGACGTTTCCGGTGTCCCGGCCCGGCGAAGTGCAGGTGCTGGTGGATGTCAATGCCGATGTGCTCACCGGCCTGGCGCTGGGCGAGGCTGAAGAACTGCGCTTCAGGTCATCCGACGGGCTGGAGATTCAGGGCTGGCTCATCAAACCGGCGGACTTCGATCCGGCGAAGAAATATCCCATGGTGCTGTGGATTCACGGCGGGCCGTGGTCCATGTACTCGGTGGCCTTCAACTGGGCGTTTCAGAACTTTGCCGCCGAAGGCTACGCCGTGCTCTACACCAACCCGCGTGGCTCGACCGGCTATGGGCAGGCGTTTGTCAACGGCATTCAGTATGCCTATCCGGGGAAGGACTACGACGATCTCATGGCCGGGGTGGATGCGGCTTTGGCCAGGGGGTTCATTGACGAGCGCAACATGTTTGTCTGCGGCGGCTCCGGGGGCGGGGTGCTGACGGCGTGGATTGTCGGGCACACCGACCGGTTTGCGGCCGCTGCTTCCATGCGTCCGGTGGTCAACTGGCATTCCTTTGTGGGAACGACCGATGGCCCGGTGACGTGGTACGACCAGTTTGAGAAGTACCCGTGGGAGGACCCGCAGGCGTTTGCTGTCCGGTCGCCGCTGAGCTACGTCGCCAGAGTGACGACGCCCACAATGCTGCTGACCGGCGAAGCCGACTTGCGGACGCCCATCGGGCAGACCGAGGAATACTACCGGGCGCTGAAAATGCTGGGGAAACCGACGCTGCTGGTACGGGTTCCCGAAGAGTTCCACGGCTTTCGGCGGCCGTCACATCAACTGGCCCAGCAGCTTTACCTGCAGGCGTGGTTTGGGAAATACCGGCGCTGAACGGGGGGAACCATGCATGACAACGTGGTGACGGTGATTGGTGGTGGGTTGGCCGGATGTGAAGCTGCCTGGCAGTGCGCGGAACAGGGCGTGCCGGTGCGGCTTTATGAAATGCGGCCGGTCAGGCCAACGCCGGCGCACACAACGGACCGTCTGGCGGAGATTGTCTGTAGCAACTCGTTCAAGTCGGATGAAGTCAACACCGCGCCGCACCTGCTCAAGGAAGAACTGCGGCGGGCGCGCTCCCTGCTTATCGCCGTGGCCGAGGCGACGCGCGTACCGGCCGGGGCGGCGCTGGCCATTGACCGGGAACGGTTTGCGGCCGAGGTCACGGCGCGGATTGCTGCACATCCCCGGATTACGGTCATCCGGGAGGAAGTCACGCGGATTCCGCCGGACGGCGTGACCATCATTGCCACCGGGCCGCTGACCTCGGACGCCCTGGCGGCTGAGATTCAAAACCTGGCCGGGGCGGAGCAGTTGTACTTCTACGACGCCATTGCACCGGTGGTGGATGCTGAAACCATCAACTACGAGGTGGTGTTTCGCGCGGCCCGCTATGGGAAGGGCGGGGATGACTACCTGAACTGTCCGCTGAACAAGGAGCAGTACGAGGCTTTCGTGGATGCCCTGCTGGCGGCCGAGTGCGTGGCGCCCAAGGCCTTTGAGACCGACAAGGCGCAGTATTTTGAGGCCTGCCTGCCGATTGACGTGGCCGTACGTCGGGGGCGGGACACCCTGCGGTTCGGGCCGATGAAGCCGGTGGGGTTGTGCGATCCGCGTACCGGCAGGGAGCCGTACGCCGTGGTGCAACTGCGCCAGGAAAACCTCATGGCCGACAGTTACAGTCTGGTGGGCTTTCAGAACTCGGTGAAATGGGGCGCGCAAAAGGCCCTGCTGCGGATGATTCCGGGGCTGGAACAGGCGGAATTTCTGAAGTTTGGCCAGGTTCACCGCAACACTTACGTGAACGGCCCGAAACTGCTGACGCCCACGCTTCAGGTCAAACACGAGCCACGGCTGTTTTTTGCCGGGCAGATTTCGGGCGTCGAAGGGTACGTGGAATCGCTGGCGACGGGGCTGGTGGCGGGTCGGTGGGCGGCGGCGCTGGTGCAGGGCAAGCCGCTGCTGCCTGTTCCGCGGGCGTCGGCCATCGGGAGTCTGCTCAACTACGTGGCCCACTGCGAAAACAACGATTACCAACCGGTCAACATCACCTTTGCCCTGCTGCCGCCGCTGGCGGAGCCCGAAGCCAGGGCCTATCGGCGGCGGCCGGAGCGGCGGGCGCGGCAGATTGCGTTGGCGCTGGCAGCTTTTGGTGAGTGGCTTATGGCGATGGAGGCGGGGAAGTCATCCTCCCTGGCCGGTGAAGCAGCATGAAGCGAACGTGGCAGGCGTGGTGGTGGAGCGCGGTCTGGCTGTTGGTGGGCGGTAGTCTGTCGGTTGTCGCCCAAGTGGTGCCCGTGCCGGCCAATACCCTGCCGGGAGGCAACCGTGAGACGGCGGCCGATGTCGTCGTCCGGGCGGACTATGTGACGGTGCTGACCTCGGTCAACAGCACGACCGGTCTGCCGGTGCAGAATCTGAGCGATACCGACTTCGAGATTTATGAAGATGGCCAGTTGCAGGTCATCAGCCGGGTGGGACGGCAGGCGGATCAGCCGCTGCGGCTGACGCTGTTGCTTGACATCAGCGCCAGCGTCCGCAACCGGTTGAAGTTTGAGCAGGAGGCGGCGCTGGATTTTTTCCGGCGCGTGCTGCGCCCCCAGGACCGGGCGGCGTTTTATGCTTTCAATCACGATGTCTATCTGCGTCAGGACCTGACCTCCAGCCTGAGTGCGCTGGAAACGGCCGTGCGCGGGCTGGAGGCGCGGGGGGCAACGGCGCTGTACGATGCGATTTTCATTGCAGCGCGCCGCCTGGAGCGTGAACCCGGACGGCGGGTGATCGTCGTGGTCTCTGACGGACAGAACACGGTCAGCCGGGTGACGCGCGAGCGGGCGCTGGAGGAAGTCAACCGGACGGACGCCATCATCTTCGGCATCTGTCCCATCATTCGGACGGAATATGACGACTTTCTTCCGCCGCCGGACAATGACTTCGACCTTCTGTGCCGGCAGACGGGCGGGCGGGTCTTTATGGTGACGAGTCTCTCTGAGTTGACGACGGGCTTTGCCCAGCTTGAAGCCGAGCTGCGGGCGCAGTATGTGCTGAGCTATTACTCCTCAAATGACGCGCGGGATGGCCGGTTTCGCCGCATCGAGGTGCGCGTCAAGCGACCGGGTGTCACGGTACGCGCGCGGAGCGGCTACTATGCTCCGACCCAGTAGTGACGGCTCCGGTCGTGACGGTGTGGCGTGTCAGAGCGTACCGTGAAATCCCGCTGTGGAGCCTGGCCAAAATTGACTTGCCTGTGCTTCTTTGCATACGATGGGTGTGCTTTTTCCCGGCAGGTTGAAAACTTGGGGCAGGGTCAGTGATGACCGGCCAGCGGGACTGGCGGGTTGCCTCTTTTTCGAGTCTGGGGAATCCTGTGGTGCGCCGGAGGTGGGGTGATGAAACGTGACAATCCGTATCTGCAAGAGGCAACCAATCGTCTGAGCCATATTCTGCGCGAAGTGGTGTGGGAGTCGCCCCGGGTTCGGTCGGAGTTGCATAACCTGCGGGCTGAAGGCCATGAGGTGACGATGATTGTCGAAGTATCGCTGGCGTTTCATGCGCGGCAGGACGGTTCACGGGCCCTGGCGGCGACAGCAAACCAGACGGCGAACCAATCCGAACGATGAACATTCGCCCGTGGCACAAGCTGCCCCCGGAACCGCTGGCGGATGCCAAAGTATTTACGCTTTACCGCGAGCGGGCCTGTCCGCCGGAAGCGGACGGCAATGAGGCGGCGGCGCGGGATTTCTATGTCATTCACACCCCGGACTGGGTCAATGTGATTCCCGTGACGCCGGACGGCGAAGTGGTGCTGGTGGAGCAGTATCGCCACGGAATTCACCAGGTGACGCTTGAAATTCCGGGTGGGATGGTGGATGCCACCGATGAGACGCCCGCCGCTGCGGCAGCCCGTGAGCTTGAAGAAGAAACCGGCTATGTGGCGGAGACCATCGAACCGCTGGGCTGCTGCCATCCCAACCCGGCCATTCAGAACAACCGGTGCTACAGCTTTGTGGCGCACGGGGCGCGCAAGCTCAGGCCGACGCGCTTTGACGGCAATGAGTCGCTGGCGGTGCGCCTCGTGCCGCTGGAAACCATCCCGACGCTCATCACCACCGGGCAGATTACACATGCTCTGGTCATTGTGGCTTTTCACCGGCTGAGCCTGATGAACTCAACCCCCCGCAACGTTTCAGGATGACTCATGCCCGGCAAGTTGTCCGTTGTCATTCCGGTCTATAACGAGCGCCGTACCCTGCGCGAGCTGATCGCCCGGGTGCAGGCCGTCCGGTTGCCGCTCGAAAAAGAAATCATCTGTGTGGATGACTGTTCGACCGATGGCACGACTGACATTCTGCGGGAGTTGGCCGCAACACAGCCCAATCTCCGGGTGTTGTTTCAGCCGGTCAACCGTGGCAAGGGCGCGGCGCTCCGCGAAGGCTTCCGGCAGGCGACCGGGGATTACGTGATTGTCCAGGATGCTGACCTGGAATATGACCCGGAAGACTACCCGCAGATGCTGGCGCCGCTGCTGGAGGGGAAGGCGGATGTCGTGTTTGGCTCGCGGTTTATGGGTGGGCGTCCGCACCGGGTGCTGTATTTCTGGCATTCGGTTGGCAATCGCCTGCTGACGTTGCTCTCCAACATGGTTTCCGACCTGAACCTGACGGACATGGAAACCTGCTACAAGGCCTTTCGGCGGGAGGTCATTCAGTCCATTGTGCTGGAGCAGGATCGGTTCGGTTTCGAGCCGGAGATTACCATCAAGGTCGCGCGGCGGCGGCTGCGGGTGTATGAGGTTGGGATCAGCTACTATGGGCGCACCTATGAAGAGGGCAAGAAGATTGGCTGGAAGGATGGGATTCAGGCGCTCTGGTGTATTGCCAAGTATGGGCTGACCGTTCCGCGCACGCCGTTGCCGTTGCCGCCGGCGGAAGCCGCAGCCTACGGTTCACATCCTGCTCCGCAGACGGATGAAACCACCACCCTCCGGTGATGCGCCACCGGCACGCGCCCGGCTGGAGGGCCCCCGGTTGTGGGCGTCCTTTGGTTATGCCTGGGCGGGACTGGTGCGTACGTGGCAGTCGCAGCCCAATTTTCGCATTGAGTGCACGATTGGCGGGCTGGCGTTGGCGTTGGCCTGGTGGTTGGAGGCCGGGCTGGTGCCGGTGTTGGTGATGTCGGCGCTGGTGTTGTCGCTGGAGGTGGTCAACAGCGCGATTGAAGCCGTGGTGGACCTGGCTTGCCCGGAGTTTCATCCGTTGGCGAAGGTGGCGAAGGACGCGGCGGCCGGGGCGACGCTGCTGGCGGCGGTGTTTTCGGTGCTGGTGGGGCTGGTGGTGCTGGGGGTGCCGTTGTGGGGGAAGGTGCGTGCGGCGTGGGATTTTCTGACATCCATCTGATAACGCAATAAGCATCTGGCTGGTGTGCACTTTTTGATCGTCAAACTGAGCAGCATTGGGGATGTCGTGCATGCCATGCCGGCGGTGGTGGCCCTGCGCCGGGCGTTTCCCACGGCCCGGCTGACGTGGGTGGTCGAGCGCGTGGCCGCGCCGTTGCTCCTGGGCGCACCCGGTCTGGATGAGGTCATCGTTCTGGACACCCGCGGCTGGCGGCGGCAGTGGCATCGATGGGAAGTGCTCCGGCAGGCGGCAGCCTGTCTGTCCCGGCTTCGCCGGTATCCGGTGGATGTGGCGCTGGATTTTCAGGGGCTGATGAAATCGGCTGCCGTGGCGTGGTATTCCCGGGCCCGGCGGCGGATTGGCTTTGCAACGGACGCCCTGCGTGAACCGCCGGGCCGGCTGGCTTACACGGAACAGGTCGCCGTTTCACCTTCTGAGCATGTGATTCGGGCGAATCTGCGTCTGGTTGAGGCGTTGGGCGTTGCGCCGCCGGAAACCTACGAGTTCTGGCTGCCGCCGCTGGAGGACGAAGCTGCCTATGTGGCCGGACAGTTGTCCCGGCAGGGCATCACCGGACGCTTTGCGCTGCTCAATCCGGGTGGCGGGTGGGTGACGAAGCGGTGGCCGGCGGCCAACTTTGGGTATCTGGCGGAGTTGCTTTGGAGGCAGCATGGACTGGCCAGTGTCGTGACTTATGGGCCGGGTGAAACGTCGCTGGTTGCGCAGGTTCAGGCCGTGGTGCGGGCGGCGCCGGTGGCGTCCTTTCCGACGAACCTGCGGGAGTATCTGGCGCTGGCGCGGCGGGCGACGGTGTTCGTTGGGGGCGACACGGGTCCGCTGCATCTGGCGGCCGCCGTCGGGACGCCGATTGTCGGTCTGTACGGGCCAACGTCTGCCGAACGGAACGGCCCTTTTGCTCCGGCTGACAGGGTGGTTGGTCTCGATGCGGCATGTCGTACGGACTGTTATCGCCGTACCTGTCAGCAGCATATCTGCATGGACATTTCAGTTTCCCTGGTGGCACAGGCCGTTGGAGACCGCCTCCGCGCCCTGGCCTGATGGGGGCAAGTCCGGGGGGAGATTTTTGTTTTTGGGTGACTGGCCTGTGTTACGATGCGTGCCAAAGGCAGGCTGTTTGGTGCGGATACAGGAACGTCAGGAAATGACGTTGGGAAAGAGGTGACATGGCTGAAGCAGACAACATTTTTCTCAGGATTGCCCGTGGTGAAGCTCCGGCAGACATCGTTTATGACGATGAACAATGTGTGGCTTTCCGGGATATTCATCCGCAAGCGCCAACTCACATTCTCATCATTCCACGGACGCCGATGGAGTCCCTCAATGAGGCTTCCCAGAGCGATGAAGCCGTTCTGGGGCATCTGTTGCGGGTTGCGGCCAAAATCGCCAACAAGGTCGGTATTGCCGAGACTGGCTACCGGACGGTCATCAACACGGGTCCCGATGCCGGGCAATCGGTGTTTCAGCTTCACGTACATCTTCTGGGAGGGCGTCCGCTGGCCTGGCCGCCCGGCTGAAGTGACGACGTGGGGTTTGTCATAGGGTTTTTCTGTTTGTTGGCAAACCATGAAAACCTGTCCTCGATGTGGGCGAGTGTGGACAGACACGATGCGTTTCTGTCCCCTGGATGGCACGGAACTCCCGCAGGCGCGCACAACCTCATCCACCACGATTGCCCGACGGATTACCCATGAGGAACCACGGGTCGAGTTGCCGTCGGCCGGGCAGGACCCGCTGATTGGTCAGGTGCTGGAAGGGAAGTACCACATCCAATCCAGGATTGGTCAGGGGGCGACCGGGGCCATTTACCGTGCCGAGCGCATCAACATTGGTGATGCGGTGGCCGTCAAGGTGCTCAAGCCGGAGTTTGCCGAGGACTATGCGGCTTCTGAACGCTTTCGCCGCGAGGCGCTGGCGCTGGGGCGCATCCGGCATCCCAACGTCATTGCCATTTATGACTACTTCGAGCAGCCGCGCCAGGGGGATCGCCCGGCGTCCATCTTTCTGGTCATGGAGTTGCTGTCGGGCAAGACCCTGCGCGACATTCTCCGCCAGGAGCATGTGCTGGACATTCGCCGGACCGTACGCCTGATGGTGCAGGTTTGTGCGGCGCTGCAGGTGGCCCATGAGCGGAATGTGATCCACCGCGACCTGAAACCGGAAAACATCATGGTCGAGCAGTATGATCGCCAGCAGGAAATGGCCAAGGTCATTGATTTCGGACTGGCGCGGCTGCGGATGACCGGCAAGCTCATCAAGACCCTGACGGAGCAGGGGCGGGTGGCGGGAACACCGTACTACATGGCGCCGGAGCAGTGGATGGACCGCCCACTCGATGCCCGGACGGATGTCTATGCGCTGGGTATCATCTGCTATGAAATGCTCACCGGGCGGGTGCCGTTCCATGCGGATACGGTCATGCAACTGGCCAACAAGCATGTCAAAGCGCCACCCCAGCCGCCGATTGAGCTGCGGCGGGAGCTTCCCATGGGCGTTTCGCAGGCGATTCTGCGGGCGCTGGCCAAGCAGCCGCAGGAACGGCCGTCCACGACGTTGGAGTTGGCGGATGCTTTGCAACGAGGACTGCTTGGGACAGGATGAGTTCTTGGGAAGCTGTGCGAGTTTGCGTTGCTTGGCATGCGGTCAGTGGTTGCCAGACGCGGCAGGTCAGAAGAGGGTTTAGTTTTCCCAGCCGGGCATGGTAGTCTCTGGCTGAATTTTTGCTGAGGTTTGAAGGCTTCAGATAAATCTGGTGAGGTCGGTGTCCAATGTGGGTATCGTCCACGACTTTCTCGAAGGAGTGACGCATGACAAGGAGATGGGGATGGCTATGCATGCTAGCTGCCGCGGCCGTGGTTTTTGGCCCAGCTTGTGCCACCAAAAAGTATGTTCGCACGACGATTGACGAGCGGGTTGCCCCGCTTGAAGGGCGTACGGAGGAGTTGGAGCAGTCTGTGGCGCGCAACACTTCGGCGATTCGGGACCTGGACACCCGCCTGTCGGCGCGGATTGATACGGTCAGCGCCCGGGCCGAGGAAGCCAACACCCGTGCGCAGGCGGCCGAGCGCAAGGCCGAGGAGGCCCAACTGGGTGTCGAGCGTACGAACACGCGGTTGACCGAGACGGCACGTGCCGTTGACGACTTCATTGAAGTGCGAACGGTGTCGGTGTACTTCCAGACCAACCGGTATGACCTCAGCCCGGAAGCCAAGGCGGAGCTGGATGCGCTGGCGGAAGCGGCCAAGTCGCGCCGGGGCATTCGGATTGAGCTTTCCGGTTTTGCCGACCGGCGTGGCAGCGAAGCGAAGAATCTGACTCTGACCGAAAACCGGGCCAAGTCCGTCAAGCTGTACCTGTACAACGTGCACAAGATTGAGCCGTGGCGGATTGAGTACATCGGGGCGGGCAAGATCAACGACAACGCCCGGACGCCGGAGGAACTTCAGCGTAACCGCCGGGTGGACGTGCGCCTGTTGGCGAACCGGGTGGTGACGGAGGCGGAAGGAGGCAACCCCGGGCCATAATGGGGGCGCGCCTTTGGTTGTGGGCCTCTGGTTTTGACTGGTGACAGCCGCCGTCCGGCTGGCGAGGCTTCAGCCGGGCAGTTTCTGGGTGGATTGGCATCGGGAGGGCAATCGGCCACTGTGGGTCGATTGCCCTCCCGGCTTTTTTGGGCTGTGGTGGCTGTTGTTGATGGGGGGCTTGGGGGCGATAGCCTGTGGATGGGGGAGAACGGAGTGGGGCAGGTTTGCGACATGGTTCTGATAACGAAATGACGAGGGATGGCGCCGGCTGTCCGCTGGCTTCAGCGGGCTGAAGGGAGTGGCCTGGAGAAAATTGGAAAAAATTTTGACGCCGGATGGCAACGTTTCAGGGAGGTTACCGATAACTGAAGGTGAGACGAGCTTTTGACATCCACCTTTGTTTCGGAGGCACCATCTGAAAGCCATGCGAGTCGCAGCCAAATCAACGCCATCGGTCAACCCGGCATCCACCACGTCCATTCCCCACAAGCTGGATTTGCGTTCGGCGGTCGCCCAGCCGTCGGCATCCACACCGGTCAGCTTTGGCAAACTCAACGATCTGCAAGCCCTTGGGCAGAACCTCAAGGCGCGTCTGGCGCAGGCCACGGGGCAACAGGTCACGGGTCAGCCGTCAACGGCAGTGGCCACGAGTGGCTTTTCACGGGAAGCGACCGTGACCCGCGTCAACGGCCAGGTGGTCATTGATACCGGAGCCGGCGACGACCAGATTCGGGTGACGCAGGATGCACGCACGGGCGATGTGACTGTGTCGGTCAACGGCGAGTCGCGGACGTTCACCGGAAATGATCGCAACAACCTCGTGATTCGGGCCGGCGCCGGCAATGATGTGATTCAGGTTGACCCGGGCGTGACGGTCAACCTGCGGCTCTTCGGCGGAGATGGCGATGATGTCATTACCGGCGGCAGCGGTCACGACCGGATTGACGGCGGTGCGGGCAATGACCGCATCAACGGGGGCGCGGGCAACGACTACATCTATGGCGGCGATGGCAACGACACGCTCCAGGGCGGTGACGGCAACGACACGGTTTATGGCGGCCGGGGCAATGACCTCATCTATGGCAATGCCGGGAATGACTACCTGGAAGGCGGCGAAGGCAACGACACCATGTACGGCGGCGAAGGCAACGATGTCGTTTCCGGCGGGCTGGGCGATGATCGGCTGTTTGGCGGCGCCGGGGACGATGCCATCTATGCCGGGCAGGGGAAAGATGACATCAGCGGCGGCAGTGGCAGCAACAAGCTGTATGTGCAGGCGGATGACACGGTACGGACGGCGCCGCGCGGCAGCCGCAACCAGGTGGTGACGGTGGAGCTGACGGGCAATCCGGGCGGTTTGGGGGTGATCGTGCGTGGTTCGGATGAGTTCCGGCAGCGCGTGATGGACGATCTGGAAATGCTTCGCTCATCGCCGGCGGGACGGCAGATGCTGGCCAGCTTTGATGCGGCGCGGCAGCGGGACCGCGTCACCGTGACGATTGAGGAAATCACCGAGGACAACGGCTTTGCTTCGCGCTCACGCGGCTCCAATCCCTTTCTCGATCCGGCTACCGGACGCCGTGGCACGCCGACCAATGCGACCATTGGTTACAACCCGACCTTTGCGCCGACTTTTGAGTTTGCCGATGGCACGGCTGCCTATACGCCGCCGTCTGTGGTGCTGTATCACGAAATGGCGCATGCCTATGACTACACGCACGGGACGCTGCGCCCCGGCACGTACCAGGGCGTGGATACGGCCGACCGTGGGCGCGTGCCGAACCTGGAGCGGGTGGCCGTCGGGGTGCCGCTCGACCATGACAACGATCCCCGGACGCCTGAACAGCTTGACAACGCCAACCATCCCTACGCGCTGACGGAGAACGGCATCCGGGAGGAAATGAACCTCCAGTTGCGGCGGAGTTACATGCTGGCCCGGCTTTCCGGTTTCTGAGCCGCTTTACGCTCCGGGGATACAACCGCTACTCTGGAAGACTCCCGCCGCAGGTTTCGGTCCGGGAGTCTTTCGCTTTTGGGGACTGACGTTGAGGGCAACCTTATGCGGGGACGACTGATCGGGGGGCTGGTGGTGGTGTTGTGGCTGGGTTGTTGGGGGAAAACGCCGCTGCCTTCCCAAACTCCACGCCATAACGAAAAGAGGGCTGTCCGGGAAACCACTGCCATGGAATCGTTGTTTGTCGTGCATGTCGAGCAGGATGGGCTGCGTTGTGATCTGCGGGGGGATGTGTTGAAGGCAGGGGTTCACGACGGCATCACCTATCCGTGTGATCATCTGGTTGTGACCTACACGCTGGAAAACCGGGCTGCGGTTCCCTGCTATGTATTCAACCGGGGACACGCAAATGCACGTTCAACGCTGGGCTACGTTGAACAGCGCCCCGATGGAGTGGTGGAGCTGAGCCAGAAAGCCTTTTTGCCGCCGCCGGACTGTCCGCCGACCTATGCGCCGGTGTTGCCGCGCGTTTCGGTGCTCAAGCCGGGTGAACGGCAGACCGAAAGCGTTTATTTCGAGCTGCCGCTCAAGGCGCACACACCGTTTGATTTCTGCTTTTCGGAATCAGAAATGGCACCACTCACCGGGTCGCAGATGGAGTTCCGGCTGGGCTACCTCCGGGCGGACGAAGCCGGGGGGGAGGATGGCGTGCCGATGCCGGCACAGGTACGGGAAAACGACACGCTGCCGGCGGCGTTGGCCCGGCGACAACGTTTTTTGTCGAGCGGGCTACAGGCGCTGCCGTCCGGGGCGGTGCGCCCGGTTGCGCCCTGGTCTTAGCCCTGCAGGAAAAAACCGCTTTGGCCGGTTGTCAGCAGCGCAGGTTGCGCCTGGCGCAGGGCTTCACCGCGTGGCGCGCCGCGCTGGAGACAGGCATAAAAGTCCTGCATCAGCGTCGAGAGATTTCTTTGGGAAATGGCGTCAGACGCCGGCCGGTTGCGCCGGGCGCGGTTCGCCGACCAGTCGCCCGGTGGACTGGGGCGTACCGGGCTGCGGTTGGGGGGAAACGGCCGGCAGCAGAATGGTGAAGCAGGTGCCGACGCCAACCTGGCTGGTGCAGCGCAGGCTGCCGTGGTGGGCCTCGACAATCCGGCGGCAGATTTCCAGCCCCAGACCCGTGCCGTGTTCGCCTTTGGTGGTGAAGAACGGCTCCCAGATACGCGGCAGGAGGTCAGGTGGGATGCCATGCCCGTTGTCAGTGACGTGAATGACCGCCATGCCCTGTTCCAGCCCAAGGGTGATGTCTATGGCGCCGCTGCCGGGCGGCGTGGCGTCCACGGCGTTACGGATGAGGTTGATGAGGACCTGCTCGATCTTGGCCTCGTTGACGACGACGTGTGGGTCGGCCTGCACCTGGAACGTGACGGTGCGCTGCTTGAGTTCGGTATCCACGCAGATGAGCGACAAAAGCCGTTCGAGCATGGGGCGGAGGGCGCGGTGCTCGAAGGCATACTGGGCCGGGGCATTGCGGGCAAAGAGCCGGATTTCCTCGACCAACTCCAGGGCCCGGCGCTGCCCGTGCAGGGCAAGGTCAGTCAGCCGCAGCACGTCCGGGTCATGGGGGTACTTCAGGTGGATGAGTTCGACGCCGCTGATGAGGGCAAGCCGGTTGCGCAGTTCGTGGGAAATCGAGGCGCACATCTTGCCCATCGTCGCCAGCCGGTCAGCCTGTACGAGCAGGTCCTGGGTGGCGCGGAGTTCGCGGATGAGATGGAGGTTGTCCAGCATCAACCCGGCCGTACGGGCCGTGGCCATGACGAATTCCAGGTCTTCACTTTCAAAGGCGCCCGGATGGTGTTCGTTGGAAAAGTAGCCTACCCCCCAGAAGTGCTTTCCCGAAGCAATCGGGACGGCGAGAATGGCGCGGGTGCTTGTCAGGGCCAGGCTCTGGGTGGTGGCAAAGCGCTCGTCGGACCGCACATCGCTGCTCAGGCAGCCGACCCGGTCGCGCTGTACCCGGGCCAGGATACTCCGGCTCGGACGCCCCTGCCCGTGTGTTCCGGCGACTTCGAGTTGCTGGGTCCGGCGGTTGCCAACCAGAACGATGCCGTAATCGAGCGGCAGGGCGGCAAAGAGCGCTGTCAGCCAGGCTTCGGCCAGCGCCGGCACACTGGACTGGGCCATGAGCTGGTGGGTGATGTCACAGAGGCTGGTCAGCCGCCGCAGCATCCTGGCATTGAGGTTGGCGGCGGTCGCCATGAGTTCCGGGTTGAGAAAGCGCGTCTGGCGCTCGTCCAGCACCAGCGTCGTATCCGGGGCGGTTTCTTCGGTCAGGGCCTCATCGGTGCCGAAAACCGTCTTGGGCTGACAGGCACTGACGAATCTGAGCCGCACGGCCGCCGGGCGGGAAATGGTGATGGTGTCGCCACTGCTGAGGGTGGCTTCGCGGATGGATTGCCCGTTGACGAACGTGCCGCCAATGCTGTTGAGGTCGCGTATCTGGTAACTGCCGTCGGGCTGGTGGATGATCTCGGCATGGTAGCGGGAAACGCTCGCACTTTTGAGCATGAGGCTGCAATCGGCGTTGCGCCCGATGGTGAACCTGCCTTCGCCCAGCACAAGACGCTGCACCTGTCCCTGCTCCGGGTAGGACAGCAGCAAAGGGGTCAGCGCGGGTTGGGTCAGGTAGAGCAGGCGGATGCCGCCGACTTTGCCCAGCGTGATCTCGTCCCCGTCGGCCAGGGTGGCTTCGGACACCGGCTCGCCGTTGACCAGCGTGCCGCTGCTGCTGTGGAGGTCGCGGAGCTGGATGTCGCCAGTCTCTGAGCGGACGATTTCCGCGTGGTGGCGGGAGACGGCTGCATGCCGCAGCGGCAGGTGATGGCTGCTGTGCCGTCCCATGGTGAAGGGAAAGCGGGTGACTTCGACGGCATAGGGCGGCAGGTCGTTGTTGAGAACCCAGAGCAGAGGGGCGGGGGTGGGAGAGTCCATGCGCGTTTTCCTCCGGACGTGCCGTGGGATATTCAGTCTGATTTGGCGGGCGCCCACTGGCCATGGACCTGAAAAGGGGCCCAGAAAAAGGGGTGGCGGTACCGGGATTCGCGCCGCATGTCCAGTTGCGCCTGGCGCAGGGCGGCGGCCGGGGGACGTTTGTCCCGCAGCAAGGCGCGGTAGAAGTGGGTCATCAGCCGCGCCGTGGACTGGTCGCTGATGCTCCACAGGCTGACGACAATCTGGGACGCCCCAGCGTACATGAAGCCACGGGTCAGCCCGACCAGCCCTTCGCCGCGGACAAACGTGCCCAGTCCGGTTTTGCAGGCGCTCAGGACGACGAGTTCGGCGGACAGTTGCAGGTTGAAGATGTCCGGCAGCCCGACGACACCTTCGCGCGGCTGCCCCGTGGCATCAAACCGTGACACCAGAAGGCTGGACAGTTCCGGGCGCTCGTTGTCCACCAGGGCGTGGGAGGCAATGTGGAGGAGGCGGTATCGGGGCAGGTCGCCGGTGAGAAAGTTCTCGCGGTTGGCCGCGAAGTCCGTCATGGACAGGCGTCTGGATTTGGGCACCAGGGCGAGGATGGCATCGGCTTCGCGGCGGGTGCCGGGCAGGCGGGGAATGGTCAGGGCGGCGTCCTCGTCGGCATCGTCCGCCAGGAGTCCGGCGTGCTGGGCGGCCTGGGTGAGTTTGGACTGGGCAACTTTCAGCCCAATCTCGCGGGTTTCGGCGGGCGGGCCGGCCATTGGGTGGGCTGCCCTGGCCAGCGCCTGGCCGGGGAGGCGCGGGTCGTCTATGTCAAACACCGGGTCGGCCAGGACGGCGAGTTCGCCTTTCGGGGCGGGACGCTCGGCCGTGCGCTGCAACTGGGCCATGAGCGCCGTTGCCGATGGAATGTGAATGAGTTCGTGGTGTTCGATGAGCAGGTGTCCGGGGTGGCGCGGGTCGGGCAGCGCCGCAAAAGGCACGTAGTGCAAACCTTCGTCGGGAATGACCACGAGGCGCTGGCCCGTGAGCTGGAAAGCCAGTGGGGCGAGAACCAGCCGCGCCAGGGCTTCGCCGTCGGCAGTGGGGTCCTGGGTGGGCTTTTGGCAGGCCTGCCAGAACAGGCGGGCGGCTGCATTGATGGTGGTGCGGGGAAGGAGTTCAAAACTGGTCAGGCGGTCCGGTGTCAGCACCCAGGCGTAGCTGTGGAACTCGCCCAGGTGATAGACCAGAAGCGCCGTGTTGGCGTCGAGGAGCCGTTGCTGGAGTTCGGCGACGGTGGGCGGGGTGGGTTGGGTCAGGGCGGCGTAGTGGGGGTGGCGCGCGCGAATTTCCCGGCGGGTACGCTCAATGTCCTCCGACAGACTGGCGATTTCCTCCCGCAGGGCCTGGCGTTCGGGTTCCGGCGCCTGACGGACGAGCAGGATGGTCAGACGGTCGGTAGTGGCGGCCAGGCGGGCTTGAAGCTGGCGCTCGCGGTTCTGGAGTTCGGGGTCAATGCCCTGGCGGATGGAGACGTTGGCTTCGGCCAGCAGGTCGAGCAGGCTGCGGGCGCGGGCGCGTTCCGAGACGTACAGGGCCTGGGCATCGAGTCCGGCATCCGGCTGTTGCCGGTGGATCTGCATGAGGATGTCAATGTAGAGGTCGTAGTAGTCCCGGACTGAGGCAAAGTAGGCGCTGCGCAGTTCCCGGCTGGCGACCTTGGTGCGCAGGTTTTCCACGATGGCAATGGCTTGTTCAATGCGGACGCGGGCGCCAGGCAAGTCATTGTTCTGGCGGTACAGGCGGGCCAGTTGGTAGAGGATGTTGGCTTCGCTCGTCCGGTCGCCGACGGCCTGGAAAAGGGCGAGGGCCTGTTCGTAGTGGGTTTGTGCGGTGGCCGGTTGTCCAAGCTGGTTGAAGGTGACGGCCAGGGAGGCGAGGGTGACGCCTTCGCCGCGTTTGTCGCCGGTTTCGCGGCGCAGCCCGAGGGCCTGTTCGAGGTAGCGTTGGCCGAGGTCTGACTTGCTTTGTGCGACGCTGATGACGCCGAGTCCGGTGAGGGTATTGGCTTCACCGCGTTTGTCGCCGGTTTCGCGGCGGAGGGGAAGAGCTTCTTCGAGGGCGAGGCGGGCCGGTTCCGTCCGTCCGGCTTTGTAGTGGATACGCGCCAGGTTGGTGAGGGCCACGGCGAGGGAGCGCCGGTCGTTGCGCTGGCGGTAGATACTGATGGCACGTTCGAGGTGTTCCTGGGCGCGGGGCAGCAGACCGAGGGATTCATAGACGAGTCCCTGGTTGTTGAGGGCGTCGGCTTCGATTTCGGGTTCCGAAATCTGGCGGGCCAGGTCAACGGCCTGCTCCAGCAGGTCAAGGGCTTCCTGCTTTTCGCCCAGGATGTCGAGGGTATAGCCCAGATTGGTGCGCAGGACGCTGCCGCTCTTGTGATCCCGCAGGGTATCGGCCTGGGCGATGGCCTGCCGGTAGTAGTCCACGGCGCGGCGTTTTTCGCCGG
>Ga0272446_1003031_pt1 | contig 21877 bp, 23 predicted proteins | sample YNPCB0061_FD_194587 | JGI IMG/M metagenome (GOLD analysis project Ga0272446, IMG submission 194587) | Hot spring microbial mat communities from Yellowstone National Park, WY, United States - YNP-CB-006-1 | ecosystem: Environmental > Aquatic > Thermal springs > Hot (42-90C) > Sediment | place... | reverse complement strand
AGCCTTCTACAAGCCGTATTTGCCAGGATGTTGAAAGTTTTTTGTGGATCGTGTGGCCCAACCCCTTGTGCGCAGAGGGAGCTTGCTATTTAATTCAAAGTGGCATACCCACTATAGGTATCAACCTCAATGGGAGGAAGCATGAAACGCTGGTTGGCAACTTTAATTTTGTTTGCGGTGGGCCTGGCCGTTTCTCCGGGGCAGGTGGCACCCGACTTTCGCTTGCGGGATATCTCTGGCAAGGTGTACACCCTGGCCAGCTTTAAGGGCAAGCCGGTGGTGATTACGTTTTGGGCTAGCTGGTGCCCTATCTGCCGGGCCGAGTTCCCCAAGCTGCACCAGATTGCACAAGAGTATCAGGTGCCTTTTGTGGTGATTAGCCGGGAGCCGCGCGATACCGAGCAGGTGGTGCGGGATTACATGAAAAACTACCCGCGCTTTCTCCCGCTTTTGGCCCAGCCGGGTGGCGACAACCCGGTGGCCGTGGCCAACCGCTATAAGGCGCTGGGCCAGCCCTGGACTTTTGTGCTCGATGGCGAGGGCAGGGTGGTGAACGTTTATGCCGGCAAGGTGGAGGTGGAGTCCCTCAAGGACGACCTGGCCCTGGCGGGCTACCAGTAAGGTATTAGACACCCTTCAGCATCATCCTCCCGGATGAGGGGCCGCGCCAGTGAGGTGTGCGATAGGGGCCTGCTCGAGGTATCGCCAGAATTCCTCGCTGGACTGCAACACCAAAAAACAGCCGCAACGGCCTGGCTCTGGCCGCACAGCGGCTACCATTGGGCAAAGGTTTTAATGGAGGGTGCGCTCTTTGTGCATGAGGGCGGCCAGGTCGAACACGATGTCTTTGGACAGGCGGTCAAATTCGGTCTCGAGCATGGTCTGAGCGGCCTCCACCCCCCGCATGCGCAGGGTCTGTAGCACCCGTGCAGCGTACAGGTGGAAAGTACGGTGTGTTTCGCGCAGGGCCGCAAACTCGGGATGCAGGGCCAGGGTGCTGCGAGCGGCTTGACCATAAAGCCACTGACCCAGCTGGCACTGGTTGTCCTGCATGATGACGCTGATGTCCAGCTCTTCGTTGGAGAGGCCCAGAATACAGTCCTCGAGCCGTTTGCGCCAGGCCAGGTGGGTATTAATGACCGCCTGCACATCCAGGCCCATGAAGTGTTGTTCTTCTGATTCTAATTTGGGGGCCTCCGTGGGTTGTTTACGGCCCCAGTTGCGGAGCCAATCAAAAAGGTTCATAAGTGGCATGGTACATGCAGTTTGTGGAAAAAATGTGCAAAAAGTCCACTGTTGCGGCGTTATGTGCCATTGCATCGCGTAACGAAACGCGAGGCCCCCCTATAAAAGCTCTAAAGCTGGTATGCATCGCGAAATTGTGCAGGAGTGATGGTTGTACCACACCGGTTTCCCCGAAAAAACTAGGCTTTGGGCCACAGAGCCCAGGCGTTTTTTCTTGAGCAAATGTGTTTTGGGGAGCTGGATTCAACCGTAACCTGGCCTAGCCATGTAACACCTTGGGCAGGTTCTGCCACAGGATAAAAACCCCCATCACTACCAAAAACCCGGCGAAGCCGCGCCGCAGGGCAAGCTGGGGAATGGAGGCGGCCAGGCGGCCCCCAAACAAGCTGCCCGCGATGCCCAGCGCCGCGAAGATCAGCACGATGTCCCAGTGTACGGTGTAGCCCTGCTCGGGCAGCAGGTGCAGGTATTTGTAGAAGCCGCTGGCCGACTTCATCGCTACAATCAGCAGGCTCGTACCCACCGCCAGGTGCATGGGCAGCCCGCCCAGCAAAACCAGGGCCGGGACAATCAGGAAGCCCCCGCCCACCCCAACCAGGCCGGTCAGGACGCCTACCACCAGGCCATCCACAACAATCTTGAAGTAGGCGCGCTTCTGCGGGGTGGCCTCGAGCCTGGGTGGGCGGAACATCATGTAAGCGGCCAGCAGCATTACCACCGCAAACAGCCCCAGTTGCCAGACCCCCGGCACCCACTTGGAAAAATAGGCCCCCAGGTAGGTGCCGGCCATGCCCGGCAGGCCAAAAAACAGCACATTGCGCCAGTCGACCAGGCCCTTCAGGGCGTAGGGCACAGCCCCTACCAAGGCGATCAGGCCCACAATAGCCAGCGACTCGGCGATGGCCAGCTTGTCGGGTTCCCCCACCAGGTAGACCAGGATGGGCACGGTGAGAATCGAGCCCCCCGAGCCCAGCATCCCCAGGGCCAGACCGATGAGAATTGCACCCATCCAGGCTAGGAGCATGGAGCCTCCTCGGGCCTAAAGGGCACCTCGACCTCTTCTGGGGGAGTGGAGCGCTCGAGCGGGTATCCCAGGGCCCTATACCCCTGAATGCCCCCCACCAGCTTGCCCACCTCGAAGCCCTCGTACCCCAGCACCTCCGCAGCCAACCCTGCCCGGCTGCCCGTAGCGCAGATGGTTACGATAGGGCTTTTTAGGGTTTGGGGCGTGTCTAGGAGCTGCTCGAGGGGAAGGTTGCGCGAGCCCGGAATGTGCCCACTGGCAAACTCCTCCGGTGAGCGCACATCCAAGAGCAGCGCACCGCGTTTTTGCCAGAGGGAAAGCTCGTTGGGGAAAATGTCGTACATCACTTCACCGGGAGCTTGTGCTGTTTCCAGGCCTCGAGGCCGCCCACCAGATTGTAGACCTTGTAGCCCTTGGCGGCCAGAAAGCGCGCGGCCTGGGCACTGCGTGCGCCGCTGCGGCACTGGCAGATGATCTCTTTATCCTTGGGCAGTTTCTCCCATTCGCTAGCCAGCTTGTCGAGGGGTAGAGCCTGTGAGCCAGGGATTTTACCTTCCTTGCGCTCTAATGGGGTGCGCACGTCCAGGATAATGGCCCCGGCCCTGGCCTTTTCGTAGGCCTCAGCAGGGCTGAGGCGGCCCACTGCTGCCCCACCCCCCAGCAGGTTTTTGAGCCAGCCGATCAACGCTCTACCTCGAGCCCTGCGCTCATCCAGCCGTAGGTGCCGCCCTCGAGGTTGCCCACCTTTTCTTTGGCGAAGCCATGCCCCACCAGATATTCAGAGGCCTGCGCGGAGCGGCCTCCCGAGGCGCAGACCACCACCAGCCTGCGGTCTTTGGGCAGCTTGCCCACCTCGCTCACAAAGCGCCCCAGGGGGATGTTGACCGCGCCGGGCACGTGCCCCATGGCGTACTCGTAGGGTTCGCGCACGTCCACCACATAGGCCCCTTCCCGAATCCACTGCTGGGCTTCGTGGGGGGTGAGCTCGGTGAAGGCGGTGTCCTGGTAGGTGGCCTCGAGGGGCTCGGTATCCAGCGGCAGCCCGGCCTGGTACCAGGCCATAATGCCCCCATCGAGGTTGAGCAGGTTGGTATAGCCCTTGGCCGAGAGCCAGGCTGCGGCCTGGGCGCTGCGGTTGCCACTGCGGCAGTAGAGCACCACCGGCTGATCTTTGGGCAGTTCCTGATAGCGTCCGGCAAACTCCGACAAGGGGATGAGCTGTGCACCCTCGATGCGCACCTGGGCAAACTCCTCAGGTTCGCGCACATCAACAAAAAGAGTGTTTTGCTCGTGCAGCTTGCGGGCCTCTTGGGGGTTGATGTCTTTGTATGGAGCAGTAAGCATGAGTGTCCTCCTTAGACGGGGCTTGTGCAGGGAATGCCGGCTTCACACCAGGCTTTGAGGCCGCCCTCGAGGTGCCAGACCTTGGGGTGGCCCAGGTTTTGCAGGATTTGACGGGCTTCCTGCGAACGGTTGCCGCTGCGGCAGTACAGGAGCACCGGCTGTTCGCGCTCGAGGTACAGGGGGGCCAGGGCCTCTAGCCTGGACAAAGGCAGGCGCAAAGCCCCCGGCAGGAGCCCCTCGGCCCACTCTTGGGGCTCGCGGACGTCCACCACTTGAAAGCGTTCCAGGGTTTGATAGGCGGTTTTGACAGATAGATTCATAGTGCTTGGTTTGTAGGGGGAGCTCCCAGCTAGAGCCAGGGGCCCGATACGAGGGTGTCTCGATTAGGCGCTTACCAGATCGCGGGCCGAGCCTTTTTCGATGGGGAAGCCCTCCTGCTGCCAGGCCCGGATGCCGCCGGTGAGGTTGATGAGGTTGGTAAAGCCTGCGCCCATCAGCGCGCTGATGGCGGTGGAGGAGCGGTCGCCGCCCAGGCAGTGCACCACCACCGGCTTGTCTTTGGGGATGCGCTCCAGGTTGTTCATCACCCGCCCGGCGTGGATGTTCTGGGCTCCGGGGATGTGGCCGGCCTGGTACTCGTCGGCCCCACGCACGTCCAGGATGGCCACCTCGCCCTTCTCCCACAGGGCCTTGGCCTGGGCTGCGGTGATCTGGGGAACGGTCTCGAGCTCGCCCTGCACGTAGCCCTCGAGGCCCGGGATATACCCCAACACCCGGTCTAGGCCGATGCGAATAAGCTGCTTGACCAGCTCGCCCACCCGCTCGGGGCCAGCCAGCAGGATCAGGTCGCGGTCGTAGGGCAGCAGCCAGCCGGCCCAGGTGCTGAAGCTCTTGCCCGCCGGGATGTTGATGGCTCCCTTGAGGTGCCCGCCGGCAAAGGCCAGCTTGTCGCGGGTGTCCACCAGCAAGGCCCCTTGCTTGAGCTGCTGCTCAAACTGCTCGGGGGTGAAGAGGTGGGGCTCGCGCAGGTCGCCCAGGATGGGCATCCCGTCGCGGTTGAGCCGCTTCATCCGGGCGAAGTAGTAGGGGGCTTCGGGCTGGCCCGAGAGCAGGGCCTTTACGAAGCCTTCTTCGTCGCCTGTACGCAGGTAGTCGGCCCACCAGGCAAAGCGGCGCTCGTAGCCCACGGTGGTGCTGGCTACGGCTCCCAGCCCTTTGCCGCAGGCGCTACCGGCCCCGTGGCCCGGCCAGACCTGCACGTAGTCGGGCAGGGTGAGGAATTTTTCCTTAAGGCTCTTGAACATGCGCCGCGCACCGGGCTCGGCAGTGCCCAGGATGCCGGCGGCCTCTTCCAGCAGGTCGGGGCGGCCAATATCGCCCACGAACACAAAGTCGCCGGTCAGGAAGAAGCCCGGCTCGCTGGCGGCTGCGCCGTCCTGCACCAAAAAGCTGATGTGCTCGGGGGTGTGGCCGGGGGTATGCACTACAGTGAGGGTGATGTTGCCCAGCTTGATCTGGTCGCCATCGCGCACGAGCTGATAGTCGAAGCCCTCGAGGCCTTTGTACTTCCAGTTTTCGTCGCCCTCGTCGCTGAGGTACAGCCTGGCCCCGGTGGCCTTGGCCAGCTCGCGGGCGCCCGAAAGGTAGTCGGCGTGGATGTGGGTCTCGGCGATGGCCACAATCTTCATACCGTTCTTCTGGGCTTCGTCCAGGTAGACCTGGATATCGCGCCGGGGGTCTACCACCACCGCGGTACCTGCCGACTGACAACCGATGAAGTAGCTGCCTTGCGCCAGTCCCTCCTCGTAGATTTGCTTGAAGAGCATGCGCTAACCTCCTGACCGCCAGGATATATCCCCAGGGGGTATTTTGTCAACGTCTCTTAAACCGGTGATAAAGCAGATTTAGGCCCGGCCCTTGAGCATGAAGTGCCAGTACATTGCAGGTAGCACGTACTTCTTGAGCAGCCACATGTCGTAACGCTCTTTCTGAGTGTTGAGGGGAAGGGTGGGGTGCCAGCGGTTATCGTAGAGAAATTCAGCCAAGAACATTTTGCCATAGGCCGTCACCAGTGGGCAGGATGTGTAGCCATTGTAGTGGGCGGACGGTGCCTGACCGCGGATCAACTGCAGTAGGTTTTGTACCAGAACTGGGGCTTGCTTGCGCACGGCTGCGCCGGTTTTAGAGGTGGGCAGGCTGCTGGCATCCCCCAGGCTAAAGACGTTGGGAAACCTGACGTGCTGCAAGGTGTTGGGGTTCACTTCTACCCAGCCCAGAGGGTTTTTGGGATCGGCTAGGGGGCTCTGCTTGATGAAGTCGGGGGCGCTTTGTGGCGGCACCACGTGCAGGAAGTCGAAGGGAATGGTCACCCTGGGGCGGGGCGCGCTGGGGTTGGCCTTGACCTGGGGGTGGTTGGCGGTGAACTCGAAGGTGGCCTCCTTTTTCTGACCGTCTACCGCCACCAGCTCATGGTGAAACTGGGTCTGGATGCCATAACGCTGCACCACCTGATCCAGCACTGCCTTGACCTCGGGAACTGCGAAAATGGTGGTGCCAGCGGAACCAAAGACCACTTGGGTGGCCCTAGCGATGCCCTTGCGACGGGCATAGTCAGCGGCTAGGTACATGATCTTCTGGGGCGCGCCACCGCATTTGACCGGGGTGCTGGGGGCAGTAAAAAGCGCTGTACCGCCCCTGAACTGCTGCAGAAACTCCCAGGTTTTGGACGCCAGGTCAGGGCGGTAATTGCTGCTTACGCCGTTTTTGCCCAAGGTTTCCTCCAGCCCCTCTACCTTGTGCCAGTCGAGCTGAATGCCTGCAGCAACCACCAGGAAGTCGTAGCCCACCTGCTGTCCGCTGCGGGTGGTAACGGTCTGCTTGTGGGGGTCAATCTCCTGAGCGTAGTCTTGAATCCAGCGCACTCCGTGCGGTATCAGGGGTTCCTGCTGCCGCACGGTGGCGGCCATGTTGTAGGCGCCTGCACCCACCAGGGTCCAAGCGGCCTGGTAGTAGTGCTGGCTCGAGGGCTCGATGATGCCTATGTCGCTTTCCCCTTTCCGACGTAGCTGGGCGGCCACAGTGAGGCCTGCTGTACCACCTCCGATCAGCTTTTGCTTGCCGTGTGTGGGTTGCTTTTGTTCCTTGATGTCTATCACCTTATCCTCCTTGATTTTCTTGAAAGAATTTTCTTGAAAGATACTAGTTTTACTTTTTATTGCATAACTCTGCGTTACATGTATGCAATTTTGTTATAACACTGATAAAACCTGGTATAATCGGGCGATGCGCCTGAATCCCAGGTACCTGGTAGTTTTCTGTGTGGTGGCGGAATTGCGTAGTCTCAGCCGCGCCGCCGGGGTACTGAACTTGAGCCAGCCTGCGGTCAGCAAAACCCTCAAGGCCCTCGAGGACGCGGTGCGGCAGCCCCTCTACGAGCGCACCCCCCAGGGCATCACCCTGACCGAAGCCGGCAAAGCCCTGCTGCCCTATGCTTGCGCGGTGAGTCGCAGCCTGGCCCAGGCCACCCGCTTTATCGAGGAGAAGCGGCACCAGCGTATCCCCAGCCTCGAGGTGGGTCTGGCCTGGAGCCTGATTCCGCGTTACCAGGCCTCCCTGATTTCCTGGGCTCAAACCCAGCAGGCCCGCTGCGAGCTTCGCTTGGTGAATGGCACTACCCTGGAGTTGATCGAACAGGTTTATCAGCGGGATCTGGATGCTGCACTGGTGCTGGGTGGAACCGATACCCTGCCCGAGCCGCTTGTAGCTCAGCGCCTGACCAGTGAGGAGATGGTGCTGGCGGTGGCCCCCTCACATCCCTGGGCCGGGCTGGGGGGCGTGGCTTTGGGGCAGCTCGAGGGCATGACGGTTCTGGTGCCTCAGCGCAACTCGCGCCTGCGGCTACGCCTGGAGCAATTTTTGGAACGTCATGGCATTGTGCCAGCGCGCCTGCTGGAGTGTGGCAGCCTGTATGGGGTCAAGGCCGCTGCCGTCGCCGGGCTGGGGGTGGGCCTGTCCAGCCGCTCATTTGTAGGGCCTGAGCTCGAGGTCGGCCTTCTTCGGCTACTTTTCATCGAAGACCCGGGTTTTTCCCTGGGTGTGCATTGGGTTGCCTATCCCGAGTCTTCGGTCGACCTCGCCTCACGTGAACTGTTGGGATTGCTAAAGCGCAGCCTGAGCAGCCCCCAGGAGCTGGACAGGGTGTATTAAGGCTTTATCCTGACCAACAGTTTAGTTGAATAACCCGGCCTCCGGTATGCTTGTGGGCATGAAGATCACCACCATTGTGCTGGACTCGGTGGGGCTGGGCTACCTGCCCGACGCCGCGCAGTTTGGCGACGAAGGGGCCGATACCCTCGACCACACCGTGCTCAAAACCGGAATTGAGCTGCCCCACTTAGCGGCGCTGGGGTTGGGCCATGTGCCCGGCGTACATACCCTTCCTCAGGCAGCAGCGCCCAGGGGTGCGTTTGGGCGAATGGTGGAGGTCAACCCCGGCAAAGATACCTCCACCGGCCACTGGGAGTTTGTGGGGATTCAGCTCGAGCACCCCTTTCAGGTTTTTCCACAGGGTTATCCACAGGACTTCCTGGCTGAGTATTGCCAACGCATTGGGGTGGAGGGGTATCTGCTCAACCGGCCCTACTCGGGCACCGAGGCCATCCGCGACTACGGCGACGAACACCTGCGAACCGGCTTTCCCATCGTCTACACCTCGGCCGACTCGGTCTTTCAGGTGGCGGCCCATATCGGCAAGGTGCCCCTGGAGACCCTCTACCACTGGTGCCGGGTGGCGCGGGAGATGCTGGTGGGGCCGCTGGCCTGCGCCCGGGTGATCGCCCGCCCTTTCGAGGGGGAGCCCGGCCAGTACTACCGGCGCGAGGATCTGCGCAAGGACTTTGCCCTCGAGCCCCCCCACAACGTGCTGGACGAGCTCAAGGCCTCCGGGCTGGAGGTGGTGGGGGTGGGCAAGATCCCCGACATCTACGCCCATAGGGGTTTTACCCGCGAGGTCAAGTCTGGCAGTAATGGGGAAGGGCTCGAGCGCACCCTGGAACTCATGCACCAGGACTTCTCCGGCCTGATCTTCACCAACCTGGTGGACTTCGACGCCCGCTTCGGCCACCGCCGCAACCCCCAGGGCTACGCCCAGGCGCTGGCCGAGTTCGATGCCCGGCTGCCGGAGTTGCTGGCCGCGCTGGGCCCGGACGACTATCTGTTCATCGTCTCCGACCACGGCAACGACCCCACCTACCGCGGCACCGACCACACCCGCGAGTACGGCATGCTCCTGGTAGCGGGGCCGGGGATGGCCGGGCGGAACCTGGGCACCCGCGCCACCTTTGCCGATGTGGCTGCGAGTTGGGCCCAGGCTTTCGGGCTGGGCTGGGCCGGGCCTGGAACCAGCGTTTTTTAGGCGTTTGCGCGCACTTCCTCCCAGGTGTAGCGCCGCGTGATGGCGCCGTTCTCAAAGACCGTCTGCAAGATGCTCTGGGGGTGGGGCTGGGTGGCCTCCAGGGGCAGCTCCACCGTGCGGATGCCGCGCTCGTCTTGGATCACGTCCAGGCGGCCTTTTTTGGAGAGCTTGCCGGGGTCGTCCACCGGGCTTTTGCCCACCCCGTAGGTCTTGCCGTCTACCGTGACCAGGTGCAGCTTCTGGGCGAACTTCTGGGTGTCGCGGTGGGGGTGCTGCAGGAGGGCCCCGCCCATGCCGAAGGCCACGTTGGAGGCGCTGTAGCCCCACTGCTCGAGCAAAAACAGCACCTTGCGGATGGTATCGGCGTTCACCCCATCGCCCTGGATGACCCGCACCCCTTTGAGCACCTTGTAGCCCTTCTGGTTGACGGTGGCGCCGAACCTGGCCTCGAGGGTCTGCACCGTGCGCAGCACCACAAAAGGCGGGTCGCCTGAGTCGGGCCGGATGACCACGGTGGCCCCCGAGTTTTGTATCAGCTCGCGCAGCTCCTCGCCGATGATCCGACCCACGGCGTGCTCGCGGTTGTAGGAGTCAATCACCATCGCCAAGAGCGCCCCCGGCTTGCCGTAGGTCTCGATCATCTGGCGGTAGGCCTGGGCCTCGCCCGCGCGGCCAAAGCTGGTTACGGTGCTGTGTTCCATGGCCGGAATGGAGTAGCCGGCCATCTCGGCCCCGTAGTAGTTGCGGGCGTAGACTAGGGCGGTGACGGTGTCGGTGCCCTGGAAGTTGACCAGGTGGGCCATGCCGCCCAGCCCGGCGCTCTCTAAGCTGCTTACCCCCCGCGCGCCAAAGTCGTGCAGCTTGAAGGGCAGCTCGGCCTGGGGGTCGTCGGCGGTTTTCTCCAGGTAGGCCTTTATGGTGTTGCGGATGTTCCAGGAGATGGTGCAGACCGTGGTGGGGTACCAGACCGCGCGCAGCAGGGCGGTCTCGAGCCAGCCCGGCAGCCAGGGCACTTTGGGGTCGGTGCTCTCGATGATGACCAGGGGATTGTGCACCGGCACCACCATTCCTTCCGGCACCGCCCGGATGCGTACCGGCAGCCGCCCCCCTAAGTCCTGGGCGATATGGCGCCAGCCTTCGTAGGGGAAGGGCAGGCCGTGGGCCAGGAAGACCGCCTGGGCCTCCTCCACCTCGCTCATGCTAACCCCTTTGCTCAGGTACTCGATCAGGAAGGCCTGCAGGCCGAAGAAGCGCACAAAGTTGGAGTCGCCGCCCCGGCTTTCGATGTACCAGCTGGCGTAGGTCATGCCCTTAGGAAACTGGGCGAAGTGGCTGGCTTTGTAGCTGTCGGTGTTTAGGATCAGGTTGTGGGGGTTGAGGGGTTTCATAAAGGCTCCTTTGTTTGGGACAGCGCGGGCTGGTGCGGCGCACGCCCCAAAAACCAACAAATCTGCTGATAGTGATCTTCAAAGAAGCGATCCTGGTGGGGATCTAGCTCAGCTAGGGGCAGCCAGAAGGCCCTGGAAGCGTCGTCCTGGCCCTCGACCGCGGGGGGTGGGGTATCGCCTAAGTCGAAGAAGTGGCCCAGGCTAATCACCCTTCCGCGCAGGCTGCGGCCCGGGTAGTCGAAGGCCTGGGTGGCCTTGAGGTGCCGGGCTTCCAGGGCCAAGCCGGTCTCCTCGCGCAACTCGCGCAAGGCGGCTTGCAGCAGGGTTTCTTTAAGCTCCACATAGCCCCCCGGCAAGGCCCAGGCTCCCTGGCCCAGCGGCCCTTTGCGTTCGACCAGCAGCACCTGTTCCTGGGCCAGCACCACTGCGTCGGTGGCGATGTGGAGGATGGGGTAGGGGTAGCGCCGCTCGAGCGAACGGTAATGCTGGATGGTTTTCCACTCCCGCTGCAAGCGGCTATAGCTGGGCGTGCGGGCAAATTGCTCCATAAACTGCCGCACTGCAACCGGAACCATGGCTTTCCACTCGCTGCTGCTGGCAAAGTAGCTGTTTCGTACGTCGGTAGCGTTGAGCGGGCTCACCACACCGCTGGGCTCAAAGGGCCAGTCGCCAAAGCCGTGCAGGTAGTAGCTGCTTTCGTCCTTGTGGTAGCCGGTGATACAGATCTCAGCCCCGGGCCCGGTAAGGGCCTCCACGGCAGCCCGCACGCTGCCAAACCAGCGGGGGTCGTTGTAGTAGTCGTCGGCGATGGGGATAAAGTGAAGCCTGCTGGACTCGCTCAGGCTTTCCCGGATCATGGCCGCCCGTTCTTCGGCGCTGAAAGGGTTCTTGGGGGTGGGGTGACAGAAAGCGCTGCCCAGCACCACAATCAGCCGGTCGAAGCGGCTTAAAGCGCGGGTGATGGTCTCGAGGTGGGCCTGATGGGGTGGCTGAAAGCGGCCGATGAATACAGCGGTTTTCATGTGGCCCTCCGGAAGCGGTAGAGTTCGGCGGGTCGGCCTAGGCCACGCTCGAGCTTGCCGGTAGGCTCGAGCCTTCCCGAGGACAGCATCCTGCGCCGGAAAGAGTCTTTGTTGAGCCTTTTTTGCAGGATAGTCTCGTGTACGGCCTGGAGCTGGCGTAGGGTAAACTGCTCCGGCAGCAGTTCAAAACCTATGGGCGTGTACTCGAGCTTGCCCCGAATGCGCCTGAGAGCCACCCCCAGAATCTCGGCGTGGTCGAAGGCCAGGGAGTACTTTTTGTGCCGGTGGTCAAAAATTTCCACGCCACTTTCGCCTTCTGGCAGGCGCAGCTTGAACAGTGCGATTTCCTCGCCCACCTCGCGGATGTGGCTGGCTTCCACCAGGGCGTAATAGGCCACGCTGATCACCCGCATCCGCGGGTCGCGCCCAGGGTCGCCAAAGGTGTAGAGCTGCTCGAGGTAGACGGGGTGCCTGTAAGATCCTTCTCGCTCCATCCCCACCACGCTTTCCAGACCGGCCTTTTGTCGCAGCACCCGCGCTGCGGCCTCGTCGAGCGACTCCTGGGCCTGCACAAAACCGCCGGGCAGGCTCCAGTAGTTGAGGTAGGGGTGTTCCTTGCGCTTGACCAGAAGGGCCTCGAGCTGCCCTTCGCGCAGGGTCAGGATAACCACATCCACCGTTACCGAGGGCCGGTCAAAGGCATTTGGATCGTGGTTATTCGGGAGGTGGTGCTCTTCCATGCTGTGCCGATTCAAACAGGCCCCCTTTGGCAGACAACTTATATGCAAAAAGCATATATGCAAAATGTAGCTAAATCAAGCTGTTGATATATTGACGCACTATTGTAAACCTTCTTAGCACTAAGTGTTCGTAAATTTAGAAACAAAATGCAATTTAGCCAGGGAATATAGTGTTGATTTTTGCAGATTTGTGGTAATGTGTTACTCCAAGTGGTGCTGGTGAATATGTCGAGCCTGACAAAGTTAGATACAAATGGCATCTAAAATGCAGCCGGCAACCCGGCACCACCCCCAGGAGAAGATATGAGCCACGAGTTTGATGTTGTCTCGGCAGCCCGTAACTGGCGGTTTAAGGATGTGCGGCAGGTCTCCAGCGATATCGCCGGCGAGGTATTTGCCAGCGATGTGCTGGACATGGATGAGCTGCGGGAGCTGGTTTCCAAGCCGGTATGGAAGTCGCTTCAGGCCACCATCGAGAAGGGGGTTCCTCTAGACCCCAGCATTGCCGATACCATCGCCCTGGCCATGAAGAAATGGGCCCTGCAAAAAGGGGCTACCCACTACACCCACTGGTTTCACCCCCTCACCGGCTACACTGCCGAGAAGCATGACAGCTTTTATGTCCCCATTTCCGATGGAAAGGTGATCGCTTCGTTTACCGGTAAGGAGCTTATCCAGGCCGAGCCTGACGCCTCCTCGTTCCCTTCGGGCGGCCTGCGAGCCACCTTCGAGGCCCGTGGCTACACCGCCTGGGATCCCACCTCACCGGCCTTCATCATGCGCCACTCCAACGGCGCGACCCTCTGTATTCCCACCGCTTTCGCGAGCTGGACGGGGGAAGCCCTCGACCTCAAAACCCCCCTGCTGCGCTCCATCGAGGCCCTCAACAAAAGCGCCCAGCGGGCCCTCAAGTACTTTGGGGTGGAGGCCAGCAAGGTTTCTTCTACCCTGGGGGCCGAGCAAGAGTACTTCCTGATCGACGAAGAGTTTTACTACCGCCGTCCCGACCTGGTCATGACCGGGCGCACCCTGTTTGGGGCCAAGCCGCCGCGCGGACAGGAGCTCGAGGATCACTACTTTGGCTCCATCCCCGACCGGGTGCTCTCCTTCATGACCGATGTGGAAAACCAGCTCTATGCCCTGGGTATCCCGGTCAAGACCCGCCACAACGAGGTAGCTCCCAGTCAGTACGAAATCGCCCCCATCTTCGAGCCCTCCAACATTGCCGCCGACCACCAGCAGCTAATCATGCAGGTACTTAGGAACACCGCCCGCCGCTACGGCCTGGTGGCCTTGCTGCACGAGAAGCCCTTTGCTGGCATTAACGGCTCGGGCAAGCACTGCAACTGGAGCATGAGCACCGACACCGGCATCAACCTCTTGGAGCCCGGCGATACCCCCCACGACAACCTGCAGTTTCTGTTCTTCTGCGCCGCGGTCATCAAAGCGGTGGACATGCACCAGGATCTGTTGCGCATCAGCGTGGCCTCGGCCTCCAACGACCATCGCCTGGGAGCCAACGAAGCCCCACCCGCCATCATGTCGGTTTTCCTGGGCGACCAGCTTACCGACATCTACGAGCGCATTGCTAGCGGCAAGGGGGGTTCGGGCAAGAAGACGGGCGTGCTCGAGCTCGGCGTTCCGGTTCTGCCCCCCCTGCCCAAACACGCCGGCGACCGCAACCGCACCTCGCCCTTCGCCTTTACCGGTAACAAGTTCGAGTTCCGCGCGGTGGGCTCTTCGCAAAGCATCTCCTTCCCCATTACGGTACTCAACACCATCGTGGCCGATGCCATTGACGCCCTGATGGACTCGGTAGAGGCCAAAATGAAGAAGAAGGTCTCCTTCGAACAGGCAGTCCTGGAGACCATCAAGGAGACCTACGCCAAGCACAAGCGCATCGTCTTCAACGGCGACGGCTACTCGGCGGCCTGGCACAAGGAAGCAGCCAAGCGTGGGCTGTTAAACCTGCGTACCGCTATTGACGCCATTGAACACTTTACCGACGAGAAAAACATCAAGCTGTTCACCCGCCTGGGGGTGCTCAATGAGCGCGAAATTCACGCCCGCCAGGAGATCATGTACGACATCTACTTCAAGCAGGTGAACATCGAGGGCGAGACCACCGAGTGGGTGGCCCAGACCCAGATTCTGCCGGGTGCCTTGAGTTACCTGGCCGAACTCTCGGAGATAGAGGTCAAGTCTCGTGCGGTTGAGCGCACCATCAAACAGGTAGTGGAAGCCACCGATGCGCTCTCGGACGCCCTGGAGAAACTCAAGGCGCAAAACGCCGAGCTGGGCGGCGACGAAGTGCACGAGAAGGCCCATCACATGCGCGACAATGTGCTGCCTGCCATGACCGAGGTGCGCAAAGCGGCCGATGCCCTCGAGCGCATCCTGGCCGATAAGTACTGGCCTTTGCCCAGCTATCGCGAGATGCTCTTTGTCAAGTAGAACCCTGTTTTTGCACCACCCCCGAGGCAGGGGGTGGTTTTTGCTGCAAGGCTATAATTGCGCTGAGGCTGCCAAGGAAAAGACCTGGGTGGGATGATGGGGCTAAGGTTTAGCGGGGTAATCTGGGAATGGCGCGGCCCCGCGCCGTTCTACTTCGTGACCGTTCCCCATGAACAAAGCCAAGCCATCAAGCGCGCCGAGCGGTTTTTGACCTACGGCTGGGGCATGATTCCGGTGCAAGTCCGCATCGGCCAGACCGAGTGGAAGACCGCGCTATGGCCCAAGGACGGCCTGTATGTGCTTCCGCTCAAGGATGCGGTTCGACGGGCCGAGGGCCTCGAGGTGGGGCAAATCGTGCAGGTGTGGCTCGAGGTCAGTCCGAACGAGAAGAGGAAGCGATGAACATACCCGATATGTACAGCTACCTGGTTCGCGCCCGGCGCGAGCTGTGGGGGGCGCTCGAGGCTGTGCCGGACGAGGTGCTGTCCCGCCCGTTGCTGGGAGGTGAGCGCTTTCACTGCATCAAAGACCTGTTGTTTCATATCGCTGCTGTAGAAGACTCCTGGCTGCACGAGGACATAGAGCAGAACGAACCGGTACTGATGCGCATGCCTGCTCTGAAAGACACCACCGGCGGCCCAGAGTATGCGGGCTTTCCTTTGTCTACCCTGCTGGACTATTGGCGGGCGGTTGAGCAAAGCACCCTGGGCTACCTAGACACCTTGACAGATGGCGAACTCGAGCGGGCCGTGCGACTGCACGATGCACCAGAGCAATGCTACACCATGCGGGGATTGCTCTGGCACGTGATGCTGCACGAGGTTCGACATACGGCCCAGATCGCAGTGCTTCTGCGCACCCAAGGCATCAAGCCCCCTGCTTTGGATTTGCTGTGGTTTCTGCCCAACTGTTAAGCAGGGCTACGCCGGGCAGGCTCGCGTTAATCCGTCGTCGGTGTTGGGGGAAATTTGCTATAGCATCCTGGGGCAAAATGCCCTACACTCTGTTCTGGACAGCGCACGGTGAATGCCCCTGACATTCCGTCCGTAGCCTGTGTAAGGAGACCCGGATTCAAGTTGGAGAAGCTCAAGCGTTTCACTACCAAGGATGCTGAAGAAACCTACCTCGTCCCCCACTGGGCGGCGGGGTTTTTTCGGGTAGGGGAGGACGGCGAGCTCGAGGTCACACCCGAGGGCGAGGATGGTCCCAGCGCTTCGCTGTTTGAAATCGTGCAGGACTTGCGGGACGAAGGGCGTCCGCTGCCGGTGATGCTGCGTTTTCCCCAAATTTTGGAAGCCCGGGTGGTGGCCCTCAACGAGGCCTTCCGGCGGGCCATAAAGAAGTATCGCTACAGCGCTGGATACCAGGGGCTTTTCCCGGTCAAGGTCAACCAGCGGCGCATGGTGGTCGAGACCGTGGCCAGGGCAGGTAAACCCTATGCCTATGGCCTCGAGGCCGGCTCCAAGGCCGAGCTGGCCCTGATTCTGGCCCAGGATCTGCACCCCGAGTCCATCATCGCCTGCAACGGTTTCAAAGACGACGACTTTATCCGGCTGGCCCTGATGGGCAAAAAGCTGGGTAAAAACGTGGTGGTCACCCTGGAGAAATTCGCCGAGCTGGGGCGGGTTATCCGTATAGCGCAGGAACTGGGGGTAGAGCCGCAGATTGGCATTCGCTACAAACTCAAAACCAAAGGCTCGGGGGCCTGGGAAGAGTCGGGCGGTGAGGCAGCTAAGTTTGGCTTCACCACCCCCGAGATCATTAAAGCCATCGACATCCTGGCCGAAGCTGGCATGCTGGGCACCATCGCCATGCTGCATTCGCACATCGGCAGCCAGGTCACCGACATCCGCCGCATCAAGCAGGCCGTGCGGGAGATTGCCCAGACCTACGTGCAGCTTCGTAAGCTGGGGGCTCCGGTGCGCTACCTCAACCTGGGTGGGGGCCTGGCGGTCGACTACGACGGCTCCAAGACCGCCTTCTACGCCTCGGCCAACTACACCCTGGAAGAGTACGCCGAAGACCTGGTCTATGTGACCAAGGAAATTTGCGACGGCCACGGGGAGCCCCACCCCACCCTGGTCACCGAGTCGGGCCGGGCCGTTACCGCTTACCACAGCGTGCTGGTGCTGGAAGTGGTGGACACCATCCGCCCCCCCGGCGAGGAAAAAATCGAGCAGCCCAAGGATGCCCATCCGGTGGTCAAGGACATGTTCGAGCTGGCCCGGGGCATCTCGGCCAAAAACTACCGCGAGGTCTACCACGACGCCTTCGCCAACAAGGACACCATCCAGAACCTCTACGATCTGGGCCTGATCTCGCTGCGTGACCGGGCTGCTGCCGAGGCCCTCTTCTACCAGATTGCCCGCAAGACCCTGAAGCTGGCCCTGGAGCTCGACTACCCCGCCGACGAGCTCGAGGATCTGCAAAAGATGCTGGCCGATAAGCTGGTCTGCAACTTTAGCCTGTTCCAGAGCCTCCCCGATACCTGGGCCATCAAGCAGATGTTCCCCATCGTGCCCCTCTCGCGCCTGAACGAACGCCCCACCCGCGAGGCCACCCTGGTGGACATCACCTGCGACTCCGATGGCAAAATCGACCGTTTTATTGATACCCACGATGTGCGCAACACCCTGCCGGTGCACGAAATTCGTCCGGGCCAGCCCTACTACCTGGGGGTTTTCTTAACCGGAGCCTACCAGGACGTGCTTGGCATGAACCACAACCTCTTCGGGCGCATCGGGGAGGCCCATGTGGTGATTGACCACGACGGCTACGACATCGAGCGCTTTATCATGGGTGAAAAAGCCCGTAAGGTAATCGAGAAGATGGGCTACGAGGACGATGAACTGGCTGAGGCTGTCGAGAAGCTGGTGCGCTCATCCAAAAAACTGAGCCCTGCTGAAAAGGGCTCTTTTATGGAGCTGTACGCGCGGGAGCTGGTGGGGTATACCTACCTGGAAGACTAGGCGTCGCGGCCCTCATGCACTAAATGTGGGGTTTTAAGTTTTTCATTGGGGCCGGGTGAAAGAAATCCTTATGGTGGCATCTGTGGACTACGACGTACTGATTGTGGGGGCAGGCTTTGCGGGCTGTGAGGCCGCCTACGCGCTGGCCAAAAAGGGTCTCAGGGTGGGGCTGGTCACCACCAGCCTGGACTCGGTTTACCTGCCTTTTACGCCCATTCGGGCCCCGTTTCCCCAGGGTTCGCTGCTGGCCGAGGTGGGTGAGGATGGCCTGAAAGGCTGGGCCTTGCACAGCCGGGCCAAGTACAGGCTGGAAAACCACCCGCAAATTTTCCTTTTGCAGCTCTCTGTTACCCGGCTGTTGCTGGAAGGGTCGGCTGTGGTGGGCATCGAGAGCTGGGAAGGGCCGCGTAAAACGGCGCGCAAGGTGGTGCTGGCGGTGGGCAGTTTTCTCGCGCCCAGGCTCTACATCGGCAGCGTGGCTGAGGAGGCTGGGCGCCTCTCGGAGGTGGCTTACCCCGATCTATACCAGCACCTAGAAGAGCTTGGTTTTGCCTTTTCTTCCCAGCAGGCCGAGGTGGCTGAGCAGGACGGAACGCCCGGATATCGGGTGGAGTATAAGGTTTTTGCCGAAGGCGAGTGGGAGCCAGGCTCCATGCGCCTGACCCGTCTCGAGGGTCTTTACGGGGTGGGCCTGTGCGTGCTGGGCCAGGGTTCATACAGCCAGATGGCCAGCGAGGGGATGCGGTTGGCTGGGTTGCTCTAAAGCCTGAAGTGGCCTGTCCGGCGCGGCTACTGGATCGGCTCGAGCCGCCCATCCACCGCTAGCCAGCGGATGCCCTTTTCCAGGGCGTACTCCCGCAAGTCGCGCAGGTTATGTGTCCAGGCCAGCTCCACCCGCTTACCCTCGGCCCGCAGTTTGCGGGCTAAGGCCCGGTCGAGCGCCAGAACCTCCGGCGGGGTTTCGGACAGGGGCAGGCGCAGGGCTTCCATCACCCGCTCTAAACCCAGGGCGAAGCCAGCCGCGTAGGGCAGCAAGGCCCCATCGTAGCGGCCTCCACCCAGCAGGGGCAGGCCGAAGTCGGGGGTGTAGGCCTGGAAGTTGAGACCGGTGTAGAAGCCGAGGAGCCGGGCCCGGCCCAGATCGAGCAGCAGGGGCACCTCGGGCAGCAGGGCCAGGACGGCCTCGAGCCAGTCCAGGTCGGCCTGGGCTTTGCCCGAGAGGGGCAGCCGGCGGGCTTCCTCCAGCACCTCCCGCCCGCCGTACAGATCGGGCAGAGCCAGCAGGGCTTTTTGCAGGCTGGGGTGTACCTGGTAGCCCATCAGCAAGGCCTCGAGCTCGGGGCTATTCTTGCGGTGGATGGCCTGGCGCAGGCGCTCTTTCTGATCGCCCGGTAAGCCGGTGGCATCCAGTAAGTCCCGCACCAAAGCGGGCAGCCCCACCTCAATCTTGGCCTCGGCAAAGCCCACCAGTTGCAAACACGCCCAGGCCAGCTCGAGCACCTCGGCATCGGCCTGGGGGCTCGAGACCCCCACCAGCTCGGCCCCCACCTGGCTAAACTCGCGGCTGCGCCCCAGCTCGGCGTTGGCCTCGCGCAGCCAGAGGGTTCCGGCATATTGCAGCCGCACCGGCTGGCCTGACACCAGCCGACCGTTGCTCTTAAGCAGCCCCGCCACCGCGGTGGTGAACTCCGAGCGCAGGGCCAGCACCTCGCCGCTCTTATCCACCAGCTTAAAGGCCCGCTCGGCCAGGGTGTGCTGGGGGTCGTAGAACTCGAGCGCGGGCAGCTCGACCGGCTCGTAGCCCCAGCCATACAGCAGATTCACCAAACGCTCCTGCAGCTCGCGGCGCAGGCGGGCTTCGGGGGGCAGGAAGTAGCGGGTGCCTTCGGGGATCATGCCGCTACTTGCGCTTGGCAAAAATCTTCACCGAGAGGATTTTGTCGCGCTCCCGGCTGGCCATGGGGCCTTCGGTGGGGGCGATGCGCTCGACCACCTCCATCCCCTCCACCACCTGCCCGAAGATGGTGTACTGCTGGTTGAGGTTGGGGGTGGGGCCATAGGTGATGAAGAACTGGCTGCCGTTGGAGTTGGGATCCATGGTACGGGCCATGCCCAGCAGGCCTTTTTTGTCATAGTTGAGCTTGGGGGTGACCTCGAGGCCAAACTGGTAGCCGGGGCCGCCCATGCCGGTGCCGGTGGGGTCGCCGGTCTGGGCCACAAACCCCGGAATCACCCGGTGAAACACAATCCCCTCGAAGTAGCGGTTAAGCGCCAGAAACACGAAGGAGTTGACGGTAATAGGCGCTTCGTTTTCGAACAAATCTATGCCGATTTTGCCTTTGCTGGTCTCGATCTCGGCGTAGTAGTCGAACTTGCTGGGGTCTATCACCTGCTCGGGTTTAGAAAACTGGGTAATGGGCTTGTCGGATTTGTAGGGTAGGGCTTCCATGTTTCCTCCAAAGCTACCGCTTGCCCCGCTGCTTCCCTGCCAAAAGAAGAAAGCGGCGACGGCCAAAGCCAGCAGGACGGCAATTACCAAAGCAACGCGCATCTAAAACAGTTTACCGCCCAGGATGAGAACACGCCAGGAACCGGAAAGCCACGCAGCAATAAAGCCTCGCTACCTGGTAGAGGGGCTTCTCACACTGCGCTTGCTGGGCCGAGCAAATTGTGTGACCAGGCCTTCTCGTTGGTTTTGCAGCAGCCTCCACAGACTATCGCCAAAGACAGAACGCTTCGGGGCTCAGATCCGGGGTAGGGTAATGCCCCGTTGGCCCTGGTACTTGCCTTTGCGGTCGCTGTAGGTTACCTCGGGGCGCTCCCCTTCGAAGAAGACCAACTGCACCACGCCTTCACCGGCGTACATCTTGGCCGGCAAGGGGGTGGTGTTGGAGAACTCGAGGGTCACGTGCCCCTCCCAGCCGGGCTCTAAGGGCGTGATGTTGGCCACAATACCCACCCGCGCATAGGTGCTTTTGCCGATGGCGATGGCCAGCACGTTGTCGGGCATGCGGATGTACTCCATGCTGCGGGCCAGCACAAAGGAATTGGGTGGGATGATGACCTCGTCCCCCTCGTAGTCCACGAAGCTTTTGGGGTCCAGGCCCTTGGGGTCGGCGATGGTGTGGAACACGTTGGCGAAAATTTTCCACTCCCGCGCCGCACGTAGGTCGTAGCCGAAGCTCGACAGGCCATAGCTAATCACCCCATCGCGCACCAGGCGTTCCTCAAAAGGCTCAATCATGCCTTGCTTGGCCTTTTCACGTATCCACCAGTCGGGTTTAACGCTCATGACCCACACTATACAAGGTGGCCTACAGGGCATCCCTGCGCCCTGCAGCGGCCCGCCATGAGGAATCTCCCGGCCATTTTCACAACCGGCCTTCATCAATAGGTCTAAACTGAAGTCATGCGCAAGCTACCGGTATTGGGCAGGGTCTTATTGCTGGGCTGGCTGGCATCCTTTGGCATTCTCTTGGCCTCCTGTGGTTCGGACAGCCAGAACAACCAGAGCCGCCAGCCCCTGCGCCTGACGCTTCGGTTCGAGACGGGCTATGTGGACGAACCCTACAACACCACCCTTACTGCCGATGGTGGGGTGCGGCCTTACCGCTTCACCCTCGAGGGCAACCTGCCCAAAGGGCTGATCTACAGCAATGGCCGCATCAGTGGCACGCCGCAGGAAAAAGGTAGCTTCGAGCTTACGGTTAGCGTAGAGGATGCCAACCTCTCCAACCGTACCCAGAAAGTAACCCTGGTAATTGGGGAAACCCCACCCCCCCGGCTCGACCAGGTTTTTCCACTGGCGGAGGTATCCGACCCCTTCCCCTACCTGTGGCGGGTGCGCGATAGGGAGGCTCGAGGCTTCCAGGCGCAAATTCCGCTCAAAGACCTGCAATTCACCCCGGATAGCTTCAAGGCCGATGCCAGCCTGTTGTATGTGCTGCGCTACGACCAAGAAAATGGCCTCCTCGATATTGATGCGGTGTTTACCAGTCCGCGCAAGGACCTCGAGGCCTTTCGCTTTACCGCTACCCCCCTGCCCGACAAAAAAGTACGCCCCGAATCGAGCTTCCGCCAGACCAGGGTGGCCTTTTATGACAAAAACGGCAAACTGGCCGGCAACGCCCAGGCCATCACCCGCGTGAGCACCCAGGGCCAGTACAGGTACAGCGACCTCGAGGCCATCGCCCGCAACTGGGGCCGTCGCCTGGCCTCAACTGCCGCGCCCGTGACCCCACAAGCCCCTGCAACCAACCCGCCCCCCCCACCGCCAGG
>Ga0272446_1003029_pt1 | contig 21878 bp, 15 predicted proteins | sample YNPCB0061_FD_194587 | JGI IMG/M metagenome (GOLD analysis project Ga0272446, IMG submission 194587) | Hot spring microbial mat communities from Yellowstone National Park, WY, United States - YNP-CB-006-1 | ecosystem: Environmental > Aquatic > Thermal springs > Hot (42-90C) > Sediment | place... | reverse complement strand
TGGTTTTGGGGCGGCGGGAATATCGGGTACGCACCGTCAGCCGGTCGCAACAACTGGAGCAACTGGAAGATTTTGTGCTTCGCCGCGATAGTACTGGCAGTGTTTATGTGCGGGATGTCGCCCAAGTCCAGATGGGGCGCAAGCCCCTGGATAGTGCGCTGATTTTTAATGGCAATTCCACCGTCGCGATCGGCATTATCCGCCGGGTTGGCTCAAATGTGCCCAAGGTGGCAGAGGGTGTGCGACAAACCCTGGCGAAGTTGCAGGCGCAGTTTGATCGCCAGAATGAAGGAATTGAGTTTATCTATAACTATGACGAAAGCATCTACATTGACCAATCGATTGCCCTGGTGCGCAACAACCTGATCAGCGGTGCGGTGCTGGCCACGGGAGTTTTATTACTGTTTTTGGGTTCTCTGCGAACGGTGGCCGTCATTGCCCTCACCATTCCCACAACCCTGGTGAGTGTTTTTATTGTGATGGCGGTGTTGGGGCGATCCCTAAATATTATCAGCCTGGCGGGGTTAGCCTTTGCAGTAGGGATGATTGTTGATAATGCCATCGTTGTTTTAGAAAATATCTTCACCCACATGCAGCGGGGCAAATCACCAATGCGGGCTGCGATTGATGCCACCGAGGAGGTCTGGGGGGCAATGTTAGGTTCGACCCTGACCAATGTGGTGGTGTTTCTGCCTCTGGCAATGGTGCGGGGTGAGGCAGGTAGGCTGTTTTCAGATATGGCGATCGCCCTCTCAGTTTCTTCCCTGTTTTCCCTATTTGCCGCCATTACTCTGGTGCCAATGCTGTCGGGTTTGTTTCTAGATCAGGCCGAAGCTCAACGGATGCTAGAAGACGCTCCAAAAATCTCAAATGGAGGGGTGCGTCGGAGACGGCGATCGCCGTGGCAACAGTTTCAAGCCGGGGTACTGCAGGCATCGGATACCTTTCGCCAGTTTCAGGGTAGGCTCGAACACTTTCTCCTTGCCACAGTTCGCTGGTCTGGTGGACGCAGTCGGGTAGGTCGGCGATTACTCATTCTGGCTTTACCCTTGATCTTACTGGTGGGAAGTGGCCTCCTCCTGCCCCCTGCAGACTACTTGCCAGAGGGCAATCGTAACCTGGTGCTCTGGCTGGCAGAGCCGTTACCAGGTACCAGTGTGCCAGAAGCAATTCGCCAATCTCAACCTGTGCGCGACTGGCTGCGGGCTCAGCCTGAAATTAAGAATGTGTTGTTTATTGAGCGTCCTGGTAGACGGGCGATCGCAGCTACCCTTAAGGATCAATATGCCACTGGGGCAAAGTTGGCCGAAATGGTCAATCGAATGCGGGCCCAGAGCAATAACTTCGCCGGATATCGCTTTCTGGTACCGACCCGCATTTCCATCTTTCAAGATCCAGGAAAGGAATTTGAAGTGCGGATCATGGGGCCGGATTTAGAAGAATTGGGCAACATTGAGCGAGAAATCACAGGAAAACTGAGGGCGTTTCCAGGGGTGCGTAATGTCCGCACCAATTTTGTCAGCGGAGCCTCCGAATTGCAAGTCGTGCCAGTGCGAGAGCGGTTGGCAGAAGTCGGTATCTCGGAAGCTGATTTGGGTGCCATTGTGGAAGCCTCTCTGGGGGGCCGTTTAGTTTCACGGTTTGTGGATGGTAAGAAAGAACTGGATATCTCTGTGGAGTTGCTTGATACGGCAGTGGCAACCCCAGAGCAACTGCGCCAACTCCCCATCTTTGGGCGGCGCGGGCAGCGAGTGCAACTCGCTGATGTGGCTGAAGTTGTCGAAACAACTGGCCCGGACGTGATTAACCACGTCAATCTCGAACGTTCCATTACGCTGACCACGGGGTTAGCTGCTGATGCCCCCTTGGGTGCCCTGGTAGAGCGGGCAGAGACGGAAGTATTAGCCCCCCTGCAAGCCTCCTTGCCCCCCGGCTATCGGGTTGAACTGGCGGGTTCTGCTGACCGCCTGGCAGAAACCGTATCCCAATTGCTGTCGGCCTTTGTATTATCGGTGTTGATTACCTATCTGTTGCTGGTGGCCCTGTATCGTTCCTTCCTCTATCCCCTGGTGATTATGACTACGGTGCCGATGGGCATGAGTGGAGCGCTCTTAAGCCTGGTGTTAGTGAATGCGATTCCTGGCATGGTGGTGCCCCTAGATATGATCACGGCCCTGGGTTTTGTGATTTTGACGGGGGTGGTGGTCAATAATGCAATTTTGCTGGTGGATCGGGCCTTACAGTTACAGCAAGATGGCATTGATTATGACCAAGCGCTGGAACAGGCAACCCGCGATCGCCTACGAGCGATTTTCATGTCAGCGGGTACGAGCGTTTTGGGAATGTTGCCGCTCGCAGTCATGCCGGGACAAGGCTCTGAACTCTACCAGGGCTTGGGTATTGTCTTAACTGGAGGGCTAGCCTTCTCAACCATTTTGACCCCAACGATCGTACCGGCCCTGATGGGTCTGCTGCAGGATATACGACAACGGGAGAGTGACCCTTCTCAGCCTCCTACAAAATCTCAGTTGGAGAAATCAGCTATTTCTGGCGATCGCTCCCCAGCGGCTGTGGCTAGGGTCAATGCTAACCGTGATCAAACCTAGTTAATCAGGGTAAAGCCCAATCCCTAACTGCCTGGGAATATTCCTAAACGCATCTGTTTAAGCCCCCCAAAGTCGAAGACTTTATCGCTTTGCTCAGAAAGCTGAGGACAAAACCAACTGCTCAACCACTAATCGCCTTAAATATGGATAAGTTTTCTGACTTGCCGTCACCATGTTTCTCATGGCGAGCGCTACAGATATTGCACCTAAATAAAAAGGGAGATGATGACACCTCCCTGGAAATTTATTTGGTTTTAAGAAATCCCCAAGGCTGAGAATTCACCTTGGCAATCTACGGCAGAAATAAGCCTACATTCACTAGCAGAATAAGAATTCTTCACTGTGTAGAGCTTTACGCTTCTCGTAGGGCACAGTTGCCTTTAGTTTGCCTTTAGCTCCACAAGCGATACTAGGCCACCACTTTCAATTTGCCTACCATACCAGCGGTACGGTGAGGCGCACAGTAGTAGGTATATTCCCCAGCAGGGGCATCCTTGGGAATCGTGACTTCAAAACCCTGACCAGGGCTCATTTCCATCTGTTGGTGAGATAGGGCCTTCGCCAGAACTTTGTCTTGGCCAGGAATGGCTTTGTCATCAAACACAACATTGTGAGGAGGCACTTTGTTTACTACAAACTTAACAGTGTCACCTGGCTTGACGGTTGCTTCAGCAGGCACAAACTGCAACATGCCATTATCAGCACCCATCTTGATCGTGATGGTTTCAGCAGAAGCAGGGGCGATAGCGGCGAAAAACGTACCTACGACCAGCACTACAACAAACACAGCCAATTGGAGGCTTTTCATCAAAGACTTAACCTGTTTCATGATGGTGTTAATGGATTCATCTATTAGGCTTCATCTTCGATCTTACAACTAAACTACGACACTGCGTCGAAGTTTTAGGCTAGGATTGCCGCCCCACTTCTTGCAAAAGCCATTCATCGACTGGTTGGCCATCTCGACGATGTAACTCAATCTCCACAACGAAAACTTTGCCTGAACCTGGAGGGGCTGGCTTTTGATGAAAAGAAATCTCGTAGTCCATCGGGTCTTGAGCATGATCTCGCAGCCATTCCTGCACTTTGGTGAAGGCAAAAAAAGACTGCCCTTGCTCAAACATACGGGTGATTTGCATTTGCAGTGTGTAGGGGTTGTAGCGTGGCATCGCCAAATCTCCTTGCTGATGGTTGCTTGCTTTGCTGTCTAGGCAGACTTTTCTGAATTTACCTGTCATTATTCTGCTATGCCTGCTTCGTTCATTGCCTTAAATGCTGATGGTTTAGTCTCTGCGTTGTCGTTCCCTATGATTGAACTGCTTGCTGTTTTATCAGCCTCTGCGGCAGCTGGGATGCGAATTGCCCTGCCTTTGCTAGTAATTGGGTTACTCTATGGCGAAGACCTGTGGTCTAAGGTGCCGTTATTGTCCCATTTCCCTCCGCCGTTGCTGATGGGTGTGCTAGTAGCGTGGTCTTTAGGAGAGTTGATTTTTTCCAAAGATCGCCTGGGGCGACGGTTTGTCCAACTGGTGCAATTGGTTTTTAGCCCTTTCGTCGGAGCCATTATGGGAATTGCTGTTGCCCAGGCAACCGGAATTCCGCAGTGGTTAGTGGGGTTGCTGGCACTGATTGGGGGATTGCTGGCATTAGTGCTACAACTGGTGCAACTGGGTTGGTTATTTCGCCTCCGCAATATCCCACTCTGGGTTATCTTTTTGCAGGATGCGCTTTGTGTTTTGCTGGTGTTGTTTGCCCTGGATGCACCCAGTCAAGGTGGCCTGATAGCCCTAGTGCTGCTATGGCTAGCGATTCGCAGTTCTAAGGAGTGGCACCGCTGGTATACAGCCCAGGCAGGCGATCGCTCCAACCCCCGCCGCTATAAGCGAGACCCCGACTAATGACTCCTTCCCTGCGCGTCTATTTTTTGCTGGTATTGGGTGCCCTTGCGGGGATAGGGATTGCCACGATTGGGATCGACCTGTTTTCTCCCCGGTTTCTGCCGATCGCCCTCTGGCTGATGCTGGGGTACGATGCCATTGTGCTATTTCTAGTCGTTTTGGATGGATGGCAGCTCCGCCGTTACAGAGTTGTGGTCGAGCGAGAAGTGCAACCCCGCCTTTCAATTGGGCGAGAAAACCTGGTCAAATTGATGGTTAAAACGGGAGCGCGGCCTGCCATCGTCCATATTCTAGATAATGCCCCAGCTAGCTTTAGCGTTCACCCAGAGCAGCATCAGCGATCGCTTCCAGCGCATCACAGCGAGATCCTATCCTATACTGTGTTTCCCAATCGCCGAGGAAGCTATACCTGGGGCAATCTCTACGTGCGCCAGCTCGGGCAATGGGGGCTGGCTTGGCAAACCTGGCAAATACCTGCGAAGCAAACGGTTGCAGTTTACCCTGATTTGATTGGGCTGCGAGAACTTTCGATCAAATTGACGTTGCAAACAAGTGGCAATCTCAAGCGTCTGCGGCAGCTTGGCATAGGGACTGAATTTGCTGAATTAAGGGACTATGCTCTGGGAGACGACCCGCGCCTAATTGATTGGAAAGCGACCGCCCGGCACGATAGCACCGGAAACGGGGAATCAACCCGACTTTTAGTGCGCGTATTAGAGCCAGAGCAGGAACAAACCCTGATCATTTTGCTGGATCGGGGCCGCTTGATGACAGCCCAGGTGCAGGGCCTCAGCCGGTTTGATTGGGGGTTGAATGCGGGCTTAGCACTCGCTTTGACTGGCCTCAGCCGGGGCGATCGCGTCGGGTTTGGTGTGTTTGACCGCCAGATGCACTGCTGGGTACCCCCCGAACGAGGACAGACCCACCTAACAAAATTGATTGAACGGCTCACCCCACTGCAACCTGAGTTATTAGAGCCAGACTACATGGGTGCTGTGACGGCAGCGGCGATGCACCAAACCCGGCGGGCATTGGTTGTGCTGATTACCGAAGTCATCGATGCAACAGCGTCGGTAGAGCTGTTATCTGCCATGGGTCGGTTAGCTCCCCGGCATTTACCCTGTTGCGTAACGCTACGAGACCCGCAGGTGGATCGGCAGGCCGAAATAGAAACCTGTGATATTGACCTAGCCTATACTCGCGCTGTGGCCCTGGATTTGTTAGAGCAACGCCAACTGGCCCTGGGTCAATTACAGCAAAGGGGGGTGTTGGTGTTAGATGCCCCAGCGAACCAGGTCAGTCAGCCTCTCGTGGATCGATACCTCTTACTTAAGGCGCGAAATCGCCTTTAGGTCTAGTTTTCTGCTTGCAGCCACTTGTTTCTTCACCAGCAACTTGTTCTTTCAATAGCAAAATGTGTGGTCTGAAGCTTGGAGAACGTTTTCATTGCTCAACTCACCTGATAGGATGGGCCATTTATTAGCCTGTCAACAAAAGTGATAGAGCCAAACCCATGAAACAACTCAAAGCAGAGGTTTTAGTTGTCGGAGACGGCACTGGGGGCACGGCAGCCGCCCTGCAAGCAGCGCGACGGGGAGCCAAAACAATTCTAGTAAGTGAGTTTCCCTGGTTGGGGGGGATGCTGACCAGCGCTGGGGTTTCTTGCCCCGATGGCAATGAGCTACTGGCCTTTCAAAGCGGAATTTGGGGAACCTATCTGAAGGAGCTATACCGCCGCCACCCCACTGGCTTAGATCATGGCTGGGTTAGTTTTTTTGACTATGACCCGCGCGTGGGTGCCGAGATTTTTGCCGATTGGGTTGCCGCTTTGCCGAACCTATTGTGGATTGCGGGCGATACCCCGCAGGAGGTTTTACGGCAGGGCGATCGCGTGGTGGGGGTGCGCTTTCACCAGGTAACAGTGACGGCAACAATCACCCTGGATGGCACCGAGTTAGGCGACCTGTTGGCCCTAGGAGAAGTACCCCACCGTTGGGGCTGGGAATGGCAGTCAGAATGGTCTGAACCCAGTGCTCCCAGCAGCCCAAATGAAATGACTCAACGCTACCCCGTTCAAGCCCCCACTTGGGTGGTAGTCATGCAAGATTTTGGGCCAGAAAGGGAGGCGACGGCCATTGCCCCACCCCCTTGCTATGACCCCGCCCCCTTTGCAGGAGCCTGGGAACGTCACGGAGCAGCGGCATTTCTTAGCTATGGAGGATTGCCCAACAATCGCTTCATGATCAACTGGCCCATCCATGGCAATGACTACGGACAAGGATTGCAGCGGTTAGTAGGGAGTGTGGCCGATCGCACTGCTTTTTGGCAAGCCGCCCGCTGGTATTCCCAGGGATTTGCCCATTACATTCAGACCCATCTGGGGCGGCGCTATGGTCTGGCCCTAGACACTTTTCCTCAGGTGCCAGGGGCGGTCGGAGGCGGAGCCTATGCCCTCTATCCCTACTATCGCGAGAGTCGTCGCCTTCAAGGGGTAAGGACGGTGCGAGAGCAGGATATTCTGCCTGTGGCAAACGGCTGGGTTGCAGCCCTACCGTTTCAGACCGCCGCCCAGGGCTGTCTTGCTGTGACCAGCGAGTGTGAAGCGATCGCCCTGGGTAACTACGCCAACGACCACCATTACCCTGGTTATGAGTTAACACTGAAACCCAAATCTCGGCGCTGGGGTGGGCGCTGGACCGGCACCCCTTTTACGATTCCCTACAGCAGCTTAGTGCCTGCGGCTGTGGAGGGTTTGCTTGTCTGTGAGAAAAATATTGCCGTCTCCCACATTGCCAATGGGGCCACTCGCCTGCAGCCTGTCGTTTTAGGAATCGGTCAAGCTGCTGGTATGGCGGCGGCCCTATGTGTTGAGCAAGGCTGTCAGCCCCGGCAATTAGCCGTGCGATCGCTACAAGAAGCCCTACTTACCGAACCAACCGCCCCTGCGGCGGTTCTGCCCTTCTACAATCTCACACCCAATCACCCCGACTGGTTGACTTGGCAGCGCTATTATCTCGATCATCCTGAAGCCTACCCAGCAACCGGAGACGTTCCCCTTGCCAACCTGGTTGCCCAACCCCCCTCTGCCCTCAGCCTATCCTATTCCGGCGTTTTTCACGATAACGGCGAGCAAGACTATGAGTTTACCCCTGCCAACCGCGATCATCCTGAAACTGGTCAATTGCGGCTGGTGACGCTTTGCCCACTGGTGAACCAGCAACTGGCTCAATTTCGCGATCGGCAATTGATCCAGGTGAGGGGCCGAGTTAACCTGGCTGGACGATGGCTTCTAGTCGAAGTGGTCGAAGGTTAGCCAGTTCCACAATATTGCTGAATGCAGCAGGTTATCCCAGATTGCCTGCCCTCAGCCCAAAGTAATGGAAACCGTGCCCTGTGAGTTCGGTTCTGTCGACTACTACTGCTAGCTAGAATTGATACATTAGGTACATCGGAAAATCACACTCGTTGAGGTTCCCACTGTGAATAACACACCGAATCAGTTACCAGAATTTAACGGCAGCGGCTCTGAATTTAATCAACTGTGGAGCTATGTGCAATCCCTTAGCCCAGAAACAGTTGCTCAGATGTCTCGCCCCACCTCGCCGGAAGTTTTTCAAGTGATGGAACGCAATATTGTGGGCTTGTTAGGCGGGTTACCCTCTGAGCATTTTGACATCACAATCTCAACGTCGCGGGAAGATTTAGGCCGATTGCTTGCGTCGGCGATGATGAGCGGTTATTTTCTGCGAAATGCCGAGCAACGCATGGTATTTGAGAAAGCCCTGGCAGGGGTAGACGCAGGAGAGGACAAAGCTGAATAAGTTGGGGGTTTTTCCTAAACCAGGTGGATCAAGCCTTTGACCAGACAAAGACATCGGCTAAGAGACTCAGCAGGCGCACAAGGAGTGCCGTTGGGTTTTGCCACGGTAGAATTGCAGCGATCGCTGCGGCAGTGGTACCAGCAGCAAGGTCGGGAGCTTCCCTGGCGAAACACCCGCGATCCCTACGCTATCTGGGTTTCAGAAATCATGCTGCAACAGACCCAGGTTAAGACGGTCGTCCCTTACTATGAGCGCTGGCTGAGCCGATTTGCCGATATTGCCGAATTAGCGAGCGCCGACCAACAGGAGGTGCTAAAGCTTTGGCAGGGGTTGGGCTATTATGCCCGGGCGCGCAACCTGCACCGGGCAGCCCAGGTAGTTGTGACTCACCATGGGGGCATCTTTCCCAAGGATTTAGACGCGGTGCTAGCCTTACCCGGAATTGGGCTAACCACCGCCGGAGGGATTTTAAGTGCGGCCTTTAACCTTCCCTTCGCGATTTTAGATGGTAATGTAAAGCGGGTGTTGACCCGGCTGGTGGCGTTACCCCTGCCCCCCAAGCGGGCGATCGCCCAGCTCTGGCATTTGTCAGACACCCTCCTTGATCGAACCCATCCCCGCGATTTTAATCAGGCCTTGATGGATTTGGGGGCAACGGTTTGTACCCCGCACCAGCCTAACTGTGCCCAGTGCCCCTGGCAATGGCACTGTCAGGCTTATCGTCAAGGTTTGCAATCGGAGTTACCCATGTCAGAAAGCCGTGCACCGATTCCCCATAAGCAAATTGGCGTAGCCGTGATTTGGAATGATCAGGGCTATATTTTGATTGATCGGCGCAAGCAAAGTGGTCTGCTGGGGGGACTATGGGAATTTCCGGGAGGAAAACTGGAACCCGGTGAAACTGTAGAAGAGTGTATCCGCCGGGAGATTCAAGAAGAGTTGGGGATTGAGGTTGCCGTGGGCGATCGCCTGATTTCGGTTAACCATACCTATAGCCATTTTCGCGTCACTCTAGAGGTACATCATTGTCAGCATGTGGGAGGCGAACCCCAACCAATTGAGTGTGACGAAGTGCGTTGGGTCACCCTTACCGAAATTGACCAATTCCCCTTTCCGGCGGCAAATGTACAAATTATTGAGGCGTTACGCCTCTGCCCGAAACCGCCGCGTTTCCAGTAAGGCTGGATTCACATCAAACCAGCGCCCCTGTTCATCCCGATATTCATAGACATAAAGACGGCGTAGTAACTCCTGATAGGCGGGTTCTTCTCCGATTTGCTTGCGTTCGTGGATAGTACGCATCAGTTGCCACTGGGCATCACTCACCGCCAGGGTAAATTCTTCCCGAAAATCACGCACCACGCTTTCCAGAATGTTGTGGCGAATCGGTGGGTCTTCTCGCTGCAGGCAACTGTTCAACAACACCATCAAATGGCGCATATGCCCACCGCTAATGCCGCAGAGTCGATCCAAGGTTTCTGGATGATCGAACACATCTCCTATCCGTTCTAATCGTTGAAATTCATTCAAAGCGGGGAATGCCCTGGCCAACACCATCTGACGGAGTAAAGCCAAACCTTCGAGGTGGGTGCTGCCATCGCTATGCTGTACGGGCACCATGGGCAATAGTTTGGGTTTACCACCAAATCGATTTGTTAGAGGTAAGAGTTCTCCAGAAAATAACAAAGTCAATGGTACGGTGTAGACCAAGTAACACTCTAACTTCTTCAGTTGTTCTCCTCGATCCAGAAAGAGGTACTCTGGCTGGGTTCTGCCAGAGGGCTTGCGAGTGTTGTCGATCCGATCCAGGTTATCTACCAATACGACCAAGCCTTTTTTGCCCTGCTGTTGCAGGCGTCTAATTGCAGGTAGCAACAACTCCTGATTCAACGCATCCAGCATACCCCCAGTACGGGGCTCCATATAGGCTCGCAATTGTTGCCGCACTGTTGGACTATGCTTTGCCTCAGAGGCAATTTTGGCAATCCCCACCGATAGCTCTACCTTGGTGATATTAAGGGGAATTTTGAGCACGTTAGAAACATAGCTAAAAAGACTGGTGAAGAAAGGGGGCTCTAGTCGAATGCCAATTGCCTCAAGGCCAGTGCTAACTTGGCGGGCGATCGCCAACAAAATATCACTCACATCAACATCACCAATGTCTAAATCCTTATCTGACTCAAAATAGACCACATGATAAGCTTTTTGCTCCAGTTCGTACTTTAGGCGCAGCAACTCTGTAGACTTACCACAACCGATATGACCAGTAAATAGCTGGCAGTTAGGCGTTTCACCCGATAACAAAATGGTGCGCGATAATTCTTTGATAATATCGCTCCCCCGCACACTGGAAAAATCAATGTAAAACTGCCGATCTTTTGGGTCGCTCACCGATAGCGCCCGATTAGGAATCGACGCCTGAAAAAACTGAGTAAAGTCGATCGCCATAGGCTAATAAAGTATTTCTTACCGGAATAACATACCTTGGCTGAATAGATCAGCCCTCTCCTAACTCTGGAGCGATTGTAACCTGTGTTGCAGAGGACTATACCTAACCCTATAGTGATAGGAGCAATTTCACTGGGCAAGCCAGCTCTTTGAAGGGGTATTTAAAGCATACTCGACGGGTTAAGACTGCACCGGTACAAACAACGTCTGCCTGCACACACAAGCCAATGAGAAAGCATCGAACCTGGGGAAAGGGTTGCTCTGTACAACTGTAACTTAGCTTCTAGGGCGATAGGGAGAGAAGCCTCTAAACAGCCTCTAAAGTGGCATCTCCAGGAAATCGACAGGAAATTAAGGAGAGGCCATGAAGCTTTCAGAAACGATTCAGGACCTCCTGGAAGAATATGCGGGTAAACCGTTGTTGTTATCAACCCTGCTTGATCGCACCGGCAGTCAGAGTTTTGGTATTATCAGTGCATTCCTAACCTTACCAATGCTGATTCCCATCCCTGTACCATTGCCAGGGTTGTCTACCTTTTTTGGGGCTGGCACAGTTGTGATAGGGTTACAAATGGCGTTGGGGTTGGAGCGCCCCCGATTGCTGCCCCGGATGGCGCGGATGCAACTCTCACCCGCCTTCTCCCAAAGTCTATTAAAAAATCTAAAAAGAATTCTTTACCCGATTGAACGGCTGGCCCGCCCCCGTCTCCGGTTTGTTTGTCAGGGCCAGTTATCATCTCGATTCATTGGGCTATGCCTCTTCTGGAATGCCTTTTTGTTGTCGTTACCCCTGCCGATTCCCCTGACAAATGTGCTACCCGCCTATACCATCCTGATTTTGGCGATCGGTCTTTTAGAAACAGATGGGTTTCTGCTGTTGATGGGCTATGGCATGACCCTGGCAACCACTCTCTTCTTTGCCAGCATCAGTGGTGCCCTCTGGGCCATGGCTTGGCACTTGGTTGACTTTTTGTTTCCCGCTACACCCGGCCAATAGGCACCCTGCCTGGCAACTGTTCAACTGCGTTCATTGGTTTTCCCGCAAGCCAAGGTCTACAATTCCTGCTGCAACTGGGTTAATAGCCCTATGGATCACAAGGTGATTGAGAGCTGAGGGCAGTCATTTTGCAGGGCAACATGAAATGCGTCGCGTCTCTACTGTTCCATCATGCCCTTCTTTTGTCACTCTATGCAGATGAAAAGACGACAGGAAGCCATTCATTCAATAAATCCGCATAAGGTTGGCAATGATCATCGACACAATGAATCGTTGGTCGAACTTTTCTCGAAGCGGACATCGATCGCGCGGCTCCCTAATCTCTACGAGCGCTGTTCTAAATTCCTCTCATTAATGTGATCGAATTAATGTGATCGAAGAGAGATAGAACAGTACGAACTGAAATTAGGATAGGATTGCAGGAATGAAACCCCTTGTTGGGAAAGAAGAAACCACATCTCTCCATTTTCTCTAAACGTCCTAACACGCTTACGTGATTTTCTAAATATAGAAAATATAGAATGGAGCGTTGGTAAGCTATACCGTGTTGCATCTCCCATTATTGGGGATGGTCGGTTGCAAACTTTGGTGCGAGACTTCATATGAGACCGCGATCAAGAAGCAAAACGGTTGCTTGCCTGACAAAAACGACTGAAGCCCCTGATACTTTGTGTTCATGGCTGACGACTAAAGTCGCATCTAGACCACCGCAGCCCGCCGCCGACTCGGTACATCAAGGGGGGTATCACCCGCGAAGGCGGGTTTTAGTTGCCTCGCTGCGGTTTTAACCGCCTAGGAGAAAAGAGTTGTTCAGTCAACCCGGCAAAACGGTCTTCTCAGGGAGTCTGGCCAGAGTTGATTGTTTCTGGATTTCTCCCTTCAAAAATGGCGACGACAAAATTTCTAGACGTTTCCGTTACTAATAAAGAACCTGAAAGATCGTAGGAGAGAATGAGTGAGTATCGTCGAAATCTTTCAAAAGGGCGGGGTAACAATGATCCCCCTACTGCTGCTGTCGATTTTGGCCCTTGGTACCAGCATTGAACGGCTGTGGTTTTGGTTTAATGTTTTAACCCAGGGAAAAGCGATCGCCAACCAAGTACTAGAGGCCGCTCGACGCGACTGGTCTATCGCAACGGAGCTAGCCAGACGATCCTACGAGCAACCCATTGGACGATTTCTCTACAGCCCTCTACAATTACGAGAACCAGAGCCTGAAATCTTTCGCTTGGCGTTGGAGTCAGCTGCTGATGAAGAACTGTCGCTGATGCGGCGGGGCGATAAGCTTTTGGAAGCAGTGATCGCCCTTTCCCCATTGTTGGGGTTATTGGGGACGGTGCTCGGCTTGATTATTTCCCTTGGCAACATTCGTTTGGGGGAACTGGGTCGGGCTTCTACAGCAGGGGTCACAACTGGCATCGGAGAAGCCCTGATTAGCACTGCTGCTGGGCTAATTGTGGCGATTTCGACGGCTGCTTTCTATCGCCTCTTCCAAGCCTTTCTGTTTGGCCAGGTCAAATTGTTTCGGCGGTCTGGAAACGAGTTAGAAATGCTATATCGCCAAAAGTGGACAGAGCAGCAATGGTTGCCCAAGGCGAATGCATCTAAAGTTCTGGAGAAACGTGACCAAGCAGTTCCGAAGCCAGAGCCAGAAGAAACAACCGCCCAAGTTTCTGAGCCGCCCACTCCATCCAGCTAGTGGTTTGCCAGCTTTGTATAGCAGGACAAACTAGGATGAGGACAAAGCGCAAAGAGAGATCCCTTTCTGATAGCTCCTAAGCTTTTGCTGGAGCCATGCGGTTCGTGCGGAAAGTAACGTTGGAGCCTTCTTGGGTTTGCTCTAGCACAAGCAGAGGAGTCGGTTTCGCCTTTTGATCCCAGTGCATGGTAGCAATCCGGCCTTGAATAGTTGGTTGCCAAGATTCGTTCTCAGCACTGGGGTTGAGAAATGTTTCCATGCAATCAATAATCTGATTAATTGTGACAGAGGTAGGCTGAGTCGGCAGCTTGAAAATTTTAATCTGAATGCGAAAGAGCACTCGCTTGCTGCCCTTTGGCAAATCACCCGGCTCATATTCCACATCAAAGATTTCATCAATGTGCCGTCCGGTGCTGGCGATGCCAATCTCTCCCTGACTGGCTTGCGTCGGACGCAGCGCTACACTGATTTTTTCCTTAACTCGAATCTTAATTTGATTCAAAATTGCAAAGTGGAACACTTCCTCATCCATCCGCATGCGCAGATAGTCTAGATTAAACTCTCTAGAGTGAATTAAATCGGGGTTGCGCTCCATTTTGCCGATAGTTTCAACGGCATACTTCAACTTTTTCTGAAGTTCCCGATTCTTGAGGGTCTCAAACTTTACCTGTTTGCGGAGCTTTTTGGCCTGTAGCCAGGATGTGGTTCCCAATGCCAGAAGCGCAACCGCTAAGCCACCTGAAACATAGGGCCACACTTGGCCACTTGCCAGGGGGTTGCCAGCAGGTTGATTAGCGGGTTGCTCAGTTTTAGGAGCTGGCCGATTGGCTTGGGCAAACAGCGGAGTGGAAATAAGCTTTGAAACTGACATAGGACAATTGGGCTAAGTTGCTTCTACCTTTAAAGTTCCCTAGATGCTACCCATGTCATCAATCTTGCGCCAGAAACAGGGAAACTTATGCAGTTCTTTACACTTTAAATAAACGATAAACGACAAATGAACAACGATACGAGCCAAGATTAAAATTGAGTGCAGGAGTTCAGACCTTGGCCGGGAGAAAAAACATCCTCCCTCGCAAACCAAGTGACTGAACATACTTGCGTCGTGCTATGTCTCCTTAATTGATGAACAGAAGTCTTAGGGTTGGCGGCTAGAAACTGGCTGTATACTGGCTACAGTCGCTTGTGCGGTTGATTGGCTTAGTAAGAGCATTGGCACAGTCAACTTTTCATGTATCGCAGTGGTTTGAAGTGCGATGGGGCAACGTTTTGTCAGATAACCTGCATGAGTTCTTTTGTGCCAAAGCTCCAAACGGCTTCTTCATCATTGGCTAAATGACAGTCTCAAGGGCCGATTTCGCTGATCGCTGCAGCAATAGACCATACTCTAAGCCTTCTACGACAGCATGATAGGAGGCTTCCAGAATGTTGCTAGAGACACCAACTGTTGCCCAACGCTGATGGCCGTTACTAGACTCTACTAGAACACGGGTTTTGGCAGAGGTGCCGGCAGTTCCGTCTAGAATCCGCACTTTGTAGTCGGTCAAATGAAAGTCTTTAATTTCTGGATAAAAGTTGATTAAAGCTTTTCTTAAGGCGGCATCCAGGGCTGAGACTGGTCCATTGCCTTCGGCTGCTTCTAAAATATCGATGCCATCGACCGCCAGTTTAACGGTTGCCAGGGATGTGGTTTTAAGTTGTCCGCTGCCAAGTGTGGCATCGTAATGAACCTGAAAGCCCTTAATGACAAAGGGCTGGCGCCGCTGCCCCAAAGCTTCACGCATGAGCAACTCGAAACTGGCTTCAGCTGCCTCAAACTGATAGCCCTCATTTTCTAGTTGCTTCAACCGCTGGAGCATCTGACGGCATTGGGGGGCGTGTTTGTCTAATGCAATTCCAAACGTCTGGGCTTTGGCCAGGATGTTACTTAAACCAGATTGGTCAGAAATGACAATGCGACGATGATTCCCAACCTGGTCAGGGCAAATGTGTTCGTAGGTAAGGGGATTACGCTCAACGGCGCTGACGTGGATTCCTCCCTTGTGGGCAAAGGCAGAAGCCCCCACAAAGGGAGCATGATCATCCGGAGCAAGGTTTGCCACTTCGCTGACAAACCGGCTCACATCAGTGATTTGAGCTAATTCGGTGGGTTGCAAGCAGAAATAACCGAGTTTGAGTTGCAGGGTTGGAATCAGGGAACAGAGGTTGACGTTGCCGCAGCGTTCGCCGTAGCCGTTGATAGTACCCTGCACCATTTGGGCACCTTCGCCGATCGCCGCGATCGCATTTGCAACGGCCAGCTCAGCATCATTATGGGTATGAATGCCCCAGCGCAGATGTGGCCCAGGTGATTGCGCCTCAGCTAACTGTTGCTGAACGGCGGCCATTATCGAACTGATTTCATGGGGGAGGGTGCCACCATTGGTGTCACAGAGGGTCAACCACTCAGCCCCAGCGGCGATCGCAGCCTTCAAAGTCGCGAGGGCATAGTCTGGATTGTGTTTATAGCCATCAAACCAGTGCTCCGCATCGTAAATCACTCGGCGACCCTGGGCACGCAAGTAGGCGATGGTATCCTCAATCATCGCCAGATTTTCTGTTAGGGTGGTCTTTAATCCCTCTGTGACATGCAAATCCCACGACTTGCCAAAAATAGTGACCCAGTTTGTTGAGGCTGCCAAGATTGGCTTCAGCAGGGGATCTGTCTGTGCTGTCAAACCAGGGCGGCGGGTTGAGCAAAAGGCAACCAACTCAGCTCGGGTCAGTGGGTTTTCCTGCATCCATCTGAAAAATTGCTCATCTTTGGGGTTGGCACCAGGCCAGCCCCCCTCAATAAAGGGAATTCCTAACTGATCCAGGCGTTGAGCAATACGAATTTTATCTTCGATAGAAAAAGACAACCCTTCCCGTTGAGCGCCATCGCGCAGAGTGGTGTCATAAATCCAGAGGGGATGCGGCTGTTCAAAGGGCATGACGGTTCGCTCATCACAGTAATCGCTCTTCGCCCTATTGTAGAAAACCGGTTCGGACTCTTGCGGTCTCTGTTAGGAATCGATCGCCCCTGGGAGGATTTCTTTAACAACTGTTACAGTGCGTTATCCTGAGTCTGATCGCGTGCCTATCGATTCCACTCAGGGCAAGTCGCTACGCCAACAAAAACGAACTGCCTCGGCAAGGCTTTACCGTTTCTTAGCCCAAAAGTGCACCACCTGTGGCAATCTGGAAAGCAGCACGCTTAAACCCGTGGTTCTTTCATTTTTCGCCGATTTCTTATGCAAACCCTGCCAAACCCTGCTGTTAAGCCATCTGCCCCAACCTCATCGGATCAGCTCTCAACGGATCCAGCGATTCAGCGGCGGAAAACCCGGCCAGTCGCTGTGGGAAGCGTTACCATTGGCGGCGACCATCCGGTAGTAGTGCAGTCAATGATCAACGAAGACACACTAGATACCGATGCCTCAGTTGCAGCGATTCGACGGTTACACGAAATCGGCTGTGAAATTGTGCGGGTCACGGTGCCAAGCATTGCCCATGCGATCGCACTAGCAGAAATTAAGCAAAAACTCCTCTCGACCTATCAACCCGTGCCCCTGGTAGCTGATGTGCACCACAACGGCATGAAAATTGCCCTAGAAGTGGCAAAGCATGTAGACAAAGTGCGGATTAACCCAGGGTTGTACGTGTTTGAGAAGCCCAAGAGCGATCGCACCGAGTATACCCAGGCTGAATTTGATGAAATCGGCGACAAAATTCGTGAAACCCTAGAGCCTTTAGTCGTCTCCCTCAGAGATCAGGGCAAAGCGATGCGCATCGGGGTCAATCATGGTTCCCTAGCCGAGCGGATGCTGTTTACCTATGGTGACACTCCAGAGGGCATGGTAGAGTCGGCTCTAGAATTTATCCGCATCTGTGAATCTCTCGACTTTCGCAATATTGTCATCTCCCTGAAAGCTTCCCGCGTGCCGGTGATGTTGGCTGCTAATCGCCTCATGGTCAAGCAGATGAATGAATTAGGAATGGATTACCCTTTGCATCTGGGGGTCACGGAAGCTGGAGATGGCGAGTATGGCCGAATTAAGTCAACCACAGGAATTGGCACTCTGCTGGCTGAAGGAATTGGTGACACGATTCGGGTTTCGCTAACCGAAGCACCTGAAAAAGAAATCCCTGTTTGCTACAGCATTCTGCAAGCCCTGGGTCTGCGTCGCACCATGGTCGAGTATGTGGCTTGCCCCTCCTGCGGACGTACCCTATTTAATTTGGAAGAAGTGCTCCACAAGGTTCGAGAAGCCACTAACCACCTGACTGGTCTTAACATTGCAGTTATGGGCTGCATCGTCAACGGCCCTGGAGAAATGGCCGATGCGGATTATGGCTATGTGGGCAAGCAGGCGGGTTACATTGCCCTCTATCGTGGCAAGGAAGAAATTAAGCGGGTTCCAGAATCAGAAGGGGTCGAGCAACTGATCAATTTGATCAAGGCTGATGGGCGCTGGGTTGAGCCTTCTTAGGAGCATGGATTGAATGCAGAGGCGCCGAGGCCATAGAGAAAGGGCTGAGTGTTTCCTCGGCAATCTCAAATGCCATCGAACGGTTTGCTCAATAGCTGTCTCTCAATTTAAGCTGTCTCTCAATTTAATCCGCAGGGGGTGCACTCTTCCCTGGGAAAAATCCTTGTCCGTGGGTTAGTGTTGCCCCCCTCTGGATTGATTCAGGTTTCGGTTTAGAAACTACAGCGCTACGCAAGCGTATTCAGACCTTTGGGTAAGGAGGATGTGGGGTGAAGCCGCCAGTGAGGAATTCCACCTCGGCACCCTACCCTAACCCTTAGGTCGTATTGCTGTCGGTGAAAAAGGGCGATTCCCTAATTAGGTTCTCCTTCCTCACAAAACTGGATAAAAGCTTCTTTGTTCATCTGCTGGAACCTCTGGAGATTCCCTAATTAGGTTCTCCTTCCTCACAAAACGTTAATTGACTAGAACCTGGCCGCGCTCATAGAGCTGGCGGGCGTAATCTGTCCAAATACCCTGCCCCCAATAACGAAAACAACTGGTTTCGAGCAACAGTGTATACAGCAGTGCTTCCAGATAATCTTGGCGCTGGGTGGTGGTAGGGTCCTGAGCAACCAAAGGGTCATATTTTGCGTGGAATTGGGCGCTGAGCTGATTCATTGGCTCTAACACATTTTCATAGCCCTTAACCCAACTGATGCTATTTGTCCAGGATGCGCCCTCCATGTGAAAGTGGGGGTTGGTTTGTTTGATCTGGGCGATCGCCGCCTCAACCGCTGCGGGAGTGACCTGATCAGGAGTGACAATTTGCCAGATTTGATGCTGGTTTACTGCCTGACAGGTGGGATACTCCTCAGAAGTGACTCCGGCGGCTTCTAGTAGCTCGATGTATTCAGTTCCATTTAAGCCGACCACACCTGTGGTTGTACGGCCATTGGTTTTAATGTCGTACCAGGGTGAGAAAAAGTCGCGGGGATATTCATTCATCATCACTCCGCCGTTTTCGCCATCGGCAATCTGGGTGACACAACTGGGGATAGTGCGATCTCCGAGAGTGCATGGTTTGCGGCTTTTAGCCTCGTGGTAAGGCTGCATCTGGGCGACTAGCTTGGTATCAGACCCCTGGGTTTTAATCAAGGCTGTAATGCTGATGGTTTCTCCCCTAGAATTGCGGGCAATCAGGCGGTTCGGCAGATATTTATGCTCCTGGTGTAAGGGGGTACCATCCAACCGCTCAACGGAATGCTCTTGCACTAGCAGCCAGCGATAGCCACATTCCTTGAGCGCCTTGATATATTCATACAACGTATCCGGATGGTTGGGCAGATGCATCTCTGGGGGAGAGAAACCCTTAACCCGACGCAGAGCCTCAACCCCAAACAACGCTGCAAAAAAGTGCTGCCATGCCTGAATCTGGAGTTTGATATCGGGAATAGGCGTGGAAGGGATCACGGCATGACTCCAGCAGGTACCCAGCCATTCCACATAGGGTTGATACTGGCGATCGCAGGCCAGCCGTTTCAAGTTGTCGAGCACATCGTGGCGCTGCATCTGCACAAACCCCCAGAGCAGGTTGCCAGAGTAATCCAGCATAATCCGGGGGTTGCAGCCGTTATGAACCAGTTCTGGGATAAAGTCTCCCATGCGGCGGTAGCACCAGGCAAAGGTATCAGCATTGTGGTTATCGCCCTCATGGGGATGCTCAAACATATACTGCAAGTGGCTGATTAAACCGCTCTGCCAACCTGCAGGAATGGTGGGCTGGTGCATATGCAAAGCACAGGCAAACCCGGCGGTTATGGCTTCTAACCGTAGGTTTGAGTCGGGTAGAAAAATAGGATCGGTGTGGTTCACAACTTGGTAAATCTTGGCCTCTTGGCCACAGAGATTGGGGAGACCTCCACGCAGAATTTCGAGAGAGGGAGCGATCGCAGCGGCTGTCATAGAGAGTCCTCAAGGTTTGCCTCATTGTAGTGGAGGAGAAGGACGCTTTGGGTCTTGAGTTTTATGGCGCTACCCAAGTACGTCAGTTTTTTAAAGAGTGGCCTATTAGGGGAATGTCAATAGCAGAATGAGGGTTTCAAACACTGAAAGCAATTGAATTCAAAAATTCGGGCGAGCATCATTCTCATGCCGAGCATGGCTCTGGGATCTCGAAACGATGGAGCTGACTTTCTTGATATTGCTACACTAGAGTATTGGAGCAATTACCCCTCAGGCAATCCATGTCTACTGAAATCGCAGCAGAGTTAGAGCAGGCCGTTGAAAAACGACGTAATTTCGCGATTATCTCGCACCCCGACGCTGGTAAAACCACCCTCACTGAAAAACTCTTACTCTACGGGGGTGCGATTCACGAAGCCGGAGCAGTGAAGGCACGGCGAGCACAGCGCCATGCCACTTCTGACTGGATGGCGATGGAGCAACAACGGGGAATTTCCATTACCTCCACAGTGCTGCAATTTGCGTATAACGGCTGTCAGATTAATCTGCTGGATACTCCTGGGCACCAGGATTTTAGTGAAGATACCTACCGCACCCTAGCCGCTGCCGATAATGCTGTGATGCTGATTGATGCAGCGAAGGGGTTAGAGCCACAGACCCGCAAGTTGTTCGAGGTCTGTCGCTTGCGGGGCTTACCGATTTTCACCTTTGTCAACAAGCTGGATCGCCCTGGTCGAGAACCTTTGGAGCTGATGGATGAAATTGAGAAGGAACTGGGTCTACAAACCTATGCGGTAAATTACCCGATTGGTATGGGCGATCGCTTTAAGGGCGTGTACGATCGTCCCAGCCAAAAAATTCACCTGTTTGAACGTAGCGGTCACGGTTCTAAGGAAGCCAAGGATACGGTGGTGGATTTGGGCGATCCTCGGATTGAGGCTCTGCTAGAACGGGATCTCTACTACCAGTTCAAAGACGAATTGGAGCTGGTCGAAGGGCTTGGCTCCGAGTTTGATCAGGATTTGATCCATCAGGGGCAGCTCACGCCAGTTTTCTTTGGCAGTGCCATGACCAATTTTGGGGTCGAACTATTTTTGCGCACTTTTCTGGACTATGCCCTCAAACCAACCCCCCATTCCAGCACCCAGGGTGAGATTCCGCCCACGTATGAAGAGTTTTCTGGGTTTGTCTTTAAGTTGCAGGCCAATATGGATCCAAAGCACCGCGATCGCGTAGCGTTTGTGCGCGTCTGCTCTGGTAAGTTTGAGAAAGACATGGTGGTTAACCATGCCCGCACGGGTAAGGTTGTGCGTCTCTCTCGCCCGCAAAAGTTGTTTGCCCAAGACCGAGAAGTGATTGATGAAGCCTATCCGGGGGATGTGATTGGCTTGAATAATCCTGGCACTTTTGCGATTGGGGACACCATCTATGTTGGGAAAAAACTTGAATACGAAGGGATTCCCAGTTTTTCTCCTGAGCTGTTTGCCTACCTTAAAAACCCCAACCCTTCCAAATTCAAACAGTTTCGCAAAGGTGTTTCGGAACTGCAAGAAGAAGGGGCGATTCAAATTATGTATTCTGTGGATGAGGCCAAGCGTGATCCAATTCTGGCGGCGGTAGGGCAGTTGCAATTTGAGGTCGTACAGTTTCGTCTGCTGAATGAGTACGGGGTAGAAACCCATCTCGATCCGTTGCCCTATAGCGTTGCCCGCTGGGTAACCGGTGGCTGGGAGGCTCTAGAGAAAGCAGGCCGCCTGTTTAATACGTCTGTGGTCAAAGATGGCTGGAACCGTCCAGTACTGCTGTTTCGCAACGAGTGGAATCTGCATCAGGTGGAGGGTGACCATCCGGAATTAAAGCTGAGTGCGATCGCCCCCGTTGTTTCTGGGCAACAACCTGAAAGTTTCTCAGCAGGTTTCTAGCAAATAAACAGTTGGCTGGCGCTCTTCGGGAT
>Ga0272446_1003028_pt1 | contig 21879 bp, 20 predicted proteins | sample YNPCB0061_FD_194587 | JGI IMG/M metagenome (GOLD analysis project Ga0272446, IMG submission 194587) | Hot spring microbial mat communities from Yellowstone National Park, WY, United States - YNP-CB-006-1 | ecosystem: Environmental > Aquatic > Thermal springs > Hot (42-90C) > Sediment | place... | reverse complement strand
TTAAAAGAAATCCGTGCAGGTTTGCCAACACTATCTGGCTCAAAGATTATTGTTAAAGAATTTTTATTGATTGCAAGTTGTGATAGATAAGGCATGTATGTATCTGGTTCGTCATTCCAAATCCAACCATCACCAAAGTAAAGTGAATCTGAATTTGAAATATCAGCATAAAGATTTCCATTAATTTTTTTTATGCCAGCATTTTTAATTTCTTTAACTAATGAATTTAAATCCTTAATTGTAAAATCGGGATCAAAACTACCTACGACATAAAGATCGTTGCAAGTTGAATCATCGATATTTCCAGAGCAAAACAATGATGTTGAAAAATTATAATTGCTACCAAGAAAATATAAAGAAGAAGCAGTTGTTAAAATTTTTTGGTTTGAAGCCGGTCTCATTAATTTTCTATCATTGAAGGATAGAATTGTTTTGTTGTTGGCAGCATCAATTGCTGAAATAGAAATATTGGCTTTCAGAAAAAAATCTGAGACTAACAAACTATCAATTCGTTGTTCGAAGTATGGTTTTTCTTGTCTAAAAGTTGAACAAGCTGAAACAATAACTAATAAAACAAATAAGAATAATTTTTTCATTAAAAATATTCCCTTTCTCTAAACTCAACACCAATTTCTTCGGTTACAAATTTTTTTGCAGCTTCTTTATCAACTTCATTTAAGCCAACTATTGAAAGCACAACACGTGTATAATTTTTTGCTTTCTTAGCAAAGTCAATCATCTCTTTGTGCAACGATGGATCAACTCTCATCAATTTTGCATATTGTTGTGGATCGGTTGAATTCAAACTGATTGAAACTGTGTCAATTAAACCTTGCAATTCCGGAGTAATATCTTTTTTATTAATAAAATTACCATGTCCATCTGTATTCATTCTTGTTTTACCATTGTTATCTTTAACATATTTTGCAACTTGTTTTACTATATCCCATCGAATCGTCGGTTCTCCATATCCACAAAAAACAATTTCATTATACTTTGTCGGATCACCAATTTCATTGATATAAACTTCTGCATCGGGTTCTTCTGATTTTGACATTTTTAAATTGTATCCATTTATCACCGCATCACCTTTTCTATCACAAAAAATACAATCGGCATTGCATCTGTTTGTAACATTGATGTAAAGCGAATTTCCTATTTGATAAGTAAAGCTAACTTTTGGTCTCATCCCAATTCCAAATAATTTATATGCATTGTATGAAGTTGTTCTTGCAACATCTTCAACTCTAAGATGATGAACTTCAGCTATTTTTTCAGCGACTAATTTTACTAATGATGGATCATTTCTTTCTCCGCGATGAGGAACTGGAGTCATGAAAGGAGAATCTGTTTCAAGTAGTAAATTTTCGACAGATATTCTACTCAAAATATTTCTTAGTGAATCCATTTTTTTGAAAGTAATATTTCCAGTAAAAGAAATGAAATGATGCATCTCTATTAATTCGCGGGCGTCTTCTAAAGTTCCTGCAAAGCAATGAAATTGCGCTCTTAAACTACTTCCCTTAAAAGAGCGAATGATATTCATCATATCAAAATTTGCATCCCGGTTGTGAACAATAATTGGTTTGTTGTTTTTTATTGCAAGTTCAATTTGTGCCGAGAATGCTTCTATTTGTTTTTCTTTTGGTGAAAAATCATAAAAATAATCTAAACCAATTTCTCCAACTGCAACAACTTTTTTGTGATTAATTAATTCTTCAAGTTGTAGTAATATTGAACTATCCCAATTTTTTGTATCGTGTGGATGAACGCCAACCGCTGCAAAAATGAAATCATATTTTTCAGCAAGCTGAATTGCTTTTTTTGATGTGTCAATGTCTGTTCCGGGAACGATAATAAAATCAACTCCAGAATTTTTTGCTTTCTCTATAACATTATCAAGATCATTTTCAAAATTTGGATAAAATAAATGTGCGTGTGTATCTATAAACATTAAAATTTCCTTTCGGGCTTTTTATTTTGATTAAATAATTTCACCAATTAAAATTCCTTCTTCACCAATCTCTTTTGAATAATTTAATACGTTATCAACTTCATCTTTATCTACAATTGCAATTAATCCAATTCCAAGATTAAAAACATTTCTCATTTCATCATCAGAAATTTTGCCGACTTCTTGAATTAATTTAAAAATCGGCAAAACATCCCAAGAGTTCCAATCAATTTTAATTTTATATTCATTGGGAACAACGCGTTTTGTGTTTCCAATAATTCCACCACCAGTAATATGAGAATATGCTTTCACAGAAAATTTTTGATTAAGATGAATCATTAAATTCAAATATGATTTGTGAATTTGTAAAAGCTCTTCGCCTAATGTATTGTTTAACAAATCCGGTTTCTGTGAAAGTGAAAATTTATTTAGTAATACTTTTCTTGCCAGTGAATATCCATTTGTATGAAGACCAGTAGATTTGAACCCAATTAGTTGATCACCTTTCTTAACATTTTTCCCATCGATTACTTTTTCTTTTTCAACCAAACCAACAATTGTTCCGCTAATATCATATTCATTTTCATCATAAAGACCGGGCATCTCAGCAGTTTCGCCACCAATCAATGCAACGTTATTTTCTTTACATGCAATTGAAAATCCTTTGATTATTTGTTCAGCTTTTTCAGGATTTAATTTTCCAAAAGCCATGTAATCCATAAAATATTGTGGAATTGCACCGCAAACAGAAATATCATTCACACAATGATTAACCAAATCTTGACCAATCGTATCATGTTTATCTAAAGCAAATGCAATTTTTAATTTTGTGCCAACTCCATCGACACTTGAAACAAGAACAGGATTTTTCCAAATAGATAAATCAACTTGATAGAACGCGCCAAAGTGTCCAATACCAGAAAGAACATTTTTGTTAAAAGTTGATTTAGCCAAAGACTTAATTCGATTGACTGTTTCTTCGCCAGCTTGAATATCAACTCCAGCGTTTTTGTAAGAATTTTCCAAACCATCCTCTTAATTTTGATGCAAATATAAGAAAACAAAGATTGAAACTTTGAAACCAAAGAATTTGTATTACGCAACGCAATTTTGGAGATTGCATCTAATCTGCAAAAGAGCCCAATTTTTAATAACTTTGATTTGCAAAAATTTATAAGTATGATAGAATATCAATTAAAAGATAGAGAAAAAGCGATTTTGCGGTTTGTGATTCATCAATTTATCTTAACCGCAAATCCAGTTGGTTCGCGAAATGTTTCCAAAAAATTTGATTTGGGACTTTCGCCGGCTTCTATTAGAAATGTCATGGCTGATTTAGAGGAAATGGGTTTACTCGATCATCCACACACTTCTGCTGGAAGAGTTCCAACTGATAAAGGCTATCGCGTTTATGTTGATTCACTAATGGATCCACCAATTATTGATTTAAATGCAAAAAAAATTGTTGATGAAAATTTATCGCTTCAAAATGAAACTGAAGAATTATTGAAAATAACTTCGGCTATTTTGAGTGATTTGACAAATCAACTCGCTTTAGTAACTTATCCTAAATTTGAACAAGCGGAACTTGCTAAAATTCAACTTGTGCAATTAAGTTCAAAAAGAATTTTAGTTGTTGTTAGTGTAAAATCCGGTTTGATTAAAACTATTACTCTTGAAGTTGATGTTGAAGTAAAAGAAGAACAGATTTTAGCTATTCAACAAATATTGAATGAAAGATTATCAGGTTTAACATTTTCTGAAATCCGAAACACTTTTCAAGAAAGAATTAAAGATATTTCTTCAGATAATTATCGACCAATTATAAGAGTGTTTTTGGATAGCGTTGATAAAATTTTTACAGATTCAAGTTCTGATAAAACCTTTATAGCAGGCGCAAAAAAAATGTTGAATCAACCTGAATTTTTTGACCGCGAAAAATTCCAAAGCGTGATTGAGCTGGTTGAGAATAAAGATATTATCATTCACGTACTTGACAAAAACAAAGAAGATGCGATGAATGATCTTGCAATTAAAATTGGTGAAGAAAATAAAGATGAAAAACTTTCTGATTACAGTATGATCTCTAAAGAATATAAGATTGGTGATTTAACTGGAACACTTGGAATTATGGGTCCAAAACGAATGGACTATTCAAAAATTATTGCCGCTGTTGTTTATATTGCTGAGCAATTAACTGAAGAATTAACAAAACAGAGATAAATTATATTGGAGTTGATGTAAATGGAAGAAAATAAAGAAGTAATGAAAGACCAAGAACAAGAACAAAATCAAAATCAAGAACAAGAACAAAATGCTGAGAACGAACAGCAGGAAGAAAACAAACAAGAAATTAAACAAGAAGCTGAAATTGTAGAAGCTGATGAATCAAATATATTAAAGGAAAAAATATTGGAACTAGAAAAACAAAACGCTGAATTAAAAGATACACTTTTAAGAAAAGTAGCTGAGTTTGAAAACTTCAAACGAAGAAATGAAAATGAACAAATTAATTTGATAAAATATGCTGCTGAACCATTTGTCAAAAATATTCTTTCCGTTTATGATGATTTAGAACGTTCTTTAATTCATATTGATGAACCGAACAATTTTGAATCAACAAAAAAAGGTTTGCAGTTAGTATTTGAAAAATTTACTAAAATATTGGAATCACAAGGTGTTAAAAAGATTGATGCAAAAGGTCAACCTTTTGATGTTCATCTTCATGAAGCATTAATGCAACAACCGGTCGAAGGTGTTGAACCACACACAGTACTTGATGTTATTGAACCAGGATACATTTTTAAGGATAAAGTGATTCGTCATGCAAAAGTAATTGTAAGCTCTGAACCAGCTTCAACTGATGATAATCAAATTAATAACGAATAGGGAAAGACGAAATGGCTAAAAGAGATTATTACGAAATTCTTGGAGTTAGTAAAGATGCTTCAGCAGAAGAGATAAAAAAAGCTTATCGTAAAATGGCTATGCAATATCATCCAGATAGAAATCAAGGTGATAAAGATGCTGAAGAAAAATTTAAAGAAGCAGCAGAAGCTTATGAAGTATTAAGCAATCCTGAGAAGAAAGCAAAATATGATCGTTATGGTCATAGTGGTTTACGTGGTGGTGAAGATTTCCATAGTTATCAAAACGTTAATGATATTTTCAGTCACTTCTCTGATATTTTTGGTGGAGCATTTGGTGGTTCTTCAATCTTTGATGATTTCTTTGGATCTTCTTCTTCGGGAAGAACACGTCAAAGAGCACAAGGTCAACCGGGTGCTGATTTAAAAATAACTCTGAAATTAACTCTTGAAGAAATTGCAAAAGGAACAACGAAAAAAGTAAAAATTAAAAAATATAATAAATGTTCTACTTGCAATGGAACTGGTGCTAAAAGTAATTCATCCTTTAAAACATGTACTGCTTGCAATGGCACTGGAGAAATTCGTCAAGTATCAAGATCAATCTTTGGTCAATTTGTAAATATTCAACCGTGTAATAATTGTGGTGGAACAGGTAAAATTATTTCTGAACCATGCTCAACTTGTAAAGGTGATGGAAGAGTTTATGATGAGTCAACAATTAAAATTCAAGTTCCTGCTGGTGTGAGCGATGGAAATTATATGACTTTACGTGGCGAAGGTAATGCTGGAAAAAATGGTGGTCCAGCTGGTGATATAATTGTTGTCTTTGAAGAACTTCCACATGAATATTTTACTCGCGATGGAGATAATATTATTTATGATTTATACATTAGTTATCCAGATGCAGTTTTAGGAACTGATGTTGAAGTTCCAACTTTAAATGGTAAAGCAAAATTAAAAATAGAACCGGGCACACATGCTGGTAAATATTTAAAGATGCGAGAAAAGGGAATTCAACATTTAAATAGTCATGGTGCTGGAGATCAACTTGTTAGAATAAATATTCACGTTCCTAAAGTTGTTACGGCTAAAGAAAAAGAGCTTCTGAAAGAATTGCAGAAACAACCAAATATGAAAATTGGTAGTTAATTCGAGTAATTAATATTTCTTTGATAATTTAATTACTTCATGGGGGCAATTCCATGAAAAATTTTTTTGAGAAATTATCTCAAAAATTAAAACTAACATTAACTGAGTTACGCATTTTTCTTTTTCTGATTGTAGCTTTAATCATAGGAATTGTTGTTAACATTTGGAAATCATCACAAAAGCAAAGTTATCTCGAATTTAATTATTCATATCAAGATAGTCTTTTCTTTGCTGCTTCTGGAAATTTAGCAATTGATGATTCTTCAAGCGATGATGAATCAGATAAATTTGATTCTAAAAAAGAAGTTTCAGATTTTACAAAAGAAAAAAAGGAGTTCAAGAAAAAGCTTGATCCTCACAGCAATCAAAAAATTAAAATAAATTTTGCCACTGAAGAGGTTTTAAGTCAACTTCCCGGAATTGGACAAAAAACAGCAAAGAATATTATAGAGTATAGAAAAAAAGTAGGTTCGTTTTCCAAAGCAGAGGATCTTTTGAACATAAAAGGAATTGGAAAATCTAAGCTGGAAAAAATTAGAATGTTATTAAATTTCGAAAAATAGTTTTGAGGAATTGTGTTTAATAATCACGCTGGAATAAATTTAACAGAATCTAAACTTCAAGTTGTTGAAATTAATTACCGTGATGATTCTTTTTATTTAGAAAACGTTGATCAAATTATTCACACCGAAAGTTTCACTCCAGCACTTGAAGAAGAAGTGGCATTGTCAATTCTTCAAAAATCATACGATAGATTGAATAAGAGAAAACAATTAATTACAAAAAACATTTCATTTTCATTACCGAATAATTTTTTTAAAATTTTTGAAATTCCTTATGATGATTCATTAGTGAAAAAAGATTTGCTCGAGCATTTTAAGTGGGAACTTTCAATTCTTTTTCCAGAATCAAATCCTGAAAATTTTCTTCTTCAACATATTGAAATTGATAAAAGCTCCTTTCGTTCGGAAAAGCGTGCAATCGTAATTGCGATTGACAAAAATCATGTTGCACTATTGAATAAGTTTTGTGAAAGAAATGATCTTCAATTAAAATTTGTTGATAATGTTCACTTGGCATCTAATGCATTTCTTTATTTGGAAAAACCAACTATAAACAATGAAGTGTGTTTAACAATTTACATCGATCAAAAATATTCTTCTCTTAGCGGAGTTGAAGGAGTTCATCCATTTTATTTCAAAGTTTTGAATCCACAATCGCAAAATATTTTTGATGAATTGACAACTGCAATTACAAAGATGGAAGAGTTCAAACTTCATCTGAATGATTTCAAAAAAGTTTTGCTTTATGGACAAGACATTGCAGAAGAATTTGAAAATAAGTTGAAAGCATTTTTTGGTTTACCTCTGAAAAAAGTTAATCCATTCGAACGATTAAAAGTTGACGAACAAATGAAGAACAATCCTTTCTATCGAATAAAATATAATTCATTCACTGCTGCTGCTGGAATTGCAATTAGAATAATCTGATGAGAATTATAGCAGGTAAATACAAAGGTCGCATTGTCAAGTTTCCCAAATCTGATTTAGTTAGACCAACTACAGATCGAAACAAAGAATCAATTTTTAATTATCTTGTTAATCAAATTGATTTTGATGGCATAAAAGTACTTGATATTTATGCTGGCTCTGGTTCTCTTGGATTGGAAGCATTAAGTCGTGGGGCAGAAGAAGTTCATTTTGTTGAAAAAGATTTTCGCGTTTCTAAAATGCTTGAAGAAAATATTAATTCACTTAATGCTAAAGAAAATTGTAAAATATTTCGCACTGAAGCAGTTCGATTTTCTAAAATGAAAGAGCATGATCAATATGAATTAATTTTAGCCGACCCGCCATTCTTTCATTTTGATATTCATGATGTGGTAAAAAATCTTATTAACAATAATTTTTTGAAAGAAGATGGAGTATTGCTCGTAGAAAGATCAATCCAAACAAAAGAAAAAGATGAAAAGGAGTTTCAACAAGAACATTTTCGAAAGCTCGGAGATAGTTTGATTTACATTTTTGATAACAACAAAAAATTTTCCTAATTCATTTTTCATTTCAAGTTTCTATTGTATTTTTAATACAAATAAAAAATGAGAATAAAATGAAACGAGTAATTTATCCCGGAACATTTGATCCGGTAACAAATGGACACATTGATATTGTAAAACGTGCTGTTGAGCTTTTTGATGAAGTGGTAGTGACAGTCGCAAAAAATCCGGTAAAGACTGAATTGTTCTCGGTTGAAGAACGAATTGAAATGTTGAAAGAAAGCTTCAAAGAATTTCCCACCGTTATTGTTGATTCATTTGATGGCTTAGTTGTAGATCATGCAAGACAAGTTGGTGCTGTAGGAATTATTCGTGGTTTACGTGCTGTGAGTGACTTTGAATATGAATTTCAAATGGCTTTAATGAATAGAAAACTTGCTGGTGAAATCTCTACAATCTTATTAATGCCTCACGCAAGATATACATATTTGAACTCAACAATAATTAGAAACCTTGCAGCATTTGGCGGAGATGTTTCTGGGTTTGTTCCACCATTCGTAGAAAAAAAATTGAAAGAAAAATATCCTAAGAAAATGTTTAAGAAATCAAATAAAGATTCAAAGAAGTAAATAAAGAAAAACTATTTATCACCTGTAGAAAATTTTGGATAACATAATTTAAAATAAAAAACCCCGATTATCTCGGGGCTTTCATTAGATAATAATAAAATTAGTTCAATAATTTTTTGATGTGATTTTCATAAACAGATTTTGGCTGCAATCCTTGATAGCTCGCAATTATTTTCCCTTTTTTATCAACAACAAATGAAGTCGGTATAGCTTCAATTCCGCCGTAATCCATTATTACTTTTTGATTAAAATAAACTACAGGATAATTAATTCCATTATTTTTTATGAAAGGAACAACTTCATCTTTGGTTTGAGTATCAACCGAAACACCTACAATTTCAAATCCTTTGCTTCCATATTTTTTCTTCAAATCAATTAAATCAGGAATTCCTTTTCTGCAAGGTGGACACCATGTTGCCCAGAAATCTATTATCACAACTTTTCCTTTAAGACTAGAAAGTTTTAAAGTTTTTCCATCGCTTGTTGGTAATTCAAAATCTGGAGCTTGTGATGATGATTGAATTGCTGATGGAACATAATTCGGTGGATATGGACCATTAGGTTCTTTTCCGCCAAATAAATAATCAAAATTGTTGAAGACGAAAAGCATGAGTACAACTGCAATAAAAATTCCAGTGTAAATTCTACTTCTATGTTGTTTGCTCAATCCTTGAGCTTGTGTTTTCGTTTTTTGTTTGTCAGCCATTGTTTCCTCTTTAATGTTCATTGAAAAAATAAGAATTTATAACTAAAAGAAAAATTTAACTACAGAGATTTACACATTAATTTATGATTTAAGTCTTCAACAAATTTATCAATTGCATTTTGATCAAATCCTTTTTCAAGAGCAGCGCTTTCTAAAGTTCCCCAAATAGGTTCGCCACAAATTAAACAGCGAATTCCTTTTTCACTTAAATATGCAACTGCTTCTGGCAAAATCTTAACAAGCTCTTCTATTTCAATTTGCTTGGTTATCATTTTTCTTCTTCGATGGAATTGAAATTATTAATCCTGCAAATGCACCATAAATAGTTGATATCCATGGATTGCTTGTTATTGGACAAGAACCTGTTCTACATCCAATAAAAAAATAATATGAATATCCAAGCAAACCACCAACAACTACTGGCAAAATTCTTTTCAAAATAAAATTCTTATCAATTTTCATATTATAAATTATTTTATTGCTTCTTTAACTTTATCAAAAACCATTTGTTCCGGTGCAGCACCTTCAATAAATACATCTTCATTAATTACCGTTCTTGGTACACCGCGCACATTATATTTATTTGAAAGATGTGGAAATTCCGTTGCTTCAATCATATCGCTTTTAAACTTTGGATTGACATAAGCAAATTTATGTGCAACTAAAACAGCCTGAGGACAATATGGACAAGTTGGCGTAACGAAAACTTGCATGTGAACATCTTTATCTACTGCTTTAACTTGGTTTTCAACTTCTTGAGATAATCCACTGACACCAGTTCCAAGCATTACAATATCTTCAATTAATGAAGCAAATTCATACCCACTTGGAATTCCATAAAACTTAATTCCATAATCAGTATCATTTTCATCTAATAAAACTGTTGCTGGAATTTTATCTACACCATATTTCTCTGCATCAGCTTTATCTGTAACGAAATTTTTGACCACTAATTCAAGTTTGTCAGAAGTTTCAGAAAGTTCAGAAAGTATTGCTCTTGTTTCTCTGCAATATTGGCATTCAAGTTCTTGAGTGAAAAAAATCATTTTTACTTTTTTTGTAAGAATTGAAAATCTTTTTGAAAGTTCAGTTCTTACGTTTTCATCTAAATACATTGTAGTTCTCCTAAATTTTATGTTAGTGAGATGATAAAAAAGAAAGAAGGATTCTAAAGAGATGATTTATTTTTTACCTTTTCCCCATTCAAGAACTTCAACTTTAACTTCCGTTATTCCAACATTTATCATATCTAATTCTTCAGCGCATCCAAGTGAAAGATCGATAATTCTATCAGGACGAAAAGGCATTCTATCATTAATTGGAATAACAACACTTTTACCGTTTGATAAATTTGTAACTCTAACAATTGTTCCCATCTGATAAAATGGATGAGCTGCAGAGAGTCCAAACATATTATAAACTTCACCGCTGTAAGTTATTTTTCCATTAAATTGATCAGCATAATATGATGCAACTCCAATTTGTGTTTCCAGCACTTCAGCATTTTTATATTTATCAAATGATTTTTCGTTCTCAGTGTTTCTGAATCTTTCTCGAGAAGTAAATCTTGGAGAAGATGCACACGCACTTATTATCAGAGTAATAATAAGTGGTAAAAAAATTCTCTTTGAGACATTATTAAATAATTTCATAATTAAAGATAAAAAAAGGGAGCGAACTTCGCTCCCAGTTGCCCTTATTGCGTCCATAATTCCAGCCGATAAATTAGGTCGCAAATTCCATTTGCAAAATAACAAATAAAATATTTTTCAAATTGATTTTCATCACTTTCAGTATAAATATCCAAATTTATTGATATAACTTGCATCGATTTGAATTTCAGATTTTTTGATTGCATAAATTCCAAAAACACCAAGCCCACCTTCAATATTTGTAAAATCAGGTTGATTTACTCTTACTGAAAATTCATCTAAAAATGTTTTTTGCATCGAATAATACGCTGCAAGATTTTTATCAAGAACTAAAAGTCTAAATAATGCCTTTTCGATTTTGTAATTTTTCTTTTGTGGATCATCTTTTGAAATTTCTCTTAATGCAATTCCAATTGCAAGAGTATCGAAGCTAATGCTATTACTTCCAACGCTTATTTCTGGGTAAATCGGAGATTTATCAGGATCGTTTTCCATATATCTAATAGGAACTTTTTTATAATATCTGTTCCAATTTCCATTTTCATTTTTTTGATAAACTATTGCCAACTCAGGTGCAAAATAGATAGTGCTCTCGAAATTATCGCCATTAATTTTATCCCAACTAAAAGTAATTTTGTTTGAGGAAATTGGTGGATATCTATCAACAGTTTTAGCAAAGTATAAAATATTCAAAAAGAAAGATTCTGTTTTCGCTTTTAGAACTTTTCCATTTGGCAATGTTGCTTCTATTCTTAGTTGAGAATAAGACGATGGTTTTAAATTTCTTGTGTAATAAAAATTTAGTGGTGAAGAATATTTTGAATCACTGCTTCTTGCAATCGACGTATCTCTAAATACAAATATTGAATCTCGATAAAATACTTTTACCTTTGCACCTTTGATAAAAGGATCAATTTTGTTTGTGTTTGGATCATATCCATCAACATCATATGAATGAGAAATAGTTGCAACTTGGTAATTGGTATCAACACTTAAAATGCAATTCAAAACATATTGCTCTTTAAAGTTTGTCTTTGGATTAACATTATCATCACAACTTGTTAATAAAACAGTTGTAAATGAAATCAAAATTAAAGCAATTATATTTTTCATAATTCTACCTTTATGCTTGCTGAAGGAAGAAAGGGAAGCATATCAACTCTTTCACCTGTATCTCTTCTGAAATAAAATAAATTTTTTCTGTTGTAAACATTAATTGCACTTAAATCTGCTGTTACTTTTAATTTTCCAATGTTTAATTTTTTCGTTAAGCTTAAATCCAAACGGTGATAATCAGGAAGTCTGCCAAGATTTTTTTCGCCAAGAATTATAAATGGATTATAGTTCTCAAGTAAAAATTCACGTCCGGTTAAATCATCAACATTTAGTTTATCATAATAACCAGCAATTTGAGTAAATGGTAATCCGGAAGAATAAGTCCAAACAGCACTTGCAGAAAATCCATATCCAATATTGTATTCCAAAGATAAATTGACATTATGACGCGAATCGTATCTTGGTGCATAAGTGATTCCATTTACAGTTTTGAAAGAATACATCAATGCATAAGCTGCTGTAAAATTAATTGGTTCTGTTGTTAATTTAGATTGTAACTCAAGTCCATAAGATTTTCCATCGCCAGGAATTAAATCCGGATCTTTTGCAAAGAATTTATTTTCATTCACTATCGCTAAATTTTTCTGAAGTTTATAGTATCCTTCGATATTAAAAGTAAAATATTCCGCTGGAAAAATTTCAAATCCACTTATGTAATGAATTGAACTTGATGGTTGTAAATAAAGTGGAGTAATAATCCAAGGTTCAAAAACAGAAACAACTTCATTTTCATCAGAAACTGTAACAAGATCTTGAAGATAAATTCCCCATGAACCTTTAAATGCAATTTGAGGAATAAAGCGATATGAAAAACTTGCTCTTGGTTCTAAAAAATATGCTGGTCCACCGCCGGCTAATCTTGTTGCATTTGCACGCGAACCAATATCCAATCCAAAGTTTGACCAACGCAGTAACTTGTATTTTAAAAATATACTTACGTTTGCTCCATGCGCTAATGTTTCATTTAATTGATTACGAAAGTTTTCCAAATTTAATTTTGTGTGAACTTCGGAAATTTTAAATCCACCGGTCAATTCATCTTTACTATCATAAACATAACTAAAGTCAACTCTCATTGTTGCATCATTAATTTCATTATAAATGTATTTTGAACCACTGAGATTGGGAATTATTTCCCCTTTGAAGTTGCTTAGTGTTACTTCTACATTATAAAAAAGAGGTGAATCTGAAAGTTGAAAATAACTGAAACTCATCGTTCCATTTTGCCAATTAAAGTCTTCTCGTTTTGGACTGTTGTTTATGATTTTATCTTTACTACTAAAGATGCTAAAAGATAATTTTGCATCTTTCATGAAATCATTGTTTGCGTAATTAACTTTGAAAAATATATCATGAAAATCTGCAGGAATAGAATTGTTGTTTCTGAATTTTTTTAGAACATAATCAGAATAATTTTTTCTTCCACTTAAAATAAATGAGCCATTCGGAATCGGTCCTTCGAATAAAAGTTTTGCTGTCAATAAACTTAAACTTGCTTTTCCGCTGAAATTATTTTTATTACCATCTTTGCTAACAACTTTTACAACCGATGATAATCTTCCCGAATATTCTGAAGGAAATCCACCTTTATAAAATTCCATTGAATTTACCATATCTGGATCGATTGAACTAAAAATTCCTAATGCATGAAAAGGATTGTAAATTGGAGTATCATCAAGCAGAACTAAATTTTCGTTGCTTGCACTTCCTCTTACATAAAATTTTGCTGAAACATCACCAGCAGATTGAACACCCGGCATATTTTGTAATGAACGAAAAATATCAAGCTCAATTCCTTTTGGTAAATTTTCTATTTCTCGAATTCCAATTTTTTGTAAACTCAAATCAGTTGCATTTTCTTTGGAAATTCTTTCTCCAACTTGTTCAATTGTTTTTAATTGAATTGAAGATGGGCTAAGAAAAAATTTTAAGTCTGTAACTTTGTAAGGTTCAACATAAACTAAATATTCTTTCGTTTTGTATCCAACATACGAAGCACTAACAGAAATTCTTCGGTAGGGTAATGCAGCTATTATAAAATATCCACGAAAATCAGTTTGCACACCTCGATTCAATTCTTTAATGAAAACAGAAGCATAGGGTAGAGCTTCTCCGCTCGTTGAATCTGCAACAAAACCTCTTAGTATTCCTTTTTCTTGTGCAATTGTTTTCGATGTAAAAAGAATTATAATTAAAGCAATTGTTGAAACAGCTTGAAAATATTTCCTGATAACTTTTTCCAAAATGAATTCCTTCAATTCTTTGTTAACAATAGAAGCACTTATTAATGTAGTTTAATTACTATTATTTTTCAAATTAGTTTTGCACACAATTACTTTTTTTTTACATTCGCAAGGCATTTTGAAATTCTTCCTACCAGATTTTTCCAAAAATGAAAGGAGCCAATTAAGATTGAAAAAAATAAACCAACCAAATGTATCAACCGTAAAACTTATCTTAAAAGATGGAAATATATTTGAAGGAAAATTATTTGGAGCAAAAAAATCTGTTGCTGGTGAAGTTGTGTTCAACACGGGAATGGTTGGCTATCCTGAAACTTTAACCGATCCATCATATAAAGGACAAATTCTTGTTTTCACTTATCCCTTGATTGGAAATTATGGAGTTCCACAGCTTGAAGAAACAGAAGATGTAATGGCTAATTGGGAATCAGAAAAAATTCAAGTGCAAGCAATAATTGTTTCTGAAGAATCAAAAAAATATAGTCATTGGAATTCATTTTACAGCTTGGATGAATGGTTGAAAAAATTTGGTGTGCCCGGAATTTATGGAATCGATACACGAAAGCTAACTAAAATCTTGCGTCAACATGGAACAATGCTTGGCAAAATTGAAATCAATAATGAAAAAGTTGATTATTACAATCCCGACGTTGATAATTTAATTTCCAAAGTCACTCCACAACAAGTTGAAGAATATAAAAAAGGGAAGAAGAGAATTTTATTAATTGATTGTGGATGCAAGTTTAATATCATCAGAAATTTACTCGATCGAAATGTTTCAGTCCTTCGCGTGCCTTACGATTTTGATGTTGAAAAAGAAAATTATGATGGAGTGCTTCTTTCCAATGGTCCCGGTAATCCGGTGGTTTATAACAAACTTGTTGAATCAGTTAAGAAGTTAATCAAAAAACAAGTTCCTATTTTGGGAATATGCATGGGACATCAGATTTTATCATTAGCTGCAGGTGGAAAAACTTATAAACTAAAATATGGTCATCGAAGTCAGAACCAACCAGTAAAAACCGTTGACTCAAATAAATGTTACATCACTTCACAAAATCATAGTTTTGCAGTTGAAACAAAATCATTACCTCGTGGCTGGAAACCTTGGTTCGAAAACTTAAATGATTATTCGAATGAAGGTATTCGTCATGAAAAATTACCATTCTTGAGTGTACAATTTCATCCTGAAGCTACTCCAGGTCCGGTTGATACAGAATTTATTTTCGATGAATTCTTAAACAAAATAAAATGATTGAAAAAAATTAAGGATATAAATGAAAATCAAAAAAGTTTTGATCATTGGAAGTTCTGCATTAAAAATTGGTGAAGCTGGCGAGTTTGATTATAGCGGCTCGCAAGCAATTAAAGCATTTAAAGAAGAAGGCATTTACACTATACTCATAAATCCAAACATTGCTACAAATCAAACTTCAGATTATTTGGCAGATAAAGTTTATTTATTACCAATTAATACAAACTATGTTGAAAAAGTTATTGCAAAAGAAAAACCTGATGCAATTGTTTTAGGATTTGGTGGACAAACAGCTTTGAATTGTGGATTAGATTTACACCGAAAAGGCATTCTTAAAAAATATAAAGTTGATGTTTTAGGAACTCAAATCGATGCAATAGAAAATACTGAAGATCGACAACTTTTTTGTAACAAACTTTCTGAAATTAATGTGAAATTTCCCAAAAGCAAAGCTGTTAATTCTGTTGAAGATGCAATTGCTTTTGCAAACGAAATTAAATTTCCAGTAATTATTAGAATTGCTTACGCACTTGGTGGACTTGGTTCTGGAGTTTGCAGAAATATTAATGAAGTTAAAAAACTTGCAACAAAAGCACTCAATTACTCATCTCAGATTTTAGTTGAAGAATATCTTGAAGGTTGGAAAGAAATTGAATATGAAGTCGTTCGTGATAAATATGATAATTGCATTACTGTTTGTAATATGGAAAATATTGATCCGATGGGAATTCATACCGGTGAAAGTATTGTCGTAGCTCCAAGTCAAACTTTATCCAATGAAGAATTTCACATGTTGAGAAGTATTGCAATCAAAACCATTCGTCATCTTGGAATTGTTGGTGAATGCAATATTCAGTATGCGCTTTCTCCATATGAAAATGATTATAGAGTAATAGAAGTTAATGCAAGACTTTCTCGAAGCTCAGCACTTGCTTCAAAAGCAACTGGATATCCACTTGCATTTGTTGCAGCTAAGCTTGCTCTTGGATATGGCTTGCATGAACTTCCAAATTCAGTTACAAGAACAACAAAAGCATTTTTTGAACCTGCTCTCGATTACATTGTGGTAAAAGTTCCTCGTTGGGATTTGAAAAAATTTAGATTGGTAAAACGTAAACTTGGTTCATCAATGAAATCTGTTGGCGAAGTAATGGCAATTGGAAGAAAGTTTGAAGAAGCAATTCAGAAAGCAATGCGTATGCTTGATATTGGTGTTGAAGGTTTAACAGCAAGCAGAACAAAAGTTGAATTTGATGAACTGAAAGAAGCTCTCGAAAACCCAACTGAAGAAAGAATGTTTGCAATTGTTCAAGCTTTAAAACAAGGATATTCTGTTGATTGGATTCACTCACTTACACACATTAATAAATGGTTCCTGTATAAAATTCAAAACATAGTTGAACTTGAAAAGAAAATTGAAGATTCATCAAAGAATATTTCTAAAGAACTTTTGCTCGAAGCCAAACAACATGGATTTTCTGATAGACAAATTGCAAATGTAATTGGTAAAGATGCTCATGATATTTATATGTTGAGAAAGAATTTTTCAATTCATCCATTCATCCAACACATTGATACTTTGGCGGCAGAGTATCCTGCAAAAACAAACTACCTTTATTTAAGTTATAATTCATCTTCACATGACTTTGACTTTAAGCTAAAAAACTCAATCATAATTTTAGGAAGTGGACCATATAGAATTGGAAGTTCAGTTGAATTTGATTGGTGCTGTGTTAATACATCAAAAACTTTGAGAGATTGTGGAATTAAATCTGTTATGATTAATTGCAATCCCGAAACAGTTTCAACTGATTATGATGAAAGTGATGCTCTCTTCTTTGAAGAGTTGACAACAGAAACTATTTGGGAAATTTATAACGCAATTAAAGCAAAAGGTGTAATTGTTTCGATGGGTGGACAAACACCAAATAATCTTGCTCTTAAACTTCATAAAATTGGAATAAAAATTTTAGGAACAGCACCTCAATCAATCGATAAAGCAGAAGATAGAAGCAAGTTCTCTGCCATGCTTGATGAACTTGAAATTGGTCAACCTGAATGGAGTAGTTTAACAACTTTAAATGAAGCACTTCAATTTGCAAACAAAGTTGGATATCCGGTTTTAGTTCGTCCGTCGTATGTTTTAAGTGGTGCCGCAATGGCAATCGCAACAGATGATTTAGAATTAACAAAATTTTTACAAAAGGCAGTTGATGTTTCTTCAGATCATCCTGTTGTTATTTCTAAATTTCTTGTCAATGCAAAAGAATTGGAATTTGATGCTGTTGCACAAAATGGAAAAATAATTTGTTCTGCAATTTCTGAACATGTTGAAAATGCTGGCGTTCACAGTGGTGATGCCACTTTAGTTTTGCCTGCTCAAAGAACTTATTTGGAAACAATAAGACAAATCAAAGAATTCTCATCATCTATTGCTAAATCATTAAATATCAACGGACCTTTTAACATTCAATTCTTAGCAAAAGATAATAATGTTAAAGTCATTGAATGCAATTTACGAGCTTCAAGAAGTTTTCCTTTCGTTTCGAAAACATTGAAAAAGAATTTTATTGAAGTTGCAACTAAAATTATAATCGGTCAAAAAGTTTCTCCAATTGATGATATGACTTTCAATTTGGATTATGTTGGAGTGAAGGCTCCGGAATTTTCTTTTACTCGTTTGGAAGGAGCCGATCCAACAACTGGTGTTGAAATGGCTTCAACTGGTGAAGTTGCTTGTCTTGGTGAAGATTTTAATGAAGCATTCTTAAAAGCATTACAATCAGTTGGATATAAATTCCCGATTAAATCAATATTGATTTCATCAGGAACGATTGAATCAAAATCAGAATTGCTCGAACCGATGAAACAACTTTTAAAACTTGGAATTAAATTTTATGCAACGCAAGGAACTGCTAAATTTATGAACAGCAATGGAATTCCTACTGAAGTAACAAACTGGCCATCACAAAATAAAAATTCAAATGCTGTGGAATTGATTAAAAATAAAGTTGTCGATCTTGTTATCAACATTCCAAAAAGTTTTCAAGAAGAAGAATTGACAAACGATTATTTGATTCGTCGTGCAGCCGTTGACTTTAAAGTTCCTTTGATTACTAATCGTCAGCTGGCGATGAGATTAGCTGAAGCGTTGATCAGTAAAGATCCATTAAATCTTGATATCAAAAGCTGTGATGATTATTAATACTTTTAACTGAAATAAAATATTTTTATTTTTCAATAGTTAAATGAGGGTTAACTTGGAAAGCAAAAACTTACCTGTTCTTTTGATTGTAGAAGATGATATTGAAAATCTCAAGTTCCTAAAAATATTACTCAAGAATAATTTTCAAATTGAATCTTGCGACAATGCAGAAGATTTTATGTCAATTCTTGATCAAAAAAATATAGATGTTATTTTGATGGATATTACTATTCGTGGTTCGAAAGATGGTTTACAATTAACTAAAGAAATTAAAAACAATTCTAAATACTCGCACATTCCGATTGTTGGGTTAACAGCTCATGCGTTCCAGAAAGATAAATTAAATGCAATGAGAGCTGGAGTTGATTACTTTTTTACAAAACCAGTTGATGGAATTATACTTCGAGATAAATTATTGAGCTTTGTAAAAGAGAATAGCTAATTTTCTTCCAATTCTTTTATCGATCTTCTTAATCATAAAAAATTGTTTCTTCTTTGAACAATTTCTATGTAACTTCTTGATGTTTTCTGTCGTCTAATTTTACAAACTATAGGAGAAGCTATGTCAAAAAGAATATTACTTTATTTAACCATTTTATTTAGCACCATCAATTTGGTAGCGCAAGAAGTTGATTCAACAAAAAATGAAGAAGATGATTTCTTTAATGACAAACACAAAAAACATTGGTGGAAAAATTGGGATGATGATTGGTTGAATTGGGAATTTAAAGGAAAACCTTTCATGGAAGTTAATTATGGTCTTGGTTCAATTGATCAAAAAAATATGTCTTATGAATTTGCAAAAATTGGAATGGTAGAATTAAAACTTGGTTATTCAACAAGAGAAAATTTTCACGAAGAAAAAGTTGTTGAATTTAGAGATAGATATTTTTTTGTTTCTCGACTTGGTTCAGATTTAGAATCAACTGATGCAAAGTTAAATGAACTTCGCTCTTCAATGTGGCGATTTGGTTTTTCCAAAAGAAGTGGCTACGGTTATAAATTTAATGAGTTTTATGTTTTACCCTATAATTCAATGGGTATTGTTTGGGCAGGTTTAGATATGAAAGATTATCCGCCATTAATTTGGCCAGCAGTTTATCCACCTCTTGAAGGACAAATAAAAGCCGAGAAAGATGCTCATTTCCTTGAAAGAATAAATCAACAAATTAAATTTGGTGTTAAAAGAGAATCAGGAATCAACTTTGATTTTGCCTCAAGCATAGGTTTAAATGTTGGATATGAAACGTCTGTTCTTTTCCCTCGCTATTTAATCTGGAAACATTTTGGTAGTTATATAATCGAATCGATTGGCTTTGGTTTGCTTGATAAATTTATTGACGAAGTATCAAATTCTTCTCCTTTATCAGCTCCATTTGTTAATTTTATTTTGAAAGGTGCTTATCAATATGCTTTTTACACATTAACAAAAGACAAAATGAATTGGCCATTTAATACCGAATCACCATTAACTTATGAAAATTTTAAATTTGGTGTGACATTTACTTTTTAAAAAAATGAACGCAGATTTATATGATCATTTGATCAATTTCGATCGTTGTTCATAAAGATCTGCGTTCATAATTTTAATAATTACTTTTTCTTTGCTTTGTATCTCATATCTTCAGCAAGTTCTTTTATTTCACTTAAATCTCTTTGCATTTCACTCCAGCCATACCACATAGCATAATCAGGATTAGCATGAAATGTTCCTTGGAATGTTCTCATTCTATGTTCAAGGAACATAACAAAAAGTTTTTGTTCAATCACTGTTGGTGCATCATGAAAAGTTAAAAGCTGAGGAAAATCATAAGCATAACTTGCAGGTTTCTTTAAAATTTTATCTTTATACAAACCTTCTACTATCGAGATTGCTTCAGCCATTAATCTATCAGCATTACGAATCATATCATCTCCTTTTGCAAGTTCACCTTTAGCAAAATTTTCCGAGTGACAATTACTGCAAACTTTTATCATCTTATCTCTTTCTGTTTGCCATGATTCTTGTGTCAATCTCGCAACATCAGCAGCTTTAACAACATCAACTAATTTTGTTGGATTTCCTTTTGGATCTAAAACTCCAAGTGCTTGTAAAATTTTAACACGGTCATTTGTCCATTGTTTATCTTCTGGCATTGGTAAACGAACAGCTAAAAATCCCCAAGCAGTTCTTACTTCATGATTACCTTCACTCATATGACAAGTTTGACAAGTAGGTGCAGCAGTATTTTCCGGAAGAGTTCCGTTTTGTTTTAACAAATATCTTACACCATGTTTTGAACCTGAATACATTTCCCACTGAGGATGATCAAAACCCATGTGACAAGTTTGACAAGCTTGTGGTTGTTGTGCTTCTTTCTTTGAAAAAGTATGACGAGTATGACAAGCATCGCAAGAAGCATGACCAAAGACTGATCCTTGAGATTTTAATTTTTGGATTTCATCTTTTCCTTTGTCACCAATTTTATGACAGCCACCACAACCTTTTTGTCCTTCCATCATTGCCATTGGTTGCATGTGTGCTGATGGCATTGCTTTCATTGCAGCCCAAGCAATTGAATGTTTACCTTTTTGATATTGTGTAACTTGAGTTTCATGACATACTTTGCATGTTTCTGGTGTTGGAGTTTCTGCTTTTGAAAAGTCATCCATTTTTGAATGTGAAGTTCCGTGGCAATTATCGCAACCAATTTGATTTTCTTTGTGCTTACTTAATTCCCAATCACTGACAATCTTTGGTGTAACTTTTCTGTGGCAATCGATGCAATCTTGTGCATTAATAAATCCAACAACCGCAAATAATAAAAATAGAACAAATAGAGTTTTACTTTTCATACAGCTCCTATAGTTATTTAAGGATAAAATTTTCTGATTATAAATTACATTTTGGTTGTCAATTTGTCAATAAAAAAGAAGAAAAAATAGAAAGTAATTGCTGAAGTTTTGCCAGCCAAATAAAATTAATTATTTTTGCGACGCACCCTTAGCTCAGTTGGTAGAGCATCTGACTCTTAATCAGCAGGTCGGGGGTTCGAATCCCCCAGGGTGCACAAGTAAATTGTAAAAATTAATTGCTCTCGCAATAATTATCTTATCTCTATTAA
>Ga0272446_1003027_pt1 | contig 21880 bp, 23 predicted proteins | sample YNPCB0061_FD_194587 | JGI IMG/M metagenome (GOLD analysis project Ga0272446, IMG submission 194587) | Hot spring microbial mat communities from Yellowstone National Park, WY, United States - YNP-CB-006-1 | ecosystem: Environmental > Aquatic > Thermal springs > Hot (42-90C) > Sediment | place... | reverse complement strand
CGCCCTCGACGAAGCCCTCGCCGAGGTCGCCGGGCCCGTGGGTGCAGCGGTTCTGCGTCACGTGGAACACGCCGCCCAGGTTGAACACCGCGTAGTCGCCGCCCACCGCGGCGCGCTGCGCATCGCCGAGTTCGTCTGCGGCCCCGACGGCCTCGCCGGCGCAGGCCTGCCGCCGCCGCGCCTCGCGCCCTCCACGACGCACGCCGTCCCGGCGCTGCTCGCGCTGCTGGAAGCGTCGCCGCCGCAGGGCCTCACGCTCTGCGCCCTCGGCCCGCTCACCAACCTCGCCGTCGCGCTCGCACAGCGCCCCGATCTCGCGCACCGCATCGCCCGCCTCGTGGTGATGGGCGGCGCGCGAGACCTCGGCAACATCACCGCCGACGCCGAGTTCAACTTCCACGTGGACCCGCACGCCGCGAAGATCGTGCTCGCCGCCGGCGTGCCGGTCACGCTGTTCGGCCTGCACGCGACGCACCAGGCGATGGCGACGCCCGCGCGCAGCGCCGCCATCGCGTCCCTCGGCACCGCCACCGCCCGCGCCGTGGCCGGCATGCTGTCGCGCCCCCGCCCCGGCGGGCGCGAGCGCTTCGGCGCCGACGGCCACCCGATGCACGACCCCTGCACCGTCGCCTGGCTGCTGTGGCCGGAGCTGTTCTCCGGCAAGGACTGCTTCGTGGATGTCGAGACCGCCTCGCCCCTCACCCTCGGCCGCAGCTCGATCGACTGGTGGGGCCGCTCCGGCCGCCCGCCCAACGCCTTCGTGGTGGACCGGCTCGACGCAGACGCCCTGTTCGCCCGCATGACCGAGGCGCTCGCGCGCCTGCCCTGAGCGAAGGACCACGCCGATGACCGACCTCGTCGAAACGCTCCGCGCCGAGGCGGAACAGCGCATCGCCGCCATGCGCGCCGCCTGCGACGCCGCCCGCATCGCCCACGCCCGCGCCGAGCTCGCCCGCCACATGCTGACGACGGCGCGCAAGAACCTCGGCCGCCCGCGCGCCGAGGCCATCGCCGCCGTGGTGGAGGAATGGCTGTTCGCCTGGGCGCTCACCCGCGCCGAGGTGCCCGGCATCGCCGCCGGCATGGAGGCGGTGACCGACGCCTTCTGCGCCCACGCCGAAGCGCCGACGCCCGCCACCGACGCCGCGCTGCGCGCCGCCTGGGACAGCCTCGAAGCCGCCTGCGCCGGCCATGGCGCAACCCTCGCCGACCGCATGGCGTGGCGCTCCATCTGCGCGCATGGCTGGTGGGCCGACGTCGCCCCCGCGCCGCCGGGCCAGGGCCGCGCCGACCGCGCCTGGCCCGCCGCACCGTTCTGGGAGAAGGGCTGCCTGCCGGAGTGCCTCTAGCGCGCCTCCGCCTCCAGCAACGCCAGCAGCCCTTCCAGGATTCGCGCCGGCGCCGGCGGGCAGCCCGGCACCAGCAGGTCCACCGGCACCACATCCGCCACCCCGCCGACCACCGCCGCCGAACCCTTGAACACCCCGCCATCGGCGGCGCAATCACCGACCGCCACCACCCATTTCGGATCGGGCGTCGCCGCATGCGTCGCCGCCAGCGCCTGCGCCAGGTTGCGCGTGACGGGCCCGGTCACCAGCAGCACATCGGCATGGCGCGGCGAGGCGACGATCGAGAGCCCGTAGCGCTCGAGGTCGTACACCACGCTCGACAGCATGTGGATCTCCAGCTCGCACCCGTTGCAGGAGCCGGCATCCACCTGCCGCACCGCGAGCGACCGCCCGAGCCGCGCGCGCGACGCCGCGGAGAGCCGCTCCGCCAGCGCCTCCGCCGTCGCCTCCGGCGCCGCCGCGCGCTCCGTCAGCGGCTTCGAGACCAGGTTCCGCGCAAGCCTCGGCCACAGCATGCAAGCCCCCCTACAGGTCGCAGCCCGAGTAGGACCCGTTGACCGACTTGTTGATCAACGGGAAGTCCGCGACGATGTTCCCCTGCACCGCCGCCTCCAGCAGCGGCCAGTGCAGCCAGGACGGGTCGCGCAGCATCACCTCGCGCACCGCCCCGCCATCGTCGAGCGACACCCAGGCGAAGCACTCGCCGCGGAAGCCCTCGACCAGCGCGCTGCCCTCGCCCGCGCGCGCCGGCAGCGCGGCTTCCAGCGGCCCGTCCGGCAGCGTGTCCAGCACCGCGTGCACCAGCCGCAGGCTCTCGCCGAGTTCCTCGATGCGCACGAGCACCCGCGCCGCCACATCGCCCTCGCCCCGCGTCACCACGCGCGGCGACAGCGCCGCGTAGGGCAGGGGAGAGGCCAGCATCCGCGCATCGAAGGCCCGCCCGCTCGCGCGCCCGACCACGCCGCCGGCCGCGAAGCGCCGCACCAACTCGGCGCCGATCACGCCCGTCCCCACCAGCCTGTCCTGCAGACTCGCATGCCCTTCCAGCACCCGCTGCAACCCCGGCATCGCCCGCCGGACCGAGAGCGCCGCCCCGCGCAGCGCCGCGACGCCCTCGCCCGACAGCTCCGCCGCGACGCCGCCAGGCACCACGCGGTCCATCATCAGCCGGTGCCCGAAGGCGGCCTCCGCCGCGCGCAGCACCGCCTCGCGCAGCCGTCCCGTCTCGGCGTGGATGGCGGCGAAGGCGGCGTCGTTGCAGATCATCCCCCAGTCATGCAGGTGGTTGGCGATCCGCTCCCACTCCAGCATCAGCACGCGCAACGCCTGCGCGCGCGGCGGCGCCACCGCGCCGCACGCCGCCTCCACCGCCAGCGCGAAGGCCGTGGAATGAGCCACGGTCGAATCCCCCGACAGCCGCGCCGCGAAGCGCGCCGCCGCCCAGGGCGGCTTGCCCTGCATCAGCGTCAGCGTGCCCTTGTGCGTGAAGCCGAGCCGCACCTCCAGCCGCACCACCGCCTCGCCCTGCAAGGTGAAGCGGAACTGCCCGGGCTCGATCACGCCCGCATGGATCGGGCCAACCAGGATGCGATGCAGCCCGTGCCCCTCGGCGGGCAGCCACGCCGTCTCCTCCGCGTGGTCGAGCCAGGGGCGCGAATCCACCGCACCTTCGGCGACGATGCCGGCGAGATCCCGCGCCGCGCGCTCGAACAGCGACGCCCCCGGCCGCAGCGGCGACAGCGCCGCGTAGCCCGCCGCGGCAGGCCCGCTCGCCACCACCACGCGCCCGTCGCCGCCGAGCAGCGCCGCATGCACGCTGCGGCTTCCCGGCCACAGCGCCAGCAGCGCGGGCGACTCCTCCGCCGCCAGCGCCGCCCACCCCGCCGCATCCAGCAGCACGCGCGCATGCGGCGCCGCCCCCGCGACCGTCGCGCCGCGCCGCAGCACATCGTCCAGCGCGCTCACCGCAGCACCTCCGCCGCGCGCGCGAACAGCGCCGCCACCGCATCCGGCGCGAACACGCCGCACAGCGCCGCCAGCGCCAGGTGCAGCCACAGCACGACGATCACCGCGCGCGGCACGGGACGCGCGAACTCCGCCCGCGCCGGCCCGAAACACAGCCGCAGCGCCGCCCGCAGCAGCCCTGCCCCGGCCACCGCCAGCCCCGCGCCCACCGTCACCGCCAGCAGCGGCGCACGCGCCGCCGCCTCGAACAGCAGCGCCACCTCCGCCAGGAACACCGCAAACGGCGGCAGCCCGGCAACCCCCGCGATCGCCAGCGCCAAGCCCCACCCGAGCGCCGGCCGCGCCGCGACAAGCCCCGAGATGTCGCGAATCTGCTGGCTGCCGGCGAGGATCGCCGCCTGGCCGACGGCGAAGAACACCGCGCTCTTCAGCAGCGCATTCCCCGCCATCTGCAACAGGCCCGCGAGCGGCGCGCCGATGCCGAAGGCCACCGCGGCCAGCCCGATCTGCTCGATGCTCGACCACGCGAACAGCCGCCGCGCATCCCGCCTGCGCCACAGCGCCACCGACGCCAGCAGCACGGATGCCACCCCAAGCGCCGCGAGCAACGCCCCCGGCGGCACCGAGGCCTCCACGCCCTCGGCCACCGCCTTCGCGCGCAGCACGGCGGCGAGCGCCGTGTTCAGCAGCAGCCCCGACAACACCGCCGACACCGCGACCGGCCCTTCCGCATGCGCGTCCGGCATCCAGGCATGCAGCGGCACCAGCCCCGCCTTCGTGCCATAGCCTGCCAGCAGGAACAGGAAGGCGAGCGACGCAAGCCCCGCATCCAGCTCCGCCCCCAGCGCCCGCAGCGCCGCGAAGGACAGCCGCTCCGCCCCCGTCGCCTCGCCCGCCGCCAGCGCCAGCAGCAGCGTGCCGAACAGCGCGAGCGCGATCCCCACGCCGCACAGAACGAAGAACTTCCACGCCGCCTCGATCGCCGCCGGCGTGCGATGGATCGCCACCACCAGCACGGATGCGATCGTCGCCGCCTCCACCGCCACCCACATGAGCCCGAGATTGTCGGCGAGCAGCGCCGCGTGGTTCGCGCCGAGGAAGGCCTGGAAACACGCGTGATAGAGCCGCGCCCGCGCCGCGTCGAAGCGCTCGGCGTCCAGCGTCACGGCCGAATAGACCGCGCAGGTGAGCCCGACGAACCCCGCCAGCGGCACCAGCAGCCGCGCCAACGGATCGGCCGACAACCACGCCCCCTCCGCGCCTGGCCCCGCCAGCAGCGCCAGCGGCAACCCCGCCGCCGCGAGCGCCACATTGGCCCAGCGCGCCCACGCCGCCGCGCCCAGCGCCGCCATCGCGGCCGCGCCCGCCAGGTGCAGCAGCACCAGCGCCAGCGCCGCGCTCATCCGCCCTCTCCGCGATGCCGCCCGAGCAGCGTCACGTCCAGGCTGTCCAGCCGCGTCCGCATCAGCAGTGCGAACACGCCCGCCACCAGCACCAGCACCAGCACCAGCGCCGCGATGGACAGTTCCAGCAGCAGCGGCAGCCCCGCGATGCCGACCGCACCCAGCAGCAGCCCGTTCTCGACCGCGATCAGCCCGACCACCTGCGGGATGGCGGTGCGGCGCGTCGCCATCATCAGCACGCCGAGCAGCAGCACCGACAGCGCCAGCACCATGTCCACCCGCGCCAGCGCGCCCGCGCTGCCCGCCGTCGCCGGCAGCATCACCAGCACCGACAGCGCCACCAGCGCCACCCCCGCCGCCAGCGACGCCCCCACCGGCAGCGCCGTCTCCACCGCGCGGTCCAGCGCCAGCCGCGCGACGATCCGCTGCAGCAGCAGCGGCACCAGCACGCCCTTGGCGGCGAAGGCGATCAGCGCGGTCGCGAACAGATGCGCCTCGCCGCGCACGACGCCCTGCCACGCCGCCGCCAGCGCCACCAGCGCGCCCTGCACCGCCAGCACCCCGATCAGCGCCGCCACCCGCCGCTGATACAGCAGCAGGAAGGACGCGAGCAGCACGCCCCCGCCGATCAGATGCGCGACGTCGTAGGCGAGGCTCCCGCTCACGCCAGCACCCCCGAGACGAACAGCAGCACCGCGCCCACCAGCGCCAGCAGCAGCGCGGCCCCCAGGAACTCCGGCACGCGGAACACGCGCATCTTGGCGATGGCGTTCTCGAAGGCCGACAGCGCCAGCACGAGCAGCGCGAGCTTCCCCGCCCACAGCAGGGCCGCCCCGGGCCACCCCAGCAGCGACCCGGCCGTGCCGAAGGGCGCGAACAGCGCCAGCAGCAGCGACAGCCACACCAGCAGCTTCAGCGCCGCCGCCGCCTCCCACAACGCCAGATGCCGCCCCGACGCCTCGAGGATCATCGCCTCATGCACCATCGTCAGTTCCAGATGCGTCGCCGGGTTGTCCACGGGGATGCGCGCGTTCTCCGCCAGCGCCACCGCGACCAGCGCGACCAGCACCAGCGCCAGCGACACCCGCAAGCCCAGCGACCCCTCCTGCAACGCCGCCGAGGCCGCCTCCAGGTTGGTGCCGCCGGCCAGCATGGCGATCACCAGCACCGCCACCAGGAAGGCCGGCTCCGCCAGCGCCGCGAAGGACGCCTCCCGCGCCGCGCCGAGGCCCCCGAACGCCGTCCCCGCATCCAGCCCCGCCAGCACCTGCGCCGCCCGCGCCAACGCCAGCAGCGCGCCGATCAGCAGCAGGTCGGACAGCGGCGCCAGCGCCATCCCCCGCGCGAAGGAGGGCACCAGCAGCGCCGCCGCGAACAGCGCCACCACCGCGACGTAAGGCGCAACCCGCGTCACCGCCGAAGACCCTTCCGCCAGCACCGGCCGCTTCCGCACCAGCTTCGCCAGCGCCAGCACCGGCTGCCACGGCGGCGGCCCCGCCCGCCCCAGCATGCGCGCCTTCAGCCAGCGCGCCAGGCCCAGCAGCAGCGGCGCCACCGCCACCACCAGCGCCGCATGCAGCAGCTGCGCGACGATGCCCGCCATCACCCGGCCGCCGCGAAGGCCAGCAGCAGCGCACAGACCAGCGCCAGCACCAGCCCCAGATGCCGACGCAGGCTCCAGTCCCGCCACACCTCCGCCCGCGCCGCCAACCAGTCCCGCGCGCGCCCGAGCGGCCTGAGCAGCCACGCCACCGACGGATCGCCGACCGACACCCCAAGCCGGGCCGCACCCGGCGCCGCCGGTTCCGGCGCGACGATCCCCTCCCGCCGCGCCAGCCACGGCTCCGCCAGCATCCGCCGCAGCGGCTGCGCGAAGCCCGCGGCCGAGGGCTGCGTCAGCGGGTCGCCCAGCGGCAGCCAGCGCGGCGGCGGCGCGGCGCCGCAGCCCCAGGCCGGGCCGCGCACCGGCTCCGGCCGCCCGACGCGGCGGAACAGCCACCACAGCAGGGCCGCCACGGCCGCCAGCAGCAGCGCGACAGGCAGCGGCAGATACGCCGCCCCCGGCGCCGCCAGCCCGAGCATCGCGCCCGCGACACCCGAGCCGCCCCCCACGCCGAACCCGTCCGCCGCCCCGACCCCGAGCCACTCCCCAACCGCCCCGGCGCCCGACGCCGCCACCCCCGGCGCCACGCCCGCCAGCAGCAACAGCCCGGCCGCCGCCGCCATCGGGCCGCGCCAGAGCATCCCCGCCTCCCGCGCCCCCAGCACCCGCGGCGCCCGCGGCCGCCCGAGGAACACCAGCCCCCAGAAGCGCAGCATCGCCGCCGCCGCCAGCGCCGCCGCCAGCCCGACCGTCGCCAGCGACACCGCCAGCGCCACCTGCAACCACACCTCGCCGATGCGCGGCCCGGCCAGCAGCGCCTGCAACAGCAGCCATTCCGACGCGAAGCCCGCCGACAGCGGCAAGGACGCCGCCGACGCCACCCCCACCAGCGCCAGCCCCGCCGTTGCCGGCATGGCGTGGACCAGGCCCCCCAGCCGATCCAGCAGCCGGGACCCGCCCTCCGCCAGCACCGCGCCCGCCGCCAGGAACAGCAACGCCTTGAACAGCGCGTGGTGGAGCGCATGCAGCAGCGCCGCCGCCAGCGCCAGCCCCGCCAGCGCCGGCAGATCCGCCGCCCGGAAACAGGCCGCGAGCCCGAGCGCCGCCAGCACCATCCCCGCATTCTCGATGGTGGAGCACGCCAGCAGCGCCTTGATGTCCTCCGCCAGCACCGCCCGCAGCGCGCCGAAGGCGGCCGTCGCCGCGCCGAGCAGCAGCGGCGCCGCCCCCCACCACAAGGGCTGCGCCGGCCCCGACAAGTCCAGCAGGAACCGCGCCGCCACCGCCAGCGCCACCGTCACCATCGCCCCCGACATCATCGCCGAGACCGGCGCCGGCGCCGCCGGATGCGCCAGCGGCAGCCAGGCGTGGAACGGCAGCATCCCGGCCTTGGACCCCGCGCCCGCCAGCACCAGCGCCAGCACCGCCGCCGCCCGCCAGCCCTCCGGCGGCGCGCTGCGGATGGCGTCGAACCCGGTGCCGCCCGCCGCGCCGGCCAACAGCCCGACCGAGAGCGCCAGCGCCACCCCGCCCGCGACCGAGAAGCCCAGCAGCAGCGACACCGCCCGCCGCGTCTCGGCCGTGTCCTTCCGTGCCAGGATCAGCGCCGCGGCGGCCAGCGACATGCCCTCGAAACCCGCCAGCAGCGTCAGCCCATCCGCCGCGGCCAGCGCCAGCAGCATCGCCGCCACGAACAGCGGCAGCGGCAGCAGCCGCGCCGTCCCGGCACCCTTCTCCTCGGCGGCCAGCGCCGGCGCGGCCACCGCCACCACCAGCCCGACCGCGACCAGGAACCACCCGGACAGCGAATCGAGCGCCAGCGCCAGCGCCGGCCCGAGGCGCCAGAACGCCGGCTCGGCGCCGAGCGCCAGCAGCCCCGCGAGCGCGGCGAGGCCGCCCGCCGCCGACACGCCCCCGCAGAACAGCCCCGCCCGCCGTCCGCCCCAGGGCGAGGCCACGGCCAGCGCTGCCAGCAGTAGGAAAGCGGCGGAGAGGGCAGCGAAACCGGGCGTCACGGCGGGCGAGTCTGCGCCCTCACCCCCGCGCCGCGCAACCCGCGCCGCCCGCCCGCCGCCGGCCAAGCCTCGCGCCCCCGCCGCGCCGCCGCTTGCCGACGCCGCGCCCCGCCGCTATGCGCCGGAGGAACGCCAGCACACAGGGGAAACGGCCGCGCGGATGGGACCGCTGCTTGCCTTCAGCCGCGCGGTGGACGCGATGAACCGCGGCTTCGGCCGCATCGCCGAATGGTGCGTGCTGGCCGCCTGCCTGGTCGCCGCCGGCAACGCCTTCGTGCGCTACGGCTTCTCCTTCACCTCCGGCGCCTCGGTCGAGGCGCAATGGTATCTGTTCGCCGCCGTGGTGCTGCTCGGCGCCTCCGAGACGCTCCAGCGCAACGGCCATGTGCGGGTGGATCTCGTCTACGGCTCGCTGCGCGAACGGCTGCGCCTGTGGCTGGACGTGTTCGGCATCCTGGTCTTCCTGCTGCCGGCGATGGTGCTGCTCGCCGTGATGTGCTGGCCGTTCTTCCTCGAATCCTGGGCGCGCAACGAGATCTCGCCGAGCCCGGGCGGGTTGCTCCGCTGGCCCGTCAAGCTGCTGCTGCCGCTCGGCTTCGCGCTCGTCGCGTTGCAGGGGCTCTCGGAACTCATCAAGCGCATCGCCCTGCTGCGCGGCCTCGCGCCGCAGGCCGGGATCGTCACCTCCTACGAACGCCCCCTGCAATGAGCGTCGAATGGATGCCGCCGCTGATGTTCGGCGGCCTCGTCCTGTTCCTGCTGATGGGCTTCCCCGTCGCCTTCAGCCTCTGCGCGGTCGGGCTCGCCTTCGGGTATCTCTCGGTCGAGCTCGGCTTCTTCACGAGCGCCTATCTGTGGAACCTGCCCTACCGGGTGTTCGGCATCCTCTCGAACGACCTGCTGCTGGCGATCCCGTTCTTCACCCTGATGGGCGCCATCCTGGAACGCTGCGGCCTGGCCGAGGATCTGCTGGAAGGCACCGGGCAGCTGTTCGGCAAGTTCCCGGGCGGGCTCGCCATCGCCGTCATCCTGGTCGGCGCCAACATCGGCGCGATGACGGGCACGGTGGCGGCCAGCGTCATCGCCATGGGCATGATCAGCCTGCCGATCATGATCCGCTACGGCTACGACATGCGGATCGCGACCGGCGTCATCGCCGCCTCCGGCACGCTGACGCAGATCGTGCCCCCCTCGCTCGTGCTGATCGTGCTGTCCGACCAGCTCGGCAAGTCGGTCGGCGAGATGTATGCCGGCGCGATCGGCCCTGCGGCCGTGCAGATCCTGATGTTCCTCGCCTTCATCGTGGCGGTCGCGCTCGTTGCGCCCCACCGCGTGCCGCCGCTGCCGCCCGAGGCGCGGACGCTCCGCGGCTGGCCGCTCATTGCCCGCGTGCTGCGCGGCATGGTGCCCTCGCTGCTGCTGATCTTCACCGTGCTCGGCACCATCTTCCTCGGCCTCGCCACGCCGACGGAAGCGGGCGCGATGGGCGTGGTCGGTGCGGCGATCATCGCCATGCTGAACCGCCGCTTCACCTACGCCTTGCTGCGCGAGGCGATGGCCAACACCATGCGCATCACCGCGATGGTCATCTTCATCCTGATCGGCGCGACGGTGTTCAGCCTCGTCTTCCAGGGCGTGGACGGCGCCGAATGGCTGCACCACATGCTGGCCGACCTGCCGGGCGGGCAGACCGGCTTCCTCGTCTTCGTCAACGTGTTCGTGTTCTTCCTGGCGTTCTTCCTCGACTTCTTCGAGATCGCCTTCATCGTCGTGCCGCTGCTGGTGCCCACCGCCGTCGCGCTCGGGGTGGACCTCGTGTGGTTCGGCGTGATGCTCTGCGTGAACATGCAGACCTCCTTCCTGCACCCGCCCTTCGGCTTCGCGCTGTTCTACCTGCGCGGCGTGGCGCCGAAGACGGTGCTGACGAAGGACATCTATCTCGGCGCCATCCCCTTCCTCAGCCTGCAGCTCGTGCTGGTCGGCATCCTCATCGCCTGGCCGGATCTCGTCACCGCCTTCCTGCCGCGCGGGTCGGGCGTGGACCCGGCCTCGGTCATCATCGAGGCCCCGCCGCCGCCCGACGCCACCGCCGCGCCGCCCATCATCTTCAATTGACGGAGCCGCGCGCGATGGACGAGCCGACGCTGATCACCCGCACCGAGGGCGGCGTCGCGCATCTCACCCTCAACCGCCCGCGCGCGCTGAACGCGCTGGACGAGCCGCTGATCGCCCGGCTGACGGACGCCGCCCGCCAGGCCGCCGCAGACCCCGCCATCCGCGGCGTGGTGCTGGAAGGCGCGGGCCCCCGCGCCTTCTGCGCCGGCGGCGACGTCCGCGCCCTCCGCGCGCTGGTGCAGGCCGGGGACCGCGAAGGCGTCCACCGCTTCTTCGCCGCCGAATACGGGCTGAACCGGCTGATCGCCGGGTTCCCGAAGCCCTGGATCAGCCTGATCGGCGGCGTCTGCATGGGGGGTGGCTGCGGCATCTCGGTCCATGGCTCCCACCGCGTCGTCACCGAAGCCGCGCTCCTCGCCATGCCCGAGACGGCCATCGCCCTCTTCCCCGATGTCGGCATGACGCATGTGCTGCCCCGCCTGGCCGACCACGTCGGCATCTGGCTTGGCCTCACCGGCGCGCGGCTTGCCGGCGCGGAAGCCGTCGAAGCCGGCCTCGCCACCCATTTCGTCCCGGCCGAGCGCCTGCCCGCGCTGCGCGACGCGCTGTTCTCCGAAGGGCCGGACGCCATCGCCCGCTTCGCCGTCCCCGTTCCGCCCGGCCGGATCGCCGCGCTCCGCCCCGCGATCGCCCGCTGCTTCGGCCACGCCACCCCGGCCGCCATCCTCGCCGCGCTGGACGCCGAAGGCACGGAGTGGGCGCAGGAGCAGGCCGCCATCCTCCGCCGCGCCTCCCCCTTCAGCGTCGCCGTCAGCCTGGAGGCGATGCGCCGCGGCGCCGCCCTGCCGCTCGCCGAATGCCTCGCGATGGAACTCCGCCTCACCGCCGCCGTCTGCTTCCACCCGGATTTCGCGGAAGGCGTGCGCGCCGTGCTGGTGGACAAGGACAACGCCCCGCGCTGGACGCCCGCCACCCTCGCCGACCTCGACCCCGCCGCCGTCGCCGCCGCCTTCGGGGCCTAGCCTGACAACCGTTTGCAGTCCCCGCTTGCCGCGCGGTGGTTTGGCGCGCAAACTGCCACCGCCGGTTGCGCCCCCGCGCGACCCGCGCAACGGGAGGAACGGTCCATGAACAGACGAACGCTCGCCGCCTTCGGCCTCGCCGCGCTGCTCGCAGCGCCGGCGCTGGCGCAGACGCCCGACATGCAGCGCCCGCCCAACATGCCGGATCTGCGCCCCCACCCGCCGCGGCTGACGGTGACGCCGCCCGACCAGGTTCCGACCGCCCGGCTGCGCGTGCCCGAAGGCTTCCGGGTCGAGCTCTGGGCCTCCGGCATGCCCGGCATCCGCGCCATGGTGCGCGGCGAGGGCGGCACCATCTTCGCCGGCACCCGTGTCATCGGCCGCGTCTACGCCATCCGCGACCTCGGCGACCGGCGCGAGGGCCGCGTGCTCGTCCAGGGCCTGACGCAGCCCTCCGGCGTCGCGATCCGGGACGGCGCGCTCTACGTCTCGGCGCTGTCGCGCATCCTGCGCTACGACAACATCGAGGCGAACCTCGAGTCCCCGCCGCAGCCGGTGGACCTCTCGGCCGCCTTCGCCCTGCCGCCGGAGACGCACCACGCCTGGAAGCACATCCAGTTCGGCCCGGACGGCCGCCTCTACGTGCCCGTCGGCGCGCCCTGCAACTTCTGCACGGTGGAGGAGGACCGCCACGCCGTCATCCTCCGCTTCAACCCCGACGGCTCGGGGCGGGAGGTGGTGGCGCGCGGCGTGCGCAACACCGTCGGCTTCGACTTCCACCCGGAGACCGGCCAGCTCTGGTTCACCAATCACGGCCGCGACTGGGCCGGCAACGACCTGCCGCCCGACACGCTGCATGTGGTGACGCGGATCGGCGCCCATCACGGCTTCCCGTACTGCGTCGGCGACTGGCGCGACCCGGGCATCCCCGGCGACCGCCGCTGCGAGGAGTTCCAGGCCCCGGTCGCGGCCCTCGGGCCGCATGTCGCGCCGATCCAGACGGTGTGGGCGCGCACCACCTCCTTCCCGGAAGCCTACCGCAACCGCCTGTTCATCGCGCTGCGCGGCTCCTGGAACCGCGAGCGGCTGTCGGGCTACGAGGTCGTCACCGTCCGCTTCGAGGGCGACCGCGCGATCGTCGAGCCCTTCCTGACCGGGCTGCGCGACGACCAGGCCAACAGCTTCCACGGACGCCCCGCCGGGCTGCTGTTCCTGCCCGACGGCTCGCTGCTGGTATCGGACGAGCAGAACGGCGCCATCTACCGCATCTCCTACGCCGGCCGCTGACGCGGCCTGCCGTCCCGCGCGCCGCGTCGGTCCCCTCCGGTGCGGCGCGCCCCGCCCGAGGGACCGTGCCCCCGATGCGCCCCACCTCCGCGCTCGCCCGCCTGCTTGGCGGCCTGCTGCTGCTCGCCGCCCCGGCCGCCGCCGAGCCGCTGGCCGAGCCCTGCGCCGCCTGCCACGGCGCGCGCGGCGTCAGCGAGACGCCGATCATCCCCTCGCTCGCCGGCCAGCCCGCCGACTACCCGATCCTGCAGATGATCCTGTTCCGCGAGCAGATCCGCGCCGTCCCCGCCATGGCCGGCCAAATGCAGAACCGCAGCGACGACGTGATCGCCCGCATCGCCGCCTTCTACGCCGCGCTCCCCGCCGCGCCCCCGCCCGACCGCGCCCCGCGCGACGCCGCGCTGGCAGGGCGCGGCGCGGCGCTGTCGGCGCGGATGAACTGCGGCTCCTGCCACCTGCCGGACTATTCGGGCCGCGCCAATGCGCCGCGCCTGTCCGCCCAGCGCGAGGACTACCTGGCCCACGCGCTGCGCGAATACCGCGACAACCTCCGCCTCGGCGCCGATACGCAGATGAACGGGCTGATGTATGGCGTCTCCGATGCCGACATCGCCGCCCTCGCCCATCACCTCGCGCACCGCGACTGACGCGTCGCGTCGCGCGGCATGAGCGCGCGGACGACCGACACCCCGCTCCGCCGCGCCGCCTTCCTCGCCGGCGCGGCGCTGGTGTTCGCCGCCGCCTGGATGGCGCTGCCGCTCGGCGTCGTGCTGCTGGCCCGCGCCGGCTTCGGCCCGGCGGCGACGGGCCTGTTCGGCGCGCTGTTCTGGGCGGGCGCCATCCTCGCCGCGCCGCTGCTGCCCTTGGCGGCCGGCGCGCTCGGCGGGCCGCTCCGGCTGCACCGCCGCGCCGGGCTGGCGCTCGCCGCGCTGCTCGCCGCGCTCGCCCTGCTGCCGCCCGGCGCCGCCTGGTTCCTGCTGGTCCTGCCGCTCGGCGCCGCCGCCTGCCTGGCCTGGACGGCCGCCGACTGGGAGGCGCTGGCCATCGCCCCCCGCCGGCGCGAGGGCTCCTGGCTCGGCCTCTACCAGAGCGTCGCCTCCGCCGGCATCGGGCTCGGCCCGCTGCTCGTGGCGCTCGGCGGCGCAGGGCAGGGGCTGTTCTGGGCGGCGTCGGGGCTGGCGCTGGCGGGGCTGGCGGCCGGCCTTGCCTCGCCCCCGCCGCACCGGCTCGCGCACCGTCCGCGGCTCGGGCTCCGCCGCCTCGCCCCGCTGCTGCGCGCCCTGCCGGTGCCGGCCGGCGCGGCGGCGCTGGCCGGCGCGGTGGAGGCGACGGCCGGCAACGGCTTCCCCGTCGCCGGGCTGTCGCTCGGCTTGAGCGCGGCGGCGGCGGCCGGCATGGCGGCGGCGACGGGCCTCGGCAACCTCGTCACCCAATGGCCGGCGGGGCGAATCGCCGACCGGCTCGGCCTGGCGGTCGCCTTCCTTATGGCCGGGGGCGCGGCGGCGGCCGGCGCCCTGCTGTGGCCGCCCGCCGCGCCTGGCCCCGGCATGTGGGTGGCGCTGGCGCTGTTCGGCGGGGCGGGCGGGGCGCTCTACACCCTCGGGCTGATCGCGGCGGCGCGGCGGGCGCGGGCGGGCACGCGGGGGGCAACGCTCGCCGGGCTCAACATCGCCTATCTCGCCGGGGCGAGCATCGGCGCGCAGGCGGGCGGGCTGGTGCTCGCGGCCTCCCCCGGCTTCGCGCTCGGCCCGCTGCCGCTGCCCACCCTTGGTCTGTCGGCGGCGCTGGCCCTGCTGCTGGTGCCCTCGGCGCTGCTGCTGGCGGCGGGTGCGGCGCGCGTCACTCCGCCGGGCGCGCCGGGGCCTCCGCCAGCGCGCGCGCCATCTGGCTCAGCGCCTCCTGGTGCCGCTCGTCGCGGATGAGCGAGAAGTTCCGCGCCAGCTCGAGCCCGAGGCGCTGCCGCCGCGACATCGGCGAGGGCCGCGCAGCGCCCAGCCCCTCGAAGAACCAGGACACCGGCACATCCAGCGCCTCGGCGATGCGGTAGAGCCGCCCGGCCGTGACGCGGTTCACCCCCGTCTCGTATTTGTGCGCCTGCTGATAGGTGACGCCGATCGCCTGCGCCAGCTGCTGCTGCGACAGGCCGAGCATCAGCCGCCGCTCGCGGATGCGCCGGCCGATATGCGCGTCGGCCTCGTCGGCGGCGCGGTCGGTGGGCGCGGCGGGGTCTCGGGTCTCGTTCTCGTGGGCCATCTCGCCTGGGGGTCGGCCGGGGGTGGCGGGAGATTGCCCGCCGGGCGGTGAAGAAAGCGTAAGCCCCGGCCGCCCCTTGCGCCCCGCCGCATCGCGGCCTTCGCTCTGCCCGCGCGCATGTGCACCGTGCTCCTCCTCCACCGCCCCGGCCACGCTTGGCCGCTGCTGCTGGCCGCCAACCGCGACGAGCGGCTGGACCGCCCCTGGTCGGCCCCCGCCCGCCACTGGCCCGACCGGCCGGGGGTCCTCGCCGGCCGCGACGACAGCGCCGGCGGCAGCTGGATGGGCCTGAACGCAGAGGGCGTGCTGGCCGCGGTGCTGAACCGCCCGGGAAGCCTCGGCCCCGCCCCCGGCAAGCGCAGCCGGGGCGAATTGCCGCTGCTGGCGCTGGAGGCCGCGTCCGCCGATGCCGCCGCCCGACGCCTCGCCGCCCTCGACGCCGCCCTCTGGCGCCCGTTCAACCAGCTGCTGGCCGATGCCGAAGGCGCCTTCTTCCTGCGCGGCCTCGGGCACGGGCGGCCGGAGGCGCGGTCGCTGCCGCCCGGCCTGTCCATGGTGACGGCGCATGACCCGAACGACCTCTCCTCCCCCCGCATCGCCCGCGCCCTGCCGCGCTTCAGGGCCGCCCCGCCGCCCGACCCGGACGCCGCCGACTGGTCGGCCTGGGAAACCCTGCTGGCCGACACCGCCCCGGGCGAAGACCGCGCCGCCGCGCTGAACGTCCCGCCACGGGACGGCTTCGGCACGCTATGCTCCAGCCTGGTCGCCCTCGCCGCCGACGGAAGGCAGGTCTGGCGCTTCTGCCCGGCGCCCGCCGGCGCGGCGGCGTTCATCACCCTGGATACGGGAGGAGATGGCCGATGACCTTCACCCGACGCGCCGCGCTCGCCGCCCTCGCCGCGCTCGCCGCCACGCCCGCCGCCGCGCAGCCGCCGCCGCATGCGGGTGGCGGAGGGCGCGGCCAGGGCGGCGGCCCGCCCGGGCAGGGCGGCGGCCCGGGGCGCGGCCAGGGGCAAGGCCCCGGCGGCCCGGCCGTCGCCGTCACGCCGCTCGGCCCCGCCTACCGCCCGCGCATCCAGGGCTGGTACGTCTCCACCCCCGGCTTCACCGCCCGCCCGCTGCCGCCCGGCATCATGCGGCAGCTCGCCCGCGACCGCCCGCTGCCGCCCGGCATCGCCCGCCAAGCGGCGCCGCCCGGGCTGCTCGGCATCCTGCCGCGCTACCCCGGCCATGCCTGGTACATGGTCGGCACGGCGGTGGTGCTGGTGGACCTCGCCACCGGCATCGTGCGGGACCTGCTGCTGGACGCGCTGCTGCGCTGAACGCCCCGCATGGCGGCGCGCCCCCCCGGCTGCTATACGGGCGGCATCTCGACCGATCGGAAGACACAGATGGCACGCCGCCGGCAGCTCTATGAAGGCAAGGCGAAGATCCTGTTCGAGGGGCCGGAGCCCGGCACCCTCGTCCAGTACTTCAAGGACGACGCGACCGCCTTCAACGCCCAGAAGAAGGGCGTCATCACCGGCAAGGGCGTGCTGAACAACCGCATCAGCGAACACCTGATGCTGCGGCTCGAGGAGATCGGCGTCCCCACCCACTTCATCCGCCGCCTCAACATGCGCGAGCAGCTGGTGCGCGAGGTGGAGATCATCCCGATCGAGGTGGTGGTGCGCAACATCGCCGCCGGCTCCCTCTCCACCCGCCTCGGCATCCCGGAAGGCCAGCGCCTGCCGCGCAGCGTCATCGAATACTACTACAAGAACGACCAGCTCGGCGACCCGATGGTGGCCGAGGAGCACATCACCGCCTTCGGCTGGGCCTCGACGCAGGACCTGGACGACATGGTGGCGCTCGCGCTCCGCGTGAACGACTTCCTCTCCGGCCTGTTCCTCGGGGTGGGCATCCTGCTCGTGGACTTCAAGCTGGAGTTCGGCCGGCTGTGGGAGAACGACGAGATGCGCATCGTGCTGGCCGACGAGATCAGCCCCGACAACTGCCGCCTGTGGGACGCCAAGACCGGGGAGAAGATGGACAAGGACCGCTTCCGCCGGGACCTGGGCAAGGTCGAGGAAGGCTACCAGGAGGTCGCCCGCCGCCTCGGCATCCTGCCCGAGGCCGGGGTGCGCGACCTCAAGGGCCCGGAGGCGGTGCAGTGAAGGTCCGGCTCCGCGTCACGGTGATGAAGAAGCCGGGCGTGCTCGACCCGGAAGGCAAGGCGATCGGCCAGGCGCTCACGCATCTCGGCTTCGCCGGGGTCGAGGAGGTGCGCGCGGGCAAGGTGATCGAGCTCGACCTCGACGCCGACAGCGAAGCCGCCGCCGAGGCCGCCGCCACCGAGATGGCGGACCGCCTGCTCGCCAACGGCGTCATCGAGCGCTTCCGCATCGAGCGGATCGCCGCGGCGTGATCAAGGTCTCCCTCGTCATCGTCGTGGTGCTGACGGTGATCTTCGCCATGCTGCTGCGCTGGCGCGAGGAGCGGCTGGACCGGGTGGCGGCCAGCAGCGGCGCGCGCCCGCGCGGCTGGCTCGCGCTCGGCAAGCGCAAGGTGAACCGCTGGATCACCGCGGCCGCGCTGGCGGTGCTCGCCACCATGCTGGCGCTCGGCGGCACGCAGTGGCTCCGCGTGTGGGTGGCGGGATGAGCCGCCCGGCCGCCTTCGTCCTGCCGCCCCTGACCTGACGCCCGGAGCCGCCCCGTGCAGGCCGTGATCCTCCTCTTCCCCGGCACCAACCGCGAGCGCGACATGGCGCAGGCACTTTCCCGCGCCGGCATCGCGAACCGCATCCTGTTCCACACCGAGGCGTCGCTGCCCCGCGGCACCGACCTCGTGGTGATGGCCGGCGGCTTCTCCTATGGCGACTACCTGCGCTGCGGCGCGATGGCGGCGCGCAGCCCCGTCATGGCGGCGGTGCGCGCCCATGCCGCGCGCGGCGGCCTCATCCTCGGCGTCTGCAACGGCTTCCAGATCCTCACCGAGGCCGGGCTGCTGCCCGGCGCGCTGCTGCGCAACGCGGGCCTGCGCTTCCTGTCCATGGACTGCCATCTGCGGGTGGAAACCTCCGACAGCCCCTTCACCCGCCGCTGGAACCGCGGCGCGGTGTTCCGCGCCCCCATGGCGCATGGCGACGGCAACTATTTCTGCGACGACGCGACGCTCGCCGCGCTGCGGGCCGAGGACCGCATCGCCTTCCGCTACGCCACGCCGGACGGCGCGCTGACGGAGGCCGCCAACCGCAACGGCAGCCGGGATGCCATCGCCGGCATCCTGTCGGCGAACCGCCGCATCCTCGGCCTGATGCCGCACCCCGAGGACATGACCGACCCGCTGCAGGGCGGCACCGATGGCCTGCCGCTGTTCCTCTCGCTCGCGGACGCCCTCGCCTCGGCGTAAGCGGCGGCTACGGCGCCGCCTGCCGCAGGATGGCGTCGGCCAGGATCTGCGCCAGGCACGCCTCGCTCTCCGCCATCTGCCCGGGCGCCACGCCCGCGCGGGCCCACGCCTCGGTGATGGCGTAGCGGCGGAACACCGCCGCCTCGCCCTCGCGGCCCACCTGCGCCAGCGCGTCCACGTAGCGGCGATAGGTCGGCTCATGCGCGCCGGCGCCGGTATAGGCCAGGTCCACCAGCACCAGGTCGGCGTTCTGCGCCGAGATCCAGGCCGCCGCCCGCTGCACGATGCGGCGGAACCGCGCCGGGTCGGTCACCGCCAGCGCGTCGGCCAGGCCGGTGCGCCACACCACCAGCGCCGGCTCGCCCTCGGCGACGCCGCGGCGCACCCGGTCGGCGGCGTCCTTCGCCAGCATCCCAGGCGTCGGCACCACCGTCACCCGCACCTCGCGCCCCGGCAGGCCGCGCTGCAGCGCCTCGTGGAAGGCGTTGGCGAAGGGGCCCTCCATCCCGCCCGAGCGCATGTTGCCGAGCCCGACGGCAAGCACCTCGATCGGCCCGCCGGACGCCACCGCGGCGGCGAAGCGCGGCAGCGGCGTCCGCAGTTCCGCCGCCGCCCCGGCGGGCGGGCAGGACTGCGCCAGGGCCGGCGCGGCGCAGGCCGAAAGCAGCCACGACGCCAGAAGGATAGGCCGGATCATCACGCCCCTCCCTTGCCGGCCGGAACCGCCGCCGCGCGGGCCACCGCCGCGCGGCTTCGCTCCGTCCAGTCCAGCAGCATCGCCAGCCCCGCCTGCAATGCAAGCCCCGCCAGCACCATCGCCACCTGCAGCCAGGGGTCGGCGCCGATCACGAAACGCCACAGCCCGACCGCCACCGCCAGCACCGAGCCCAGGCAGAACACCGGCAGCGCATGCCGCCCGAGCAGCGTCAGCAGCCCCGGCCGGTCCACCCAGGCGATCGCCTGCGCCACCGGCAGCCGCCCCAGCACCAGCGCCAGCGCCAGCACGTGCAGCAGCCGCGGCAGCGACAGGAAGGTCTTGTCCAGCTCGTAGAGGAACCACGGCAGCGGCAGCGTCGGCCACACCGCCTCGAGGTCGAGGATCACCACGCAGGAGATGACGAGGTAGAGCAGCGCCGCCGCCAGCAGCCAGTTGGAGCGCGGCACGACCGGCAGCCCGCGCGCCAGCCGCACGCCGATCACCATGCCGATCGCGAACAGGAACTGCCAGGCGAAGGGGTTGAAGATCCACCCGCCCTCGGAGGGGAAGGTCGGCGCGTTCCACGCCAGCAGATTCGCCCCCGCCCACACCGCGCCGGACAGCGCCAGCAGCACCAGCGGCGCACGCCCGGCCAGCGGCAGCATCACCGGCACCAGCAGCAGCAGCACGATGTAGAGCGGCAGGATGTCGAGGTAGTTCGGCTGATGGCCGAGCAGCACGGTGCCGACCAGCGCCGCGGCCGTGTCTTCGAACAGCGGCCCGAGCCCGACCCAGCCGAGCAGCCGCGGGTCCCCCTCCTCGGTGGCCACCCAGGCGACGAAGGCGGCGGCCAGCAGCACGATCAGCAGATGCGCGGAATAGAGTTCGAACGCCCGCTTCCAGGCGCGCGCGAAGGTGCCCGCCGCGCCCTCCGCCTCCGCCTTCCGCCAGAACACGAGGCCGGCGGCGATGCCGGCCATCAGCACGAAGCCCTCGGCGGCGTCGGAGAAGCCGTAGTTCGCGCTGGTCAGCACCACCAGCGGGTTGTCCGGCACGTGGTTGATGAAGATCATCACCAGCGCCAGCCCGCGGAACAGGTCGATCTGCCACGCGCGCTGCCGCGCCGAACCCGCCATGGGATCGCCCTTCTGCCTGTCGTTGACCTGGAACACCGCGACGCGACGATGCCGCGGCGCAACATCAATGGGCCCGGCCGGCCGCCGGTTCAAGAACCGAAGCGTGAGGAAACGTTACGAGCGCGCCTCAGGCCGTCGCCGGCGGCCGGGTCGCCTCCTGCACCTGGCGCTCCAGCTGCGCCACCAGCTCCGCCGGCAGCGCCAGCCGCGCCGCCAGCGCGTCGAGGAACGCCCGCTCCGCCGCGTGATCGAGCTCCAGCACCATGCGCGCGGCGAGCCAGAGCTGCGAGGCCTGCTCCTGACCCGCGGCGGAGGCGGCGATCTGCTCCACGGTGATGTCCTGGTTCAGCAGGGCGAACACGAAGCCCTTCTGCTCGGCATCGAGCGGCGAGCGCTCCACCGCCTCGAAGATGCGCGCCCGCTCGGCGGCATCGATGTGCCCGTCGGCCTTGGCGGCGGCGATCATGGTGCGGATCAGCGCCAGCTCGAACGGCTCCCCGCCCGAGGCCGGGGTGGCACCCGGCGTGAAGGCCGCCGGCAGCGCCCCGCCCGCCGCCGGGGCCGCCTGCCCGCTCCGCCCCGCCTGCCAGGACTGCCACGCCCGGTAGGCCAGCGCCCCCAGCACCGCCGAACCGCCATGCGTCAGCACGCTGCGCCCGACGCTGCCGCGCCCGAACAGCCAGCCGAGGATGCCGCCGCCCGCCGCCGCACCCACCGCGCCCCCCGCACCCATGCCCATCATGTCCCGCGCGCGGTCCAGCATCCCCGGCTGCGCCTGCTGCGCCGCCGCCTCCTTCTTGCGGCGGATCGCCTCCTGCTCCGCCGGGCTCGGCAGCGGCGCGGGCTGCGGCCAGGGCGGCGCGACCGGCTTCTGCGGCCACGGGTCCATCGCCTGCTTGCCGTAGGGGTCGGCCATGCCGGGCTTGCCGGGGTGGCCGAGGAAGTGGTCCATGAAGGGGCCGGGGTGCTTCATGCCGGGCAGACTGCGCCCGCCCCGCCCGCACTGGCAAGCGCCATCCTTCGCTTGCCTTTCCGCCCCCCGCATGGCACCCGCCCCGGACGCGAGGACCCGCCCCCTGACCGACGCCCCCGACACGCGCCCGATCCGCATCCGCGCCCGCCACTGCCCGCTCTGCGACGCGCCCCCCGCGCCCGGCGCGCGCCCCTGGTTCGCCCGCGACGGCTGGCGCATCCTCCGCTGCCACGAATGCGGCTTCGCCTATCTGCCCGAGGTGCCGGAACCCGAGGAACTCGCCGAACGCCTGGCCTGGGAGAAGGCCTTCATCCGCGAAGCCAGGCGGCGCGCGAAGGACGGCGGGCTGATGGCGCGGCTCGACACCGCCACCCGCTGGCGCCTGCACCTTCTGCCGCGCACCGAACCCGTCTCGATCCTCGCGGCCCGCGCGAAGCCCGGCGCGGTGGTGGACATCGGCTGCGGCGACGGCCGCCACATGCTGGCCCTGCCGCCGCATCTCCGCCCCGTCGGGATCGAGGTCTCCCACGCGCTGGCCGACGCCACCCGCGCCGCCATCGCGCCGCGCGGCGGCGAGGTGATCCGCGCCCCCGCCGCAGAAGGCGCCGAACGCCTGGAACCCGGCGCCTACACCGGCGCGCTCCTCCGCTCCTACCTGGAGCACGAGGC
>Ga0272446_1003026_pt1 | contig 21882 bp, 21 predicted proteins | sample YNPCB0061_FD_194587 | JGI IMG/M metagenome (GOLD analysis project Ga0272446, IMG submission 194587) | Hot spring microbial mat communities from Yellowstone National Park, WY, United States - YNP-CB-006-1 | ecosystem: Environmental > Aquatic > Thermal springs > Hot (42-90C) > Sediment | place... | reverse complement strand
GATGTCGGGCAGCCGCATTCTAAGCGACCAACCGGCCTTACCCGCAGGGCGCACAAACATGCGCCGAAACCATTCGCTATCGCAGTAGCTGTAATCTGCCGCCGGGTTTTCTTTGAGTGAGCGGACAGCGTTGTCGGGTATTTCGTAGAACCCGAGCATGTCCTGGTCTTTAAGGATAGAATAGACCTGCGCACAGCCCTCGCAGCAGAAGTTTTCTGCGCCCCGCAATATCGAGGCGCCGGCGGTACCGCAGTGCGCGCACGCTTTCACAGTCTGCACAAACGAACCAAGCGTGTTCACGGGGGCAACTTTCACTGCAAGGCCACTCATAAATACGCCTCGGGCACGTAAACGAATAACAGGTCTTTTTTTATTTATACCTGTTAGTCTGTTATCGAGCGCTTGGCGCCAGTCCGGCTGGACAGTGTCCACAGCTGAGCGCTGGCACAGGCGGACACATTAAATTTCAGAATGAACGGCTACAGACTCAGGCTACGCTCGCAGCATCCGCATCATAAATCTCGAGTCCATCCATGAGTTCGGGATACTCATGACGGAAGGCTGCCACCACCGCTTCGGTGAGTAGCGCACGCGCCTCGCGCGAAACCGGAAAGAACACGTCTGCGTATTCGCCGTTGCGCAGGCGAAACGACGGCATACCAAGAAAAACTCCCTTTTTGCCCTTCACAAGACGCAGATTCTTTACCACAAAGGCGTCCGATAGAGTAACGTGCGCGTAGCCGATTGTATTTCTGCCGTCGTATTGCGGAAATACCTGTACGCGCGTAATTCTAACGTGTTGCATGTTATCTCCCAAAGTCAGTTATAGGAATACTCTGAAAAAGTCGCCCGTCGCGTGAAAACGCCGCGATTTCCACGCGGTTTTGCAAAAACCGCTCTGGAAATCGCTCGCAAAACGGCCATAAATGGCCTGTTTTCACGCTACGTCCGCGCCTGCTCAGCGCGGTTCGCGACTTTTTCAGGTATTCCATAGGTGTATGTGGGGCGGAGCTTTCGTTACAAACCGGCAAAATGCACTGCGAGCAGCCACTGTGCCGGATAGTAAGTAAGCGAGACACCCGCCTCAATATACCAGCTCTGACGCGCGAATTTGTTAAATGCCAACAAAAAATCTGACAGCGCGAACAACAGCGCACCCAGTATCGGCGGATAAATCACTCTGCTCTGGATGGCTTTAACGACCAGCACGCCGGTTACACCGACGTACATTAACACGGGAAACAGGTACCTTTTTTTTCGCGAGGCCAGCAGCAGGCGGGCAAGATAGGCATAGATCGTAGCAGCTGAAAGAGCGACGACCACGGCAAGACCGATATCCGGCGCCCCGGGTTGTTGCTGCGTAAAAGCCCAGATGTAAAAAATATGCCCGAGCAAAAAGCTCAAAAGACCGGGTAAAAAGCCGCGTGGGGAAAGTAAGAACAGGTCACCTGTAAGGCCAAAGACCAACCCCATGAGCCAGATTGCCGGCGGCCTGGCAGGCAGCAGAAAGGACAGAAACAGGATAAAAACTATGGGAAGTGGCTTGGTAAAAGCATATAGCCTGTGCGCCCAGAGTTTCGTCACCACTGCCAGCGCCACAAGCGCCGCAAAAATCGCCAACTGGTTCTGCATACTAACTCGCGCGCTCAGTGACGATCCTTACTGGTAATGTTTTTTCCTTATCGCCTTCCAGGCTGTAGTGCATGGTAAGTTCTTCAATTCCCGGGGGAATAAACTCAAAAGGCAGCACCTGAAAGCCCGCTTCGTTCGCACCGACTTCGATCGTTTCATGCGGCGCCTTTTTGACAAACCAGAAGTTTTCCTTCGGGCGACTTGTACCCCGCCTGGTAATATAGGACGCAAACATGGCATCGTAGCGAAAGTGCTCGTAGGCAACTGAAGTAAACCGTACCGCATAGTTGTCAGCCTTTACGACGCCGAATTTGCGGTTACCGGCGGTAAAGCGCACTGTGCCCAGGTTGAGCTGCCAAAGCAGTGCAGTGCGATTTTCGAAATCGAAGCGCAGATACGTCAGTGGTGGCAGGCGGTGATACTTGGAAACCGTCGCCAATCTGAGGTCTTCAGCCAGCTCTTCCAGCTCTTCAGCGTCGGGAGCGACCACGGTAAGCAACAGGGGTGGTGCTGAAAGCTGCACTTTCCCTCTTTTGTCCTTAGCTAAAGCTCCCCCTGCCTGTTGCACCAGCATATATGTAGTGAGCCGGTTTTCGCTGCAATAGCACAGAAGCAGCGGGCAAATAAGCGAGGTAGAAAAAAATTCCCGAATACCCATGAGCTCCCCCGCAAAAATTCGGGCCGGCGAGGCGACAACCCAATTGCGGATTGACACCGCAGGGCGCAGAGGCCTTTTGCGAGTATGAGAATCTCGCTACTGATTCTGACTAGCCTGTTAGCCACCGCCCTTTACGCTGAAGATCCGCGCGAATATCGTGCACGCAAGGCTTTTGAGGCCGGCAGCGAATCAGGACAAAGGCAAATTGACGCCATCCGCGAATGCGCAGTGAGTAAAATCCAGATGTGTGTTTACCCGCTGATCGAGCAACTGAAGAAAGAAGGCAATGAGAATGCAACGCTGCGCCGCGAGAGCGCACAAGCACTCGGACAGCTGCGCGCAGTCGAGGCACGCGAAACCCTGCTGCAGCTTTTGCCCAAGGAGAACGATGTGCACGCCAAGGCGGCAATTGTGCGCGCGCTTGGGTTCATTGGCAACAAGGCCGACATCAAAACCGTCGCCGGATTTCTGAGCGACAACGAAGCACTGCTGCGCCGCGCAGCAGCGCGCTCGCTGTTTGAATTGAACGACAAGACCGCTTCAGCCGAAGCAGGCAGCAAGGCTGCAGGAGAAAAGGACGAGTACACCAAAGTCGAAATGCTCAACGCAGCTCTGCGGCATGAAGGCGGCAAGGTCGAACATATCATTGCGTTAGCAAAAATCCTGACGAGTCAGGACCGAGCGGCGCGGCTGCGCACCGCTGAAGTGCTCGCCTACTACGCCAGTAAAGAAGCACTACCCGACCTCGAACGGGCTCAGTCGGTCGAACCAGACCCGCAGGTGCGCGCTGCGGTCAGCCGGGCTATCGCCGCAACGCTGTTTAATAACTAACAAGGCTGCACGAGACAGCCTTGTTAGTTCGGAGTTTGTGCCCAAAGGGGGACTTGAACCCCCACGAGGTTGCCCTCACTAGTACCTGAAACTAGCGCGTATACCAATTCCGCCATCTGGGCGTAGAGGCACAGAACGCAGTATCAAGACAGGCCGTCAATTCCGTTGAAGTTCCTCGAAGGGGCTGCGCGGCAAGGGGCTGGGGCTTAAGCCCCTGCGGACCGTCTGGCGATCAAATATACTTACTCTTCGCCACCCCTTCGTCGAATTCGCCGTAGCCTGCATAGTCGAGCAGATCGTAGAGCTCCTGACGGGTCTGCATGTTCTTCACTTCGGATTCCTGCGAACCTTCGTTCTTGATCACCGCAAATACGCGCTCCACCGCCTTCATCTGCGCGCGCAACGAGGTCACAGGGTAGATCACCAGTTTGTAGCCCCAGGCTTCGAGGTCTTTAGCTTTGAAGTATGGGGTCTTGCCGAACTCGGTCATGTTGGCGAGTAGCGGCACCTTAATTTCGGCGGCAAACCGGCGGAATTCTTCTTCTGTCTTGAGCGCTTCGGGGAAAATGGCGTCGGCACCGGCATTGACATACATTTTCGCGCGGCGGATTGCTTCTTCAATACCGTAGATGGCGTGCGCGTCGGTGCGGGCAAGTAACAGCAGCCGGTTGCGCGTTTTAGTGACAGCCTCAATTTTGCGGCACATTTCTTCAGCAGTTACCAGCTCCTTGCCTTCGAGGTGGCCACATTTTTTGGGGAGCTTCTGGTCTTCCATCTGCACCATCGCCGCACCTGCGCCTTCCATCTCGAGTACCATGCGCGGAATATGCACCACCTCGCCAAACCCGGTATCAATATCGACGAGAATCGGCAGATTGGTTGCCTGATAAAGGCTGCGCACGTAATCAGAAAGTTCGGTGACTGTGAAGTAGCCGATGTCGGGCATGCCGCGCGAGGCGGAAAAAGCTGCACCCGAGACATAAAGCGCCTTGAAGCCGAGTTTTTTGGCCAAAAGTCCTGTCAGCACATCGTGCGCACCGGGCGTTTGGATAATTTCTTTGCCGTCAAGCAGGGACTTCATACGCTGTGGCGCGTCGTATTCGCGCTTTTCAAACATCCATGGCATGCGGCATTATCTTGATTTGCGACAGCGCGCACATCAAGATAATGTCTTTCGCATGGAACTCGTCGAATACCTCGATAATTCCCCGTCACCCGCATGGGCAACCGAATCCGCCGCACAGCTACTCGACCGTGCAGGCTTCAGGCATGCCGGGTCAGTCGCTGCAGCCGGATCGCGGCAATTCTATCTTAGGCCGTATGCGGGTTTGTTGTTCGCGACCAGGCTGCCCGAGCAGGTGCCAACAGGTTTCCGGTTGATTGGCGCCCACACCGATTCGCCGCACCTGCGCCTCAAGGCAAACGCGGCGCAGTTGCGCGAGGGTTATGCCCTGCTGGCCAGCGAAGTTTACGGCGGTGCCCTGCTCTACACATGGTTCGACCGTGAGCTTGCACTCGCGGGCGAAATTTTCTACCGCGACGGCGAAAGTATTCGCAGCCGCCTGGTGCGCAGCAACGGTGCCGTGGCGATTGTACCGTCGCTTGCCATACACCTGCAGCGCGGGGTAAACGACGACGGCTTTGCCCCCAATAAACAGGTGGCATTGTCGGCTCTGGTCACGCACCGCGCGGCAGACTTCGACTGGAATAATTATTTGGCAACACTCTCGGGCATTCCGGCTGAAAAGATCCTGAGTTACGACCTGTCGCTCTACGATGCACAAACAGCGCAAATCGGCGGAGCTTTGGGCGATCTGCTTTTTTCGGCGCGGTTGGATAATCTTGTCAGCTGCCACAGCGCACTGGCTGCTCTGGCGAAAAGTGATAACTCCCCCTATACGCAGGTGGTAGTGCTCTACGATCATGAGGAGATTGGTTCGCTGTCCGAGAGCGGTGCCGAAACGCGCCTCACCGAAGCACTGCTGTCAGAAATTGCCGCGCGCTACCAACTGAGCAAGACCGATTTTGAGAAACTAATGCGGCAGAGTATTTTTTTGAGCGCCGACATGGCGCACGCGGTTCATCCCAATTTTGCCGACCGCCATGATTCAGAAAACCGTCCCCGGCTTGGCGGTGGCGTAACCCTGAAGATCAACCAGAACCGGCGTTATGCGACTTCGGCGGCAACGCAGGCGCTGTTCACCGACATCTGCCGCCGACACGGGATTGAATCCCAGCTTTACACACACCGCAACGATCTGCCCTGCGGCAGCACTATTGGCCCGACGGTGAATGCGCGCCTGGGGATACCAACCCTCGACGTGGGTGTTGCGATGCTTGGTATGCATTCGGCTCGTGAGACCTGTGCGTGGTCAGATGTCGAAACCTACAGCCGGTTCATGCGGTTCTTTCTGGGCGGTAATTAGAACACGTACAGGTACAGGGATAAGAAGTGCAGGGCAGCACCTGCCAGCACAAACATGTGCCAGACCATGTGATGATATCGAAATCCTTTCCACGTGTAGAATATGGTACCCAGCGTATAGACGAGGCCGCCACCAAAGAACAACACGAGACCGTCGTTGTGCATTGCGGCGCTCAGCGAACGAATCACGAAGAGTACCATCCAGCCCAGCAGTACATAAATGAACGTCGAAAGAAAATCAAAGCGGTTTATGTAGATCGTCTTGAAGAAGATGCCTGCAAGAGCAAGCGACCAGACAGCGGTAAACAACGTCCAACCGAGCGGGCCATGCAGTAGCACGAGCGAAAGCGGCGTGTAAGTGCCGGCAATCGCCAGGAAAATAGACGAGTGATCGAGTACGAGAAACAACCTTCTCGACCGCGGCTGCATCATGGAATGGTATAAAGCCGACGAAAGAAAGACAAGAATCATGCACGCACCATAGATCGCAGCACTCGTGATGTGCAGGGCGCCGCCACTCGTGACTGCTTTGGCGAGCAGTATCGCAGTGGCAGCCATACTCAGACCTACCCCAACGCCGTGCGTCAGCGAATTGGCAGTCTCTGTTCTCAGGCGCTGGCGAAAACGCAGGCGATGGTGCATCCGGCGCCGCGCATGCCGAGTCCTGAGCATCGGTGAAGCAGCTGCCGATCGAACGACCGATGCCTTTTTGCTGGGCTGCCTGGAGCGTCTTTTGGCCTGCGTGTCAGTTCGAATCTTTGGACCCTCTGTCTTCAGACTTCTTGAGTTTTTTCTTTTGCGACTTAATTACCTTCTTTGTGTCTTTGAGGGCAATCCGCAGCTGCTTGTCCTGTCGCTCAAGCTCTGACTTTGCTTCCTTAAACAGCCGCTTGGCTTCTTCAAGTTTCTTTTCTGTCACAAGGTACTCTTCGAGCGCCTGCTCAAGCTTGCTCAGCACCTCTGCGGAAAGAACAATGCCGTGTTTTGCGGTGCGTATCTTGAGTAGCTTCTGCTGGACTTTCTGATCGATACTCGGTTCTTTTTCCTTTGTTTTCATTTTCCCCCATGGCCGCAGGCCCAGTGCATCGCCACAGTGGCAACGCATCAGGGGGACCCGCATGTAACCGCTGTCATTTTGGCAATTGACGAAATGTGGTCAATATAAATAGCCACACAGGGAGCTCATACCAGGCAATGCTCGTTCTGCCTGGCAAGATATTGCTCTTTACGCCAAGCTAACAAAACAAGGCACAGATGGGTATGCGTTTCCATTTTCCAATTATCATCATCGACAAAGACTTCCGCTCGGAAAACACCGGGGGCTTTGGCATTCGCGCGCTGGCCAAGGCGATCGAGCAGGAAGGATTCGAGGTCACGGGCTTTACAGGCTTTGGCGATCTGTCGAATTTCGTGCAGCAGCAGAGTCGGGCCGGCGGTTTTGTGCTTTCGATCAACGACGAGGATATTGTACCGACTGCCGAAGGCCAGCCTTCCGAAGTTCTCAGACAGATTGAAGCCTTTGTTGAAGAAATCAGGCTGCGCAATACGGATATTCCGCTTTTTCTCTACAGTGAAACGCGCACCACTCATCATTTGCCGAATTCGATCCTGAAAGAATTGCACGGCTTCATACACATGTATGAGGATACTCCCGAATTTGTCGCGCGAGTAATTATCCGCGAGGCAAATGCCTATCTTGAAAAACTGCCGCCGCCTTTTTTCCGCGCGCTGACGCAATACGCATACGACGGCTCGTACTCGTGGCACTGCCCCGGTCATTCTGGAGGCGTCGCCTTTCTCAAAAGCCCGCTCGGACAAATGTTCCACCAGTTTTTTGGCGAAAACCTGCTGCGCGCGGATGTCTGCAACGCCGTTGAGGAATTAGGGCAACTGCTCGACCACCGCGGGCCGGTGGTGGAAAGCGAAGTGAACGCGGCGCGCATATTTCAATGCGACACACTGTATTTCGTTACCAACGGTACCTCCACCTCAAACAAAATCGTCTGGCATTCGGCGGTTGCCCCGGGCGACATCGTGGTTGTGGACCGTAACTGTCACAAGTCAGTACTGCACGCCATCGTGATGACCGGGGCTGTGCCCGTGTTCCTGATGCCGACACGTAACCACTACGGCATTATTGGCCCCATTCCCAAATCAGAATTCGAGTGGAACAACATTGAGAGCAAGATTCGCGAAAACCCGCTAGCGGCAAAAGCGGAGGGTCCGCCGCGCATATTGACGATCACGCAGAGTACCTATGACGGCGTGCTGTATAATGTCGAAGAGATCAAGCAGATGCTCGACGGCAAGATCCATACGCTGCACTTCGACGAGGCCTGGCTGCCACATGCAGCCTTTCATCCCTTCTACCGCAACATGCACGCAATCGGATCTGACCGCCCGCGCACGAAGAAGAGCATGATCTTTTCGACACAGTCAACGCACAAGATGCTTGCTGGGCTTTCACAGGCAAGCCAGATCCTGGTACAAAACTCCGAAACGGAGGAGCTCGACCGCGATATCTTTAACGAAGCATTCCTCATGCACACGAGTACCAGTCCGCAGTACGCGATCATCGCAAGCTGCGATGTCGCGGCTGCAATGATGGAAGCTCCGGGTGGCAAGGCGCTCGTCGAAGAATCCATACGCGAAGCGATGGATTTTCGCCGCGCGATGCGCAAGGTCGAAGCTGACTATAGATCCGAGTGGTGGTTCAGTGTCTGGGGGCCAACGGAAATCGCAGCGGAGGGCATAGGTAAACGCGAAGACTGGATTTTGACAGCGCACGACAACTGGCACGGTTTCGGCGAGCTTTCCGACGGATTTAACATGCTTGATCCCATCAAATGTACTGTCATCACTCCCGGGCTCAAGCTCGACGGTACTTTTGAAGACTGGGGAATACCCGCAATGGTGGTGACGCGCTACCTTACCGAGCACGGGATTGTTGTGGAAAAGACCGGGCTCTACAGTTTCTTCATTATGTTCACCATCGGCATTACGAAAGGCCGATGGAACACCATGGTGACCGAGCTGCAGCAGTTTAAGGACGCCTATGACAGCAACGCTCCGCTGTGGCGGGTGATGCCGCGTTTTACGCGGCAATACCCCCAGTACGCGCGCATCGGAATTAAGGAACTCTGCCAGCGCATGCACGAAGCCAACCGCTATTCGAATATTGCGCAGCTAACAACGCAGATGTATACCTCGGTTATGCAGCCGGTGCTGCGCCCGTCAGAAGCATACGCGCGGATGACGCACAAGCGCGTCAAGCGGGTGCCGATTGACGACCTGGAAGGGTGCGTGACTGCAGTGCTTCTCACCCCGTACCCACCCGGAATTCCGCTGCTGATTCCGGGAGAGATGGTCAACGCAACCATTGTCTCGTACCTGCAGGCGACGCGCCGCTTCAACGACCAGTTTCCGGGATTCCAGACAGAAATTCACGGGCTGGTCGAAGAGCCGAACAACCGCGGAACGATGGATTATTTCTTAGACTGCGTCGTTGAATGAAGCGGGAGCGCTCCCGCTAACCTGTCGAACCGGTGCGGCTGTTGATCTTGTCGAGAAAGTCGAAATCGAGCTGGAGTGTATCATCGCCGTCAAAGTGGCTCTTGAGCTCCCTGTAGATAACCCCCGGAAAAGTCTTTGGGTCATTCAGCTGGGGGTGTATGGAATATTCGACCCAGCGCCCCTGCTTGTGGTCGATCACCAGGTCAGCCTCGCGCAGAATGGACAAGTGCTGCGAAATTGTGGGCATGGAAAGGCGCAGCATCAGCTTAATATCGTTGACAACGAGCGGCCTGCGCGACAATAGCGCGAGAATGCGCAGGCGCTGCTTATCTGACAGCGCCTTGAACATACGTTCATACTCGCGCAATTGCACACTTAACTAATCGGCGAAATGCAGCAGGATGTCAAGTAACTCGATTTTTTGCCTCTTTGTTAAATTGCGAAGCAATCTAACACTTCGGCGATTGCCAAAATAAGTATTTCCGCTCTGAGCGGCAATCTGTAACTGGGCAAAGAGGTGCGAGGTATGGCAGGCAGAATCCCCCTGCTGACTTGGCGAACGCACAGGGAGACATCATGCAGAACATAAATAGGCTGACTTTGCTGTTCACGCTGCTGCTTGCCGCTTGCGGCAAGAAAGACACCAGCCTGAAGATTGCTGGTTCGGACACTATGGTGCAACTTGGCCAAGCGCTGGTGAAGGCGTACATGGCCGCTAACCCCGGTAAATCAGCTTCCGTACAGGGCGGCGGAAGCGGAACAGGCATAGCGGCATTACTGAACGGTTCGGCAGATATTGCGAGCGCTTCGCGCGAGATGAAAGAGAAAGAGTGGGAACTTGCGAGAAAGCTGGGCATACAGATTAAGGAATACACAATAGCGCTCGATGCCCTTGCGGTAGTCGTACACCCCTCAAACAAGGTTTCAAAGCTGACAATCGCGCAGCTCAGCGACATCTACGCCGGCAAGATCACCAACTGGAAACAGGTCGGTGGAGCTGATAAGGAAATCCTCGTAATCTCGCGCGAAAACAATTCGGGCACTCACGTCTACTTCAAAGAGCATGTGCTCCGGCAAGGTAAGGAAGCCAAACCGGGGGATACGAATCCCGATCCGCTGGCAAAGCTGGAGTTTGGGCCTAAAGTCACATTCGGAGTTTCTTCGCAGGCAATCAGTGACCAGGTGAAGAACAACCCTGCCGCTATTGGTTACTACGGCATGGGCTGGGTGACGAAAGATGTCAAGACACTCGAAGTCAGCGCCGACGGCAAAAAATTCTTTGCTCCGACATTCGAAAACACTCTGGCAAAGAAATACCCAATTGCCCGCGGTTTGCAGATGTACGTCAACTTGGCTTCACGTGAGAAGAGCCAACCCTTCATGGATTTCGTGATGAGTCCAGCAGGGCAGAAAATTGTCAAAGAACAGGATTTTGTCCCCGTAAACTGAATCCGCTGCGCAATGGCCGGTTTATGTCAGGCATGACGAATCGAATATCACTATACGCAAGGTCAAAATGTATCATTTTGGTGCAGAGTTATGGAAAAGCGCGGGCGCATAACTGAGTTGCTGATCGAGAAGGGATTGATCCGGCTATCGGGCTATGCGGCCGTGGTGGTTCTGTTCCTGATTCTGCTCTTCATTATGCGCGAGGGGATTCCATTTCTCGGCGTTTACAGCTTGACCGACTTCCTTTTTAAGAGCGACTGGTATCCGCTCTCCGGCCGATACGGCATGCTGCCCCTCATAACGGGTAGCCTGATGGTGACGGTGATTGCTTTACTACTGGCAGTACCGATGGCCCTTGGGGCAGCGATCTTCATGTCTGAGCTCGCTCCGCAGGCCATGCGCAACGGCCTCAAGATATTGGTCGAAGTCCTTGCGTCTGTGCCTTCGGTTGTCTTCGGCTTCCTGGGGATTATCCTGGTAGGTCCGTGGATACAAAACGCCCTCGGATTATCAACCGGCCTGAATGCTTTTAGCGCAGGACTTCTGCTGGCGTTCATGGCACTGCCAACAATTGCGTCGGTTGCCGACGAGGCATTGCAGGCCGTTCCGCGCAGCCTGCGCGAAGCGTCGCTCGCGCTCGGCGCAAGCCGCATGCAAACCATCCGGCAGATTACGTTTCCTGCGGCCTCTTCGGGCATAATTGCAGGGGTAATGTTGGGCATCGGCCGCGCGATCGGAGAAACCATGACTGTTATGATGGTTGCCGGTGGGTCTGCACAGATTTCGCTTTCGCCGATGGCACCGGTTCGCACGATGACCGGAACCATCGCCGCTGAGATGGGTGAAGTTGTTATGGGAGACGATCACTACCGTGCGCTCTTTATGATTGGGCTTTTGCTTTTTTTAATAACTCTTGGTATCAATACGCTCAGCGGTATTATCATCAACCGGATTCGTCGCAGGCAGGGATCATGATTGGCAGGCGGCTGCGCTTTTCTGACGCCCTTGGATTTGTTGCGATCTACACGTTGACTGCCGCAGCGTTTTTGCCCCTGCTGGCGTTTGTTATCTATGTCATCGCCAAGGGTATAGGGCGTATCAACGCCGAATTCCTTTTCACAGCTTCCACATCGATGGAAACCGGTGGAATTCTAGCGCCGCTGTATGGAACGGTTCTGCTCACCATCGTCTCGCTCGCTATTGCTGTGCCGATATCGCTCTTCGCAGCAGTCTATCTCTATGAATATGCGCGTAAAGACCGGTTTTTCCAGCTCATAGAGTTAACGATTGTGAATCTCGCCGGTGTGCCCTCAGTTGTATATGGCCTCTTCGGCCTCGGGTTGTTTGTCATATTTTTCGGGCTGGGTAAGTCAATCATCGCCGGCGCTCTCACCATGGCTTGCATGTCGATGCCGCTCTTAATTACGGTCTTCTACCAGGCACTCAAGGCAGTGCCCGCCAATCTGCGCGAGGCATCGCTGGCGCTCGGAGCCAGCAGGCTAGCAACCACCTTCCGTATCATCGTACCGACAGCGCTGCCAGGCATCTTTACCGGCGTGATTCTTGCCACAGCACGCATAGCCGGCGAAACTGCCCCGGTGCTCTTCACGGTAGCGGCGTATTATATGCCTAACCTGCCGCAGACGCTGTCTGACCAGTCGATGCTGCTTTCCTATCACCTGTATGTGATCAGCACCCAGAATACAGGTGTGAGCGACCAGCAAAAGTTCGCTGTCACTCTGGTGCTCGTTGCGCTCGTGTTGGTTGTGAACTTGTTGGCGATTTGGGCGCGGGCGCGCGCCAGAAAGAAAATCGGAGACCTGGGATAATTATGAGCGAGACCAAAGAAACCATCGATTCAATACTCAAAATCGAAAATCTCAACCTGCATTACGGCGAGAAACATGTCCTGAAAAATATTGAGATGGAGATTTCAAAGAATTCGATTACTGCCCTTATCGGACCCTCGGGTTGCGGCAAGTCGACCCTCTTGCGGTGTCTCAATCGCATGAATGACCTGATTGAGACTACGCGGATTGAAGGCCGCATAATGTATAATGGCAAAATTGATATCAATAATCCAAAGCTCGATGTCACACAGCTGCGCCGTAAAATTGGCATGGTGTTCCAAAAACCTAATCCCTTCCCCAAGACGATTTACGAAAACATCGCTTATGGTATACGCATCGCGAACAAGGTTTCCAAATCGGAAATTGATGGTCGTGTAGAAGAAGCCCTGAAGAAAGTAGGTCTCTGGAAAGAAGTCTCTGACCGACTGAAAGACTCGGGCATGGCGCTCTCGGGTGGTCAGGCACAGCGCCTATGCATTGCACGCACTATCGCGACGCGCCCTGACATTATCCTGATGGACGAGCCCACGAGCGCGCTTGACCCCATAAGCACGCAGACAATCGAAGAACTCACGCTTGAGCTCAAAGAAAACTACACGGTTGTGATCGTAACCCACAACATGCAACAGGCTGCCCGCATCTCAGACAGCACTGCTTTTTTCTATTTGGGGGAACTGATTGAATACAGCCCTACCAAGGTGATGTTCACCCGCCCGGCGCAGAAACGGACGGAGGATTATATTACGGGAAGGTTTGGTTAGTACCGGTCAAAAAGGAGCCATATGCTGATTATTGAAAAAGCCCTCAAACAACTTTGGGAGAATCTGCGGGCGATGACTGAAGTCGTTCTGGATATGCTCGACGTTGTGCACAAATCTCTGGAAAAAGAGAACCTCAACGATCTCGAGATTATTTTCAAGCAGGACAAACACCTCGACCAGCTGGAGAAATCCCTCGACCGGCAGTGCATGGAACTGCTTGCGCTCATCAATCCGCACGCCTCTGACTTGCGCTTTGTCTTTTCAGTTATCAAGACGAACATCGACCTTGAGCGCATGGGAGATGAAATGAAAAACGTCGCCCGTGAAATGAAGAATACCGGCGAGAAAGTGCCGCCCGAATTGAAAGAACTCGCGCATATGGTGTCAGAAACGGCGCGAAAGACTTTTCGAGCGCTGGCGAACAGTGACTCAAAGATGGCAATGGAAATTATTCTCGCCGATGACAAAATCGACACCATGGAATACAATATCGTGCAAAATTACCCGCAGCTGGGTATCTCGCTGACCGCAAAAGCGCTGGAGCGCATCGCGGATCACGCAACAAATATCGCGGAGAACATTATCTATTCGGTTGAAGGAATCGACGTGCGCCACGAAAACACGATTAGGCAGCGCATGGCGAAATAAGCAAAGGGCTGCGCGACCTGCCGCGCAACACGTAAAAGTTACTGCGGAGCACAAAAAAAGAGTTGCCACAGCCGCATTATTTCGTTAATTTCCTAAATAAGGAATAACTATGACAAACACAGCAGACCAGGAAACACTGCAAGTCCATGACGATGAGCTGCACAGGGCCTACCTTAGGGCCAAAAACATCATTGAGCAGCGTGAATGGCGAAGATCAGTAAAACAAAACACCATTTTTTCAGCATTCGAAGTTGGAAAGTTGGCAGATATTAGCATTGACTGGATTTCCTCAGAAACAAGCCTGAAGCTGCTGGATGCACTGATCCATGACTTCAATACCGAGTTTTTTCCCGTCAAAACTAAGGGCGTCTTCACAGGTTATGTTAAAGCGGAAAAGTTCCGCGCGCTGCTGGGCCAAAACCAGTATAGCCGCAATATTTATCTTCGTGAGGAAAACACGGTAGAGGAAGTTCTCGAAACAGGTCTCGTGAGCGTCGATGCGCGCACTCCCCTTTCCGAAGTATCTCGCATGCTTATGGCGCGCAATCGCGAGCAACTCTACGATCCGTTCATCATAACATACCATGGCGAGTACCTTGGTGTGGCTACGGTCAAGGCGGTCATGGATGGCATTGCTTTTTATGAGCAAAAAGACATTGCTGCGGCCCGTGAAGCGCAGCAGGCAATGAACCGGCCGGAGAAAAATACTTCTGACCTGCTTGTGGATTACGACTTCTTTGTCCAGCAATTGGGTCAGGTGGGGGGTGACTGTGTCTTTGTGTATGGTTTGCAGCCGCACTTGGCATTATTTTCAATAATGGACGTCTGCGGTAAGGGCCTCAAGGCTGCACAGATGGCAATGGCCATAGGTGCTTATTTTCGCGCAATGTTCCGCTACCTGACTCGCACCCCCCAGGAGGCCGATTACAAGTCGGTAAAGATGTCCGCGCGCCTGCGGATGTTAAATCTGATGCTGACAAAATCCACACCGACAGATATGTATGCATCAGGAGTTGTCCTTTTACTGGATCTGAAGCATAACGCGGTGCTGTACTATGATTTCGGGCACACTCCGGTTTACGTGCTACGCAATGGCCGCGTGCTGAAACTACCCAGGGCCGACCACAATGAAGCTGATGGTTTTCCGTTTCTGGGTATTGACGAGGGAATGATAGTTCGTGGGGCAAATATCCAGGTGCGCTCGGGCGACATGATCATCGCGACAACCGACGGAGTGAGCGAAATGCGCAACGAATCACGCGAAGAATTTGGTGAAGAAGGCATAGTACGCGCCCTGACCGGTAAAAAATTCGACCATCCGGGGGAGCTCCTGTCTTACATGCAGCAGACTCTGGACGCATTCCGGGGAAATTACCGTAGGCTGGACGACACGTCGATGCTGGCTTTTATGGTTCCTTAGTATTACCGGCTGACAAAAAAATGCCTCACAAAAAAAAATTCCGCTTCAGGAAAGATACCGTTTATGATGCTTTGTACATTTCGGACATCCACTACCTGCTGCGCAAGAAGGTAATCAACCACCGGCACAAGGATCTTTTCCGCCTGCTCGATCACCTGCACAAGAAGGGTGTTCGATTCCGCAAAATCTTTCTTGTAGGAGACATCATCGAGAACTGGTACTTCAGTGCGCAGCGCAAGCTCGTGCGTAAGTTCGGCCGCAAGCGCTTTAACAAACTCTTCGACCGCATTGACGCGCTCGCCACCCCCGTTTCGCTGAAGGTCTATCTGATCGGAAACCATGATTCGTTCAGCTACATCATCCGTCTGCCCCCGAAAATAGAACAATACCTGCACGAACGCGACTACGTGATCGGCGAGAGCTGGGAAAACGATCATGTGGTCGTAATCCACGGCCACCAGGGCCAGTACGGTAAGATCTTCTGGTTTGTGAATATTCTTGGTGTCCGGCTGCTGCACATGGTCAGCAGTATTTTTCCTTCTGTTTTCACAGTCATGGAAAACTTCTACCGCAAGCATTTTAACTTTGACAGAAATGAAACAGAAGATGAAGTACGTCACTACTACGGCATATTGCGCGAACGCGCGAACCAGGGCAAGCGCCTGCTCATCTGCGGGCATACGCACCAGCCAATGGCGAATGCGGCGCTGCGTGTGATCAATACCGGCGACTGGATCGAATCAGGAACATTTGTCGTCGAACACAACGGCGAGTTTTCAGGTCTGCAGTTTGAATCGAAGAAGAAGATTTACGAGATCTTCAATCTCCGGGTCTGAACAACGGGCAGAAGCCTATTTGCCAACTGCCTTGCGGTACAGTTTTTCCAGGCGGTCAGTGCAGCGGTCGTGCCCGTGATCTTTCGCAATCTCAATACTCTCCAGCGAAGCATTTTCGTAAAAAGTCTTGTCTTTCAGCAGGCGCAGCGCTGCAGACGCGATCTCAGGCACGTTGTGCGGTTCGGCGCAAAGTCCGTTGCGGCCATGTTGTATCAGTTCGGGCAGCGCAAACGCGTTGACGCCGACTGCGGGCAATCCGGTGGCAATTGCCTCCAGCGCGACGAGCCCCTGTGTTTCCATCGCTGAGGCCGTGATGAATAGGTCATGTTCTGCGTAGATCTGGGGCAGCTCTTTGCGAGCCAGGTAACCGGTGAACTGCACGCTGTCCGCAATACCCAGCTCAGACGCCTCGCGCTTCAAATCAATCAGCACGGGCCCGTCGCCAACTACGGTAAGGCGCGCACGTGGCAGCTCGCGTTTAATGAGGGCAAATGCGCGAATAACTTCTTCGGTATTTTTTTCCGGAGCAATGCGACCGACATGCAGGAGGCGGGGCTCGTCACCGGGGAAAATCCGCCGTTCGGCGCGAAAGAAGCTGAGGTCGATGCCATTGGAAACTACAGTGACCGGCGCCTGTATGCCCTTGTCGATGAGTTCTTTTTTGATGAGTTCGCTCGGTGAGATAATCAGGCTGCACTTTTCGTACAGTCGGTTTGCCAGTTTGTAAAGCAGTTTACCACCGAGCGATCCGGGTTTTTTTCGCGTGACTTTGTGCAGTTTGCTGGCTATCTTCTTGCGGCGTTTTACCCGGTTGAGCAGCTTGTCCAGTTTGAGCAGGCGAAAAGGGTTCACGTACATACCCACCTCGCTCATCATGGTATGATACGTACCAATCACTGGCACCGCATAGAGTTTTGCGGCGAGCACACCGTACTGCCCCATAAACCCAGGGGTCTGTATGTGAACCAGATCGGGCTTGAAATCTTTCATGATCTTGTGCAGCTTCTTGCGTCCCGGGACGACGATCCGCATCTCTTTGTATGACGGCAGCGCTACCGACTTGAAGCGTTCGACGCGGATGTTATGACCAATGAGCTCGGCGTCGTCGTCCGCGTAACGCGGGCAGCAGATAACGAACTTATGCCCGCGCTCTTCGAGTTTTTCGCAAAAATTCTGCACCGAAACGGCGATACCGTCAATCTTGGGGAAAAACGAGTCGGTAAAAACAGCAATCCGCATAATCTACAATTTGCTAATTAACGAATTGTAACAGTGCAGTCAAGCCTTTCCCGCTGCCGCACTACAATTCTCTGGCGACTGCGCGGCAAGACGCGCAAGCTGCCTAAATCGATTTCAGCAAGGCCAAAAGATCTGGCAGCATGGTTTCTGCCGTCAGTTTGTAATGCTTCATCAGCGTAGCCGAGTCACCTGACTGGCCAAATTCGTCGCAGAGCCCAATACGGTGCACACGGCGCGGTTGTTTCTCGGCGAGCAGCTCCGCCACAGCACCACCGAGGCCCGCCAAAATATTGTGCTCTTCAAAGGTCACCACGAGCTGCGCATCCGCAGTTGACTTGAGGATTGTCTGCTCGTCGAGTGGCTTAATCGAATAGGCGTCGATTACCGTGACTTTGGTGCCGGTCTCTTTTTCAATGAGTGCCGCAGCTTTCCACGCCTCAAAAACCATGACGCCCGCTGCGATAAAGACTGCCTTGCTGCCGGTCTGCAGAACGTTGCTACCTCCCACACGGAATGGATCTTCCGCTCTATAGATTACAGGCACGTTGGGTCGGCCAAGCCGCAGATAGACCGGTCCATCAAAGGCCACAGCTGCCTTAATCGCCGCAGCCGCCTGATGGTAATCCGCAGGAGCTAGCACGGTAAGGCCTGGCATGACGCGTGTCAGGGCGAGATCCTCAATGATCTGGTGGCTTGCCCCGTCTTCGCCGAGAGTAATACCGGCGTGTGTCGCCGCAACCTTGACGTTGAGGTGCGGGTAGCAAACTGAATTACGGAAGATTTCCCATGCACGGCCCGCAGCGAACATGGCAAAACTCGAAGCGACTGGAATAAGCCCTGAAAGGGCAAATCCCGCAGCCTGCCCGATCAGGTTCTGCTCGGCGACGCCGTAGTTAAAAAACCGTTCAGGGTATTTCTCGCTGAATTTTTTGGTTTTGGTCGAACCGCTGAGGTCTGCATCGAGTACAACCACCTTCGGGTTGGAGGCGCCTATCTCAACGAGCGCAGCACCGTAGCCGTCGCGCGTGGCTTTTTTCTCCAGGTTGGGAGCTAAAACGTCTGTAATCGGCACAGGGCTAAACGCGGTCTTTTAACCCGGCGTCACTCGAATTTCAAGGCGCAGCCCAATCAAGTCTGTGCGACAACTCACTGCGGCGATTTTGAAATTCAGGAAAAATTTTCGCACAGGCGCGTTAGCGCATCTGCACATTGTATTTCAAACTGGTATCAATCTGCCGGTCAAAGAGTTTATACTCCCCGTAACCGGAAAGGATATTGTTCTCATTTTCTGCCCTAAGAAAAGAAATTGCTCCGTAGCCATTGCTACGGTTAGTTTTCACATCAACGGTCTCCCATTGCAGGGGCAGCGCCTGTGCCCGCGCCCACTTGCCGAGCCTGACACGCGTCAGTCTCATGTCTGTGACCGAAACGGATTTGAGGTAATGGTCGGCAGGGCGTTCACCCATGAAGTTATTGAAATGACTGATCTGCGCCGAAGAGAAATATTCAAAATACTCTTCGCCGAACCACGGTGACAGCAGCTCGTAGGCGTAATCCAGGTTGAGGTTCAGGTTATGGCTCATGTACGGGGCGTTTGGCTCATTGCTGCCGTAGGCAACCATCAGTGAGGTGGAGTTCCTGCCGTCCGGTGACTCCAGCTTGAAACCACCACCTCCGTACAGCGGCGAGAAATACAGGCTTCCCTTCAGAGGCATCTGCGCTCCCCAATAGAAACGCTTAATATCAATCGGCATCGAAAAATCAAGGTATTGGACGAAGCGCACGAAATATTCACGGCTGCGCAACTGAGAAGGCAACCATGAATACTGGATGCCTTCCTGCACCTCTTCCCAATAGTCCTTAAGCCAGGCATCGACAAAAGGCCGGATGTCGGCCCAGTTGAGCGTATCCACGGTCAGCGGGCAACTGACCTTGCCGCGCAGCGAGAAAATCGTCCGCTCCTGAGCGCCTGACGTCTCGCGCAACAGCGCATCGGGCAGCGGGGTGTACTGAACCGGGTACAGCTCAATAGTTCCTGAAAGGTCCGCGCTGAAGGGGGAGCTTCCGGCGAGCACACGTACCTGGCCTGAGAGCTTTTCATTGCTCAGGTTGACCTGTACCGCAGGCAGCACCAGCGGCGGCAGATTCTCACCGGCGATAAAGGCACCGTTTGCAATGTCGAGCGATATCTCGTTGCGCGTGTACTTGCCGGCCTTGCGCCCACTCAGGTTAATGGAAAATTCACGCAATCCGGTGAGTACCCTGTGAGCTGGCAGGTTTAGCCGTTTCTTGCCAAATACGTCGGGCTCAATGCGGAACAGGTATTTCTCGGGTAACGCTTCGGGGCGCAGGTCTTCGAATTCCGCCTGTATGCGGTAATCGTCGAGTAACCCGCGCACATACCCCGTGCTGCTGGTGCCCTTAATCTGTATGCGTGTATCAACGCTGAAAACGTCGATCTCGTACCAGGGTTTTTTCCTCCGACGCACGCCTAAACTCCGGCTGCTCATCGCCATGCGAAAATTCGAAAGAGGCTCGCGGACTGTGACCTCTTTGCCGCGGATCTTCTTCACTGTGTCTGTCAGCCTTCGGTCAAACGCTACTTCGCCTGATGCCGTACCCGAAGTAATATCCACATCCTTCTGAAAATTGTTTAAGATCGCCAGCTGCAGGTTGGAAGGCTTGAAATACCAGTAGCCCTCCAGGTCATCACACAACATTGAACTGCACGCGTCAAACCTGCCGAAAAAATCGCCGCTGCCAATCGCAGAACTCTCGTAGCGAACCAGTGTCTGCACTTCTTTGCCGCTATGGTGTAGAGTGAAGCTCAGGTGCTCAACGGGAGTGATTCCCTGAAAATAACTGTCATCTTTTACATTCAGGCTGAACCTGCAACCGTCGCATTCGATGTGGTAACGACGGTCTTTCTGCAGCAGACTTCGTACCTGCTGCGCCAATTCACGGTCTGAGCTGTCGGCCGTGATCCAGTAACCGATCTTACCAGCTTCAATTATGACCCGCGAACCATCGGGCAGCGCACTCTCTGAAGCACCCATCAGCGAAAGTGGTTTGCGTATGTAGACTGCCGGCGCCTCGAGCAGGTAGCGGCCTCGTGAAAAGTCGCGGTCGAATGAGACGCGCACCCCGATCACACGCACCCCGCGAAACAGGCTCACATCTATTCCCTGGTAAGATATGGCGAGGCGACTTGCGTCTATATACTGCTCAAGCTGCGCCTGGAATGCCCTGGCGTTGAAGAATAGCATCGGCAGCAGATCAAGCACCTGCCAAAGCAAAAACCCCGAACCGAGGTAGGCCAGCAGGCGCAGCTGTCGCCGGGCAAAAAGACCCGCGCCCAGCGCGCGCAGGCGACGCAGTGCCTGCAGCGCCTCAGACGCCATTGGCCGATTCGTCAATTTCGCGCAGGTACTTGTAGGTATAGATTCCGGTATTGTGCCCGTCGTTAAATACAAAATTCACCGCGTAGTTACCTACCCAGTCAAAGGAGGAGATTTCAACCATCGGTGGCACTCCCTTGGGGCCCCGTATCGCCTTTGGGTCAGGGTTATGCGAATCACGACACGTTGCACACGGGCAGCGCATCCGCAGATTAAACGCGGTGTGCATAGTTTTGTGCTGATCGCTCCAGACAATTTCGGCGACGTTACCCGACAGCGCCTTCTTCGGCAGGCGGATTTCAATAGTTTCCGGGTTGAGTGGCATAGTTTGCGGGTAGAACCCCGAGGCGAAATCGCTCCGTCAAGAAAAGGCAATAACAGACGCAGTGGGATCTCAAGCCTTCAGTCCAGATTGCCCCGTCGGAAAAATCCACCGCACCAGCTCTTAATAGCCAACCAACAAAGAGTGTGTGTCTGCTTTTCTGCGGCCAGCAGCAGAAAATCCCTCGCCAGCGCGACAAGTTCAAATGCCACGAAGGCGCGGTCTTTGAACAGGTATTCGCGCAACAGTGCAGCACGGTTACGGAAAATATGCGTATAACGAAAGGGTGAATAACCCGGCGGATACACTGTGAAAGGCCCGAGCCTGCGCCCGAGCCTTTCGCCGCGGGCGTGGTCGAGCACGGCCGCCGCCGCGACAACCGTCGCGATACCAAATTTGTGGCGGGCGCGCAGGCAGTATTCCCAATCGACGTAGTCGATAAAATACTCTTCGCGCATGCCGCCTACCCGCTCGTAAACAGCACGCGGGATCAGGCAGCCCGAAGCGACCACCATCATCGCGCCTTCGAGGACTTTGGCTTCGGGTGCTGCGCGCCGTCGAAAGAACAACCCACCATAACACGGATGCAGGGCAAAAGAGTTTTTGTTTATGTCATAGATGCGCGGCCCGGCGATACGCACGCCGGCTGCTGCCGCCAGTAGAGCTTTGCTCAAACCCGGACGGGGCGCAGAATCGTGATCGAAAAGAATCACTGCCTCGGCACCTGCCCCAAAAGCCGCAGATAATCCCACATTTTGCGCGTGCGCAATGCCGGTGTTCTGCCCGAGCGCCAGCAATTTTATCCGCGGGCGCTTCGTGATTTTTTTCAGGGTTCCCTGGTTCGTACTGCCGTTGTCGACGACATAAACCTTGTCGCATTCACGCGCAATCGCCCCTAAG
>Ga0272446_1003025_pt1 | contig 21895 bp, 7 predicted proteins | sample YNPCB0061_FD_194587 | JGI IMG/M metagenome (GOLD analysis project Ga0272446, IMG submission 194587) | Hot spring microbial mat communities from Yellowstone National Park, WY, United States - YNP-CB-006-1 | ecosystem: Environmental > Aquatic > Thermal springs > Hot (42-90C) > Sediment | place... | reverse complement strand
AAGAAGGAAACATTGGCTACATAACTTCAAACCGCGAAGGCTGGATTGATCGGATTTATGAAGTGAACATTAAAATACCCGAGTTTATTGTAAACGGTAAATTAGTCTTGGATGACTGTAAAAAAACACCAGTACCCAATGCTGAAGTTACCTTGCTGAATAAAACTACAGGCACAACCGAAAAGTTAACCACCGATGCACAGGGTAATTATACACAAAAACTGAAGAGAAACGCTGTGTATGAGTTAGAATCTTCCAAAGAGGGCTATATTCTAATTGAAAAACCATCTGTTTCAACGCAGGGCAAGGTACAGAGTGAAAATTTTGAAACAATGCTGTTGTTATCTCTGCCATATGTAAACGTAAATGCTCATACCAAAGATGCTTTGTCGGGTGCTAGTGTACCCAATGCAAAGATCACCATCAAAGGATCCAAGACGGTGAATCTTACAACGGATGCCAGTGGTAAGGCATCTACCGATCTTGATAAAAATCAGGTATATACCGTAACTGCCATTGCTGAAGGTTACCTGGAATATACAACTACATTTAACTCTAATGATGCCAATTGTGACAATGTATTGGATCTTCCTCTCACCATAACAAAAGTGAAAAAAGGAGATATCTATGTATTTAAAAATATATTTTACGATTATGGAAAAGCAGATTTAAGAGCAGAAAGTATCACTGAATTAAATAAACTGGTTGAATTTTTAAAGAATAATCCAAAAGCCAAAGTGGAACTGGGTTCTCATACAGACAGCCGCAGCAGCGATTCATACAATCAGAACCTTTCTCAGCGCAGGGCACAAAGTGTAGTGAATTATCTGATCAAGAATGGAATTCCAAAGTCAAGTATTGTGGCCAAAGGATACGGAGAAACCCAACTTGTAAACCGCTGTGCTGACGGGGTAGAATGTTCTGAAGATGAGCACCAGCAAAACCGACGGACTGAAATAAAAATTCTGGAAGTAAAATAACATAACAGGCAGGTTTATCCTGCCTGTTTGTGTTTCATTATAAAACAACCCAAGTTAAACAACCAATTATGAAAAGTTTCAAAAACCTACTCGCCCTAGTTCTTGTATGTTCATCTGCATGGATCTTTGCCCAGGACGGAAGACTTCCGACAAAAGAAGAATTAATGGCAAAACAGAAATTCACTGAAGCCTATGAATGGAAGAAAAAGAATCAAAAGTTTGATGAAAACATGTCGGAAGGCAATGTTTTATACAACATAAATCGAATTACCGGCCCGGAACAAAACTGTAACAATGCCATTTCGGTTTGTCAGCAAACCTATACCCAAACCAATTCCTATCAGGGATATGGATCGCAGCAGGAACTTTCCGGAACTTGTCTGTTGATCAATGAGTCCAACTCAGTTTGGTATGTATTTACAGTGCAAAATTCAGGAAGCTTTATCTTTACTATAAATACAACTTACGATTACGACTTTGCACTCTTTGATATTACATCCATTGGATGCGCCGGAATTCCTACTGCTACCCCGGTACGTTGTAACTATTCGGCTACTTATGGAACTACTGGTTTGACATTGCCACCCAGTGCTTCGCCCAGCCTCAGTGTTCCTGCCAGTGGCTCACCGTTGATGCCCGGTCTGAACGTAACGGCCGGTCAGACGTTTGCATTAATCGTAGACAACTACACAGGCGATGCTACCGGATATACTTTAAGTTTTGGCGGAACTGCTCAGATCTTTGATAACATTGCACCGCAAATATCCAGCACATCTACCAATTGTGCCAGCGGCATTTTAACCATCAACACTAATGAATTAATTGGTTGTGGTTCATTTAATCCAACCGGAGCTGGATTCAGCATTACAGGACCTTCCGGAGTAACAATAACCGGTTTGTCTGGCGTAGGATGTGGCAGCGGGGCATACACCAACCAGCTTCAGCTGGCATTTAATACAGCCGGCATGGTTTCGGGAACTTATACCGTAAATGTAGCAGCCGGAGCATTTCAAGACAAATGTGGAAATTCAAACGGTGCTACTACCTTTGTGTTTAACTACCTGGCTCCGATTACCATTAATAACTCAGCACCTAGCATTTGTTCCGGTCAGTCGTCTACGCTCACAGCGGTGGGTGGTCCGGGAGCGGGAGCAACCTATGCCTGGTCAAACGGAGCCGGCACTGTATCTACCAATGTAAGCCCGGCAGCTAATACCACCTATCAGGTTACTGTAAGTTACGGTGGTTGTACAGCAACAGCTACTACTACTGTAAACATTGACTTGCCACCTGTGGTGAGCGTTACTCCTGCTCAAATTAATATATGTAGTGGAACCGCCAACATCACAGCTACCTCTACCATTGGAGGAAGTCCCTGTACCAACTGTACTTATACCTGGACGGGAGCCGGAAGCCAAACAGATATTAATGTACCCAGTTCTACTATTAATGGTGGTGCTGGCACCTATACGGTTACTGTAACATCTTCTACTGGGTGTGTAGGGAATGCAGTTTCGGCAACAATTACCTATCCCAGTCCAAGCCCAGCTCCTGCTTGTAATGTAATTTATGTTTCACCGTCAGGGGTTGGTACTGGATTAACTAAAAATTCACCCACCAATCTTCCTAATGCATTAACGATGGCAGCTTGTAATAATGTGGTCATCAAAATGACTACAGGCACTTACAACATTGATAATCCATTGAATATTACCAGTTTTATTACGCTAGAAGGAGGCTATGATGCTACTTTTACAACCAAAACTAGCTTGGCTGGGGCAACAAGCATCAACCGAACTACTGCCAATCCGGAAGGGCCTGCTAATGGGCAGCGCCTGGTAGCATTTTATGGAAATGGTGCACAGTATTTTCGTTTGCAGGATATAACCATTACTACGGCGAACGCCAACCAGCCAGGTATGTCAACCTATGGGTTGCATTTAACCAATTGTTCCAACTATAACATTATCAGAACACGGGTGTTGCCAGGAAATGCAGCCGCAGGTGCAGCAGGTGCAGCAGGTACCGCAGGTGCTGCTGGTGGGCCAGGAGGGAATGGTGTTACAGGATCTGATAATGGTTGCGTGCAGGATGCAGGTGGTGTAGGCGGATCTTCTCCTTGTGGATGTCCAGGAGGTCAGGGAGGAGGAAATGGTTGGGCTGATTGTGGTTCCAGAAACGGCCAGGCAGGAGGCGGTGGTAGTTGTTCCGGAGGAGCTGGAGGAGCAGGAAGAAATAATACATGTAGTGCCTTTGGATGTTCAAATTCTGCAAGTGGTGGTACACCATGTTCAGGAATGAATGGATGTCCTGGAGGAAACGGAACAGTAGGAGGAGTAGGTACTGTGGGAACACCCGGTTCTGCAGGAAGTCATGTGGGTGGTTTTTGGGTGCCCGGCTTACAGGGAGGTACTGGAGGTACTGGAGGAAATGGTACTGGAGGAGGAGGAGGCGGTGGAGGAGCAGCCGAGCAAGGAGGACTTTGTAATGATGGTTCAGGTTCATCCGGTGGTGGCGGTGGAGGCGGCGGTTGTGGCGGTACCGGTGGTACCGGAGGCCGCGGTGGCGGAAGTTCGTATGGCATCTACTTATTTAATAACGGTGCCGGAGGAGTAGTCAATAGTTGTCAGATTATTGCAGGTACGGCCGGAGCCGGCGGAGCTGGAGGAGCTGGAGGAGCCGGCGGAGCCGGAGGAGCTGGAGGAATAGGTGGAGCAGTAGGTTGTAATTGGGGTGCAGGTGGTAATGGAGGAGCTGGAGGAGCCGGCGGAGCCGGCGGAGCCGGAGGAGCTGGTCAACCGGGCGAATCCATTGCAGTTCATTTGAATGGTGGTTCTGCGCTTACAACTAATGATAACGCATTTAACCTGGCTGCTCAGCCTACCATCAATGTAGATAATCTGGGTTGTACCAATGTAAATATCAATCATAACACAGGTGCAGGGTCTCCTACCTGGTCTTCTTTTGGTACAGGTTCGTCGCCTGCTTCCGGTTCCGGTGCCAATGTGCTGACTCAATACAGCACCCTGGGTCGCAAAACGGTGGTGATGAATGCAAATACCTATCTGGATTTTAATAATATCATCATCAATCCACCCTCGCCAGGCACAATCATCGCTTCAGCGGCGGCTATTTGTCCGGGTACGGCCAATTTTTCCAGTTCTATTGGTAATGTGCCGGGCTATACCTATCAGTGGTCAGTAACTCCGGCTGCTTCCATTGCAACCCCAACGGCAACTTCAACCAATATCACGTTTACCAATGCAACGGCAAGTCCGATTGTATATACGGTAACTTTAACAGTTACATCTGATTGTTGTGGCCCACTTTCGCCTATTACTTATGATATTACTGTTAATCCGATTCCTGCTTCTCCAACCGTGAGTAATGTCAATGTTTGTCTGGGTGGTTCGGGTACCGCATTGGTTACAGCGCCCTCGGGTGCTACGTTCGAGTGGTACACAGCTCCCGTAGGAGGAACATTGTTGGGAAGCGGAGCGTCTTATACTTTAAATCCGGTTAATACAACAACTACCTATTATATTCAGTCAAACGGTGCCGGAGGTTGTAATAACACCACCCGTACACCGGTAACCTTTACACCTACTGCACTTACACCGCCTACAGCGATCAATGTATCTACCTGTAATCCGGGAGTATTGAACCTGGGTGTAAATCCCGTGCCGGGCATTACTACTTATAATTGGTATGATGCACCGGTGGGAGGTAACCTGCTGCAATCTTCTTCATCGTTGAACTATGCAGTGAATATTCCTACATCGCCAGGTTCGCAAACGGTGTACGTTTCATCCAGTGCTCCCGGCTGTACAGAAAGTGTTCGAACAGCGGTTACCGGAACTGTGATAGCCAATCCATTGTCAATTAATCCGGTAATTGTGCCCAATGATACAATTTGTGTGGGTCAGTCAGCCACTATAACCCTGAATCCTTCTGGTGGTAACGGAACTTATACTTATTCCTGGTCGCCTACGGGTGCTACCGGTGGTAGTGAATCCGTATCTCCGGGTGCTACTACGGGTTACAACATAACCATTGGCAGTGACGGATGCCAGCAAATCTTCAATATTCCGATTTATGTGTTGCCTAATCCAACGGTCAATGCTGTTACACCATCCAGTACCCTTACCTGTACAACTACACAGGTTGCTTTGGATGCAACGGGTAGTCAGACGGGGATGAACTACAGCTGGACAGGTCCGGGCATTGTCTCTGGAGGCAATACAACTACACCTCAGGTGAATGCTCCCGGTACATATACTATTACTGTTTCAGTACCTAACATTGGATGTACTTCAAGTGCAACAGTGGTGGTACCGCAGGATATTACGGCTCCTAACCTGAATCCGGGCAGCGGAGGTACATTAACCTGTACTACTACTTCCATTAACCTGCTGGCTTCTTCCAGTACAGGCGGAGTAACCTATGCCTGGTCAAATAGTGCTACTACGGCCGGAACTACGGTAAATGCTCCGGGCTCTTACACAGTAACTGTAACAAATCCTGTCAATGGTTGTACCACGACCGGGTCAGTTTCTGTTTTACAGGACATTGCTATACCAGATGCCAATGCTGGGGTAGGAGGTACATTGACCTGTGCAGCATCATCCATCAACCTGAATGCTACATCCATAACACCTGGTGCAACGTATGCTTGGTCTAATGGTTCGCCAACTTCAGCTACCAGTGTAAGCTCACCAGGAACTTATACGGTAACAGTAACCAATCCGGTGAACGGATGTACCGCAACTTCTACGGTATCGGTGTTTCAGAATATTGCTGTACCGGATGCCAATGCGGGAACAGCGAGTACCCTTACCTGTACAACGTTGTCTGTTAACCTGAATGCGTCTTCTACCACACCAGGTGCAACCTATAACTGGTCGAACGGAGCCGTAGCAGCGTGGACATCGGTTTCTTCACCGGGTACTTACACGGTAACAGTAACAGATCCAGCTAATGGTTGTACAGCTACTTCTACGGTGGCAGTAGCACAAAACATAACTCCTCCTAATGCCAATGCAGGAAATGGAGGCATTCTGACCTGTGCAGTAACCAGCATTAATCTGAATGCGTCTTCCACCACACCTGGAGCAACCTTTGATTGGTCGAACGGAGCCGGAACAGCCGGAACATCAGTTTCATCTCCGGCTACCTATACAGTAACAGTAACAGACCCGGCCAATGGTTGTACGGCCACTAGCACGACATTGGTTACGCAAAATATTGCCGTTCCCGATGCTGAAGCTGGAGCCAATGTAATTCTCACCTGTGCTGCTCCGTCAGCAGTTCTTACAGCTTCATCCATTACTCCCAATGTTAGTTATGCCTGGTCAACCGGTGATAATACCATTTCAACCACAGTAAGTACACCGGGAACTTATACAGTAACTGTTACTGATATTGTGAACGGATGTACGTCAACGGATGCATTGGTGGTAACAAACGATGCTGCATTACCTGTTGCCAGCGCTGGTAATGATCAAACCATTACCTGTGCTGTTACTTCGGTTACCTTGGATGGAAGCGGATCAACAACCGGTGCTGGATTCTCGATTCAGTGGACGGGTCCCGGATCTTTCAGTTCAGGACTTGTTTCTCCTTCCGGTATTACCACACCGGGTATTTATACCGTTGTTGTAACCAATACCAGTAACGGATGCTCCAGTAGTGATGAAGTAGAAGTATTTGAAAATACAGTGGCCCCCGTTGCAGATGCTGGTGCTACGCAGGTATTAACCTGTGCTCTGACTACTACGTTCCTTGACGGCAGCGGCTCATCATCCAATGTAACTTATCAGTGGACCACTGGTGATGGTAACATTACAGCCGGAGCAACCACGGTGGAAGCTACGGTAAATGCTCCGGGAACATATATCCTGGAAGTTACGGATATAACCAATGGTTGTACTGCATCCGATGATGTAGTGGTTACTCAAAATATTACTCAACCCGATGCCAATGCCGGTTCAGACCAGAATCAGCCCTGCGGTGTTGCCTCAATCAATATAACAGGAACTTCTGCTACTTCCGGTGTCGATTTCGCCTGGACAAACATCGGAGGTGCCATTGTATCCGGAGCAAATACTGCAACCGCGCAGGTGAACGGATCCGGTCAGTATATCTTAACGGTAACTGATCCGGTGAACGGCTGTACTCAAACGGATACCATGACGGTAAGCGCAGCTCCAACACCGTCTGTTGCTATTACTGGTTCAACCAATGTGAGTTGTGCCGGCGGAAATGACGGAAGCGCTACAGCATCAGCCAGCGGAGGTACCGCAGGTTATAACTATGCCTGGTCTAATTCTTCAGCCGGGGCTTCTGTAACAGGATTAGCAGCCGGATTGTATGTAGTAACAGTTACCGATGGAAGCAATTGTACAGCCACTACCTCTGTTACGATTACAGAACCGTTGCCGGTGAATCTGGCACTGGTGGATACTATTTCACCTGATTGTGGAACTCCGAACGGAAGTATAGAAGTAACAGCAACCGGTGGTATTTCTCCCTATGCATACAGTTGGGCAGGTACTACTGCAACCGGTGCTATTCTGGCCAATGTTGAAGCAGGTACTTTCACAGCTTACGTGCTGGATGATAACGGATGTACTGACTCTCTGGTTATAACACTGGTATGTAAAGCCAACGATTTGTTCATCCCGCAGCTGATATCACCTAACGGAGATAATAAAAATGATCTATGGGTGATTCAGAATCTGGAGGGATATCCCAACAACAAGGTGAAAATCTTTAACCGCTGGGGTAACCTGGTGTTTGAAGCAGATCCATACCAGAATAACTGGGATGGAAAATCTACAGCGGTACTTCAGATTGGAAACAATACGCTTCCAGCAGGTACCTATTTCTATGTGATCGATTTGCATGGTGATGGTTCGAAGATTCTATCAGGATACCTGGAGCTTCAGCCGTAATAATATCAACACAATGATTTAATTAAAAAGCCCGGCATTCCCGGGCTTTTTAATTAACTATAAATTTAGTATTAAATTTTATGCATGTTATGTGAATTGAAAATTTACACCTATTAAAGTTGTATTTTTAATTCATGAAGTATTTAAGTTTTTTATTATACATTTCACTGTTTTGTGGTAAATTAATTTCACAAAATATTGTCAGGGGGCCTTATTTGCAAATGCCTACCAGTTCGTCTATTGTTATTAAATGGAGAACTGATATACCATCCACTTCAAAAGTATGGTATGGCCTTGATCCATCAACACTAACACAAGAAGTTTCTATTCCAACATCCACCTCTGATCATTCAGTAACAATTAACGGATTGCAGCCTTTTACAAAATATTACTATGCTGTTGGGAATGAATCTGTAATGTATACGGTTCCTTCTTCCGAATTTTCATTTAATACCAGTCCACTACCCGGAGTAACCCAACCCATTCGTGTGTGGGCTATTGGAGATTTTGGAAAAGGGAATACGGAACAGGTTCAGGTAAAACAATCATATATTACGTATACGGGGTCAAATCATACTGATGTTTGGCTTTGGCTTGGCGATAATGTATATAATGATGGTACAGATGCCGAGTATCAGCAAAAGGTCTTTAACTTAAATGGTTTTAGCGATATTTTTTCTCGTTTGCCTTTTTGGCCTACCCCGGGCAATCATGATTATGGAATAATTTGGCAACAAATAGGTTTGTTTGGTCTTCCTTATTCCAATGTTCCAATTGAAAACCACACAGGCCCATATTATGATATGGTAACTGTGCCGGAACAAGGTGAAGCTGGTGGCTATCCCTCTACCCTTGAAGTTTTTTATTCATTTGACTATGGGAATGTGCATTTTCTATCATTAAACTCTGAAATATTTGATTTTACACTAACCTATCAGCATATCAACAGAATGATAGATTGGATTCATCAGGATCTTCAGCAAAATGATAAGGATTTTACCATCGCATATTTTCATCAACCTCCGTATTCAAAAGGATCACATAATAGTGATGATGTTCAGGAATTAGTTATGAGGGCGATGAGAGAACGTGTGATACCGGTTTTAGAACAATATGATGTTGACATCGTTTTATGCGGCCATAGTCATGTTTTTGAGAGAAGTTTTTTGATTCATGGACACTATGGCACTTCTGATTCATTTAATCCTTCGACGATGTTAAAGAACGGTACGAATGGCAACATGAATCAAGGAAATGCATACCTAAAGGATGGGAAAAGTGAAACGCCCGATGGAACAGTATATGTAGTATGTGGGAACTCAGGAAGTAAAGAAACCGATCCTGTATCAAATCATCCGGTTATGATTTTTGGAGATGCCGGAACTACTGGAATAGGTTCTTTTATCATAGATGTTTACAAAAACCGACTTGATGGCAAATATTTAAAGGCAGACGGAACGATTCCCGATCAATTTACTATACTAAAAAAGAATTTAAAATCTGATGAATTAATTTCTATACTTTATTGCAGTAATAATCCGGTTGTATTACAAGCTAATCATTCGGGTGGATCAGATTTGTTAAATTATTCATGGTCTCATTCCTCTGAAACCACTTCGATAGTTACTGTTTTACCAACCCATAATTCAAATTATACCCTTACAATTTTTGATCAGCTAACCGGTCAATCTGTTCAAACGGTATATCAGTTGTATGATGCCTCTCAGTTTGTTCCTGATATTATTCACTCAAATGATACCTTATTTGCTCCTGTCGGTTTTAATTACAGCTGGTATCTTAATGGTAGTTTGATACCCAATGCTTCAGATTATTTTTATGTACCTGTTGTATCTGGCTTATATCAGGTAAAGCTAGAAAGTAACGCTTGTGAGGTGATTTCTTCAGAATTTCAATTCTGGTTATCAGCAGACAATCAAACAGCTGTAATTTCAAATTATTTTAAAGTGTACCCTAACCCTTCTCAAGGGTTTATTGTAATAGAAAAGTTAAATGATGATGGAAAGGCTTGGCAATTAGAATTAATAAATATTCATGGTCAAAAAATAATGGATCAAATTCTTCTTGATAAATATACACCTTTGGATTTAAGTGTTTTGTTGTCTGGAATTTATCAGCTTAGATTAAAAGATTTAGACGGCTATCAAATTTTTTTAAAAATTATGCATATAGATTGAAGTAACATGTAACTGTTCCTTTAAATTTAAAATATTATTATGTTTTTTATCAGATATTTTATGATTGATAGCTCAATTTATCTTTGCATAGCAACCTATCTAAAATAAGCATCATGAAGTTAACTGTTTTTATTTACACCTTTTTACTAACACTATCAACAATTGGTTTTTCTCAAAATCCAACCAAGCATGATGTGAGAAAAAAGGAAAGAGTAATTATAAAACAGTTAAAAGACCACTATGCTGAAAGCATATACCATAAAAAAGGATTAGAGGATCTATTAAAGAACGAGCGAATCACTGGGCCAGAACAAGATTGTATAAACGGAATTTCAGTTTGTAACACTTCGTTTACGCAAACGAATAATTATACAGGGGTGGGTTCGATACAGGAATTAACCAACTCCTGTTTTGTGCTCACAAGCGAGATGAATTCTGTATGGTACATTTTTACGGTTCAAAATAACGGAACGCTGAGTTTTACCATTAATACTTCGTCGGATTTAGATTTTGCGCTGTTTGATATTACATCCATTGGATGTAATGGCATACAGGGAACACCTCCGGTTCGGTGTAATGCTTCCACCACATTTGGTAATACCGGATTGAATCTTCCTCCTAGCGCTTCACCCAACCTTAGTGTTGGGCCAATGGGATCTTCGTTTATGCCTGGATTAAATGTAACAGCCGGTCAAACTTTTGCGTTGGTTATTGACAATTATGCAGGCACCGCTTCTAACTATACATTGAATTTTACCGGCACGGCTTCGGTGGTAGATAATACTGCTCCGACTATTACAGGAAATGTGAACAATTGTAGTTCTGGTGTTCTTAGTCTAAATCTCTCAGAATTGATTAACTGTGGTTCTTTAAATCCTTCTGGGGTTGGATTTTCGGTAACTGGACCATCTACATTTACCATAACATCCGTTACAGGTACAGGTTGTGCCACGGGTTCATATACATCAAATATTTTAATCAATTACAATACTTCCGGTTTGACCTCGGGAACTTATACCTTGAATATTGCTGCTGGAGCTTTTCAGGATAAATGTGGTAATCCGAACGCTCCGGCTACCCTTACATTCAATTACTTAGCACCGGTAAATATAACTTCTAATTTTGCATCCATCTGTGCCGGCCAATCCGCCATATTAACCGTAAATGGTGGACCTGCTGCTGGGGCTACCTATAGCTGGTCAACAGGTGGAACTGGTACAACACAATCAGTAAATCCTGCTGTATCTACTACCTATCAGGTAACAGCCAGTTATGGTTCATGTACATCAACAGCTACGGCCAGCGTGGCGGTTACATCACCTCCTGTTGTTTCTGTAAATCCAACCACGGTAAATATTTGCAGTGGAACTTCACCCATCAGTGCTACATCAACCATCAATGGAGTAGCCTGTGCGAATTGTAGTTATGCCTGGACTGGTTCTATAACTCAAAATGATAACAATGTACCCAGTTCAACCATCAACGTAGGTGCAGGTACTTACACCGTGCAGGTAAGTTCTCCATCGGGTTGTATCGGGAATACAGCTTCTGTAACGGTTACTTACCCAAGTGCCAATCCTAACCCGTCATGTAATATCATCTATGTTTCTACAACGGGTAGTGGCGACGGGCTGAGTAAACTTACTCCAACCAATTTAGCAAATGCGTTGACCATGGCACAATGCAACAATGTTGTGATCAAAATGGCACAGGGTATCTATACCATAGATAATCCAATTACCACCCTTACCAGTTTTATTACCCTGGAAGGCGGATTCGATGCCAGCTTTACTGCTAAATCGAGTGCACCGGGTGCCACTACCATACAGCGTTCTGCGGCCAATGTTCAAGGGCAGCCGAATGCTCCTCGCCTTACGGCATTTGAAATTAACAGTGCTTCTAATTTCCGAATACAGGACATTACAATCCAGGTGGCGGATGCTCCGGCTTCCACAGTAGCCAACCCGTTGGGTGTTTCTGTATATGGGATTCACATGAATAATTGTTCCGATTATCAATTAGTACGTTGTCGCATTTTGCCAGGCAATGCCAGTGCCGGGTTATCAGGTACGCCGGGAGTAGCCGGGGCACCTGGTGGGAATGGGCAAAATGGACAAAATGGAGATCCAGACGATCAAAACTTTAATACCAATGCATCTGTTGCTTTGGGTGGGTCTTCACCCTGTGGTTGTCCGGGAGGAAATGGAGGACAAGGTGGATTTTCAGGCAATACCAATGGAACAGCAGGTTTACAAGGAGGATGTAGTGGAGGAAATGGTGGTGCTGGCGGTGCTTCTTTTTGTACGTTAAATTGTAGTCAGCCTGGTTCAGCCAATGGTGCTAATGGTCAAGCGGGTGCTGCAGGTGCTCCGGGGGCTATTGGAACTCCTGGACCAGCAGGTTCTGTAGTTGGCTTATTTTGGCAACCTGGCGGACAGGGTGGTACCGGTGGAAACGGACAATGCGGTAGAGGTGGCGGTGGCGGCGGTGGTGGTGGATCGGAAGCCGGTGCTTTGTGCAATGATGGTTCGGGAGCTGATGGCGGCGGCGGCGGTGGCGGCGGCGGTGGCGGGACAGGAGGAACTGGTGGGTATGGAGGAGGTTCTTCGTACGGTGTATTTATTGTTAATAATGGTGCTAATGGAATTATCAACCATTGTTTGGTAATCCCAGGTGCTGCCGGGCCTGGCGGAGTCGGAGGAGCTGGTGGGCCTGGTGGAGCCGGAGGAGCCGGTGGAAATGGCGGATGGGGAGGATGTGACATCGGGCCGGGTGGAAATGGTGGAGCCGGTGGGGCCGGAGGGGCTGGCGGAGCTGGAGGAAACGGATCGCCGGGAGAATCAATAGCAGTCAGACTGGTAAGTGGTGCCCCTCTTTCTACCAATAACAATAATTTTAACCTGGATGCTCAGCCATTGATCAATGTAGCTAATCTGGCATGTACCAACGTGGATATCAATCACAGTACCGGGGCAGGAAGCCCGGTCTGGAACTCCTTTGGAACAGGTTCTACTCCACCTTCCGGCGCTGGTGGAAGTGTAAATACACAGTATTCTTCTTTGGGAAGAAAAACTGTTGAAATGAACGGGAATGTGTATCTCGACTTCAATAATATTCTGATCAATCCTCCGGGTGCAGGAACTGTATTTGCCTCTGCTACGAATATTTGTCCGGGAACTGTCTCTTTTGTAAGTTCATTAAATGGGCAATTAGGTTATTCTTTTCAATGGAGTGTTTTGCCTGCAGCTACCATTACCAATCCAACAGCAGGTGTTACCGATATAACTTTTACAAATAATACCTTATCGCCCATTGTTTATACTGTTACGCTACAAGTTACCTCTGAATGTTGTGGGCCATTACAACCTGTAACCGTTACTATAACTGTAAATCCAATACCGGAACAACCTGTTGTGTCGAATGTTACAGTATGCAGTGGTGGATCAGGAACAGCCACCGTTACAGCTCCTGCCAATGCTATATTTCAGTGGTATGATGCAGCCGTTGGTGGAAATTTATTGGCTACAGGTTCTTCCTATACAATAAACCCAGTAAATTCAGCTGTAACAGTGTATGTGCAGTCATCAAATGCTGCGGGTTGTGTAAATCCTAATAGAACCCCGGTTACATTCGCCCCTCAAACGGTAAATCCTCCTTCTCCGTTGAATGTTACAACCTGTAATCCTGGATTGATAAATCTTGGAATTACTCCGGTACCAGGTGTTACAACCTACAATTGGTATGATGCAGCCGTAGGAGGAAATTTGTTACAATCTTCTAGCTCCGTAGGGTATCAGGTAAATGTTCCTACCAATCCAGGAAGTCAGACAGTTTATGTAAGTTCGGTCATTCCGGGTTGTACTGAAAGTATAAGAATCCCCGTAACTGCAACAGTTATTGCAAATCCTTTATCCATTAATCCTACATTTTTACCCAATGATAGTATTTGTGAGGGGCAGTCTGTTACAATCACCCCAAACCCTAGTGGAGGGAATGGAATTTACACTTATAGCTGGCTTTCTTCGGGTAATACCAACGCATCAGATGTAGTATCACCTACAGCTTCCTCAGGTTTTTATGTAACGATTGAAAGCGATGGTTGTTCTCAATTGTTTTTGTTCCCAGTTTATGTTGCGCCCACTCCGGTTGCATCCATTCTCCCTCCTGCTACATTATCATGCTTAAATTCTCAAATTACATTAGATGCATCAACCAGTTCTCCTGCTATGGTTTACAGTTGGACAGGGCCTGGTATCGTTTCTGGAGGAAATACTATCAATCCAACGATAAATGCAGCAGGTACTTACACGATTACTGTAAGTGATCCGGCCGCTGGTTGTTCATCCACAGCTAGCGTTACCGTAAATTCGAATGCAACCATTCCAACGGTATCTGCCGGTCCTCCGCTTATGTTAACATGCGCCTCACCATCAGCTGCCCTCAATGCTATAACTTCTGCAACAAACCCCTCATACAATTGGTCCAATGGTTCTAATACTTCTTCTATTACAGTAAATGTTGCGGGTACTTATACTATTACTGTAACTGATTTAGATAACGGTTGTTCCAATTCAGCTAGTGTTGTGGTGAGTGCAGATCCAAGTTTGCCTACTGCCAATGCTGGACCTGATCAACAAATTACGTGTATAAATACTTCTGTAACCCTGGATGGTAGCGGCTCATCCAATGGCCTAGGTTTTTCTGTACAATGGACAGGGCCTGGTGGATTTAGCAATACTTCAATATCTCCTGGAGGAATTTCTACGCCAGGTGTTTACACCATAACTATTACTAATACCTCTAACGGTTGCTCTGCTTCTGATAATGTTTCAGTAACGCTAAATAACACTCCCCCTCTGGTTGATGCTGGAAATGACATGGTTATTGATTGTGCTTCCAGTTCAGTTACATTAACAGCATCATCCGCTCCGGGAGTTAGTTTTTCTTGGACATCTGCAAACGGTTCTATTTCGGGTAATCCTAATCAAGCTTCGGTACAGGTAACTTCACCTGGTACGTATGTTGTTACGGTTACCGATCCATCAAATGGTTGTACTTCCAATGACGCTGTTGAAGTAACTGGACAATCTCCTCCTGTGGTTTCTATCCCCGGCCATACCAATGTGAATTGTTTCGGACAAAGCACAGGTGCCGCTACTGCTGTTGTCACCGGAGGCTCTGGTTCCTATACGTATCTGTGGAGTAACGGAAATACTACAACTACCATTACCGGTGTGCCTGCAGGTATTTATACCGTTACGGTTACCGATCAGGGAAATTGTACTGTCACCTCATCGGTTATGATTACCCAACCTTCTCCTTTGGTATTAAATCTTGTTGATACGGTATCTCCCCAGTGTCAGCAAGCCAACGGTGCCATCAATGTATTAGCTTCTGGGGGTACAGGCTCATCGTATGTTTACACCTGGCAGGGATTAACTGCAACAGGTCCCTCGCTTACCAACATTGGTTCAGGAACATATGTGGTACAAGCAACAGATATCAACGATTGTATTGCAGAATTAACAATTAACTTGTCGTGTATTCCACCAGGGATTTTTATTCCTCAGTTTATTTCTCCAAACAGCGATGGGAACAATGACCTTTGGATTATTACCAATCTGGATAATTATCCGCGTAATTCAGTGAAAATCTATAACCGTTGGGGAAATCTGGTTTACAGTGCTTCTCCGTATCTCAACGACTGGAACGGTAAACCCAATGTGGCTAATTCTATTGGAAGCGGCCTGCTTCCAGCCGGAACCTACTTCTATGTAATTGATTTGGAAGGGGAAGGCAAAGACATTATTTCCAACTTCATTGAAGTTCAACCATAATACTTTTAGCCCGGGTTAACCGGGCTTTTTTATTTATACAAAACTTCCCGTGTAAAATCGTAAATTTGTACGATACGCTCAGGAGTTGATTACCAAAGAAACCATAGAACGGATAAGAGACACGGCCCGTATAGAGGAAGTGGTGGGGGAGTTCGTGAGCCTGAAACGTAGGGGTGCCAACTTGCTTGGGCTTTGCCCCTTTCATACCGAAAAAACACCTTCATTTACCGTTTCGCCTGCCAAGGGAATTTATAAATGTTTTGGATGCGGAGCCTCAGGCGACTCCCTGAAGTTCATCATGGATCATGAACATTATTCCTATCCGGATGCACTGAAGTATCTGGCGAAAAAATACAACATTGAGATTGAAGAAACAGAGGTAACTCCGGAATACCAGGAAGAACAAAATCTGAAGGAAAGTCTGTATGCCGTAAACCAGTTTGCTGAGCAGTTTTTTATAGATCAGTTGTGGAATGATCCTAAAGGGCAGGCCATCGGATTAAGTTATTTCCATGAACGGGGATTTCGGGATGATATCATAAAAAAATTTCGTTTAGGATATGCTCAGGATGAGTGGACACATTTTACAACAGCGGCACAACAAAGCGGTTACAAGCTTGAATTTCTCAAAGCCGTAGGGCTTACCTCATCCGGAGAAAAACAAGTGGATATTTATCGTGGACGGGTGATGTTTCCTATTCATAACATCACCGGAAGGGTACTGGGGTTTGGCGGGCGTACCTTGAAAGCTGATAAATCCACACCCAAATACATCAATTCTCCGGAATCGGAGATTTACAATAAAAGCAAAATTCTGTATGGGCTGTATTTTGCTAAAACAGCGATTATCAAGCACGATAACTGCTATCTCGTAGAAGGTTATACCGATGTAATTTCCCTTCACCAGGCCGGAATAGAAAACGTGGTAGCATCTTCCGGAACATCGCTTACCGAAGGTCAGATACAGCTGATTAAACGATATACTCCTAACATTACCATTCTTTACGACGGAGATGCAGCCGGAATCAAAGCATCGTTTCGCGGCATAGATATGATACTGGAAGCAGGCATGAACGTGCATGTCATCTTATTTCCAGAAGGTGAAGACCCTGATTCGTTTTCAAGAAAAATTTCGTACAACGAATTGATTCAATTTTTAGATACTAATCGAAAAGATTTTATTCGTTTTAAAGCAGATATTTTACTAAAAGAAGCCGGTACAGATCCTATAAAGCGGGCTGGTGTGGTTAGAGATATGGTAGAAAGCATTGCGCTAATTCCTGATGGTATTGTACGAAATATGTTTGTACAGCAATGTGCATTGCTGATGAATGTGCCGGAACAAACACTCTTCAACGAGCTGAATAAGCTGCGCAGAAACAAGCTGAAGGAAAAGCATAAAAAAGATGGCGGAGATCCTGCCGACTGGGATGTGGTTCAGACTGAACCCTTGAAGGTGGTGCAGCCCCTGCAGCTGGATCTAACTACTCATGCCCAGGAACGGGAAATTTTACGTTTGCTTTTGAATTACGGTGATCAGGAATTGATTTTTCACGAAAAAAATGACCTGGGAGATGAGATGGAAATCAAAGTGAAAGTTCATGAGATGATTATTTCAGACCTGGTATCTGATGAAATTCTGCCGAATCATCCGGTGCATGGTCGTATTTTTGAAGAACTACAGCATCTCTTTTCAAATGCACATACACAGGAATCCATTCAGCAGTTTTTTATTCGTCATGAAGAGGATGAGGTGCGGAACCTGACCATTGAACTAATTACACCCCGCTATGCCATTAGCAAGAACTGGGAAGAGCGTCATCAGATTTTTACGCAACCTGAAGAAGAAAGGTTGTTACCTGCTGTGAATGAAGCATTACATCAGCTCAAGGTACGGCGTGTGAATTTGATGATTGAAGAAGAAAAAAAGAAGTTAAAGGAATTGCAAGATCCAGAGGAGTTGATTGCCATTATGCAAGTGATCAAAAATCTGGAGGAAATAAAAAAAGCCTTATCTGATGCATTAACCACTGTAATTCATCCATTATGAAAAAAGTAATATATGTGCTGATAATAATTTTTAATGCCTTGATAGCACGGGCACAATCAGTAATATATGATGAATCCATGCTTGGGCAAATTGTGTGTAAGGAATCACAACAACTATTTCAGAAGAAGCCATCAATGATTCAAAAATCTATAGTTCCCAATAATTATGATATATCCTATCATTTACTCTATTTGGAGATAGATCCTGGGGTGTACTCTATTAATGGTATGGTAAAAACTCATTTATCCCCCAAAACCACGGGGGTGAATGAAATTTATTTTGATTTAATTTTTGATTTGATTGTAGATTCAGTAGTTTTTGACAGTCAAAGTGTAAGTTTTACACAATTGCCCAACGATGGATTAAAAATTAATTGTCCTTACACATTAACTCTAAGCCAGAATTATGAAGTAATCGTATATTATCATGGTGTTCCGGCAGTTTCTCCCGATTTGGGAGGATATGATACTACCTTACATAATGGAGTTCCTGTGGCATGGACATTATCTCAGCCTTTTGATGCCAAACGCTGGTGGCCCTGTAAGCAATCGCTGAATGATAAAATTGATTCTATTGATATTATTATCCGTTCTCCATCTGCTTATCGGGCTGGGGCTAACGGTAAGTTATTGTCAGAATATGTGATAGGATCATATCGTTATTGTCATTGGAAACACCGATATCCTATTCCTGCATATTTGGTGGGAATTGCAGTTACCAATTATGATGTGCATACGTATTATTTACCATTTACGCCTTCTGACTCTGTTTTAATTATGGAGTATGCTTATCCTGAAAACCTGTCGCAGGTAATTACCGAATCGCAAAATTTAGCATTGGTTTTTCCATTATTTAATCAAAAATTTGGCATGTATGCTTTTAAGGATGAAAAATACGGACATATGCAATGCGGTTTTGGTGGCGGGATGGAACATACCACGATGAGCTCGATGGGAGTATATGGATTTGAAATTATTGCCCATGAATTGGCTCATCAATGGTTTGGGAATGTGGTAACCTGTAAAACCTGGGATGATATTTGGCTCAATGAAGGATTTGCAACGTATTTAACAGGAATGTCTTATGAATATAATTTCCCCAATTTATGGTGGCCGATTTGGAAAAAGAATCAAGTGAATTACATTACATCGCAGCCTGGTGGTTCGGTTTGGGTGGATGATACTACGGATGTGTGGAGAATTTTTGATGGAAGGCTTTCGTATTCCAAAGGAGCCATGGTTTTGCACATGTTACGCATGACGCTGGGTGATAGTGTATTTTTTCAAGGAATTTACAACTATATTCATGATCCGGCTTTACGATTCAATTTTGTATCCACTGCTAACTTTAAACAACACATGGAGGCAGCTTCTGGAAATAATCTTACTTATTTTTTTGATGATTGGATTTACGGACAAGGATATCCACAATATGCTATTCAATGGACGCAAAATCCAGATTTAAGTTTATATTTTAAATTAAATCAATTTAGTTCACATCCTTCGGTAAGTTTTTTTGAATTGCCGGTTCCTTTGCAATGCTGGTATAATGGGAATGATACTGTTTTTTGGCTATGGAATACATTCAATGGAGAGGAGTTTACTATTCCTTTTAATCAACCTGTAGATTCGGTAATATTTAATCCGGGGAATGATATTGTAGCGAAACTAATTTCGCTGCAGGGATTTTATGATGAAGATGTAACAATATTTCAACTATGGCCTAATCCGGTCAGGGTGAATGATTATTTACATATAGAATGGTTGCCTGTTTTAGGTCAGGCCACATTAAGTTGTGTTGATATGCACGGTAAATTGTATTTTTCAAAAGAATTGAATTTGGAGAAAGGAGTAACTGTAATATCGTTGAATAATTTGGAAGCTGGGATGTATTTTGTACGTATTGAAACGCCTCAAGGTGTAAGCGTAAGGAAATTTATTCGCTATTGATTTTTTTAGAATAGAAAATAGATTGAGATAGTGTATTTAATATACTAAGGTTTCATTAGGTATTAAGCCTGATTTTATCGGCCGCCGGGTGAAGTGGCAGCCAGGCAGCATGCAGCCCAAGTGTAATGGGTAAAGGTATGGGTTAGGCCGGCGTGGAGCGGCGGAGGCTCGGCTATATGAAAAGCCGAGACCCCGCACGCCCCGCCAGCCTTGGGCTGTATGCTGCCTGCTAAAACGGAACACGGCAAAAGGCCGCCTTTTATTCAAAATCTTTAAACAGTAAGCTGGGTTGTATGCCTTGATTTTTTTGGTATTTACCGCTTTTATACAATTCGTATTCGCCTTGGATGGTGTGATAAAAGATTTGACAAATTTGAATGCCCGGATATATTTTGATGGGTTGTACACAGAACATTTCGAGAGTCCAATAACCGCTGAATCCCACATCGCCAAAACCGGCTGTAATATGAACGAAAAGTCCCAGACGTCCAATGGAGGAGCGGCCTTCGAGCATGGGTACAAATGAATCGGTTTCGGTGTATTCAATGGTACGTCCCAAATACAGCTTTCCGGGCTGTAGAATCATACCTTCTTCCGGAATTATGATTTTGGTAGCAGTATTCTCTTTTTTCATGTCCAGCACCTCGTTATCATACACCAGCAGCTCATTATGCAGGGTCAGGTTATAGCTGTTGGGGTTTAGCTGGCCGGGATTGTACGGATTGATTTTGATTTTGGTTCCCAGGAGTTTTTCTATTTCTTTTCCGCTCAGGATCATGCCTTGATGTTTTGGGCAAAAGTAACCCGAATTTGCCAATCAGACAAACAACATCCGGCCGGTGTTTCGGCTAAAAATCACTACTTTTGCACACTTTATCAATTGAATGGCAATTATGAAGAAGATATATCCCGAATACAAGCAGCTCAACCTGCCTGAAATCAATCAGGAAATTCTGGCGTACTGGAAAAAGGAAGAGGTGTTCAAGAAGAGCATTGAGAGCCGAAACGGTAGCCCTGGATTTACCTTTTACGAAGGTCCGCCTTCGGCTAACGGAATGCCCGGTATTCATCACGTGATGGCCCGCGCCATCAAAGATATTTTCTGCCGGTATAAAACCCTGCAAGGCTTTCAGGTAAATCGTAAAGCCGGGTGGGATACTCATGGTTTGCCCGTAGAATTGCAGGTAGAGAAAGAGTTGGGAATAACCAAAGACGATATCGGAGTAAAAATCTCCATCGAAGAATACAACCGCGAATGCCGCAAGGCCGTGATGAAATATACCGATGTATGGAACGATTTGACCGAGCAGATGGGTTACTGGGTGGATATGGAGCATCCCTACATTACTTACGATAACAAATACATTGAAACGGTTTGGTGGCTGCTGGGTGAATTTTATAAAAAGGATTTGTTATACAAAGGCTATACGATTCAGCCCTATTCACCGGCTGCCGGAACCGGCCTGAGTACCCACGAACTCAATCAACCCGGATGTTACCGCAATGTAAAAGACCGCACTGCAGTAGCCATGTTTGAGGTGAAGGAAGAGGATGCTCATTCATTTATTCAAACTAATCTTAAAAAATCATTTGGCAAGCTATATATTTTAGCCTGGACCACTACTCCCTGGACACTTCCATCCAACACGGCACTGGCAGTTGGTAAAAACATTGATTATGTGGCAGTGGCCACGTATAATCCGTTTACAGAGCAGCCGATTACCGTTGTGGTGGCTAAGGCACTGATGGGAAAATATTTTCCGGAAGCCAATGCAGAAATCCCATTGGATAGCTATGTGCCCGGTGAAAGCGACAAGAAAAAAATGCCGTTTGAAATTGTTGGCGAATTCACCGGTACAGTACTCGAAGGTTTACGCTATCATCAACTCCTTCCTTTTGCTCAGCCGCAGGACGGAGATGCTTTTCGGGTA
>Ga0272446_1003024_pt1 | contig 21895 bp, 20 predicted proteins | sample YNPCB0061_FD_194587 | JGI IMG/M metagenome (GOLD analysis project Ga0272446, IMG submission 194587) | Hot spring microbial mat communities from Yellowstone National Park, WY, United States - YNP-CB-006-1 | ecosystem: Environmental > Aquatic > Thermal springs > Hot (42-90C) > Sediment | place... | reverse complement strand
GCGGCGGCGGCAGAAGCGGGCCGAGCCAGGATGGCAGGGCCTCGCCCGCGCGCATCGCCTCATGGCTCTGCCGCGGGCGGATCGTCGCATCCGCCGTCCCGCTCACCATCACGGCCGCCGCGAGCGGGCGCGCATTATACGTGCTGCTCATCACCGCCCCATAGGCTCCTGTGTCGAGGATCGCGACAATTTCGCCAGGGCCGAGGTCGGGCAGCATGCGGCCGGTGGCGAAGGCGTCGCCGCTCTCGCAGACGGGGCCGACCACGTCGGCTGGCGACATCGCCGCCCGCCAGCGCGCCGGCGTGACCGGCAGGATGCCGTGCCAGGCATCGTAGAGCGCTGGGCGGAGGAGGTCGTTCATCGCCGCATCGAGGATGACGAAGCGGCGCTGTTCGCCCTGCTTCTGCAGGATCACGCGCGCGAGCAGAAGCCCCGCCGGGCCGACGATCCACCGCCCCGGCTCGATCGCGAGCCTGAGCCCGAGGTCCCCGACCGTCTCCTTCAGCACGGCAGCGTAGGCTGAGGCCGAGGGCACCGTCTCGCCGGCATAGGAGATCCCGAGGCCCCCGCCGCAATCGAGCAGAGCGATCGGCAGCCCGGCGGCGCGTATCTCGGCCGCGAGCGCGGCGAGCAGCCGGTAGGCCGAGCGGAACGGCGCGACCGAGGTGATCTGGCTGCCGATGTGCATCGCAAGCCCGACCGGGGCGATGCCGGGCAGCGCCGCGGCATGGGCGTAGAGAGCATACGCGTCGGCCGAGGGGATGCCGAACTTGTTCTCTGCAAGCCCGGTGGTGATCTTCGCATGGGTGCCGGCATCGACATCGGGGTTGACGCGCAGCGCGACCTTCGCCGTCACCCCCATGCCGCGGGCGAGGCCTGAGAGCATCGCGAGTTCCTCGGCGCTCTCGACATTGATCTGGCCGACACCGTCGGCGAGCGCGGCGCGGAGTTCGGCCTCCGACTTGCCGACCCCGCTGAACACGATGTCGCGCGCGGCGATGCCGGCCTGGCGGGCGATCCTGCGCTCGCCGTCGCTCACCACGTCGGCGCCAGCGCCCTGGCGCGCGAGCAGGGTGACGATGGCGAGGTGGTCATTGGCCTTGAGCGCGTAGTGGATACGCGCATCGAGCCCGGCATCGGCGAGCGCGACCGCCATCGCCCGGTAGCGCGTGGCGATCGCGTTGGCGGAATAGACCCAGGTCGGCGTGCCGTGGGCGACGGCGATACGCGCGAGCGGCACCGCCTCGACCGCGAGCCCCACCGCCGTGAGCGCGAGCTGCGGGCGCTGCGCAAGCAGCGTGCGGAAGGCGGGGGCCTGCCCCGCCTCGGCGCGTGAGCGGCTGTCCAATGGGTTCATCGCGTTCCCCTCATCCCCCGGCTCGTCGGCGGGAAGACCGACGGCTGCGCTGGCACGGCGGGCCCCTGGCCATCCTCCCGCGGATAGGTGCGCGGGAAGGTCACGGCCGCATCGGGCCCGGGCGGGATCGGATCACCCCGCTTGCCGCAGGCTGCCAGGAACCCGGCGGCGAGGGCAACCGCCGCCAGCGCGCGGAAGCCGGCGCGCCGCCGCCTCACGCCCCGAGCCTTTCGCGCCAGAGCGCCGCTTCCCGCGCCACATTCGCCGGCGCGGTGCCGCCGTAACTCGTGCGCGAGGCGACCGAAGCCTCGACCGAGAGAACCCCGAACACCTCAGGCGTGATCCGCGGCTCGACGGACCGCAACTCCTCGAGCGAGAGCCCGTCGAGCCCGACCCCCTTCGCCTCGGCGAGGGCGACGAGCCGCCCGGTGACGTGATGGGCGGTGCGGAAGGGCAGGCCGAGACGGCGAACGAGCCAGTCGGCGAGGTCGGTCGCGGTGGCGAAGCCTTCGCCCGCCCAGCGGCGCAGCGCCACCCTGTCGGGCACCATGTCGCGCACCATCCCCTCGGTCGCGGCAAGCGCCAGGGCAAGACTGTCGGCCGCGTCGAAGACGGGCTCCTTGTCCTCCTGCATGTCCTTGCCATAGGCGAGCGGCAGCCCCTTCATCACCATGGTAAGCGCGACGAAGGCGCCCGTGATCCGCCCCGTTTTGGCGCGGACCAGCTCTGCCGCATCGGGGTTGCGCTTCTGCGGCATGATCGAGGAGCCGGTGGTGAAGGCGTCCGAGAGCCGGATGAAGCGCCACGGCGCCGACATCCAGATCACGATCTCCTCGGCGAGCCGCGAGAGGTGAACCGCCGCGGTCGCGGCGGCGGCGAGGAACTCGAGCGCGAAGTCCCGCGCCGAGACGGCGTCGAGCGAGTTCGCCATGGGCCGGGCGAAGCCGAGGCTCGCGGCGGTCATGTTCCGGTCGATCGGGAAGGAAGTGCCGGCGAGGGCGGCGGCGCCGAGCGGGCATTCGTTGAGCCGCGCGCGGCAGTCGGCGAAGCGGGAGCGGTCGCGCGCGAGCATCTCGACATAGGCGAGCATGTGGTGGCCGAAGGTCACCGGCTGGCCGATCTGGAGATGCGTCAATCCCGGCATCGGCAGGTCGTGGTGCCGCTCCGCTTGGTCGACCAGCGCGCGCATCAGGGCGGTGATCTGGCCGTCGGTCTGGTCGATCGCATCCCTGATCCAGAGGCGGAGGTCGAGTGCGACCTGGTCGTTGCGGCTCCGTGCCGTGTGCAGCCTTCCCCCCGGCTCGCCGATCAGCGCTGTCAGCCGCGCCTCGATCGCCATATGGATGTCCTCGAGCGCTGGGTCGAAGACGAAGCGGCCCGAGGCGATCTCCTCCGCCACCTGATCAAGTCCACGCGAGATCGCCGCGTGATCGGCCTCAGAGATGATTTCTTGGGCGGCGAGCATGGCCGCATGGGCCCTGGACCCGGCGATGTCCTGACGCCACATCCTGCGATCGAAGCCGATCGAGGCGTTGATCTCCTGCATGATGGCGGCAGGCCCGCCGGCGAAGCGCCCGCCCCAGAGCAGGTTGGCGCCGCCCGGCGGTGGGGCGGGCGTCGTCGTGTCGGTCGAGGAGGTGTCTGGCATGGCCCTGTCCAGAAGGGGGATGGCGCAGCGTCGAGCGCTGATGGCGCTCGCGCTGACCACTGCCATGGCGTCCCAGTCGCGGCAAGGAAGCGCCGCGCAGCCCCGTGTGCCGGAGCATTTCGATCCGCCCCGTCCGCTGCCCGATTTCGCCTTCTTCGATGCCGAGGGGCGTGAGCATACGGTCGCCGCCTTCGCGGGCGAAGTGCTCGTGATCAATCTCTGGGCCACCTGGTGCCCGCCCTGCGTGGCCGAGATGCCCACGCTCGACCGGCTTCAGGAAAGCCTCGGCGGCATCGGCGTGCGCGTGCTCGCGCTCTCGCAGGACCGCGGCGGCGCGGCGGTGGTCGAACGCTTCTACGCTCGCACCGGCGTGCGCCATCTCGGCATCTGGCTCGACCCGCGCGGTGCCGCAGCGCGCGCGCTCGGCGCGCGTGCGCTCCCGACGACGCTGATCGTCGACCGGACGGGCCGCGAGGCCATGCGCCTCCTCGGCGAGGCGGCATGGGACGCGCCGGAGATGCTCCGTACGATCCGCCGCATCGCCGGCGATCCTGACGTGGCGCTGACTCGCCCGACCTGAAGCCCTCCCCAGAAAGTCTCCCCAAGACGCTTCCTGGGACGGGAGCTGGCCAGCACGCCCGGCTCTTGGGGGTGTCGCGGCAACGGTCGCTTCCGTGCAGGCCCCGGACCCAAACCGGGGCCGCACAAGGCGGCTGCTTCAAAGTCGCGGCAACGGTCGCTTCCGTGCAGGCCCCGGACCGCTGCGACGGTGCCGCACACAACGGCCCACGCGCGTTGCCGTGACCCGGTCCGACGCAGTCAGTCCCAACATGGCGGCCATTCCAAAAAACAGGATCGCACTGCATAGTAAAACGCTCGCTTTTTGCGAGATTGGGACGTATTTTTGATCTGGCAAGGAGGCCGCCATGTCACTGCGCTGCTTCTGGGTGCTTCGCCCACGTGTTACGCCAGGGGCTGGGTGGGTCGCCGCTGCCGCACGACCAGCCCGGCCGGTGCGGCGCGCCGGGCTCGGCCTTCCGGCTGCGATGGCAGCCCGGCCGAGGATCGCTCCCGTTCTCGCCCTCGTCTGCGTCGCTGTCGGGCTTCCCGCCCTGGTCGTGCCGCCCGTCTTCCAGCCGGCCGCGCTGACGGTACCGGTCGCCCCCGCCGCGCCACCGCTGCTGCCGCTGCCCTTTGGTCTCGGCGGCGGTCCGTTCGTGTTCAGCGACGGCGGCGGCGGCGGCATCCTCCCGCCACCGGGGCCGGAGCTTCCGCCCGGAGGGCCGGGAGATCCTCCTGGCCCGCCCACAGACGTCCCCGAACCGAGCGGGCTTGCCCTTCTTCCCGTCGCCCTGGCCGGGCTCGCTGCCCTTCTTCGGCGCAAGCGCCGCGCGTGAGCTGAGCGGCGGGCGCGGAACGCGCTCCGCGGCGCCCGCGCTCAGGCCTGCCTGAGCTCGATCAGCCGGCGGCGGATCCTCCGCCCGCGCGCGATCCTGTCCTCGATATAGGCGGTGTCGCCCCAGCGCACCGCGCGCGCCATCGCCGTCATGTCCTCGGTAAAGCGCTGCGCCATCTCGAGCAGCGCCTCGCGGTTGTTGAGGAACACATCCCGCCACATCACCGGGTCGGAGGCGGCGATCCGGGTGAAGTCGCGGAAGCCGGAGGCCGCGAAGCGCAGCACCGCCTGCCGGCTCTCGTCCTCGAGATCATCCGCCGTGCCGCAGATCGTGAACGCGATCAGGTGCGGCAGGTGCGAGACGATGGCGAACACCTTGTCGTGGTGCGCCGGCTCCATGGTCTCGACCATCGCGCCGGTGGCGCGCCAGAGTGCGGCGACCTTCGCCACCGCCGCCGCGTCCGTGCCCGGCGGCGGGGTGAGGATGCAGTAGCGCCCCTCGAACAGGGTGGCGAAGCCCGCTTCGGGGCCGGAATGTTCCGTGCCCGCGATCGGGTGCGCCGGCACGAAGTGCACACCGTCCGGCACGAAGGGGCCGACGTCGCGCACGACGCTCCCCTTGGTCGAGCCGACATCGGTCAGCACCGCGTCGGCGGCGAGATGCGGGGCGATCGCCTCGGCGAGCTCGGCATAGGCGCCGACGGGGGCGCAGAGCATCACGCAGTCGGCGCCAGCGACGGCTTCCGCCGGCGTCTCGGCGACCCGGTCGACCAGCCCGAGGCGGCGGACGGTCGCGCGCGTCTCTGCCGTGCGCGCGGTTGCGACAACCTCATCGGCGATCCCGCCCTTCTCGCGGGCGGCGCGCGCGACCGAGGAGCCGATCAGCCCAACCCCGATCAGCGCCAGGCGCCGGAACGGGGCGGCGGGCGCGCCGGCCCCGCTCACGGAGGCGCGCTCGTCGAGCTCACCCATGCGCGCGGGCCTTCGCGCCGGCGTCCATGGCGGCGGCGCCCATGAAGGCCGCGATCGCCTCGGCCACCGCCTCCATCTCCTCTTCCGTGCCGATGGTGATCCTGAGGCAGCCGGGCAGGCCATAGCCGCCCATGGCGCGGACGATGATGCCGCGCGCGCGCAGGGCCGAATCGGCCTCCGCCGCGCTCCGGCCGGCGGCGGCGAAGTCGGCGAGCACGAAGTTGCCCTCCGTCCCATGCACGGGAATTCCCAAGGCGGCGAGCCGGGCGGCGAGCCAGGGCCGCCAGAGCGCGTTGTGTGCGCGCGCGGCCTCGACATGGGCGGTGTCGGCGAGCGCTGCGATCGCCGCTGCCTGGGCCGGGCGCGAGGCGTTGAAAGGCGAGCGGACGCGGTTGAGCACGTCCGCGATCGCAGCCGGCGCATAGGCCCAGCCGAGCCGCAGGCCGCCGAGGCCGTAGATCTTCGAGAAGGTGCGCGTCATCACCGTGTTGGCGCCCGGGGCATCGACCAGCGCGATCGCCGCCGTGCAGCGCGGATCGTCGAGATACTCGGCATAGGCCGCATCGAGCACGAAGAGGACGTGGGAGGGCAGGGAGCGCCGCAGCCGCGCCACCTCGGCCCAGGGGAGCATCGTTCCGGTGGGGTTGTTCGGGTTGGCGAGCAGAACGAGCGTCGTGCGCGGCGAGACGGCGGCGAGAATCGCATCGACATCGGCCGTGAGGTTCCGTTCGCGCGCCACAACGACCGTCGAGCCGGCGTAGCGCGCGTAGATCGGATGCATCGCAAAGCCGTGCTCGGTGACGATCGTCTCCGTGCCCGGCCCGCCATAGGCCTGGGTGAGCAGGCAGAGCAGATCATCCGAGCCGGCGCCGCAGACGATCCGCTGCGGATCGAGCCCGAACGCGGCGCCGATCGCAGCGCGCAACGCCTCCGCCCCGCCATCGGGGTAGCGGTGGATCATGCCCGCTTCGGCGGCATAGGCCGCGATCGCCCGCGGCGAGGGGCCGAGCGCGCCTTCGTTCGAGGAGAGCTTGATGATCCGGTTCTGCCCGGCAAGCGTCCCCTCGCCGCCGACATAGGCCGCGATCTCCATGATCCCGGGGCGTGGCTCTGGCGTCATCGTTGTCACTCCAGCGCTGGGGCGAAGGCGCTCTCGGGCGGTGGCACGGGCCAGCCGCCGATCACGACGGGTCGGGCGAGCGCCACCCCAGCCTCGACCAGGGCGGCAAGCCGCGGATCGTCCGCGCCGAGCATCCCGTCCACCTCGGCGAGGCAGGCGAGCGGCGCACGCTCTGGCCGGTGCAGCACGAGGTCGCGCGGCCTCAGGCCCGCGGCAGCGAGCCGGTCGGCGATCCGCGCGCGGCTCACATCCTCGGCCGCGTTGAAGGCGACGAGGGAGCGATCCTCGCCGGAGGCCTCTGGCGCGATCGCGGCGACGACGAGGGCAGCGCCGCGCGAGGCCCCCTCGGCGCGGACGGTGACGAAGGGCAGCCGCGCGATCACCGCCAAAGCCGGGCGCTCGCCCCGCATCAGCGCGATCCACCACGGGTCGCCCGCGCCTTCGGCGTTCGGGTCGTCGGCGGGCAGGGGGAGAACGCCCGCCTGCGCCTCGCCCTCGGCCACAGCGTAGAGCACCTGGGCGGTCGAGCGCATCCAGCGGATCGGCGTGACGGAGCCGAAATGCTCGCGCGCGAGGCTGACCGCGCCCGCGCCCGGCTCGGGGTTCCACACCGCCACCGAGAAGGGGCCCTGCATGGCGATGGTCGCTGCCAGGATCTCGCGCCAGATGCCGATGATGGCCGGGCGCGGCAGGCCGCCGCGATGGCGGGCGAGCAGGCGGCGCAGGATCTGCGCCTCGCGGGCCGGGCGGTAGGGAGCGCCGCGCTTGAGGCCGGCGGAGGCGAGGTCGGCGACGATCGCAGCGCGCAGCATCAGTGTGTCGTGCACGAGATCGTCGAGCCGGTCGATCTCGGCGCGGAGCGCAGCCAGCCGCGACGCGTCGTCGCCGGCGGCATTGCCCGGGGTCCTCTGCTCCGGTGTCTCGGTCGGTGCCTCGGGCGGCATGGCCGCGAAGGCATAAAGGATGCTGGCCGAGTTGCAAGGGCGGCTGTTGCGCCGCCGCCCCGCCCCGCCTACTGATGGCCCATGCACACGGCCGCGCCCGCCCCGGCGCCCGCCCCGATGCCGGACCGGGCGGACGCCGCGGCGATCCCCCACCGGCACGAGACCTTCGCCGAAGGCCTCGCGCTCGACTGCGGCACCCGCCTCCGCCCCCTCACGGTCGCCTACCGCACCTACGGGGCGCTGAACGACGCCCGCTCGAACGCGATCCTGATCTGCCATGCGCTCACCGGCGACCAGTATGTCGCCGAAACCCACCCCGTCACCGGCAAGCCGGGCTGGTGGGAGGTGATGGTCGGGCCGGGACGGCCGATCGACACAACGCGGTTCTTCGTCATCTGCGCCAACGTGCTCGGCGGCTGCATGGGCTCCTCCGGCCCGCCGGCGGAGATGACGGATGCCGAGGGCAAGCCGCAGGGGCGCCCCTGGGGAACGCTGTTCCCGCCCGTGACCATACGCGACATGGTGCGTGCCCAGGCGATGCTGATCGAGCGGCTCGGCATCCCGAAGCTGTTCGCCGTGATCGGCGGCTCGATGGGCGGGATGCAGGTGCTCGAATGGGCAGCGCTCTACCCGACCCGCGTGTTCGCGGCGATGCCGATCGCGACGGCGGCCTGGCACAGCGCGCAGAACATCGCCTTCCACGAGATCGGGCGCCAGGCGATCGGCGCCGACCCGGGCTTCCACGGCGGCGAATACTGGCGGCACGGGACGACGCCTGCGCGCGGGCTCGCGGTCGCGCGCATGACCGCGCACATCACCTACCTCTCCGAGGAGGCGCTGACGCGGAAATTCGGGCGGCGGCTGCGCACCGGCCCGATGCTGACCTTCGACAACGACCTGTTCGAGGTCGAGAGCTACCTCCAGCACCAGGGCAGCACGTTCGTCCAGCGGTTCGATGCGAACTCGTATCTGACGATCACCCGCGCGATGGACTTTTTCGACCTCGCCGCCGAGCATGGCGGCAGCCTCGGCAACGCCTTCCGCGCCTCGCCGGTGCGGTTCTGCGTGATCTCCTTCTCCTCCGACTGGCTGTTCCCGACCGCGATGAGCCGCGAGATCGTACGCGCGCTCAACGCCGCCGCCGCCAATGTCAGCTTCGTTGAGATCACCTCCGACAAGGGCCACGACGCCTTCCTGCTCGACGAGCCCGACCTCTTCCGCACCGTCTCGGGCTTCCTCCGTGGCGCGGCGGAGCACTGGCGCTGAGACGGGCGCTTCGCCGATGGCCGAGGGTCTCGTCGCGCTGCGCACGGGCCGGCCGTTGTCGGACCGGCTCGACCTCCGCCTGATCGCCGAGATGGTCGCGCCGCGCACGCGCGTGCTCGACATCGGCTGCGACGACGGCGCCTTGCTCGAGATCCTCGTCCACGAGAAGGGCGTCGACGGGCGGGGCATCGAGATCGACATGGGCAAGGTGACGGAGGCGGTGGCGCAGGGGCTTTCGGTGATCCACGCCGATGCCGACACCGACCTCGCCTTCTACCCCGACGACGCATTCGACTACGTGATCCTCTCGCGCACGCTGCAGGCGACCGAACGCCCGCGCGAGGTGCTCGCGCAAATGCTCAGGATCGGCCGCCGCGCGATCGTCTCCTTCCCCAATTTCGGGCACTGGCGGGTGCGGCTCGCCCTGCTCACCACGGGGCGGATGCCGCGCACCCGCGCGCTCGACCGGCCCTGGTACGACACACCGAACATCCACCTCTGCACCATCAGCGACTTCTTCGCCCTCTGCGCCGAGGAGGGCTACGTGGTCGAGCGCTGGCTCGGGGTGGATGACCAGGGACGGCGAACGCCGTGGCGGAAGAACCGCCGCCTCGCGAATCTCTTCGCCGAACAGGGGCTGTTCCTGCTGAGGCGCCGCTGACGGCGATCAAGCCCGCTCAGGCTGAGCCGGCGAGCAGGATCGCGAAGGCGGAGCGGGTCGGCACGAGGTCGGGCGAAGCAAGCCCGGCACGGCGGAACAGCGCGGCATAATCGTCGCGGCTGCGCTCGCGGCCGGGCAGGATCGCGAGCATGTGGGTGTCGGCGAGGAAGGCGGCAGGGTCATCGCGCTCGCACCCGAAGGGCGGCAGGAGACGCTCGATCACGGCGACGCGGCCGCCCGGCGCCATCGCCGCACGGCAGAGCGCGAGGATCCTTGCGGCGTCCGCGTCGTCCCAGTCGTGCAGGATCTGGCTCAGCGTGTAGAGGTCACCGCCTTCGGGCACGGCACTGAAGAAATCGCCCGGAACGATCCGGCAGCGTGACGCGAGCCCGAGCCCGGCAAGCCGCTCGGCGGCACGCAGAGCGACCGGGCCGCGCTCGAGCAGCACGGCCTCGAGCCCCGGGTTCGCCTGAAGCAGCGCCGCGGCGAGCCCGCCCTCGCCGCCGCCGACATCGACGACGCGGCGCACCCCCTCCGTGTCGAGCGCGTCGGCGACGGCGGCATGTCTGTCATCGGGGCTCTCGCGCATGAAGGCATCGAAGATCGCCGCCTCCTCGGGCCGTGCGGCGAGGTAGTCGAAGAAGCTCTCGCCCGTTGCGGCGACCAGCGGCGGCGGCCCTCCCCGAAGCGCGGCGGCGAAGGCGCTCCAGGCGGCGAAGGTGCCGGGGCTCGCCCAGTAGCGCGCCGCATGGTGCAGGCTCGGCAGCGAATCCGTCCTGAGCCAGCGGGAGAGGGCAGTGTGCGACACACGCCGCTCGGCGTCGAGCGCGAACACCCCGAAGGCGGCGAGCGCGCGCAGGAGCCGCTCGAGCCGATCCGGCGCCGCGGCCGTCTCTGCGGCGAGCGCCTCGAGCGGGCGCGGTTCCGCACCGATCCGGTCCGCAAGGCCGAATGTGGCCGCCGCGCCGATCAGGCCGGTGAGCTGCACACCACGCAGCAGCGTGCGCAGGGCCGCAAGCCCCGCCTGATCGGCGCCCTCATCCGAGCGCGTCGGCTCCGTTGCACCCTCCATTCGCCCCTCCTCGTGCCAGCATGGCAGGCAAACCACGCAGCGGGGAACCGGGCGCGGTGGCGGGCCAGCGGCCGAACGCGCACGCGGGCCGGGCCAGAACGCATGGACATCCGGTAAACATTGCCTCCGTTTCAACCAGAAGTGGCTTGAAGGTTATCGACGTCCTGACGCACCTTGCAGGAGAGAGGGAGACGGGCATGCCGCGAATCAGGGAATACCGACGTATCGATTTCGGCACGGACATGATCGCCGAAGCGGTCCGCGTATGCATCGCCGATCTCGTCCGGATGGAAATGCCGGATGCCGTCCTTGACCATGTGCGCATGGCCGAGGGCGAGGACATGCCCGACGACGCCGTGGTGGTCGCGCGCTGGCGCAGGGCGGGCGGCCAGTTCCGCGACTGCACGATGGACGCCGAGGAGGTGACGGCGATCCTCATCGGCTGGTGCCGGATCGTCGGCGTTCCGCTGCCGAAGCAAGCGGAAAAGGCGCTCGAGCCGGCGGCCGATGGCGTGACGCTTGTGATCCGCGGCACCGGCCCGGCCGGCATCGGCCTGCTGCACTGATCGCTGCGGGAACGGCGCTGGCCCCTTCGCCCGACGGCGCGCCGCGGCGCCCGCGTGTCTATCTCGCCGGGCCTGAGGTGTTCCTGCCAGACGCACGCGATGTGCTCGCCGCCAAGAAGGGCATCTGCTTGCCGCTCGGGCTCGAGCCGGTGGCGCCGCTGATCGACACCCCGCCGCCGCCGGCCGCGACGGCCCGCGCCCGCGCCTTCGCCATCGCCGCCGGCAACGAGGCGCTGATCCGCTCCTGTGTGGCGGTGATCGCCAATCTCACGCCCTTCCGCGGCGTCTCGGCGGATGTCGGCACGGTCTACGAGGTGGGGCTTGCCCGCGGCCTCGGGCTTGCGCTCTTCGCCTACACCTCTGACCCGCGCGATTATGCCGCCCGCGTGCTGAACGACCCGGACGGGCTTGACATCGAGGATTTCGGCCTCTCCGACAACCTGATGCTCGAAGGCGGGATCGCCAGTGCCGGCGGCGCCTTCGTGCGCGTCTCCGCCCCCGCGTCCGACCCCTGGCGCGACCTCGGCCCGTTCTCCGCCTGTGCCCGCGCTGCCGCGGCCGCTCTCGCCGCCCGCGCCGACGCCTAAGCCGCGTCCCGTCGCGGAGCCGGCGTCGACGACGTCGCCCGTTGCGCTGCCTCCGGCGACCGCCGTGGCGGTGGGCAGTCTGCCGAAACGCTGGGCAACAGCGCCGTTGGGAACCGAGCGGTTGCCGGTTTTTTTGTACGGCACCCGCATCAATCCTGTTGAACGCGCCTCCCAGCTGGCCCAGAGTGAGCGGGTAAGCCGCCGAGTGCGGCCGGGAACGAGGCTGAACCACGGTGGATAGCGTCGGAACGGGGGGCAGTCCGCATGCACCCTCGGCCCGGCACGGGGAACTTCTGCAGGTCTGGGACGGAGGGTTCAATGGTCACGATGATCCGCGCCGGCGCGATGGCCGCTGCGTTCACGCTTGCGGCTGCCGGCATAGCCGAGGCGCAGCTGGCGCCGACCTTCGACGCCGTGCGGGCGCGCGGCGTCCTCAACTGCGGCGTCTCGACGGGGGTTGCGGGCTTCTCCAACCCCGACAGCCAGGGGGTCTGGCGCGGGCTTGACGCCGATGGCTGCCGCGCCGTCGCCGCGGCGATGTTCGGCGATGCCTCGAAGGTGCGCTTTGTCGGCAACACGTCGCAGAATCGCTTCCCTGCGCTCCAGTCCGGCGAGATCGACCTGCTCGTTCGGACCACGACCTGGACGCTCGCGCGGGAGGCGAGCCTCGGCTTCCAGTTCGCCGGGGTCAATTTCTATGACGGCCAGGCCTTCATGGTGAAGCGCTCGCTCGGCGTCACCTCGGCCAAGCAGCTCGATGGGGCGACGGTCTGCGTCCAGCCCGGCACCACCACCGAGCTGAACCTCGCCGACTATTTCCGCACCAACCGCATGGCGTTCCGGCCAGTGGTGATCGAGAGCGTCGAGGAGACCCGCCAGGCCTTCATCTCCGGCCGCTGCGACGTCTACACGAGCGACAGTTCGGCGCTCGCCTCGTTCCGCGCCACGCAGGGGCCGAATGCCGAGCAGTACGTGATGCTGCCCGAGATCATCTCGAAGGAGCCGCTCGGACCCGTGGTGCGCAAGGGCGACCAGAAGTGGTTCGACCTCGTGCGCTGGGTCTTCTTCGCCCAGATCGCCGCCGAGGAGCTCGGCGTCACCTCGGCCAATGTCGACCAGATGCTCACGAGCCAGAACCCCGAAATCCAGCGCCTGCTCGGCGTCACCGGCGGGCTTGGCCAGATGCTCGGGGTGGACAACCGCTGGGCCTACAACGTGATCAAGCAGGTCGGCAACTTCGAGGAGATGTGGGAGCGCAACATCACCCCGATCGGCGTTCCCCGCGGCATCAACGCGCTCTGGACCAAGGGCGGGCTGATGTACGCCCCGCCGATCCGCTGACCGAGGGCTGACCGGGGGGAGGCGACGCCCTCCCCCCGAAACGGCGACCGCACCACGCGGCGGAGAGCCCGATGCCGAACGAGAGTGCTGCAGCCGACCCGCGCTATCTGCGCAAGCCGCCGCGCCAAGGAGTCACGCTCTCCTGGCGCAACCCGCTGGTGCGCAACGTCTTCTGGCAGGTGCTGATCCTCGGGGTCGTTGCCCTCGCCGTGTGGTGGCTCGTCAGCAACACGATGCGCAACCTCGAGGTGCGTCGGATCGCCACCGGCTTCGGCTTCCTCGAGCGCGAGGCCGGGCTGCCGATCGGCGAGAGCCTGATCCCCTATTCGCTGGCCGACACCTACGCGCGGGCGCTGCTGGTCGGCGTGCTCAATACACTGCGCGTGGCGCTGATCGGTGCGGTGCTCGCCACGCTCCTCGGCACCGTCATCGGCATCGCGCGGCTCTCCCGCAACTGGCTGGTCGCGCGGCTCGCCGCCGTCTATGTCGAGGTGCTGCGCGACCTGCCGCTGCTGTTGCAGCTCCTCTTCTGGTATGTGCTGATGCAGGGCCTGCCAGGGCCCCGCCAGGCGCTCAACCCGATCGAGGGCGTGTTCCTCTCCAACCGGGGAATCAAGTTCCCCTGGATCGTGTGGGAGGACGCGCACAGCGCTGCCCTGGCCGCCTTCGTGGGCGGCATCGCCGCCACTTGGCTCGTGGGCCGGGCGCTGCGGGCGCGGCAGTTCGCGACCGGCCAGCGCACCCCCCTCTGGCCCTTCGCGCTCGGCCTCCTCCTCGGGCTGCCGGTCGCCGTCTGGGCGGGGATGGGAGCGCCGTGGCAGGCCGACATCCCCGTGCTCAGGGGCTTCAACTTCCGTGGCGGCGGCACGATCAGCCCAGAGTTCGCCGCACTCCTCCTCGGCCTCGTGCTCTACACCGCCGCGTTCGTCGCCGAGATCGTGCGCGCTGGGATCCAGGCGATCCACCACGGCCAGTGGGAGGCGGCCGGAGCGCTCGGCCTCTCGCGGGGCGATCAGCTCCGCCTCGTCATCCTGCCGCAGGCGCTGCGCGTGATCGTCCCGCCGATGACGAGCCAATACCTCAACATCACCAAGAACAGTTCGCTCGCGGTGGCGATCGGCTACCAGGACATCGTCTCGATCGCGAACACGACCATCAACCAGACCGGCCAGGCGATCGAGGGGATCGCGATCATCATGGCCGTCTATCTCACAATCAGCCTTTCCATCTCGGCCTTCATGAACTGGTACAACGCGCGAATCGCGCTGAAGGAGCGCTGAGGCGATGACCCCGCCTTCGGCGGACGCGGCAGCCCTGCCGCAAGGCGCTTTCGCACAGCCCGGGCCGCGCGCGGCGCCGGCGATGCGCGCGGGCGTTCTGGGGTGGCTGCGCGCGAACCTGTTCAACTCATGGCTCTCGACCGCCGTCACCCTCCTCCTCGGCTATCTCCTCATCCGCTGGACGTTCAGCTTCGTCGAGTGGGCGATCATCAACGCGGTGTGGTCGGTCCCCGGAACCGGGCCGGCGGTCAACACCTCGGCCTGCCGCGCCCTGCAGGGAAGCGGCGCCTGCTGGGCGCTGATCGGCGAGAAGCACCGCTTCATCCTGTTCGGCCTCTACCCGTTCGATGAACAGTGGCGCCCTGCCATCTGCATCCTGCTGTTCATCGGGCTCTACATCGTCTCGGCGATGCGCCGATTCTGGCGGCGCGAGCTTCTGCTCATCTGGTGTGCCGCGCTCGCGGTGATCGGCACCCTGATGTGGGGCGGCGTGTTCGGCCTTCCCTTCGTGCCGCAGGAGCGCTGGGGCGGGCTGATCATCACGCTCATCCTCTCGACCTTCGGCATCGCCTTCGCCTTCCCGCTCTCGATCCTGGTCGCGCTCGGGCGGCGGGCCAACAGTCTGCCCGCCGTCAAGGCGCTCTGCATCGTCTATATCGAGCTGATCCGCGGCGTGCCGCTGATCTCGCTCTTGTTCATGGCCTCGGTGATGTTCCCCCTCTTCCTCCCCGAGGGCATGAACATCGACAAGCTCCTGCGCGCGCAGATCGCGATCATTCTCTTCGCCGCCGCCTATCTCGCCGAGGTGGTGCGCGGCGGGCTGCAGGCGCTGCCGCGCGGGCAGTATGAGGCGGCGGAGGCGCTCGGCCTCACCTACTGGCAGAAGACAGGGCTGATCATCCTGCCGCAGGCGCTGAGGATGGTGATCCCGCCGCTCGTCAATACCTTCATCGGCATGTTCAAGGACACCTCGCTCGTGCTGATCATCGGCATCTTCGACCTCCTCAACGCCGCCAAGACGTCGATCATCGAGCCGGCGTGGCAGGGCTTCGGAACGGAAGCCTATCTCGCGGTCGCGGCGATCTACTTCGTGTTCTGCTTCGCGATGTCGAAATACAGCGCCGGGCTCGAGGCCGAGTTCAACCGCCACCGCAACCGTTGAGGCCAGCGGCACGGGGAAGAGAGGAGAGCGAACCGATGCAGCAGCTTGCCATGGCGGCGAACGATCACGCCGCGGAACTCGCCTCGGCCAAGCCGATGATCGAGCTCGACCGGGTGAACAAGTGGTTCGGCGCGCTGCACGTGCTGCGCGACGTCACGCTCACCGTCAAGGAGCGCGAGCGCGTGGTCGTCTGCGGGCCTTCGGGGTCGGGCAAGTCGACCATGATCCGCTGCATCAACCGCCTCGAAGTGCACCAGGAGGGGAGGATCACCGTCGACGGGATCGAGCTCACCGGCGACCTCAAGAACATCGACGCCATCCGCCGCGAAGTCGGAATGGTGTTCCAGTCCTTCAACCTGTTCCCGCACCTGACGATCCTCGAGAACCTCACGCTTGCGCCGATCTGGGTGCGCAAGATGCCGAAGAAGGAGGCCGAGGAGCTCGCGATGATGTATCTCGGCCGCGTCAAGATCCCCGAACAGGCGAAGAAGTATCCAGGCCAGCTTTCGGGCGGGCAGCAGCAGCGCGTGGCGATCGCTCGTGCGCTCTGCATGCGGCCGAAGATCATGCTGTTCGACGAGCCGACCTCGGCGCTCGACCCGGAGATGATCAAGGAGGTGCTCGACGTGATGGTCGAGCTCGCCGAGAGCGGCATGACGATGGTCGTCGTCACCCACGAGATGGGCTTCGCTCGCCAGGTGGCCGACCGCGTTGTGTTCATGGACCGCGGCGAGGTCGTCGAGATCGCACCGCCCGCCGAGTTCTTCTCCAACCCGCGGTCGGACCGGCTCAAGATGTTCCTGAGCCAGATCCTGCGTGGGCACTGAGGCTCACGGCTTCCACTGTCGCGCGTGCCGGGGCGGGCGGCTGGAGGGGATCGCACACGGCTGGACTCGGGCGCGTGCGTGGTCATGCTCGCCTGGAATGCCCTGAGCGTTTGCCACCCGTTTGGCAACTGCTCCAGGATCGCTGCCTGACCAAGGCGGGGACGACGGCGCGCGAGGGCGCCTTGAGCGAAAGCCTCCCCGGGCCCCCGACGAACAAGGCAGTGGCACGTCGTGCGCCTGCGACATCCGGGCTGCAGTGGCGGCGCTGCCGGCCGGCGAGCGGCGGGCGACCGCGAACAGCCCGACGCCGACCATCGTGCCGTCCACCGCGCCAAGGACCTCAAGCGCGAAGATGCCGCCCGGCGCTGCGCCGGCGAAGCATAAGGGAATGCAGGGCTGCCACGGCGCCACGGCCGGGCCGGCGCCGAGGGCGAGCGTACCCGTTGCGGTGACGATCCGGATCATGCGGTCCTCCCAGGAGCGCCGTGCACAGCGCCGTCTGGGCAAGCGCGCCCCCCGCTGGGCGGCGCGACGGTTTATCGTTCCATTCCGCCGCCGTGTCGTGCTGATATCGGCGTGGTGACCCGCCCAGGATACGTCTGATGGCCTATCGACTTGCGAGGATCGAGGGGATCGGTCCCGTCTACGCCGCGAAGCTCGGCGAGGCGGGGCTCACCACCACGGCCGATTTGCTTGAGGCGGCGGCACGGCCGAAGGGCCGCGCTCTCTTGGCCGAGAAGACCGGGATCAGCGAGACCCTGATCCTGAAATGGGCCAACCGCGCCGACCTGATGCGGGTGAAGGGCATCTCGGAGGAGATCAGCGATCTCCTTGAGGCCGCCGGCGTCGATACGGTTCCGGAACTGAGGCGCCGCCGCGCCGATCATCTGGCCGAGGCGCTGCGCGCGGTGAACGAGAAGAAGAAGCTGGTCCGCCGCGTGCCAGGCGAGGCGCAGTGCGCACGTTTCATCGAGGAGGCGAAGGCGCTGCCGCGGGTGCTCAGCTACTGACCGGGCCGCCGTGACCGCCCCGGGGCGTTGACCGACGCCGCCCTGACGGCGACCATCCCCGCCTCGCCGGAGCTGGTCGATGCACCCCCCCATCACCGCGACCGAACCCTGGGCCAGGCTCGCCGCGCTTGCGGCAGAGCCCGACGCGGGCGCGATCGCCCGGCGCGTCACCGAGGACCCGAACCGCTTCTGCCGCCTGAGCCGCACCGGAGCGGGCCTCCTGCTCGACCTCTCCTGCACAGCGCTCGATCCGTCCTCGCTCGCGGCGTTGATCGACCTCGCCGGCGCGGCGCGCGTGGCGGAGCGTTTCGCGGCGATGGCCCGCGGCGCGGCGGTGAACGCCACGGAACGGCGCGCCGCCCTGCACATCACTCTGCGCGCCCCGCGCGACGCCGGGTTCCGCGCCGAGACCGGCTCGGCCTGGGAAGACGCATCCGCGCTCGTGCATGACGAGCGCGCGCGTATCCAGAGCTTCGTCGCCGCGGTGCACGAGGGGCGCGCGCGCGGCGCGACAGGGGCTCCCTTCGCCGCCGTTCTCAACCTCGGCATAGGCGGCTCCGATCTCGGCCCGGCGATGGTGACGGAAGCGCTCGCCGCCCTCCCGGCGCGAATGGATGTCCGCTTCGTCGCGAATGTCGACGGCCACGCGCTCGCGCCCGTGCTCGCCACCCTCGACCCGGCCCGGACGCTCGTTCTCGTCGCCTCGAAGAGCTTCACCACGCAGGAGACGATGGCCAACGCCGCCGCCGCCCGCGCCTGGCTCGTCGCCGCGCTCGGCGAGGGCGCGGTCACACGCCATGTCGTCGCGCTCTCGACCAACGCCCGCGCGGTCGCCGAGTTCGGTGTGACACCGGAACAGACCTTCGGCTTCCGCGACTGGGTGGGCGGGCGGTTCTCGCTGTGGAGCCCGATCGGGCTTGCGATCGCGCTCGCGCGCGGCTGGGACGGCTTCGCCCGCCTGCTCGCCGGAGCGCACGCGATGGACCAGCATGCTCTCGCCGCCCCAGCGTCGGAAAATCTGCCGCTCCTGCTCGCGCTCGCGCATACCTGGCACGCCACCTTCCGCGGCTACCCGGCCTACGCGTGCCTTCCCTATGACCAGCGTCTCGCCCGGTTTCCCGCTTGGCTGCAGCAGCTCGAGATGGAGAGCAACGGCAAGAGTGTGGACATCGAGGGACGCCCAGTCCCCTTCCCCACGGCGCCGGTGGTGTTCGGCGAACCGGGCACGAACGCGCAGCACAGCTTCATGCAGCTGATCCACCAGGGCACCCAGGTGGTTCCGGTCGACATCATCATGGTTGCCGGCGCCGACCATGAGCTTGCGGAGAACCATCGCATCCTGCTCGCGCACGCTCTGGCGCAGGGCTCGGCGCTCGCGCTCGGTCGCACCGCCGAGGCGCAGCAGGCGGCGATGCTTGCGTCGGGGATGGACGCGCGGGAAGCGGCGCGGCTCGCCCCGCACCGGCACTTCCCCGGCAACCGCCCGAGCATCCGGATCGTTCTGCCGCGGCTTGGGCCCGAGACGCTCGGCGCCCTGCTCGCGCTCTACGAGCACAAGGTGGCGATGCAGGCAGCACTCTGGGGGATCAACGCTTTTGACCAGTGGGGCGTCGAGCTCGGCAAGACGCTTGCGGCTGGCACTCTGGCAGCGCTCGAGACCGGCGACACCGCAGCGCTCGACCCCGCCTCAGCCGGCCTCGCCGCCGCCCTGCGCAGGCTCGGCGCGTGATGGACGGATACCCGACGGAGGCGATGGCGGCCCGCTCGCGCATCCGCCTCCTCCCCCCCGCCGTGGCCGACCGGATCGCCGCCGGCGAGGTGGTGGAGCGCCCGGCCGCGGTGGTGAAGGAGCTGGTCGAGAACGCGATCGATGCGGGGGCGAGCCGGATCGCGGTCGCGATCGAGGCGGGCGGCCTAGGCCGCGTCACGGTCGAGGATGACGGCGCCGGCATGGGGGCGGAGGACCTCGCTCTTGCCGTCGAACGCCACGCCACCTCGAAGCTCACCGACGAGCGGCTGATCGAGATCACGACGCTCGGGTTCCGCGGCGAGGCCCTGCCCTCGATCGGCGCGGTCGCGCGGCTCGAGATCGTCACGCGGCAGAAAGGATCCGCCGAGGGGCTCGCCATCGCCGTCACGGCCGGGGCGAAGGGCGAGGTTCGGCCGGCGGCGGCAAGCCCCGGCACGCGCGTGACCGTGCGCGACCTCTTCTTCGCCGCACCGGCGCGGCTCAAGTTCCTGCGCGGGCCCCGCGCCGAGGCGGAGGCCTGCCTCGCCGCCCTGCGCCGCCTCGCCCTCGCCCATCCCGCGGTCGCCTTCCACGCCACCGTCGATGCGCGGGAGGCGCTCGCGCTCGCCGCCGATGACCGAGCCGGCCGCGCACGCCGCCTGCTCGGGGCGGAGTTCGCCGCGCACGCCATCCCGCTCGCGGCGGAGCGCGGGCCGATGCGTCTTGCGGGCCTCGTCGGCCCGGCGAGCCTGACGCGTGCGACCGCCGCCGAACAGCACCTCGTGGTGAACGGAAGGCCCGTGTCCGACCGGCTGCTGCGGACCGCTCTGCGCGTCGCCTATGCGGAGGCGATCGCGCGCGGGCGGCACCCGATGGCGGCGCTGTTCCTCGACCTTCCCGCCCCGCTCGTCGACGTCAACGTCCACCCCGCCAAGACGGAGGTGCGGTTCCGCGACCCCGACGCGGTGCGCGGCTTCGTCATCGCCGCGGTCCGCGGCGCGATCGCCACGGCGCGCGCGGCTCCCGTCGCCGCCGCACCGCTCCGGCTCTCCGCGCCGCCAGCACCGCGGCAGGGGCTCGCCGAGGCGCCCGCGCTGCCGCTCGCCGCACCGCCCGCCGCGCGGCCGCAGGCGACCGTTCCGGTATCGGATCATCCTCTCGGTGCAGCGCGGGCGCAGCTGCTCGCGACCTACATCGTCGCCGAGACGGCCGACGGCGCCGTGGTTCTCGTCGACCAGCACGCTGCCGCGGAGCGGCTTGCGCACGAGTCGCTGAAGCGGGCGCGGGCCGACGGTGCGGTGCCGGCGCAGCGGCTGCTCGCCCCCGCCGTCGTCGACCTCGGCGAGCCGGCCGCAGGCCATGTGGCGGAGGCTGCCGCGGCGCTTGCGACCCTCGGCCTCGAGGTGGAACCTTTCGGGATCGGCGCGGTGCTCGTCCGCGCCCTGCCCGCCCCGCTCGCCGGCGCTGACCCTGCCGGGCTCGTCCGCGACATCGCCGACGCGCTCGCCGAGGGCGGCACGACAGCGCTTTCGCTCCGGCTCGACGCGGTGCTCGCGCGCATGGCCTGCCACGGCTCGATCCGCGCGGGGCGGAGGCTCTCGCAGCCGGAGATGGACGCGCTCCTGCGCGCGATCGAGGCGACGCCGGGAAGCGGCACGTGCAGCCACGGCCGCCCGACCTGGATCAGGCTCGCCCGCGCCGACCTCGAGCGCCTGTTCGGGCGCCGGTAGCGCGGCCGGTCTGCGTCTTCCGGCCGAGGAAGACCGCACGTTCAGAGACCGCGAATCGTCTCCTGCAGGTGCGCGAAGAGCCGGTCGCTCTCGGCAAGGCCGAAGCGAGTCGGCGCCTGGACGGGCGGGCGGTCGTGCACGACCTCGACGCCGATCTGCCGCGCGTAGAGGCGCTTGCCGTAGCAGAGAGCCTGGTCGATCGTCCGGATCAGGAACACGATCAGCGGCAGGATCGCGCGGTGGAGACGCTCGGCCTCGGCGAGCGACGCCGGACTCCCCTCGCGGAACAGCTCCCAGATCCGCACCTGAACCGCAACGAGATCGGGCGCGGGGATGAGCCCTGCGGCGCCGGCCCGCAGCGCGGTGAGGAACTCGATCCCGCCATGGCCGGCAAAAAGCGCCAGCCGACCCTCGGTGCGTTCCGCAAGCTCAGCCGTCTCGACGGCGGTTCCTTCCGCCTTCAGTACGGTCACGTTCGGGTGGTTGCGGTTGAGCGCGACGAGCCCCTCGACGGAGAGGTTCATGGCGAGGTTGAACGGGTTGTGCTGCACCGCGACGGGGCAGTCGAGCGCATCGGCCGTCGCGCCGAAGAAGCGCAGGAGCGCCGCCTCGCCGCCCTCGATCGCGGGCGGCGGCTGGAGGATGATGACGTCGGCCCCGTTCCGCCGCGCCTCGCGCGCGAAGGCGAGCTGCGCGCCTTGGGTCGTCTCGCCGACGGTGACCATGAAGGGCCTCCGCCCCTCAAGCGCTTCCGCCACCGTCGCGACGATAGCGTGACGTTCGGCCGTCGTGTGCTTGCCCAGCTCCGTGATCAGCCCGAGCGCCATGAGCCCGTGCGCGCCGGCAGAGAGGCAGTGCTCGACCTGCCGACGCATCGCCTCGGCGTCGAGCGCGCCATCCTCGCGGTGGAAGGCGTAGAGGACGGGGAAGACGCCCGCGAGATCCATGCCGCCCGCGCGCCCCTTCCGCCTCAGGCGAAGGGGCCGTGCGCGAGGGGCGCGACCGCGGCCGTGCGGAAAGGTAAGGCGGTCACCGTCATCGGGCTGGCCACCGTCGCTCCGGCAACGCTCTCCACCGCTCCGCGCTGGCCCGGTCGCGCCGGGGCACGCTCAGGCCGGCTCCTTCGCCGGCGCGGGCTGGGCCGTCGCCGTGCCGTTGTTCAGCACTGAGCCAGAGACATCGCCGATCGAGAGCGAGGGGTCGAGGCAGAGGATCTCCTCAAACTCG
>Ga0272446_1003022_pt1 | contig 21899 bp, 18 predicted proteins | sample YNPCB0061_FD_194587 | JGI IMG/M metagenome (GOLD analysis project Ga0272446, IMG submission 194587) | Hot spring microbial mat communities from Yellowstone National Park, WY, United States - YNP-CB-006-1 | ecosystem: Environmental > Aquatic > Thermal springs > Hot (42-90C) > Sediment | place... | reverse complement strand
ATCCGTCAGGGGATGCTCATAGGAAAAAGCTGCCCCTGGAACCCTTTGATCCCCAAGTACTAAGTCGTATTGGGTAGCAATTCCTTTCCACTCACAAATACTGTACTGCCCGTTGGGGAATAAAATCCCTGGCTCCCATGCTTCTGGAGGGGCATAGTAAACTGGCGCTCCCGCAGTCTCCACAATCTTTAATGCCCTGGTGCTTTCCATAATTAGGATTCTGTCCCAATAAGCCCTTATGATAGTTTCCGCCGATCGGACTTGTGGTGGACGGGGGTAGTCCCAGACACTCTCTTGATTTGCCCCTGGTACATCAGGCACAACCCCAGGGGGGGGAGAACTGCCCCATCTTTGACGGGCTGCAATCAATCTGGGCATTAGGCTTACTATATTCGGTGGACTAAGCATGATTGATGATCAAGAACCCTTCTTACTCTACCAAGCAAAACTACTAGATTCTCAAGAGAAATCCTAATATCTACAGACAGGAATTAGAGCAAATTAAATTTGAACTTTAGGAATAATTTAGATGATCTTTCTATTACTTTTTATTTTAGGATAAGCCACCGATCGGGTTAGTTGTTTTTTTGTGATTAGGGCACAAAACATCAAAATAATAACCAAGACCTCCAGCAACGGTGGTGTAATTAACAGAATAGTCAGTGGTATTTAGTTTTCTCCAGCCGCTATCAGGAAAAACATTAGTATCATTAAAAGCGATCGAGTAATTATAGCAAGTTGCCCAAAAATATCTAACACTACTGCTTGAGAATTTACCATTAGACAAAACAGTTTGCCGAAACTTAGCTTCCATAATTTCCCCAGCACCTAATTGGTCCAACATTCCACTATGGTATGAATGCCCTAATTGAAGTCCAGAATTGTTGGCGGGAGATTGGAGTATGGGGGGCTCGTTCCTGTCCCCAACTCAAGACCCACACCCATTGCCATAACTGCCCTGTCTATGCTTCAGCGGGAAGGAATCTGCTTGAGCGGCAGCCACCGAAAGAGTATATCGAAGAATGGACAGAGTTTCTCAAAAGAAAAGATGAACAGTCAGACTCAAAATCCATTGATGCTCTTTCGATCGGTATCTTTCGTTTAGGTAATGAATGGTTATCTTTACCTTCCCATCTTTTTGCTGAAGTGACTGATCTTTTGCCTATTCATACTATTCCCCATCGCACCAATCCAATTTTGTTGGGCATGGTGAATATCAGGGGAGAAATTCAGTTGTGTGTTTCTTTGCATAATTTATTGGGAATTAACAAGAACAGTCAAGAAATAACTACTAAAAATAGTTTGATTCATCAAAGAATGATTGTGGTGGCAAAAGACCGAGACCGATGGGTATTTATCACCGATGAAATGGATGGTATCTATCGATTGCAATCCCAGTTGTTTAATGCCCCTGCTACTGTTGCAAAACGATCGGAGTCTTACAATCATAAAGTATTTATCTGGAACGATCGGCAGGTGGGTTTGTTAGACCCTGACTTATTATTTTATAGTCTTAGTCGGAGAGTTTTATGATTCAAGATGACAGCCTAATTGAACTTTTTTTATTAGAAGTACAAAACTACAGTCGGGTTTTAGAAGAAGAATTATTTATCAAGCCTAAACCAGATTTAGAGGTCTTAATCAGAGCCGCTCATTCCATTAGAGGAGCAGGCAGAATCATTCAGTTAGAAGACATCGCTGAAGTAGCAGGAGCTTTAGAAAATTATTTTGAAAGAGTAAATGAAGAAGGATTACCAATAGACTCGATCGGTGTTTCGATTAACTTTTTTAAGAGTATTAGTCATTTGTCGGTGGAAAAACTCAAGGAATTTGCTAAAAAACTAGCTCCGATCGTTGTAAGTCATTTAGAAATTATCGCGAAACTACCAGAAGAGAAAGAAGAAGTAACGATCGAACCGATAGAACAAAGTCCTGTTCAGGTAATAGAAACTACAGTAATAAATGAATCGAATAAACCGATCGTTGATACATCTCTGCCAGATTTAAGCGATTTCTCCATGTTGGAGTTATTTAAGTTAGAAATTGAAACTCAGGTTAATGTTCTTAATGAAGGGATTTTAGCCCTAGAAAATGACCTCAAAGATATAGAACAAATCGATACTCTCATGCGGGCTGCCCACTCCATTAAAGGAGCTGCTAGAATTGTGCAAATAGAAGCAGTAGTCCAACTTTCTCACATAATGGAAGACTGTTTTATTGCCGCTAAAGAAGGAAAACTACCCCTAGAAAGCAATCACTTAGATGTCTTTTTTGAAAGTGTAGACATGATCGCCGAAATTGGTAAAAGACTGACTCCCGATGATCCAAATGCTCTAAGCAGTCTAAAAGATGATATTCAACAAACTGTAGTTAAACTCCAACAAATTAGTCATTTAGAGTCAATCCCGCCTATCAAACCTCCAATCAAAGAAGTAATTGTTACTCCCGATTTATCCCCAACTACTGAGGAAGTTTTAGTAACTCCAGAAATTCCACCATCCACTATCGATCGGCAAGAAACAAAACCCTCCCGCAAGACCGAAGAACCGATCGATAACAGTGAAAGAGTGGTTAGAGTGAGTAAAGATAACCTCAATCGCTTGATGGGACTAGCAGGAGAGTCTTTAGTAGCAGCAAACTGGCTCCAACCCTTTGCCGATTCTCTCTTAAAACTGAAAAATACGCAAACTGAACTTTCTCGTCTTTTAGAAAAAATAAACGACCACTACAGCCAAAAAAGAGTCCTGACGGAATATGAACTGAGCTTCTTGAAAGCCGCTCTGCAAAAGGCAGAAGCCTGCCGACAGATTTTAACCGATCGGTTGAATGAATTAGAGTTGTTCGCCCGTCAGACCGGTAATCTTTCCGATCGGTTGTACCGTGAAGTGATTGCTAGCCACATGAGACCCTTTGCCGATGGCATCCAGGCATTCCCCCGCATGGTCAGAGATGTAGCAAAAAAACTTGGTAAACAAGTGCAATTAGAAATTTTAGGCAAGTCTACCCAAGTCGATCGGGATATTTTAGAAAAACTGGAAGCCCCCCTCACCCATATTTTGCGGAATGCGATCGATCATGGCATTGAGCCGCCGGAAGAGCGGATCGCTAAAGGCAAGCCGCCGGTAGGTACAATCCGCCTAGAAGCCGCCCACCGTGCCGGTATGCTGTCCATCACGATCGGGGATGACGGCAGGGGCATCAACATAGAACATTTGCGCCAAAAAATCATCAGAAAAGGACTTGCAACTCAAGGCATGGTTAGTCAAATGACTGATGCAGAATTGATCGACTTCTTGTTTTTACCTGGTTTTTCTACAGCGAGTCAAGTAACGGAAATTTCAGGCAGGGGCGTAGGTCTAGACATTGTGCAGAGCATGGTGCAAGAAGTAGGGGGCATTGTGAGAGCCACCTCTCAGTTTGGTAAAGGCATGACCTTTCATCTGCAACTGCCCCTTACTCTTTCGGTCATTCGCACTCTTTTAGTCACAATTACTGGAGAAACCTATGCTTTTCCATTGTCTCGTATTGATTCAATTACTTTAGTTTCCCGTAATCAAATTCATACCCTAGAAAATCGAGAATATTTTACCTTCAATCACCAACAAGTAGGGATTATTTCGGCAGCCCAAGTCCTGCAACTCCAGTCCCATTCTATGCCCTCCAATGAAATTGCTGTTGTTTTAATCAGCGATCGTACCAGTAGTTATGGTCTGGTAGTCGATCGTTTTTTAGGCGAAAAAGAACTGGTTGTTCGCCCCCTCGATCCCAGACTAGGTAAGGTTCCTAATATCAGTGCAGCTGCTTTGATGGAAGATGGTTCTCCTACTTTAATTGTCGATGTGGAAGACTTAGTCCGGTCGATCGATAAACTACTAAATGGCAATAATCTTAGTCATATTTCCTATGATGACAAATTAGTAACTACAAAAAAACGCATTTTAATAGTAGATGATTCCCTTACAGTCAGAGAAGTAGAACGAAAATTGTTAGAAAATCAAGGCTATGAAGTAGCAGTAGCGATCGATGGTATGGATGGTTGGAATGTTTTACGCACAGATGACCGCTTTGATTTAGTCATCTCTGATGTAGATATGCCCAGAATGAACGGCTTAGAGTTAGTTAGTCAAATTCGTAGTCATCCTACCTTAAAGGCTCTGCCTGTTGTGATAGTGTCTTACAAAGACCGAGAAGAAGACCGCCTCAGAGGATTAGAAGTAGGAGCAGACTTCTATCTAACTAAAAGTAGTTTCCATGACAATTCTTTGATTCAAGCAGTACAAGACTTGATTGGCGCAGCCTCCGATCGGTCTATCACTTCATAATAAAAAAAGAGGATAGTTTTAAGTAAGTATTGATAGTATTATTGCATGGTGCGATTCAGGAATGGATATTGCTATTTGTACTTCTTTCATTTGAATTAGGCAATATCTCCCTCGTCTTCATCCTAAGACTCTTGGCTATGCCAAGTCTATTGATATGTTCTGGTTTTCAGTTAGGCTCTTGATCGACAATTTGAAATCTGGCAAAATTCCCATAAATCTACTTTCATACTGACATTCAGCAATGCTAATGGATTTTTCTCTGCTCAATTCATTAAACTAAGAAGAAAAGGATAATAGCCCAGCGATGAAATTTGGTGTAGTGATTTTCCCTGGATCGAACTGTGACCGAGATGTAGCTTGGGTGACTCAAGGCATTTTGGGTGTGGAAACCAGGATGCTGTGGCATCGGGAGGCTGATATTGGCGATGTAGATGTCGTAATTTTGCCTGGTGGATTCAGCTATGGGGACTACCTCCGGTGCGGCGCTTTAGCCCGATCGGCTCCCATCCTCCGATCGATTTTTACCCATGCCCAACAGGGGGGCTATGTGCTTGGCATTTGCAATGGCTTTCAGATACTGACGGAAACGGGGTTACTACCAGGGGCGTTAGTCAGGAATCGGGGTTTACATTTCATTTGCGACCGCCTAGCAGTTAGGGTAGAGCGGGCGGATTTAATCTGGACTAAAAATTACGCCCCCCATCAAGTCATTAAGTTGCCCATTGCCCATGGGGAGGGCTGTTACTATGCTGACCCCCCTACTTTAGAAAGCCTGGAAAATAACCGTCAGGTAGTATGGCGCTATTTAGATAATCCCAACGGTTCCCTTAACGATATTGCTGGCATTTGTAATCTAAAGGGAAATGTGTTGGGGATGATGCCCCATCCAGAGCGGGCTGCCGATCGGGACTTGGGTTCTGTTGATGGATTAGGATTGTTTAGTAGCCTAATTTCTAACCATATTTACGCTTAAGAAATAACATAGTTAGAGTTAAAATTAAGGTAACTCCGTTTGCTATGATGACCGGTGCTTTGTTGATCAATAAGCCATAAATTAACCAGAGAATAATGCCCGTATTTAAGGTAATTAAAGTAATAATAGAGAGGTCTTTAGTCGATCGGGTCTGCCATACTTTAATCACTTGGGGTAAAAAAGAAAGTGTGGTCAAAGTTGCAGCAACCATCCCCAAGACATCGATCCAGTTCATAAAATACCTTAACTATCGAGATCATCTTACAACCCCATGGCTAAAATTAAACTGATCCCCTTGATTCTTTGTAGCCTTTTCTTGCTGTGGGGATGCAGTAAACCACCCGATCGGGTTCATCTAACTTTGTGGCAAGGGGTGAATCCCCCTAGTAACAGGTTGGTATTACAAAAGTTAATCGATAAATTTAATCAGTCCCAGTCAGAAATTTTTGTTGAATCCTTATATGTGGGGCAACCAGACCAACAAATTCCTAAAATTTTAGCTGCCGTAGTGGGAAATGCGCCCCCAGACCTACTTTGGTACAATCCTACAATTACGGGCAGATTAGTAGAGTTGGAGGCAATTCAACCGATCGATGACTTTTTGGCTAATTCCCCCATCGCCACCGAATTAGACCCCGCCCTCCGATCGACTATGGCATTAGAAGACCACCTCTGGTCAATTCCCTTTGGAGCCAACAATCTGGGCTTGTTTTATCGACCAAGCCTATTTCAGGCAGCAGGCATCACCCAACTGCCCCGCACTTGGCAAGATTTAGCTCTGGCTGCCCAAAAATTGACCCAAGACCAGAACGGGGATGGCACACCCGATCGGTATGGCATATTGCTACCTTTGGGCAAGGGAGAGTTTACCGTATTTAGTTGGTTGCCTTTTTTATGGAGTACGGGGGCAGAACTACTACCCAAGTTAGATAGTGAAGGGGCGATCGAGGCACTCACCTTCTGGCAAAACCTAGTTAAACAGGGGGTAGCCCTCCTCTCCCAACCAGAGCGGGGTTACGAAGAAGATAACTTTTTTGCCGGCAGAGTAGCTATGCAGATCAGCGGCTCATGGGCTTTACAATTCATTGATAGCAAAGGGATTGACTACGGCATTATGCCCCTCCCCTACGCCCAATTTCCTGCCACCATTGTGGGAGGAGAAAATCTGTTTATGTTTAAGACTAATCCCGATCGGCAGAAATTAGCCTGGCGGTTTATGGAATATGTCCTCAGCGAAGAGTTCCAGACCGAATGGGCAAGGGGCACGGGCTACTTACCAGTTAACCTAAAGGCACAGCGCAACCCCAGTTATCGGGCATACTTGGAGGAGCATCCCCTGATGACTATTTTTTTAAGACAGATGTCTACGGGCAAAAGCCGTCCTATTCTTTACACCTATCCCCGCATTTCTGAATCGATCGGTAGAGCGATCGAGGAAGCCTTACTAGGGCGCAAATCTGCTGCCGAATCCCTCCAGAATGCCCAACAAAAAATGTCTAATTAACCTTTAATTTCCCTGTCGATAGACCTATTATTTCTATAAATTTACCGATCGGTCGCCTGTTTGACTGCCTTTGTATTAGACTTAAATCTACAGAAGTCTAATCAACAAATACCCTTTTGGTCATAGTTAAAGCCTCCACATCAATCAAGCCAGGGGAATGAGCACCCCCCCTAGCTCTAATGCTAGTCATACCCAAAGCAACAGAAAAATAGGCACTCTGGTGAGAACGTTTGAAGGGAATAAAATGATTGATAAAAATAATACTGCTATTAACTTGACTAGCAAAAGTCTGACTTTCTTGCAGGGAGTCGGTTAAAATTACATCACAATGACCGCTACTATTTAAGTTAATAAAAGTAATAGCTGCATCTAAATCATCTACTACTTTGATTGCTAGGGTTTGATCTAAGTAGGAATGGTGCCATTTTTCTTCCGGCTTAATCAAGGTGTCGAAGGGGTCGCCTAACTGCCAAGCTGCCCCGATCGTGATCTCACATCCCTTTAGTTGGAAGTTTTTTTGACTGAGTTGCATTAAAAAGCGGGGAAATTTTTGATCCTGTAACCACGATCGGTGAATTAGCACCTTCTCCACCGCACTGACTGGGTCGGGGGACTGAATGCGGCTTTGTAGGACAATTTCTACCGCCTTTTCTAAAGTGCCAGAGGGTGAAACATACAAATAACAGTTACCCATTGCCGAGGGCAAAACCGACACCGTCGATTGTTTAAGAATTTGCTGTACATAACTCGGTCTGCCATAGGGAATTACCAACCGCAGATATTTTTCTTGGGTAAGAATATCTTTGACCGCCGTACCCTTCGGCACCTCTAGGAGGCAGGCGGGGGGCAGATTATTTTGGGTCAAAACTTCCCGTAAAATTTCCCCGATCGCATTTTGGGTATGGGTAACTTCACTCCCTCCTTTCAAAAGTAGGGCATTGCCCGCCTTCCAACAGAGACCGGTAGCAATAATACTCAACTCCGGGATGGCTTCATAGACCAGGGCTACTGTACCGATCGGAATACGCCTGAACCCCAAAGGACTCGATCGTTGGGAGAGGGGACTAGGCAAGTCCGCCAATTGATAGAGGCAATCGATCGCCGTTTGTAACCGATCGGGCGTGAGGCGGAGCCAGTTTGTCACCAAGTCAGGAATAGACATCTCTCGACTGGCTTCTAGGTCTAGGGTATTTGCCTCCAGAATATCGAGGCGGTATTTCTTGAGAGCATCCGCCCCCGATCGGATCAACTGGGCATGATTATTAAACTTACATAGCTCTTGGGCACTACAATAAGCCTCATACACATATCCCGAAAGGTCTGCCGTTATCATACTAAGGGCGCATTTGGACTAACAAGTACAGAGAAAGCAGCAAAATAAAAATTGATGCCACAACTAGGAGTAGCTGGGGAGCAAAAACTACAGCCTTGCGAAACAAACTAAAGATCAATAAACCAAAGATCAACAGGCTAAAGATCAAAATCACCCTGAATTCTGTATAGTTACGCATGGGGTGCTTAAATTTTTTCGATCGGTGGGGTCGCCATCCCTTCCCCTCCCAATACCAACTCCCCTGAAAAGGATCGATCGAGTCCAACTGCACCAAGGATTCCCCATCTTCCGATAGGGTAAAAATAGAAGCACAGCGGTCACAGCCAAGGGCATCCGTAAGGGCAATGGGGTTTAGCTTACCCTTGCGGGGACAAACACAGGGATAGGACTGTTGCAAATCAATCTTTTGGGGAGGCACAAAAATATTAACTCTAACTTGAGCTATTTTAACACTCTTAAATGGTCTATAATAAAATTCTATTTTGCGGACGTGGCGGAATTGGTAGACGCGCTGGATTTAGGTTCCAGTGTCTTTGACGTAAGAGTTCGAGTCTCTTCGTCCGCATGGTTGATTAGAAAATAGCAAAGCTGGATTGGAAAGATGTGTTAAGAAACTACCAGAGATGCACCTAAACTGCTAAGCTACCACTGTATTGATAGTTTTGGCATTATGACTACCCTCTTAGACCAACTCAAACAGATGACCATCGTTGTCGCTGACACGGGGGACATCCAAGCTATCCAGCAATTTACGCCAAGGGATGCTACCACTAATCCTTCCCTGATTACGGCAGCCGCCCAGATGCCCCAATACCAAACGATCGTGGATGAAACCCTTCGTCTTGCCCGCCATGAAGCTGGTCTTGGTTCTACCCCCGATGAAGTGGTGTCTTTTGCCTTCGATCGATTGGCGGTTTCCTTTGGTATAGAAATTTTGAAGATTATTCCAGGGCGTGTTTCCACAGAAGTTGATGCCCGACTTTCCTACGATACAGAAGCAACGATCGCTAAAGCCCGCCAACTGATTGCCCAATATGAAGAAGCCGGCATCGATCGGGAGCGGGTACTGATCAAGATTGCCTCTACCTGGGAAGGCATCAAAGCCGCTGAAGTTTTAGAAAAAGAGGGAATTCACTGCAATCTAACCTTGTTATTTGGACTACACCAAGCTATCGCCTGCGCTGAAGCAAAGGTCACTCTCATTTCCCCCTTTGTCGGCAGGATTTTGGACTGGTACAAAAAGACAACGGGCATTGAAAACTACGCCCCCCAAGAAGACCCCGGCGTTTTATCCGTCACCAAAATCTATAACTACTACAAAAAGTTTGGCTACGCTACGGAAGTAATGGGGGCTAGCTTCCGCAATATCGATGAAATTATTGAACTGGCTGGTTGCGACCTCCTGACCATTTCCCCTGCCTTACTCAGCGTTTTGCAGACCACAACGGGAGAACTGCCCCGCAAGCTCAGTCCTGAGACCGCTGCCGATTTCCCCATCGATCGGATTGAAATGGACAAAGCCACCTTCGATCGGATGCACCAAGCCGACCAGATGGCATCAGAAAAACTAACGGAAGGGATCAACGGTTTTACTAAGGCATTAGTCGCCCTAGAGCGGCTTTTAGCTGAAAGACTTAAACGTTTAGAAGGAGAAGAGACCTTAGGAGTAGCTGCCAGACAGATGTTTCGCATCTATGACCTAGATGGGGACGGCTTCATCACCAGGGAAGAATGGACAGGGACAGATGCGGTGTTCGATGCCCTAGACGTGAATCGGGATGGTAGAATTTCTATAGAAGAAATGGCAAGGGGAATTGGGGCTGCCTACTTGCTTTCGGTTTAACTTTATCTTTCTGCTATGACAAATTCTCTATTATCAGACCTCAATCCTTCCCAAAAAAAGGCAGCATCCCATACAAATGGACCTTTACTGGTAGTGGCAGGGGCGGGTTCTGGTAAAACAAGGACGCTTACCTTCCGGATTGCCAATTTGATTTTGCATCAAAACGTCGATGCGGAAGAGATTTTAGCTGTTACTTTTACCAACGAAGCTGCCAGGAAGATGAAAGAAAGAATCGATCGTCTTTTTATTCAACAACAGCTTTTAGAGGGAGGAGCGCCGAATCATTCTTTAGAGAGTTTGTCCCCGGCAGAACAAACGGAAATTAAATCGATCGTTTACAAGAAATATACTAAAAAATTATGGATTGGCACCTTTCATAGTCTTTGTGCCCGTATTTTGCGTTTTGACATTGAAAAATACCAAAACGAAGATGGCAAAGGTTGGCTGAGGAACTTTACTATTTTTGATGAAAGCGATGTACATTCTTTAATTAAAGAGATTGTAGTAAAAGACCTGCAATTAGATGAAAAGAAGTTTGATCCAAAGGGGATGCGTTATGCCATTAGCGGGGCAAAAAACCGTTGTTGGTCACCCGCTGACTATCTAAAAAATGAAGGAGGCTACAAAGCCCAGACGGTCTTCAAGGTTTATCAGACCTACCAGCAAAGGATGTTGGCAAATAATGCCTTAGATTTTGATGATTTGATCTTTGTGCCTGTCCAGCTTTTTCGTCAGCAACCAAAGGTTTTAAGTTATTGGCACGATCGGTTTAAGCATATTTTGGTAGATGAATATCAAGATACTAATCGCACTCAGTATGAACTTATTCGTCTTTTAGTGACAAATAATCAAGACCAGGTAGATTGGTCAAACCGATCGGTCTTTGTGGTAGGAGATGCAGACCAGAGTATTTATTCTTTTCGGTTGGCAGACTTTAAGATTTTGATGGAATTCCAAGATGCTTTTGGGGATGGACTGCCAGATGATCAGACTCAAACGATGGTTAAACTGGAAGAGAATTACCGATCGGTGTCTAACATTTTAGAAGTAGCAAATGAGTTGATCAGCAACAATACCCAAAGGATAGAAAAGATACTAAAAGCTACTATTAAAGAAGGGGATGTCATTCGTTATTTTAATGCCCCCGATGAAGGAGCAGAAGCAAATTATGTCATCGATCGGATTAAAGAACAGATCAAAAAAGGAAACAAGGCGGGAGATTGTGCCATTCTCTATCGGACAAATGCCCAGTCTCGTACCTTTGAAGAAGTCTTAGTCCGTAACAATATCAACTATCGGGTCGTCGGTGGAATGCGTTTTTATGACCGGAAAGAAATTAAAGATATTTTGGCTTATTTAAGAGTGTTAGTCAATCCCAACGATCGGGTTAGTTTGTTACGCATCATCAATGTGCCCCGGCGTGGCATTGGTAAAGAAACTATCAATCGTTTAGTCGAAACAGCTACCGAATTAGATGTGCCATTGTTTGAATTATTGCAACGTCAAGAAACGGTCAGAATGATTGCTAGTAGAGCCGCCCGATCAGTGCAGTCTTTCATCGATCAGATGACCGGTTGGATGTCTCAAATGAATGAAAAAAGAGCGACCGATCTCATTCGTCAGATCATCGAAGAGTCGGGCTATCAAACTGAGTTACAACAATCGGGCACAAATGAAGACCTCGATCGGTTAGATAACCTGCAAGAGTTAGTTAATGCAGCCGCCCAATATGGCATGGAAAATGAAGACGACAGTTTAGAAGGTTTTTTAGCAAATGCAGCCCTTAGTTCTGCCGATGAAGGCACGGGGGATAATGAAGCAAAAGTAACCCTAATGACCTTACATGGTGCAAAAGGTTTAGAGTTTCCGGTTGTTTTTTTAGTCGGTTTAGAAGAGGGTCTTTTTCCTAGTTATCGTTCTTTAGATAAGCCGGCGGATTTAGAAGAAGAAAGAAGACTGATGTATGTCGGTATTACTCGTGCCAAAGAAAAGTTGTTCCTTACCTCTGCTCAGGAACGCCGCCTCTATGGTAATTCCCAGTATGATGTTAAGAAGTCCCGGTTCTTGTATGAACTACCCCAAGCACTCATTTTAGAAGAAGGTAAACCCCGTGTAAAACAATCGACAAAGGTCATTCCTTTGAGACCAAAGCTAACGACGACTCCTAATTCCCAATCCAACTGGCAGATCGGTGATAAAGTAAGTCATAAAGAGATGGGCATCGGCACGATCGAGAAGATAATTGGTTCTAGTAAATCTTTTTCTTTGGTAGTAAAATTTAATGACCGGGTGAAACAAATTCTTGCCCCTAGTTCGGTCGAAAAGGTTTAATTATGACTAAAACTGCCCTCCTTAGTGTAGCTGATAAAACTGGTTTAATTGAGTTTGCCCATGCCCTCACCCAACGGTTTGGCTATCAAATTATCAGCAGCGGCGGCACTTACCAGGCATTGCAATCAGCCGGTATAGCGGCAACAAAAGTATCTGAATATACAGGGGCACCAGAAATTTTAGGCGGCAGAGTAAAGACCCTCCATCCTAAAATTCACGGCGGCATTTTAGCCCGCTTAAATTTGCCTAGTGATGTCCAAGAATTAGAAAATCAAAATATTAACCCGATCGATTTAGTAGTAGTTAATCTCTATCCTTTCCAAGCCACGATCGCTAAAGAAGGAGTGACAGAAGCAGAAGCGATCGAGCAGATTGATATTGGTGGACCAACTTTGTTGAGGGCAGCGGCTAAAAATTTTGCCTTTGTTACCGTTTTATCTGATCCCCGTCAATACGATCGTTGTTTAGCTGAGTTAGAGAAGGGTTCGATCAGTTTAGAGTTTCGGCGAGAATTAGCAATTGCGGTCTTTCGTCATACCCAAGCCTACGATCGGGCAATCTGTAACTATCTAGCGGGTGGGGCTGACTTTTGTTTGGAGGGCACCAACCCCCAAGCATTACGCTACGGCGAAAATCCCCATCAAACTGCCACCTGGTATCAAACCGCTAACTCTGGTTGGTCCGTTGCCAAGCTCTGTCAGGGCAAGGAGTTGAGCTACAATAACTTGCTGGATTTAGAAGCAGCCCGATCGGTGCTTGCCGAATTCCTCTGGGACATTCCCACGACAGTAATTGTCAAACATAATAATCCCTGTGGTGTGGCTCAAGGGGAAACCCTCCTAGATAGCTATCAGCGGGCGATCGGGGCTGACCCAGTCTCTGCCTTTGGGGGGATTGTGGCATTGAATAAACCGATCGATTGTCCCACAGCGGAAGAACTAACCCGCACCTTTTTAGAATGTGTGGTTGCCCCAGAAGCAGATGGAGAGGCATTGACTATCCTACAAAAGAAGCCCAATCTGAGAGTCTTGCTTTTACCTGACTTTAGGGAAGCCCCAGAAATAGTCATAAAGTCAATTAGCGGCGGTTTTCTTGCCCAGACCCCAGATACCATCCCGATCGATTTAGACCAATGGCAGACCGTAACCGATCGTGTCCCCGATGCCGAGCTGTTGGCAGAGTTAGTCTTTGCTTGGAAAGTGTGCCGCCATGTGAAGTCCAACGGGATCGTGGTGACAAACCAGCGTTGCACCCTTGGCATTGGCGCAGGACAGATGAACAGAGTGAGTTCAGTTAAAATTGCCCTCGAACAGGCAGGGGAAAGGGCTAAAGGGGCAGTGCTAGCTAGTGATGGATTTTTCCCCTTCGATGATTCCGTCCGGGCGGCGGCTCAAGCTGGGATCAGAGGGGTAGTGCAACCAGGGGGCAGTATCAAAGACCAAGATTCCATCAAGGCAGCCAAGGAACTGGGCTTAGTGATGATGTTCACTCAGGTTAGACACTTTTTGCATTAGGCACATTCTATGCGTATTGGGCTGGCGCAAATAAATCCGATCGTGGGGGACCTACAGGGAAATGCCCAAAAAATTTTAGAACAAGCAGAAGACCTAGACCTCCTGATTACTTCTGAACTTGCTCTTTGCGGCTATCCCCCCAGAGACTTATTGTTAGATGCCAGTTTTGTGGCAGCAATAGAAAGAACCATTGAGGAATTAGCCCAAAAACTCCCTCCCCGCCTTACCCTTTTGCTGGGAGCAGTGAGTAGGGCAGAACCGAACCTGCCAGGCAAACCCCTCTGGAACTGTGCCTTTGCTTTACAAAATCAGCAAGTCCAGCATATATTCCCCAAACAATTGTTGCCTAATTACGATGTATTTGATGAACAACGTTACTTCCGATCGGGTAATAAATTAAACATTTTTGATCTGACAAAAGAACAACAGACCATCAAAATTGGAGTCACAATCTGTGAAGACCTCTGGAATGATAAAGAATTGTTTGTGCCCCTATACGATCGGAATCCGGTAGCAGAACTAGCCCAAGCATCGATCGATTTGTTAGTGAATCTCTCTGCTTCTCCCTTTACCATTCATAAACAACAGTTTAGAGAAAAAATAGTCAAGCATCATGCCCAAAAATATCAAATCCCGATCGTTTATGTCAATCAAGTAGGGGGGAACGATGACCTAATATTTGATGGTAACAGTATAGCAGTTAATAAAAAAGGAGAAGTAGTTGCCAGAGCTGGCAGTTTTCATAATGATTTGTTAGTGATTGATTTTAATCTAAACTATAAGGATTTTCTGTTACCATCCATTGGTAATTACAATAAAATCCTAGAGCAAGAAGTATTTGAAGCCCTGGTTTTGGGCGTAAAAGACTATGCTACTAAATGCGGCTTTAAGGAAGCTGTAATTGGCTTGAGCGGCGGGATTGATTCTGCCTTAGTTGCCACGATCGCAACAGAAGCCCTTGGTAGAAATAATGTGTTAGGGGTGTTAATGCCCTCTCCCTATAGTTCCGATCATTCCATCATTGATGCCAAAGAACTAGCCCATAATTTAGGGATTAAAACCATCACCATACCGATCGAGTCTTTGATGACCAACTATGATCAAACCCTAGCCCAATTTTTCAGTGGAAAAGAACCTGATATTACCGAAGAAAACCTCCAATCCCGCATCCGTGGCACCCTCCTGATGGCATTATCTAATAAATTTGGCTATCTCTTACTTTCTACGGGCAATAAATCAGAAATGGCGGTTGGTTACTGTACCCTTTATGGTGATATGAATGGTGGCTTGGCTGTAATTGGAGATGTGCCTAAAACCCTGGTCTATCGTTTGTGTCATTGGCTCAATCAAAGTGTCAATCATGGCTTTAAGAATTTAGTACCAGGCAATATTATTCCGCTAAATATTTTAACTAAAGCTCCAAGCGCTGAATTGAAACCCAATCAAACCGACCAGGATTCCCTGCCCCCCTACGATATATTGGATGATATTCTCTTTCATTTAATCGATCGTCATTCTTCTATAGATGAAATCAGCAAGTTAGGCTATGAAGAACAAACAATTCATCGGGTAATTCAGTTAGTCCAAAGGGCAGAATTCAAACGCCGTCAGGCTCCCCCTACCCTCAAAATAAGCGATCGTGCTTTTGGAACCGGCTGGCGGATGCCCATTGCCACAAAACGATCGGGTTAAAACAAAGAGCGAATCACTTCTACAATTTGATTTACACAAGTCCCTTTTTCACAAAAAGCATCCACAATCGCCCCTTCATTCAATGCCTTAGCTTTTCCCCCTTCTACGGAAGAGTAGGCAACAATGCGAGTTTCTGGAAACTGCTGTTTAATGAGCCGAGAAGCACTCCAGCCATCCATAACCGGCATATGCATATCTAAAATGACAACGTCGGGGCGTTTTTCCATCACCTGTTGGACTACTTCCTGCCCGTTACAAGCCATTCCCACCAACTTCAGATAGCTATGACGCATGAGAGTCAGCTTTAAGGTACATCTAGTTAGTTCATGGTCATCAGCAATGAGTACCTTAAGAACGGTGGGAGGTGAAGATACCATAGATCAAATCAATATTGGTCATGTAGCCAATTATACTTTCATCCTCTTTGTATCTAGTTCTATCATTGGATGTAACTATGGATCAGAATAAATACCTATCTGGTCAGGCAAATTAGACTAGGCAACTAAAAAAAGCAAAGTTTCTGTAACAAAAGCTACCAAAATCCAAATGATATGTAAAAATTATAGATGTCATTTAACGAGATTATCTATGATTCCTCAAGAACGTAAAAACCAAGCCAACGCTAATCACAAAGCTAATTTGGCTTATTCCATGCGCCGTCGCCTAGAAGCGGCTCGTGCCAAAAACAACAATGAACTGCTCTCTATTTTGGAGCGGGAAATGCAAGAGCTAGGCTTGTCTCTCTAGCTACTGTTAAGGGGATAGGGTTATATCCCCTCCTAAAGATTAAAAAATGTTGAGATTTCCCACAAATCTTGCAGGCTTGTAAACATAATGAAATATTAAATTTCAGTTCCTGGATATAAAGCCTGTGGTCGCCTTGACGAGTAGAATGGAAACTTACAAAGAAAAAATTCTTGTGGTAGATGATGAAGCAAGCATCCGCCGCATCTTAGAAACTCGTCTTTCCATGATTGGCTACCAAGTTGTCACCGCCGAAGATGGAGAAAAAGCCCTTGAGGTCTTCCATGAAGAGGTGCCCGACTTGGTTGTTTTAGATGTAATGATGCCCAAGATGGATGGTTATGGGGTATGTCAGGAGTTACGAAAAGAGTCTGACGTGCCGATCATTATGTTGACTGCCCTCAGTGATGTAGCAGACAAAATTACTGGGCTGGAGTTGGGTGCAGATGATTACATTGTTAAGCCCTTTTCGCCGAAAGAGTTAGAAGCAAGAATCCGATCGGTTTTACGTCGCTTCGATCGGAATGGCGGCTCTGGTATTCCCAGTTCTGGGGTCATTCACATCGGCAACATCCGCATTGACACTAACAAACGTCAAGTCTACAAAGGGGATGAAAGGGTAAGACTAACGGGCATGGAATTTAGCTTGCTTGAATTACTGGTCAGCCGATCGGGTGATCCCTCTTCTAGGGCAGAAATTTTGCAGGAAGTATGGGGCTATACGCCCGAACGTCATGTTGATACAAGAGTAGTTGATGTACATATTTCTCGTTTGAGAGCAAAACTAGAAGAAGACCCTAGTAATCCGGAATTGATTTTAACTGCTAGGGGCACAGGTTATATGTTCCAACGCATCCTTGACCCCAGCGAAGAGGAAAGCAAGAACTAACTGTCTTTGTTGTGTAAAAAAAAGAGTTGAAGAAGTCAGCCAAGATTTTCTTCTAATAAGATGATTTAATTCAGTCTATTAGTATTGGAAAAAGCCAATTAAGTTTTTGTGGAAAATGGATGTTATTGCCCAATTCAAATGAAAAAAGTACAAGTAGCAAGACCTGATTCAAGAATAGCCAACCGCTCAATAGCACTATGCAATAATATAAACCTTCCTAGCCACAGACGGATGCTATGTTTGCTATTGTGACTTACATTTTATTGTGGATTTTATTGATGGGTGTAGCCATTTTTGCCACCCAGAATATTACTTTAGTCACGATCGTTTTTTTGTGGTTCCGATCGGTGCCTGTGCCTTTAGGTTTAGTTTTAATTAGTTGCGCCGGCTTAGGGGGAATTTGTTTTACCCTGTTTCAACAGCTAGAGTGGTTCGAAATAGACTTTATCCCCCAAACAAATCAACCCAACACTACCTACCGCTATACCCCCCCCCGATCGAAGCCCATCAAAGATGACTGGGAAGAACCCTGGCAAGACGATTGGGGATAAGTTAGGCAGAAAGTCTTAAATTATTCTAAAATTAAGCCAGCCTATTCAAAAATTCAATTAGGAGAATCTTTATGGCACTCGTCTCTTTACGGCTCCTGCTCGACCATGCAGCGGAGAATGGCTACGGCTTACCTGCTTACAACGTGAACAACATGGAGCAAATCCAAGCAATTATGCAGGCTGCTCAAGAAACTGATAGTCCAGTGATTTTACAAGCCTCCCGCGGTGCCCGTAAGTATGCTGGGGAAAACTTTTTAAGACATTTAATCTTAGCCGCTGTGGAAACCTACCCCAATATTCCTATTGCGATGCACCAAGACCACGGCAACGAACCCGCTACCTGCTACTCTGCCATCAAAAATGGCTTTACCAGCGTGATGATGGATGGCTCCCTAGAAGCAGATGCTAAGACCCCCGCTAGCTATGAATACAATGTCAATGTCACTCGGACGGTGGTAGAAGTTGCCCATTGCCTCGGGGTGAGTGTTGAAGGTGAACTGGGTTGCTTGGGTTCCCTCGAAACTGGTATGGGCGAAGCAGAAGATGGGCATGGCGCAGAAGGTAAGCTGTCCCACGATCAATTGCTGACTGACCCAGACCAAGCGGTAGACTTTGTTGAACAAACTGGCGTTGATGCCCTTGCTGTAGCGATCGGTACTAGCCACGGTGCCTACAAGTTTACGCGCAAGCCCACTGGCGAAATTTTGGCGATGGATCGAATTGCGGAAATTCACCGCCGCCTGCCCAACACCCACTTGGTTATGCACGGCTCTTCTTCAGTGCCTGAGTACCTCCTGGAAATCATCAACCAGTATGGCGGCTCTATCCCTGAAACCTATGGTGTGCCTGTAGAAGAAATTCAACGTGGTATTCAAAACGGCGTGCGGAAGGTTAACATCGATACCGACAACCGTTTGGCAATTACGGCAGCGGTGCGTGAAGCTCTGGCAAAAGCACCCCAAGAGTTTGACCCCCGTCACTTCCTCAAGCCCTCAATTAAATATATGCAGAAGGTTTGTAGCGATCGTTATGTTGCGTTTGGTAGCGCTGGCAATGCAAGCAAGATTAAACAGGTGAGCCTGGATGAATTTGCGACCCGCTATGCTAAGGGGGTTTATGCAGCACCCAAGCCCAAAGCAATGGCTACTGTCTAACATCTAAAAAAGTCGGGGAAATTATAGGCTAGGTTTTTGTGATGAAGTCCTCCTATTTTTTCCCTGTTCCCTGGTTGCTTTCTAGGGACGATTACATTTATGGTGACAAATATGATTGATCCTGACGCTATTAGAGAGGCGTTGCAAACTATACCCCAGCTTAAGCCCGAACAAATTGAGGATATAAACGTTAAGGAGACGGGCACGATCGGGGTAATTTTGTCTCTTCCTCCTATTGATCCAAATTTGCGGGATAGCATCGTTCAGCAATGTAAGGCAAAGGTATTACCGATCGGGGGGGTCAAGGATGTATGGGTCAAAATCGGCGTAGCGCTCCCCAAAGAAAAGGAGAAGCCGGGGGGAGTAGCCCAAGTCCGCCATATTATCGCCGTCTCCAGTGGTAAGGGGGGGGTAGGTAAGACTTCCGTTTCCGTCAATTTAGCGGTTGCTTTAGCAGATTTAGGCTACCAGGTAGGTTTGATGGATGCTGATATTTATGGACCCAATGTCCCCCTCATGCTTGGGATGGATAGTGCCTCCCTCTGGGTGGAGCGGGATGACCAAGGGAATGAGATGGTGGAGCCTGCCTTTAATTATGGCGTGAAGATGATTTCTATGGCATTTTTAATCGATCGGGACCAGCCGGTGATGTGGCGGGGACCAATGTTAGATGGCATGGTGAAAAAATTTCTCCATCAGGCAAAGTGGGGCAGTTTAGATTTCCTGATTGTCGATATGCCTCCTGGTACGGGGGATGTGCAGATTTCCCTTGCCCAGAGTGTGCCTCTGACTGGTGCGATCGTGGTCACTACTCCCCAGACCGTCGCCCTTTTGGATGCCCGTAAGGGTCTGAAGATGTTTCAGAACTTAAATATTCCGATTTTGGGCATTGTGGAAAATATGAGCTACTTTGTCCCCCCCGACCTACCCGACCGGCAGTATGACATTTTTGGCTCTGGGGGAGGCACGAAAACCGCCCAGGAACTAGGCATCCCGATTTTGGGTTGTATTCCTTTAGAGATGGCATTGCGGGAAAGTAGCGACCAGGGTGTGCCGATGGTGTTAGCCCATCCAGAGGGTAAATCTTCCCAAGCAATTAGACTTGTGGCAGCGCAACTAGCCGATCGGGTTCTAGCGTCCTGAGGGATGAATGGTAGTTTTAGTTACAAATCTATCAATTCTATAATTTATTTGACTCTATGATTGGGTATCTGTCTACTGGAGAGGCTTAGTGTTTGCTGATCACCGTCCCATGATTAACATCTTTCGTGAAATTAGTGGGCATTCCCTGGCTACAGAGCGCTACGATCGGGGCAAGACCATCTTTTTCCCTGGAGACCCCGCTGAGCGTTTTTATTTTTTGGTCTCAGGCGCGGTCAAGCTATCTAGGGTCTATGAAGCGGGGGAAGAAATTACAGTCGCTCTCCTGCGGGAGAACAGTATTTTTGGTGTGCTTTCCCTCATTACCGGTAATCGCGCCGATCGGTTTTATCATGCCGTTGCCTTTACCCCTGTGCAGTTGATTTCTGTACCGATCGAGCAAGTGGAAATTGCCCTTAAAGAGAACCCGGAGTTACCAATCATGTTATTACGGGGGTTATCTTCCCGAATTTTGCAAACAGAGATGATGATCGAAACCCTCGCCCATCGGGATATGGGTTCAAGGTTGGTTAGCTTTTTGCTGATTCTCTGTCGGGATTTTGGCGAGCCTACCCCAGAGGGGGTCAAAATTGACCTTAAACTTTCCCATCAGTCCATCGCCGAAGCGATCGGTTCGACTAGGGTGACGGTAACTCGCCTGCTGGGGGAACTAAGGGACAACAAGATGATCTCGATTTCCCAAAAACATATCACCGTCCATGACCCGATCGGTTTAGGGCAACAGTTTACCTAGATCGTAAAGGTCAATTCTTTGATAATCATGCCCGGTACTAATCTCCCCCCCACCGATCGGTGGTCGTAGGTACTGGTATCGGGAATTAACTCCCTAGTTGTGGTTAAAGCCTCTAGGTTTTCCCCAAACAAACTGTAAAGACTGTCATCAAAACGCATGGCAGGGATGGGGGCAACTAACTTGCCATCTTCCACCCAAAAGCAAGCAAACCTGGTCATCCCAGTCACTCTGCCCTTCGGACGATCGCTCCAGTTCAGGTAATGCAAGTCGGAGAGATAAATCCCCCGATCGAGCTGAACAAGTACTTGGTCAGGAGGGAGTTCGCCTGGACTAATTTCTGCCCCCCGTATCGTTTCATAGGCATTCGCCCCGTTAGGCATTTCCTGGTATTCAACCGCCGATCGGGAATTGACCAAGATATTAACCAGCTTCCCTCCATCAATTAGGGTGAGACAGGGGGGGGCAAGTTGTCCATACTCATTAAAACGGGGCACCAAACCAGATTGAAAGTTCTCTTGCAGAGTAAACAAAGGAGAGAACTGCGCTCTGCCCTGCCATAGGGGAACCAGGGCGCTTGTATGTTGATGGAGACAGGCAGCTCCCATTTCCCCTTCCAGCATTTCGAGGAGGGCTGCCACCCCACTAGGAGCTAAATATACTCGGTAGCTGCCCCGATCGATAGGGCGGGGAGCTTGGTCAAGTAAGTTAAGGATAGAGCGGTCTTGGTGAATTTTTGCCCCATAAACTCCCCCGTCCCAGACTCGGTCGCTATAAATTCCCTTGACTGCCCCCTCTCCTTGGTAGATCGAATAATCGACAAAAAAGTTCTCGGTCTCGAACCAATGCCATAGCCCCTTAGAGTTGGCGCTGGCTCTGATGATCCTCCCCCCGCCATAGAAGCCCACAAAATCTGAACCCCCGACTGGGGCTAATATCTCCTCGAACACCCGATCGGGTGGCAATAACTGCCCAGAATAGACCGATCGGCTAGACTCCCCTGACTGGGGTAAGACACTGTAGGGATTAGGGGGCACCTGGTCTATATCCCTCTGGATCTGCTGTAGACATTCCACCACCTGCGCCCCATCCGCTGTAAAAGGACAGGCAATAGATAACTCCTGTTGATTTTTGGTTAGAGTCAGTTTTAAGTTCCCG
>Ga0272446_1003021_pt1 | contig 21904 bp, 25 predicted proteins | sample YNPCB0061_FD_194587 | JGI IMG/M metagenome (GOLD analysis project Ga0272446, IMG submission 194587) | Hot spring microbial mat communities from Yellowstone National Park, WY, United States - YNP-CB-006-1 | ecosystem: Environmental > Aquatic > Thermal springs > Hot (42-90C) > Sediment | place... | reverse complement strand
GATCGGCCTCTGGCCTGGGGATTCCGGAGGTAGTGCCAGAATGGCGGAGATGTCGAACGCGTTGCCGGGAGATCGGCCGGCGAGGCCGATCTCCGCCCGCTCAACCTTTGTTTGGGTTATAATCCCGAAAAGGATTCCAGCATTGCCGCTGTCTGGAGCACCGCCATCTCTGCTCCCAGGCCTCAACTTGACGCCCTGACCAAGCGGATCCTTTCCTTTCGCCTCGAGCGTCAGGACGTGCTAGACGCCCTAGCCCGCGAGCCCACCGATATCATCGAGCGTGCTTTCCAGACCATCCTGCGCAACCGGGTCCAGCGCGGTGGAATCATGGCCCCCGGCGCCGGACTCCTAAAGGAAGGGGAGAAGGGCAAGGGTCTCGCATCTCGCTGGTATCCGGAAACTCTCGTCAAGCGCCTCCTCTACATCCGCGCTCTTGCCGATCTCGGACGCCTTGCCTTCACAGAGGGCGACGCCCTCCAGGCCATCGCCTCCGCCCCCAAAAACGCTTTCCTCTTCGTGGATCCTCCCTACACGGCTGGCGGAAAGGCTGCAGGCCAGCGCCTCTACGCCCTTCCTGCCATCGATCACGCCCGCCTCCTTGATCTCATCGCCGCGCATCAGGGACCTGTCGTGGCCACCTACGACGACAACTCTGAGATCCGTCAGATGGCCGCCGAACGCGGCATCGAAATCCGTCCTGCCCGGATGAAGAACACCCACCACGCGGAGATGACCGAGCTCCTGCTCGTCCGCAATCTCCCGGCCTAATCGTCCAACTTTTCCTGCGATTCCTGCCTTCTGAGGGGGAGGGGGACGGGGCGGTCCGCCGCCGACGCCCCGCCCCCTCCAGCCGAGGACCCTTCCGATGCGCCTGGAACGCAGAGACGCCTGGGTCTCCCTCGGCCGACGTCTCCTCGCCCAGGCCGGCCCTGGCGGCGGCTGGCTCACCGCGCCCGAAGCCGGACGGGCCGACGACCCCGCCACCTTCCACATGCGCGCGCTTCCGATCCGGGCCCTTCGGCCCGGCACCGTGATCGTCCCCCGCGTCCCCGCCCCCGGAGAGACGGCGCCCGCGCTGCCGATCCCCGATTCCTCCGACCACGCCCGACAGCCCCGCCCCCTGCCGGTGCGAACCCTGATCGCCTGGCCGGGCGTCCTCGTCGGCCTGCCCGCCCTCCATACGGACGGATGGTTCGCCGAAGGGCCCATCGTCCCCCTCGGAGACGGGGACGGGACCCCCGAGCACCGACCCGGGCTCTGGAGCCTCCTCCGCGCCGAGGCCAGCCGACAGGCCCTTCCCGACCAGGGATGGACCTGGCTCCTGCCAGAGCAGAGCGCCCACGCCCGCCTCGCCGACGCCGAGGCCCACGGGGAGGCCGCCGCCGCCTGGCGCCACACGGAACGCCCCGGACGCACCCCGCGCCTGCAGCGGCTCGGCCCGCTCCTCTGCCTCACCGACGTCGTGTCCGGATCCGACTACCTCCTCGGCGCCTTCCCCGCCTGATCCGGGACCCTCCCCATGCACGACCTCCACCCCCCCTCTGGCGCAGCGTCTGGGAGACCCTGCGGGCCCAGGGCGGCCGCCTCGACCTCCCCGCCGGCCTCGGGGCCCCGCCGCGCCCCGAACACGCCATCGGGATCCTCGGAGACCGACGCCGACATCCTGCCCATGCTGAAGAAGGCCCGGCGGCGCTTCCCCGAGCAGGAGGCGATCTACGAGAACGTCCGCCTCCACCTCGGCGGGCAGATGATGTTCCTGCGCGCCTATCTGGAGCGGGACCGGGGCGAGGGCTGACGCCCCCCTTCCGGGGCCCCGGCCGCCGGGATCCCGGAGCCGCCGGCCCCACCTCCTTCCCGTCCCATCAGGAGCCCTCCCCCATGGCCTACGGCACGCTGACGCTCATCACCGGTCCGATGTTCGCGGGCAAGAGCACGGAGCTGCTCAAGCGCGTGCTGTGGGCGATGAACGGCGAGCAGCGCCCCGTCGCCGTCCTCAAGCCCGCCTTCGACGTCCGCTACGGCCTCGAGCGCATCGTCTCCCACGACGGCCTGGCCGCCGACGCCGTCCCCATCTCCGCCTGGCCCGAGCTCGACCCCGCCATCACCGAGGTCTTCCTCGACGAGGCCCAGTTCCTCGACGCGCCCCGTTTCGAGGGCGACCTCGTCGCCCATGTCCGCGAGACGCTGGCCCAGGGCGTGCGCATCACCGCCTCCGCCCTCGACATGGACTGGCAGGGCCGCCCCTTCCCCATGACCGCGGCGCTGGCGGCGATGGCCGACGAGGTCGTGAAGCTGCGCGCCCACTGCTCGGTCTGCGGGCGCCCCGCCACCAAGACGCTCAAGCGCTCCGCCGAGGGCGGGCCCGTCGACCTGGGCGGCGCCGACAAGTACGAGCCCCGCTGCAACGCCCACTGGCAGGCCCCATGAGGCCCGACCTCGAGGCTCGGGCCGAGGCCGCTCTGGCGCTCGCCCGCGCCGCGGGCGGCGGGACCGAGGTGGCCCTCCTCGCGCCCTCCGGCGCCGAGGCCGAAGCCTGGATCGCGGGCCGCCGGCGTGCCGGCGCCGTCGAGCGCCGCCTCGACGAGATCCGCGGCGCGCATCTCTCCCTTCTCGCCTGGGAGGGAGGAGCCGCGGCCTGGGACGACGACGCCATCGCGGTCGCCCCCGGCCCCGACGGGCGGGCCTTCGATCGGCTCCTCTGCCAGACCCCCGAGATCGTCGCCGAGGGCGGTCCCGGCCTCGACGCCCTCCCCGAAGGCTGGACCGCCTTGCCCTCTCCCTGGGAGGCCACCTCCGCCCACGCCCGGCTGCGCTGGGAGAGCCTCCTGCCGAGCCAGACCCGGCGGCCCCACGCCCTCCTCGACGGCGGCGCGCGGCTGCTGCGCCGCGGCGCGCTCGTCGCCCTCTGCCCGCTCTCCCTGACAACCCCGCTCGGCCTTCGGCGGATCCCGTGAGCCCCGTCGATCGCCTCGCGCACGGCGCCGCCTGCCTGGCCGCCGGCTCCGCCGAGACCCGCATCTCCTTCCTCGGATCCAACAAGGAGGCCTTCCGGGCCGGCTGGGCCTGGACGGAGGGGGCCCGGGCGCTCGAGGACCTGCGCCTGCGCCTCGAAACGGAAGCCTTCGTGATGGCCTGGGAAGGCGGCGCCTGCGCCTTCCTTCCCCAGTCGCCCGACAGCCCCGTCCTCGCCGCCGCCCCCGGCATGGTGGGGCGTGCCCATTGCCCCGGCGTCGGCCTCTTCGGCGCCCTCCTCGCCCGCGGCGGTCCCGCCCTGGCGGAGATCCCGGACGGCGGCGCGGTCCTCCTGTCCCCTCCCGACGCCGACAGCGCCCATGCCCGTCTGCGCTGGGCCAGCCACCTCCCCGATCCCGTCCCCGCGCGCCATCCGTTGGCCGCGGCCGGCGTCCTGCTGCGCCGCGCCGGCCCTCTCGTCGGGGCGTTCGCGCCGGGCGACCCCTGGCCGCTGGCGATGCGGCGCCTCGACCGCTGAGCGCGCCGCGCGGTCGCCGCCCCGGCACGCCGCCCTATCTTCCTGCGAGACCCGCACCCCCGAGGACGCCCCGCCCCATGCGCTTCGCCCCCCTGGCCCTCGCCTTCCTGCTCCTCGCCCCCGCCGTCTCGGCCCAGGCCCCCCAGCCCGCCTCCCGGGAGGCCGCGCGCCAGTCCTACGAGCGCCTGGCGCTGCTCGGCGAGGTCATCGACCGGATCCGCGCCGAATATGTCGACGCCCCCGACGAGGCCGCCCTCATCGAGGCCGCGATCCGCGGCATGATGGGCTCGCTCGACGAGTACTCGCAGCGTCTCGACCGCCAGCAGGCGCGGGAGCTGCAGCAGCAGGCCCGCGGCCAGTTCGGCGGCCTAGGCATCGAGGTCACCCAGCGCGAGGGCCGCACCCTCGTCGTCTCCCCCATCGACGGTTCCCCCGCCGCCCGCGCCGGCCTCTCCTCGGGCGACGCCATCACGCATGCCGACGGCGTCGCGCTGCAGGACATGCCCCTGCCCCAGGTCATCGAGCGCCTGCGCGGCGAGGTCGGCACGGAGGTGCGCATCACCGTCGTCCCCGAGGGCGGCCAGCCGCGCGAAGTCGCGCTGCGCCGCGCGATCATCAATCCGCGGATCGTCATCTCCCGCCGCGAGGGCGACGTCGCCTACGTCCGACTGACCGTCTTCAACCAGCGCTCCTCCGCCGAGGTCCGCCAGGCCGTCGAGCGCCTGCTCGCCGAGATCGGGCCCGACGCCCGCGGGGTCGTGCTCGATCTGCGCAACAACCCCGGCGGCCTCCTCGACGAGGCCGGCCGTGTCGCCGACCTCTTTCTCGAGGAGGGCACCATCACCTTCACCCGCGTGCGCGGCGGCATCGAGGGCCAGCGCCTGCGCGCCACCCCCGGCGACATCGCCCGCGGCCTGCCCATGGCCGTCCTCATCAACGGCGGCTCCGCCTCGGCCTCCGAGATCGTCGCAGGCGCGCTGCAGGACCTCGGCCGCGCCCGCCTCGTGGGCACGACCTCCTTCGGCAAGGGCTCGGTCCAGACCGTCAGCCCCTTGCGCGACGGCGGGGCGCTGCGCCTCACCACCGCGCGCTACCACACGCCCAACGGGCGCATGATCCATGGCGTGGGCATCGCGCCCGACGTCGAGGTCGCCGCCCCCGAGCCCCCGCGTCCCGAGGGCGCCCCCCAGGCCGCGGCCCCCGCCCCGGCCGCGACTCCGGCCGCCCCCGGTGCGCCCGCCGAGGCGGCCCGTCCGCGCCGCCGCGGCGGCCCCATCCCGGCCGAGACCGCGGAGGACCCGCAGCTCCTCCGCGCCCTCGAGGTCGTCCGCCAGGCCTCCGCCGCCGCGCGATGAGCGTGCTGCGCGCTGCCCTGGCCGGCCTGCGCGCCCGCATGCTGGAAGGCCACGTCGTCCTCCTCCCCTCGCCTTGGGAGGACGGCAAGCGCCGCCCCCACCTGATCCTCGACACCGACGGACAGGACGCCCTCGTCCTGCCCATCACCCACAGCCGACCGGGGACCGTCCCGGGCGACGTGCCCATCCTGCCCGCCGAGAAGCCCCACCTCGGCCTCGACGACCGCCCGCCCCACCACGGCCGTCCCTGCGCCTTCCGCACCGTCTGGCGGCGCGTCCTCCCGCTCGAGGAGATCTCCCGCCTCGCCGGCACGGCGATGACCCCCGCGTCTGGGATCCCGGAGCCGCTGCGCCAGCGCCTGCGGGGCGCCTGCGCCACGGTCGAGGCAGCGGCGCCGACGGCGGGGGAGGCGTCCCTCCCGCCCTCCGCCCGCCGTCCAGACGCGGAGAAATCCTGACCACGTCCTCTTCTCCGGAAAGGCGGATCCCGATGGTCCCGGACCCGATCCTCGCCCTCATCCCCGCCTTCGTCCGCCGCCGGCGCATCGCCCCCATCGGCGGACAGCCTAAGAGGCCCGCCGGCTACTTCACCGGCCGCCCCGTCGCCGGAATCGAGCCCCCCCGCGACGTCCTCGGCCACCTCTCGGAGGCAGGCTGCGGCTTCTTCGCCGCCGACCGCGTCCTGCTCGTCGGCGCGGCCCGGGAAGGCATGATCGTGCGCCGCCTCCATCCCGGCCCGAGCGTCCTCCTCCAACGGGCCTTCCGCGACGGCGCCGCCGGGACCCCGGACGGGGACCTGCTCGACGGGGACACCCCCTCCGCCCACCGCCGCCTCCATCTCGAAGCCCTGCTCGTCCGCGCCCCCGCCGACGCCCGCACCGCCTGGGACGAGATCGCCCGCGTCCGCGCCGCGCGCCCTAGCACGCCCCGGCCGCTGCGCTTCCGGCGCGAGGGCCGCTTCCGCCGGATCGCCGAGGACGGGCAGTCCATGCCCTGGCTGCTGCACGAAGTCCCGGACTCCTCCTTCCTCCCGGCCGAGACGCCGCAAAGGATCTCCCCATGACCCCCGCCCTCCTGCCGCCTTCGATCCGAGACGAGATCGCCGCCATCAACTAGGCGGCCCGGGTCCCCAGCGCCCCACCCTGCAGAGCCCTGCGCTGGCGCCGCCTGCCTGGCCTTCGTCTGCTCTGGCACGAGGGGGGGGACGTGCCCGAAGGCCTTCTCCGCACCGAAGAATGAACCTCTTCTTCATCGAAAAAATACAGCATAGACAGATGTTTGTCGAGGGAAAAAGCCCTTTCCGGGATAGTCCTGAAGGCTTCCGTCGGCGCGGTCTCGGCCCCAGATCATCCTGGCCTGGGGCCTCGGCCTCGCCGACCCCCCGGGCCGGTTCCGAAGACTTGCGGGGAGGGCCGGTCCGCCGGCCTTCCCCGTCTTTTTCTCCTTCGGCCTCCTTCCGAGGATCCCCTTCCATGATCTCCTTCGATCTCGGCGCCGCCGTGCGCCGCGACACGCTCGCCTTCGTGCCGGGAAAGATGCCGACCCTGCGGACCGAGACGGCTGACGGCCTGCCGCTGCTCTTCGTCGGCGGGCGCACGGTCGTTGAGATCTTCGCGCCCTCCGCCGTCTATGGCCAGCGGAACGGCCTGCCGGCGCTGCGCCAGGCCCGCCTGCGCATCGCCCAGGTCCAGCGCCTCTGCCCGGCCAAGACGCCTTGGCCCGAGTGCCCGCAGGCCTTCCTCGACGAGGCTCTCGCCGCCTTGGACCATGCCGCGGGCTCTCGCCTCGTGCGGGCGCTGGATGCGATCCGGGGGATCCTGCGCGCCCGCCTCCTCGAGGCGGGACGCACCGACGCCATCGAGAGCGGCGGCGCGCTCGATATCCATGCCGGCGGCGGCACCTTCGAATGGACGGACACGAGCCAGCGTCCGATCCGCCGCCGGAGCGTCGAGATCCACGATCCCCGCATCCCCGCCGTCGCCGAAGGCCTGCGCCTGCCCACCGGGGCGGGGACCCTCGCTCGGATGCAGACCTGCATCCTCCCCCGCCTGCCGCTGACCGCCCACGAGCGTCTGCGCATCACCGACGCCGGCCCCGCCTCCGCGGCCCTCGACGCCTTGCTGGCCGAGCAGGCCGCCGCCGATCGGAAGCGTGGGAAGCGCCTCAAGGCGGGCCCGTAGTCCTGCCTCCGACCATGCGGCCGACGGCCCGGATCCTCGGGACGATGCGCGGTGGCGCAGGCCTCGCATCCGCTTTCCTCTTGCTGGCGACGGCTCTCCTCTTCGTTCTCGAGATCGTCGAGGCCCTGCCCTGATGGAGATGCGCCCATGAGGCATCGCGCACATGCCCGCCAGACCCTCGAGGACAAGGATGCCGGCGTCTTCCACGCGACCGCCCCCCTCCTCGCCACGGTGTTCCTCCTCCTGCTGGCCCTCTTCGCCGGAACGGGCATCATCGCCGCCTTGGCCTGGCAGAACGACGCCGAGGCCACCGCGGCCGCCGTCCTCCTCGCCCTGCTCCTTGGCGGTGCCATCCTCATGCGCTTCCTCGGGCTCCCGGGGCTCCTCATGCTCCTCCTCTCCCTCCCTGCGGCCTTCGAGCGGATCTTGGCTAGGCGGCTCCTCCCCGATCCCCATCCGCCCGCCTCCGCCCACGACCGCCTCCGACGCGCGGAGGCCATGCGCCAGGCCCGTCGCCGGCTCCGGCGCCTCGGCCTCGGCGCCGGCTGGATCGGCCCCGGCGCCGCCATCCTCGACCGCCGCGGGCGCGTGCGCCTGCTGCGGCGACCGTGAGGGGGGATGGACAGCCGTCCCGACGGGGACGGCGCCGGCTCGCCAACGGAGGCTCCTTCCATGGGCGCTTCCGAGATCCCCGCCCCTCTCCAGGCCATCGTCCGCACCATCGCGGCCCTCCAAGACGCGGACGCCGACGCGGCCGACGCCGCGCTGGCACGCCCGGTCTCGGCGTTTGCAGCGCTCCTGCCGGAGCGGGCGGCGTCAGTTCTGGCAGGGCACGGCCACGAGATCCTCGAGATCGACCCCCCGCAGGCCAAGGGGCTCCCCGTCGGGCTTGCCGAGGAGATCCCGGCGCGCGCCCTGCTAGACCTGTCTATGGAGATCCGCCCCGCCTTGACGGCGGGGCGGGCGATCCGGCGCCTCGCCGCCTGGCCGGTGGAGCAATTCCCACGGGAGGCCAGAGAGGTCCCGGCCTTCCGGACCTAAATCCATTCCGTCATCCCCCGGGGCCTCGGGCGCCTTCGCGGCGCCGCCCAAGCCCCCGTCCCCCGGCGACAGGAACACCCCACCGATGATGCCCTCCCTCGCCCGCCGCCACCGCCCCAAGCGCCTCGCCGACCTCGTCGGGCAGGACGCGCTCGTCCAGACCCTGACGGCAGGCCTCGCGAAGGGCCAGACGGCCCAGGCCTACGTGCTGACCGGGATCCGGGGCGTGGGCAAGACCACGACCGCACGCATCATCGCCCGCGCGCTGAACTGCGCGCAGGGCCCGACCGCGGACCCGTGCGGCGTCTGCGACAGCTGCCGCGCGCTCGACGCCGAGTCCCATCCGGCGCTGGTCGAGATCGACGCCGCCTCCCAGTCGGGCGTCGATGCGATGCGCGGCCTGCTCGAGCAGCTCCCCTACGCGCCGATGATGGGCCGCGTCAAGGTGGTCGTCATCGACGAGGCCCACGGCCTGTCGCGCTCGGCGTGGGACGCGCTGCTGAAGACCCTCGAGGAGCCCCCGCCCCACGTCGTCTTCGTCTTCGCCACCACCGAGGCGCGCAAGATCCCGGCCACGATCCTCTCGCGCTGCCAGACCTTCGCGCTCAAGCGCATCGCGCCAGCCGACGTCGAGGCCCGCCTGGCCGCCGTCTGCCAGGCCGACGCGATCCCCGTCGCCCCGGGGGCGCTGCAGGCGATCGCGCTCGCGGGCGAAGGCAGCATGCGCGACGCCCTCACCCTGCTCGACCAGGCGCGCCTGCGCGCCGACGGGGCCGAGATCACGCCCGCGCTGGTCGCGGAGATGCTCGGCACCGCCGGGATCGCCGACGTCCTGGCGCTCGCCGACCGCGTGCTCGCCCGCGACGCCCGCGGCACGCTCGACGTGCTGCGCCGCGTCCGCGCCCAAGGGGCGCTGGCCGAGCCGCTGGCCCAGGATCTCGCCCAGGCCGCGGTACTCTGCGCCGAGACCGCGCTCGACGCGGCCGCCCCCGCCGCCCTGCCGCCCAAGGCCCAGGAGACGGCCCGCGCGATCGCCAAGACCCACGGCCCCGCCGGCGCCTCGGCGCTCTACGCGGCGATGGCCAAGGCGATCCCGGATCTCCGCGAGAGCCACGACCCCGACGCCGCCCTCGAGATGGCGCTGCTGCGCCTGGCCTGGAGCCCCGCGTGAAGACCACCCCCGACGCCCTGGCCCGCCTGCCCGGCACGGTCCGCGCCGTCCTCCTCGAGGGCGAGGACCAGGGCGGGGCGCGCATCGCCGCGCTGGCCTTCCTCTCCGCCCGCGCGCCCAGGGTGCGGCGCTTCGACGCCGCCGACCTCTCCGCCCGGCCCGAGGCCATCGAGGCCGCGGCCACCGCCGAGGCCTCCCTCTTCGGCGAGCCCGACGCGGTCCTCGTCGCCGGCCTCAACGGACGGCACGCCCAGCAAGCCCTCGATCTTGCCCGCCGCGCCCGCGCGCCGCTGGCCCTCGTCGCCGGCCCCCTCGAGGCCAAGTCCGCCCTCGTCAAGGGCTTCACGGAGGGCGAGGGCCTCGCCCACTGCCCCTGCAAGCCGCTCGACGCCGCCGGCAAGGGACGCCTCGCCGACGCCACCTTGGGCAAGGGGCTTGACCCGGAGGCGCGCGCGCGCCTGCAGCAGCTCCTCCCCGAGGACTCGGGCGCCGCCCAGGCCGCGCTCGCGACGCTCAAGGCCTTCCTCGACGGACGTCCCGCCACCGCCGCCCTCGTCGACCTCCTCCTCGACGACCAGGGCGCGTCGGACGCCGACGCGGTGCTCGACGCCGTGCTCGACGGGCAGGCCCAGCGTCTGCCCGCCGCGCTGCGCCGCCTGCCGCCGGGCGAGAGCCGCGACATCGGCCTCCTGCGCCTCCTGCACTGGCAGGTCCAGCGGATCCACGCCGTCCGCGCGGCCCTCGACGCCGGCGAGACCCCGGACCACGCCATCGGCCAGCTGCGTCCCCCTGCCTTCGGGATGGGCAAGACGATCCTGGCCCGGCGCGCCAAGGCCTGGACGACCCGCGGCCTCGAGGGCCTGCTCGCCCGCCTCACCGAGGCCGAGACGCTGCAGAAGCGCGGGGTGGACGGCGCCACCGCCACCGCCCACGCCCTCCTCGCCGCCGCCCAGCAGGGGCCGCGATGAGCCGCCAGATGCGATGACAGGCCGACGCTTGCAGAAGAGACCTTCCACGAACACCTTCGTTCCATACCCCTCCGGGCGAAAGGACGCGACATGCCGGACGCGGCTTCGGTCGATTCGACCTCTCTTCTCCAGATCCTCGAACGGATGGACTCTGCCTTGGAAAGGTCGGGCACCATCTGTCTGATCGGCGCCAGTGCCATCATCCTCTTGGGCGCTCCGACGCGGCAGACCGGCGACATCGATCTGTGGATGCCGGAAACCGATCTTCCCGATTCCATCCTCGCCAAAGCCACACGCAGCAGCGGCCTCGATTGGGACAACCGTGCTGACATCGTCGAACGACCGCATGTCCAGCCAATCCGGCCGGGAATCGTACAACTCCCTTCCACCAACTCGGGAATCTGGCCGACGGGGCAGAAGAGCCATGAGATCTGGCGCGGCGAGCGCCTCGTCGTCGTCGCACCGCCGCCGGCGATCCTCGGCGCGGCCAAGATGGCCGCGGCAAGGGATCACGATCTGGAGGATGTCGTCTTCCTCGTCTCCAGGCGCCTGACCAACCTGGCGGCCATCCGCCAAGCGGCCACCTATTTCCCGGCGCCGGCCGGCGAGGACGCCCTCGAAAACATGCCGCTCCTCGAGGCCTTTCTGGCCGCGAGAACGCCTCGCAAGACGGAAAACCTCGGAAAGGAGGACACGAGATGACGCGAGACGACTGGGTCCGGGGTCAGGCGCTTCTCCTGGCGTTCCGTCAGGATCGCCTGGCGATCCCAAAGGCGCTGCGTGCGCGCCAATGGGTCGATCTCGCAGCCGCCCGGGAGATCGTCGAGCAGGACGCCGATCCCCGTCTCGCCCTGACCGATCCTGCCTTGTACCGGAGCCTCCGCGAAGCCATCACCGAATTCCATCTCATCGGATGGACCGTCCTCGATGCCGACGCCCTGCGTGCCCACGCCACCCTCCATCAGGCAGCATCTTGACCGCAATCATGTGCGGAAATGATTGCTTTCGGTCACGATCGTCCCTGCCAAGTTCCGCGTGAAGATGCGCTCCTTCCTCCGCAAGGCCGCGTGCATCTCGAATCCGGGCCGACGCCCTCCTGCGCCGGAGATCCCGTCCCACCTCTTCCCGCCTTCTGGGTCCGGCCGTCTCCCTGTCCGACGCGCGGGAGACAGGCCGGTCCTCCTGCCCCATCTCCTCCCCGACGCCCCGGAACGAGAGCACTCACGATGACACCCGACGATCTCGCCCGACGCCTCTCCCGCGACGACGCCCCCGGGGCCTGGCTGCTCCACGGGGCGGAGGGCGTCGGCAAGGCCGACCTCGCCCGGGAGGCCGCGCGCATCGCCGCCCCGCTGGCCGCCGACCGCTTCCTCCTCGACGCCGAGACCCTCGACGGCCTCGCCAAGGGCGCCGCCTCCCGCGTCGAGGCCTTCCGCCGCTGGCTCCGCGCCCCCGTCCAGTCCGCCACCATGGGCACGGGCGTGCGCGTCGCCGTCGTCGCCGACATCGATTCACTCCCCGGCCCCGGCCAGGTCCCGGAGCGCTTCCTCTCGCCGCTGCTCAAGGCCCTCGAGGAGCCGCCCGCCCGCCTGCGCTTCGTGCTCACCGCCGCCCGCCCCGGACGCCTGCCCGCCACCTTGCGCTCGCGCTGCGTGCGCGTCGCCATCGCCACGCCCGATCCGACGGCCGCGGCGGACAAGCTCGGCGGGGACCCGCTCGAGGCGATCACGCTGCTCCGCTTGGCCGGGGGCAGCCCCGGCCTCGCTCGGCGCCTGCGCGACGACGGGATCGGCAGCGCCTACGAGCGCCTCCTCCACGTCGCCCGCGGCCCCGCCCCCTTCCCGCGCCGCACCCTCGTCCAGATCGCCGACGGGCTCCTCGCCGGGGCCACCGGCCAGGAGGCCCGCCTGCGCCGCGTCGAGGACCTGGCGCTGTGCGTCGGGCACATCCTCCGCGGCGCCGCCCACCAGATCGCCGGCGACCCGCTGCCCGGCGGCGGCTGGACCGAGGAGCCCCTCGCGCTGAAGGCCTACGCCCAGCGCGCCCGCCCCGAGCGCCTCGCCCAGGCCTCGGCCTTCCTCGAGCGGATCCGCGCCGAGACGCGCCAGCTGGCGCTCGAGCCACGCCACGCGGCGCTGCGCCTGCTGCTGTGCCTCGAGCACGGCGCCCTCCAGCCGAAGGGCTGAGAAAGACCCCGGGAAGGGGCGCGGATCCGCGCCGCCCCTTCCCGGAGAGCCCTGTGATCGATCCCGATCTCCTCGACCGTCAGCTCGCCCACGCCATCGCCCAACGCCCCGAGGGCGGCGCCGTCGTGGCCCTCTCCGGCAACGCCCACGTCGCGGGGCTGCTGATGGCGGTCGCCCCTGTCTCGGGCACGCGCCGCGGCGCGCCCGCCCGCTTCCTCGGGGACCTCCCGGCCGGGATCCTTCCCGAGAACGCCGTCGCCCTCCTGCTGGCCTGCGCCACCGCCCTCCTGCCCCCCGACGGCCCCGCCCGCGTCTGGCGCCGCGGCCCCGGCCAGCCCCAGCGCCTCTCCTTCGAGGGGATGCGTCCCGCCGTGCTCTGCGATCTCGCCGGCGTCGGCGCCGCCCCGCTGCACCGCCTCGCCCGCGACCTCGCCCGCCATCCCATGGCCGACGGTCCCCTGCCGGCCCAAGACGCCTCCTCCGCCCACGCCCGCGCCGAGGCCGCCGCCTGGCAGGCGCAGAGCCGCCTCCACGCCCCCGGCCTGCGCCGGCTGGCGCAGATGCGCGCACACGGCGCCTTCTCCGGGCCTCCCGATATCGCCCGCGACCAGGGCGTCTGCCTCCTCAGCGCCCCGGGCGCGCCCGGCGTGTCGCGCCACCTCCTGGCCCTGGCCTGATCGGAGCCTGCCGCCCCATGACCTTCGACCCGGTTTCCTTCGTCTCCCTCGCCGGCCTGCGCGACGGCGAGATCGCCTCCTTCTCCGGCGGCGGGCGCGCCGTCGCCCGCCTCTTCGAATTCGGCCAATGGCGCGTGCCGCCCGCCGGCCGCGACGCGCGCTTCCGCATGTGCCTCGACCGCCTCCGCCTGCAGGGCCTCGACCGCGCGGTCGCGCGCGGCGGCGGCGGAGCGCTCGCCTGGACCGCCGCCGATCCTTCCCGGGCCCAAGGCGCCATTCTCCTGCCCCTGCCCCTCTCCCCCCAGGCCGGCCAGCTGGCCTGGGAGGCAGCCGAGGCTGGCCCCGGCGCCCTCGAGATGGCGCCTGGCGAGCACCAGGACCTGCCGCTGGCCCGCAGCGCCCACGCCCGCCTCGGCGGCGCCTTCCTCCTTGGCCCCGGCTGGGAGCGCGCCACCGCCGCCTGGGCCGGCCGCGAGGACCTCCTCCTGCGCGTCTGGCGCTGGGAAGGCGCCATCGCCGTCGGCGCCCGCGTGGGGACCGCCGGCTGGGCCCCCGCGCTCGCGATGCCGCTGCCCCTCGCCTGAACTCCCCTCGACGAGATCCTGTCGCAGGAGGCGCCCCATGACCAAGACCGCCGCCTTCTCGACCGCGCCGATCGTCTTCCGAACGCTCGAGGCCGACGCCGTGGCCGCCCTCGACGCCGCCTGCCCCCATCCGCGCACGCCCCTGCGCAGCCGCGCCGCGATCGTGGCCCTCGCCGACGGGCTCTGGCTCGATCTCGCCGCCCCCGGCCAGGCAGGCCATCTCGTCGCCGACGTCCTGCGCGTGGTTCCCGGCGCCGGCCTCGGCGAGATCCGGATCGAGATCGTGCGGCGCGAGCAGGCAGGCGCGCTCTCGATGCTGCCCGGCGAGACGCCGCTCGACGCCGTCGAGGCCGCCCTCGGCCCGTCCGCGCTCACAGCGATCAAGACCTACCAGGCGCTCGTCGCGCAGACCTTGCAGGCCGCCCAGATCCCCATCCCCTCCGAGGCCTCCGTCGATCGCCGTGCCAAGGACGGCATGCCGGTGCTGCGCCACGGGCGCAAGGCGCTACCGCTCCTGCTGACGACCGAGGAAGGCCGCGCCGCGGCGGAAAAGGCTGCAGACGGTGCTCGGGCGGCTGTGCCGCCTCCATCCCGACGGACGGCTCTCGCAGACCTCCCCGCGCCTGAGCGGTCCGGCCCTGCGGGCCATGACGGGCGAGGAGATCACCGCGCGGCTCGACGCCGCCGGCCTCTCGGACCTCCTGCCCGTCTCCTGAACGGATCGGCCCGATCTCCGCGAACGAAGAAGGCGCTCCGCCGCGGCGGAGCGCCTTCCCGGCCGTTCCGGCGGCGGCCTCAGTTCCCGCAGGACAGACCCTGGCGCGCCGCCTGGGCACAGAAGCCCTGCGCCGACTGCGCGCTCGAGAAGCCGCGCGCGACGATGCGGAAGCCCGCCCCCGACGGCTCGGCGACGAGCTGCACCCCCGCCTCGCTCCCCGGCAGGGCCGAGCGCGCGCGCGCCAGCGCCGCGCGGGCCTCGCCCGCGCTGCCGACCGTGCCGAGCGCCACCGCCGTCGCCCCGCCCTGCGCCGTCGCCGCCGGGCGGGCGCTGGCCGCAGGCGCCAGCGGCGTCTGCGCGCGCGCCAGGCGCGCCTCCGCCATGTCCGGGGCCTGCGGCGCCGCCTGCGCGGGCATCGCCCCCGCCGGGGCCTGGGCCGCGAGGCCCGGCGGCAGGCGCATCTCGATCGGACGCAACGGCGCGCGCGCCGGCTCGGGCGGCGTCGGCGCCGCCTGCGGCGCCTGCGCGACCTGCGCGGGGGCAGGCGCAGCCGGAGGCTCGACCGGCGCCCGCGCCGCACGGCCCGGACCCGCCCGCGCCGCCTCCTCCGCCAGACGCGCCGCCTCGCGGGCGCGGGCCTGCGTCTCCGCCGCCCGCGCCTCGGCCGCCGCCAGGTCCTCGGACGAGCGCAGCGGGCGCACCCGCACCACGCGATCGCTCGCCAGCGGGCTCGCCACCACCGTCTCGGCCGGGCCAGGCGCCGGAGACGCCTCCGCAGCCGGACGCTGCGCGCCCTCCGTCTGCGCCGGCACGCCGGCCTGCGATCGTCCGCCCGCGCCCTGCGCCGGACGCTGGGCAGGCGCCGAGGGCGCCTGGGCGCCCTCCGTCGGCCGCGGCGCAGGGCGGGGCTGGGCTGCGGCCTGCTGCTGGGCCGCCGCCGGACGCTGCGCCGGACGCGCAGCCACCTCGGCCCGGCGACGCTCCTCCGCCGCACGAGCCTCCGCCTGACGGCGCTCCTCGGCAGCCCGAGCCTCGGCAGCGGCCCGCTCCTCGGCGAGACGACGCTCCTCCGCGAGACGGCGCTCCTCGGCCTCCCGGATCTCCGCCTGACGGCGCTCCTCCTCGGCGCGCGCCTCCGCGAGGCGGCGCTCCTCCGCCTCCCGCACGGCCCGCTCCGCCGCCTCGCGCCGCTCCTGCTCCGCCCGCAGCGCCGCCATCCGCGCCGCGCGCTCCTCCTCCGCCCGAGCGGCGTCGGCCGCCGCCCGTGCGGCCGCCGCACGGGCATCCGCCGCCCGCGCCGCCTGCAGATCCGCCAGGCGCGGCAGCGCCACCGGCGCGTCCTGCCGCGCCGCGGGCGCCGCCTGGACCGGTGCAGGCACCGCCGCCTGCACGGCCTGCCGCAGCGCCAGCGCGGCCGGGGGCAGCAGCACAGACGGCGCACTGAGAGCATGTGCCGACGGCGCCGACGGCGGCGCCGGCGCCACCGGGCCCGCCGGGGCGACGACCGCAATCTCCATGCGCATCCCCGCGGGGGCCTCCGCAGGGGCCGCTGGAATCTCCGTCTGTCCGGCCTCGGCCCGCGCGCGGGCCAGGCTCTCGCGGACCGCGATCTCGGCCGCCGCCGCCGCCGCCGCCCGGGCCTCCTCTGCCGCGCGGCGCAGATCGGCCTCCCGGGCGGCCGCCTGGGCCGCCTGGATCTCTGCCAACGCGCGGGCCTGCGTCTCGCGCCGCGCGCGAGCCTCGGCGGCGGCCAGGCCGCCGCGCAGATCCGCCATCTCCTCTTCGGCCTCGCGGCGGGCGCGGGCCACGACGTCCTCGGCGCCGGCCTCGCGCTCGGCGAGCAGGCGCTCGGCCGCGGCAAGGCGCTTGCGCACGCCCTCGAGCGCGTCCCGGGCCGCGGCGACGGCCGGGGCCACCTGCGGCCGGATCGATTCGGGCGCGGCCTGCTCGGCGGCCTCGAGCGCCGCCAGCACCCGCTCCGCGTCGCCCAGCGCCCGGCGCTCGGCCTCGACCGCGCGCGCCTGCGCCGCGATCGCCAGGCGCGCCCCGGCACGGGCCTCCTCGGTGCGACGGGCGACCTCGGCCTCGGCACGCGCCTTCGCCTCCGCGGCGGCGCGTTCGGCGGCCTCGAGGCGCAGGATCCGCCCCTGCAGATCCACGATCTCGCGCGCGGCGCGGTCGCGCGCGTCGCGCTCCTCGCGGGCGCGGGCCTCGGCGCTCCGGCGCGCCTCCGCCTCCTCCTCCATGCGCCGCTCCGCCTCGCGGCGGGCATCGGCCTCGGCCGCGATGGCGGCCCGGGCCAGCTCAAGCCGGCCCTCGACCTCGCGCAGCTCCTCGCCCGCCGCCCGCGCCGCCGCCTCGGCCAGGTCCTTGGCCTGCGCCATCTGGCGGGCCTGCTCGGCCGCCTCCTGCGCCCGCGCGCGGGCCTCCGCCAGGCGGCCCTCGGCCGCGCCGACGGCCGCCTCGGCGAGACGGCGCTGCTCCTCGAGCCGTCGCGAGGCGTCGGCCACCGCCGCCTCCGCCGCGCGGCGCGCCACCGCCTCGGACTCGAGCCGCTCCACCGCCCGGCGGGCCTCCTCGGCCGCGCTCCGACGCTGGGCCTCGGCCGTCGCGCGCGCTGCCGCCGCCGCCTCCGCGGCCTCCGCCGCCCGACGCGCCTCGGCCTCGAGGCGCGTGATCTCCTCGGTCAGGCCCTGCTCGCGGGCCGCCGCCGCCGCGGCGTCCGCGGCCGCGCGGGCCTGCTCGGTCTGGCGCGCCCGCTCCGCCGCCTCTCGGGCCGCGCGTTCGGCTTCCACCTCGGCCAGGGCCGTGGCCCGGATCGCCTCGGCGCGCGCCTGCTGCTCCCGCGCCCGCTCCTGCGCCTCGAAGGCGGCGCGCACGGAGGCCGCCGCCTCCGCCTCGCGCGCCTCGGCCGCCGCCGCCGCCGCCCGCGCGGCCTCCGTCTCCGCCTCGGCCACGCGCCGGGCTGCCTCGGCCGCCGCCTCGACCGCCGCGCGCTCGGCCTCGAGCACCGCGCGGGCCTGCTTCTCGCGCTCGGCCTGCTGCTGCGCCAGGCGCGCGCGCGCCGCGGCCTCACGGGCCTCGGCGGCGCGGGCGTCGGCCTCGCGCTGGGCGGCCGCACGCGCCTCGCGCTGCGCCTGGGCCTCGCGCTCGGCGGCGGATCGCGCCGCGACCGCGGCCTGGATCTCGCGCTCCGCGGCCTCGCGGGCCGCGCCCTCGCGCGCGGCGAGCTCGCGCGCGGCCATCTCCCGCGCGTTCGCCTCCTGGGCCTGGATCTCGGCGCCGCGGGCGCGCTCGGCCACCTCCTGAAGAGCCGCCGCCGCCGCCGCCGCGCGCGCCTCCGCGTCGCGCAGATCCCGCTCCGCCTTGCCCTGGCGGGCGGTCGCCTCGAGGGCCTGCGCCAGCACAAGGCGCTCGCGCTGGACCGCCTCGCGCGCCAGGGCCTCGGCGGCCTCGGCCGCCCGACGCGCCTCGGCCTCGCGCGCGCGGGCGTCCGAATGGGCGCGGGCCTCGCGCTCGGCGGCCTCGCGGGCGCGGGTCTCCGCCTCGCGCGCCGCGGCCTCGGCCGCGGCCAGACGCTGCGCGGCGCCGACCAGATCGGGCCCCATGACGCCCGGCGGCGGCAGGCCGCCGTCGAAGGCGAGGTCGGGGGGCATGATCGGCGCGCCGAGTCCGCCGCCCTGCTGGGCCGTCTCGGCGCGCCGGCGCGCAGCGGCTACCGCCGCGTCGCGGCCGCCACTGGCCGCCTCCGCGCCGGGAGGGCGGGCCACGCCGCCCGGCGGCGGCGAGATCTGCCCGGCGGCCGCGCGCGGAGCGCCCGCGCCGCGGAAGGGCTCGATGTCGCAGCTCGTCAGCTCCAGGATCCCGCACACGCCCTGCGCGATGCGCCGGTTGCGCACGCCCGTGACGATGGCGTCAAAGGCCACGCCGCCTTCAGGACGGCGCACGGGGCGCAGGTCCAGGCCGGTGCCGTCGAGCAGATGAGGCCACTGCTCGAGGAGGCCGTCGCGGAACTGGCGCAGCTCGATCGGGTTCTCGCCCTGGCGGATCCGCACGCTCACCGGCTCGATCGTGGCGTCGGCCACCATCGCCACCACCTCCGCGGCCGAGGGGCGCGGGAAGGCCGGACGGGCGCCCACCGCCCCGCCGAGGGCCTGCGAGCGCGCCTGCGCCAGCCGGGCGCGGACCTGCTCGACTTGCCGGCGCTGATCCGCCGAGAGGCGCTGGGGCAGTCGGGCGAGCCAGGATTCGGCCTGGCCGAGATCGCGCGTTCCGCCCGTGCCCTCGATGAAGCCTTCCGCCAAGGACAGGATCGCCGCGACGTCGCCCCGCCCCGCCCGCTCCTCCAGGATCCGCTGGGTGGCCGGCGGCTGCTGGCCCCCCGCCGGCGCCGCGGCCGGCTGCGCGAGGAGGGGGACGCCCGGCAGGCACAGGACCGCCGACAGGAGGAGGGACCGAAGGGTGGGGCGCACGGACGCGTCTCCGCTGGGCTGGGGGCCAGGGGCAGATGGGTCCGGAGGACGGGGGGACAACCAAGGGAAGGGAAGACCCCTCCACCGCGTCCGTCCAGGAACGGCTCAGGCCATGATCAGCGGAAGAAGGAGCCGGAGCCGTCGCGGCTGCCGCCGAAGCGGGATCCCGGATCGCGGCGAGACGACCGTCGGCGGTCGCGCTGATCGCGGCGGCGCTCGTCGAAGTCCCGCTCGGCCTCCTCGCGGTAGCGGCGTACCCCGTCCTCGATCTCCTGCTCGCGGCGCACCAGGCGCTCCTCGCGCTCGCGCCGGGACTGCCCGATCCGCCGCTGGCGCTCGGTGTCCTCGCCGGGGATGTTCGGATTGGCCGGAGGGGCGGCGGTGCTCGGACGCGCCCGTCGCTCGGTGTCCCAGGCCTGGCCGGGGTTGCGCGGCGGCGTCGGCGACGCCGGCCGGGGCCAGTCGGCCTGGCCGCGGCCAGAGGGCAGGGGGAACTCCTCGGGCTCGGACTCGCCGCGCCCGTCGCGCTGGTCGCGCCGGCTCAAGCCGTCGCGCGACGAGCGGGGGGCGCCGGTGATGCCGGGACGATCGCCGCCGCCGCGGCTTCCGCCCCCGCGTGCGCCGAACGACTGCGCGGCCAGGACGTCGGGGACGCAAGCGGCGGCGATCGCAAGAAGGAGGGCGCGGCGCGAGGGCATGAAAGGGGACATAGGTCCGACCCGTTGCGCCCCAACGCCTCCGCTCAGCGGGCCTCCGGGCCGCCCTTGACGGCCGCGCGCGCGCGCGCGCCCCGCTCGGCCTCGACGAAGGCGCTGGCCAGACCGAAGGCCTCGGCGGCGCGGCCGGGATTGTCCTTGGCCAGGCGCAGGCCCGCCTGCTCGACGATGGGCGCGGCCGCGCCCAGGCCGGCGGCGGCCCGGTGCCCCCCGATCTGGGCGAGGTTCTCGAGCCCGAGGCGGCTGCCGCGCAGCGCCGCCAGATCGGCGCCCGTCGCGCCGCGCTCGGCCTCGGCCAGGAGCCCCGCCGCCTGGCGGGCCGCCTCGGCCGGGTCCGGCAGACGCTCGGAGAGGCGGCGCGCGGCCCCGTCGGCCAGGCCGACCTCGGCGCCGACGGCCGCGCGGGCCATCGGGGAGGCCATCGCCTCGGCGCGCGGATCGTCGCGCCCGATGGCGCCGCTGAGCAATGCGCGGTCCGCCACCTCCTCCACGGAGCGCCGCTCGGCGCGGGCCGCGGCCGAGAGGAGGCCGCCATGGGCGGCGAGGGAGCGCTCGACGGAGAGGCGCAGGTCGGAGAGCATCGCCGCCCGGGCGAGGCCGGACTCCGCAGGGGAAAGGGTCTGGACGTCGGACACGGGACTTGGACCTCCTGGAGAGGGCGCGGTCGGCGCGCCCCGATGGAGGGTCCAGATTGTTCCTCGCCGCCCGGCGCGCAAGCCGGACCGGCACGACTCTCGACAGGAGGCCCGTCGCGCGCCAGATCTCCTTCGTCCTCCCTCCCCCCAGGAGCCTCCCCCGATGTCGCCCGCGCAGAACCCGATCCTCGTCGGCCTCTCCAGCCTCCACCTGCCGCTGCGCCGCGAGGACCTCCACGCCGCCGCCCTCGACGCGCTCGGCCAGACGCTCGCCTTGGTCGACGACACGCCCCAAGGCGCGGCCCTCGCGCCCCGGCTGAGCGACCTGCTGCGCCACCACCTCGCCGCCCCCGTCCCCCCGCCCGCCCCGCCCATGTCCGGCTTCGCCGCCATCGGCCATCCCGCCGCCCGCCAGGTCGGCGCCGAGGCGCTGCGGGATTCGGTGCTGCTGGCGCTGCAGACCGGCCAGGCCGACATCGGCCAGTCCCTCGTCGCCCTCGTCGGCCTCGCCCGCGCCGCCCTGCCCGGCGCCGCCGCCGCCGGGATGATCGCCGAGATCGAGGCCGCCCGCCGCCGGCACGCCCGCCAGGACGACACCCCCCCGCCGCCGCCCCGGATCCACTGACCCCTCCCTGACCCCAGGTCCGGACGGACGCCCCCGCCGCCGTCCCCACCGGAAGGGTCCGATGATCCCGATCGCTCCCTGGCTGCCCGCCGACGCCCTCGACCGCTTCCCCGGCCTCAGCGCCCACGAGCGCCTCGAGATCCATCGCCATGGCGGCGCCCACCTTCCCCTCGCCTTCCCCGGCGACGGCACCTTGCTGCGGCACGCCGCCGCCCCCGTCCCCGCCGGCCGCCCCACGGCCTTCCCCGACCTCTCCGACGACGCGGCGACCGCGCCGTGGCACAGCGATCCGCAGGCCGATCCCGACGACGCCTGGCTCTGGATCCGCTCCACGCTCTGCCGCCGCCTCGGCCTCGCCCGCCGCTGGCGCCTCCTCCAGGGCCGCCCCGCCGCCTTCCTCCCCGATCCGCCCCCTGTCCTGATGCTCGCCGCCCCCGAGGACCTCGCCTCCCTCGTCGAGGACCCCGCCGACCCGGCCGCCGCCCTCTGGGCGGCCGCGCCGCTCACGGCCGAGAACGCCTGGATCTTCTGCGAACCCCCCGTCGACGTCGCCGCCGACGCCGTCCCCGACGGCCTGCTCGACCGCCCCCACGATGCGATCCTCGTGCCCACCGTCGCCACCGCCCGCCGGCTCCGCGCCGCGCTCCAGCGCCCCCGCGCCGTCCGCCTGATCGCCCTCGACCGCCTCCTCGTCGGCCTCGCCGCCGAGGAGGACCAGGCCTGGGCGACGCTCGGCGCGCTGGGGCGCGAGTCCGCCCTGCGCCTGGGGCGCGAGATCCAGGGGCCGGTCCTGCCCGAGGAGGCCATCACCTGGATGGCCCACATTCTCTCCTACATCTTCGGCTTGGAGGAGCAGCGCCTTCTCTTCACCTGATCTGCTTGACCGGCTACTGGCCTCGCTCCATATAGAACGGACTTATAACCCAAACAAAGGTTGAGCGGGCGGGGATCGGCCTGCGAGGACGATCTCCCGGCGATTCGGCTGACGTCTCCGCCGGTCCGGCAGCGCCGTCGGGAACCCCAGGGAAGAAGCCCATCTCAGGCCATCGTTCCCTTTGTTTGGGTTATAATCCCGATACAGAACGG
>Ga0272446_1003020_pt1 | contig 21908 bp, 17 predicted proteins | sample YNPCB0061_FD_194587 | JGI IMG/M metagenome (GOLD analysis project Ga0272446, IMG submission 194587) | Hot spring microbial mat communities from Yellowstone National Park, WY, United States - YNP-CB-006-1 | ecosystem: Environmental > Aquatic > Thermal springs > Hot (42-90C) > Sediment | place... | reverse complement strand
CGGTCGAGGGCGAGCCCGCGGCTCCCGTTGCTCCCGGCGCCGGAAATTAAGGTTTGACTGGGCGGGAAGGCGGGTATATTCTGAAGGCAGTTTCTGGGTGCGTCAACCAAGAAAAGACCAAGGAAACAAGGAAAGGAGTGTGCTGGAACCATGGTTGAGCGTAAGAATTTTGCATCGCCGGACGAGGTTCGGGAATTCCCTCAAGGACGGCTGGAACTCGTCACGGTAGGAGGGGTAACCGTTGGCCGTTTCATCGGGCAGCCGGGCTGGCGGTGGTCGACTTCGGTGAAGCCCACCGTTCAGACGAGCAGTTGCCAGGCAGCCCATTTTCAATACGTGGTATCGGGCGTGTTGAAAGTGGTGATGGATGACGGGCAGGAGGTCGAATGCAAGGCCGGAGATATCGTGTCGCTTCCCCCAGGTCACGACGCCTGGGTGGTCGGAAGCGAATCTCTGGTGCTGGTAGACTTCCAAGGAATGCGGAATTACGGAAAGCCGGTTTGAGGCCCCTGTAAGGCCGCGGCCTAATACGACAGACGAACTCCGAGCTGGATAATGCGCGGCGAGGAGGCGCTGTTGATCTTGCCCGCCTCAACGTTCTGCAATACGCTGTTGGGCTTTCCAAAATTGGGATGGTTGGTGAAGTTGAACATTTCCAGGCGCAGCTCGGCCCGAGTGCGCTCGCGCACCCGGAAGTTCTTGCTGATTTTCAAGTCCTGGTTGCTGAAACGCGGTGAACTGAGAATGTTACGGCCGCCGTTGCCGTACGTGTATTGCGCCGGCACCGCGAACGCCGTGAGGTCGAACCAGCGGTCGATGCTGCGCTGATCTGCGGGGAGCGACCCGTGACGCAGCCGGTCCGCATAGTTAGTTCCGTCGCTGTTGGCCGGGTTTCCGGAAACCGTCACCGAGAACAGCCTTCCGGAGCGGAACGTCAGGATGCCCCCCAGTTGCCATCCGCCCAGCACGCCGTCCACCACCCGGTTCCAGCTCCTGCCCCACTTTTCCCGGCGTCCGAAGGGCAGGTTGTAAACGAAACTGGAGACCAAGTTGTGGCGGCGGTCATAGTTGGCGCTTGCCCGGTCCCACCGGATTTCGTGAGGGTTTCGCCAGGTGCCGCCTTCGCCGAGCGCTCCGGCGCCGTCATCGAGCATGTGGGACCATGTGTAGGACGTAAGGAAAGTCAGTCCGCGCGAAAATCGCCTCTCTGCCTTCACCGCCAACCCGTTGTAACTGGTGTTGCCGCCCGATTGGTAATAGTTGATGTCGTTGAAATAGGGCCAGGGGCGCCGCGAAGCGATGCTCCCCGCGCCCGCACCGACGGCGTTGAGATTGCGGTTCCACTGACCTTGGCGGCTGCCGGCGCCGATGTAGGAGACGGTCAGCAATACGTTCTGGGGCAACTGCCGCTGAATGTCGAAAAACCATTGCATCGCATACTGCGTGGGCCTGTAGGTAGGCGAGGTCTGAATGGACAGATTCCGCGCCACCGTGGTGACTGGGAAAAGGTCCGTGGGAAAGCCTCGGGAGACAATCAAACCAGGTTGCAGGAGCCGGTCTGGCGTTTGGAAAGTGAATTCGGCGTAGTCCGGAGGACCACTTCGCCAGACAGCGCTGTTGTACGCGATTTCGTTGGCGCCGTAATAAATGCCAAAGCCCGAACGGATCACAGTAGTGCGGCGGAGTTGATATGCGAAACCGAGGCGGGGGGCGAAGTTCTTGTTGGCGTGCCGGCCTCCGCAATCGTGCTCGTCTTTGGGCCGGAGGATCTGCACGTCGCTGCTGCCCGGGGGTCCAAGGATGATCCTGTTGACGGGGAGCTTTTGGAGGCTGCCGAAGCTGGGGATGCCGAAGCGGTCCCAGCGCACTCCCAGGTTCAGGGTGAGGCGCGGCAACAGCTTGATGTCGTCCTGGAGATACAAAGCGTAGTTGCGGGTCCGGATGTCCTCCCCTTGGATATTGCTCAGGGTCCCATTGTTGGTCATGCCTAGTAGCATGTCGGCGAGCGAATCACCCGTTCTGCCGCGGTTGTTCGGGTCTTGCGTGAATGAGCCGTTGAAGTTCATCACGCCTCGAGCGTAGCGGGCGGCGCGGCGGTAGATTCGTTCCTTGCGAAACTCGAAGCCCGCTTTCACGAAATGCCGTCCGCGAATGGACACCACCTGTTCGGAGATGTGGTAGACGTCTTGGAAATTCGTGTTGGGCCAGAAGGAGCGCGAACCGAGATCCGTGTAGTTGGTGGCCACAAAGCGCGTGACGCCGTGATCGTTGTCGCGGCCGAAATCCGGCAAAGAGAGCATCCCGAGGTCCTTGTTGTTGAGCGTCCACGGTATGTCCATCAAGCTGTCGGCGCGAGTGAAACCGAAACGAAACTCGTTGTTGAACGTCGGCGACAACACCGAGTTGAAGTTGGCCACGTAACTGGTGGCGAGCAGATCCACCGTAGTCCACATTCCACCGTCCGCAGGCAGCGGCAGCGGTCCCGGATCCAAATTGCGGTAGTCCCGCCGGCTGTATCGGAGAAAGCCACGGTGCGAGCCGCTGAACACGTGGTCCAACCGCCCGTCATATTGGTCGTTGTCGGCGATATTGACCGGCGAGTAGAAGAAATTGCGCGTCAAGCCGGGCATCGTGGGGTCGGGAAACCAGCTCGCCACCTTCGAGCCGACCGGATCGAACTGGCTGCGGGGAATGACGTTGCCGGGGTAGGGATCGCGCACCCAGCGGGTTCCCTCCTGGCGCGTCGACGCTGGATCGTAAATGGGCAACAGACCTTGTCCGTTGAAATCGCCGCGCTTGGCGGCGGGCAGCGGTACGGTGGAGGTGTTCACTTCCCCGATCCGGCCGCGGCGCCCCTCAAAGCTAGCGAAAAAGAAGGTCTTGTCGCGGATGATCCGCCCGCCCAGCGTGCCGCCGAACTGGTTCCGCTTATAAGGCGTCTTGGCCGATCCCGCGCGGTTGGCGAAGAAGTTATTGGCGGCTAGTTTATCGTTGCGAAGGAACTCGTACAGGGTCCCGCGATACTGATTCGTGCCCGACTTGGTCTGCACCTGCACCGTGCCGCCCATCCGGAAGCCGAACTCCGCGGAGTTGTTATTGGTGACGACGCGAAACTCTTGGAGTGCGTCGATGGACGGCGTTACCGCCTGCGCCTCCCAACCCATCTGTCCGCCGGTGGTGCGCGATGCGTTGTCCACCCCATCCAAAGTGATGTTGACATGGTAGGCTTTCGAACCAGCAGCCGTGAACGCGCCCGCGCCGCTTGACCGCGCGTCCTCGGCAGGCGCCGCGCCGGGAGTCAGCATGGCGAGTTCCAGGTAATTGCGGCTGTCCAGCGGCAATTCGACGACCTGGCGGTTGTCAATGACCTGCCCGACGATCGTGGTTTCGGAGTTCAGCAACGCCGCCGCCGCCGAAATCTCCACCGTGGTTTCGACTTTCCCCACCTCGAGCACGACGTCAGCCCGGACGGTGGCCCCAACGTCGACAGGAACGTTGGATAGCGTCGTGGCCGAGAAGCCTCTGGCTTCCACCTTGATAGAGTACGTTCCCGGAATGAGGAAGGGGACCGAATAAAAGCCCTGTTCGTTGGTCACGACAGACTGGCTGATTGCGGTAGCGGTGTTTATGACGGTCACTCTCGCGCCCGGCACCGCCGCTTCGCTCTTGTCGGTGACGATGCCCTGAATCGTGGACTGCTGCGGCCACGCGGGCAAAGGAAGGAGTACGGCGAATAGCCCCAATGCCCACTTCATGATGTGAGCATACATCCAACCCCCAACCGGAGCAAGGGGCGTTTCAGCGCCAACGCGAAGCCCCAAAACGCCGGCTGCGGAACGCGCCTTAACTTTTCTCGATGTCCCGGTGGGCGCCTTTGACGCGGTAACCGGCGCGCGCCAGCCGCTTGCGGATTTCGTCGGCCATCATCACCGAGCGGTGCCGCCCTCCCGTGCAACCGAAGGCAATGGTCAGGTAGCTCTTTCCCTCCCTGACATAATGCGGCAGCAGGTAAACCAGCAGATCGCTGATCCGGTTGATGAATTCGGTGGTTTGGGGAAAAGACCGGATGTAGCGCGCTACACGCGGATGGCGCCCGCTGAGGTTCTTGTATTCCTTGATGTAGTTCGGGTTCGGCAGGAAACGCACGTCGAACACCAGATCGCTGTCCGGCGGTATCCCATACCGGAAGCCGAAGCTGGTGACATAGACCATAAGCTTGGATTCATCGCGTCCGCCTCCGAACTGCTCGCCAATGTACTCGCGCAGCTCATGGACGTTGAACTTCGAAGTGTTGATGGTCAGGTCCGCCAGCTTGCGGACGGGTTTCATCAACTCGCGTTCGGCCTGGATGCTGCGGATAATGGAAGTGTCCGCGCCCAGCGGGTGGGGGCGGCGCGTTTCGCTGAAGCGGCGCACCAGCGTCTCATCGTCGGCCTCCAGAAAGATGAGACGCGTGGGAATGCTCCGCCTCAGTTGGGCGTACAGGCGCGGAAACCGCTGAAACGCGCCGCCTTCCCGCACATCCACCACCAGCGCCGCCCGGCGCACTTTGGGAGAATCGAGCGACAATTCCGCGAACTTGGGGATCAAATCCAGCGGCAGATTGTCCACCGCGTAGTAGCCCAAGTCTTCCAGGGTGCGCAGCACGGTCCCTTTTCCCGAGCCGCTCAAACCGGTGATGATCACCAGTTCGGTCGGAGAGCCCGGGGAGACCGCTGGCTTCGCCATATCCGCTCACGGCTGGATGAGGTCGAAATTGCCGTCGCGGCGCCGGATCAGGACGCTCAATTTGTCCGCCTCGGCATCCATGTAAACCAGATAATCCCGGCCGTCTTCCATCTCCAGCAGGGCTTCGTCCAAAGTCATGGGCTTGCGCCGCGAGGGCTGCTTCAGCCGAAACACGTGCCCGCCGGAGCTGCTTTCCTCTTGTTCGGAGGCTTCCATGGCTTCCGCCTCTTCTTCTTCCTCCGCGCTCCAACTGGCTTTGTTCCCCCGCTTGCTGTCGCGCCACTTGGTGCGCAGCTTCAACAATTGCTTCTCCAGCTTCTCGAAGGCTTCCGCAAGGGCGGCATACTGCTCGGTGTCCTGGCCAATGCCTACTACGCGATGATCGTAAAAATCCACCGTCACCTCGGCTCGCACGAGGTGACGCTCGTTGCTCAAGACGACGTGGGCCTCCTTTTCGCTCTTGGGCGAATCCACCACCTTCGCAATTTTCGCGATCTTGGCGTCCAGCTTGCGCTGCTGGGCGGGCAGAAGAGCCGTCTGCTTTCCGGTATAGGTGACTTTCATCGCTTATCCTCCAAGAAGAAACCCGGGCGGGACACGCCCGTTCATCCGCGCACTCGCCGCTGATGCGTGGAAGGAATTTTCATGTCTTCCCGGTATTTGGCCACGGTGCGCCGCGTAACCTGAATTCCTTCCGCTTGCAATCTCGCCGTAATCTGCTCATCGGTCAGGGGATGGGCCGGATCCTCTTCCTCGATCATCTTTTTCACCAGCCGCTTGACCACCAGCAAGGGCGTCGAACTCCCCTTGGTCCCTTGGACCCCTTCGGAGAAGAAATAGCGCAACTCGAAGACCCCTTGCGGAGTGTGGGCGTACTTGTTGGCCACCGCCCGGCTCACCGTCGAAGGGTGGACCCCGATCTCTTCAGCGACGTCCTTAATCATCATCGGCTTCAACCGGTCGATGCCCCCCTCCAGAAACTCGGTCTGCCGCCGCACGATCGCCTGGCACACCCGCAGGATCGTCTGCTTGCGCTGCTCGATGTTTTTCATCAGTTGCAGCGCGGCGGTGTAGCGGTCCTTGACGTAGTTGCGGACTTCCTTGTTCGGTTCCTGATCGCGGTCCAGCATGCGCCGGTACTGTGGATTCAAGCGCAACTGGGGGATGTCCTCGTCGTTAAGCTGAATGACGTAGTTGTCGCCCTCTTTGGTAATGAAGACATCCGGCTCCACTTGGCGCGCCCCGGGGCCGGAATAACGGAGTCCGGGTCGCGGGTCCAAATGCCGGATCACGTGCAGAGCAATTTGCACATGCTCGATGGGACGCCCCAAAACTTTCGCCAGTTGCGTGGTTTGGTGCGTCTCCACCAGCTTCAGGTGGTTGGCCACGATTTGCCAAGCGACGCCGCCTTTGCCGCCGCGGCTCTCAAGCTGGAGCAGAAGACATTCGCGCACGTCGCGGGCGCCCACTCCCGCCGGGTCCAGCGATTGGATGGCCTTGAGGGCGGCCTCCACGTCTTCCAGCTTATGCTGCCCGCTGGCGGCAATCTCCTCAAGAGAATCCGTGAGATAGCCGTTTTCATCCAGGCTGCCGATGATCGAATCGGCGGCTTCGCGCACCGCCTCGGGCAGCACCAGAACGGCTAGTTGCTCCAGCAAATGGTCGGCCAGCGTCACCGGAGCCGACAGGAAAGTTTCAAACGAAGGCTTTTCGACGGTCTCCGCCGCCGGGCTGCGGAACCCAGGATCTAGATATTCGTCCCAGTATTGTCCGAAGTCGATTTCGTCGAACGGATCGGTGGATTTTTCAATCGCGGTCTCGCTCTCTCCAGCCAGTTCGACTTCGGCAGGTTCCAGCGGCCTCGCGGCGCCACCCCCCGCCTCCTGGGCTGCCTCCACCGCGGCGTCCGTATCGCCGGAATACACGTCCAGTTCGGCGGAGGAAGCCGCCGATTCCAGCACTTCCCGGTCTGCCGGCTCAGCCGCCCGTTCGGCTTCAAGCAGAGCGTGAATTTCTTCCGGCGTGAGTTCGTCGCCACCTTCGGTGCTTTCTTCCAGCATGGGGTTGCGGGCCACTTCCTGCAAAATCATGTCCTTTAACTCCAAGCGGTTGAGCTGGAGCACCGTGACCATCTGCACCAGAGATGGCGTCAAAATCTGCTTTTGCTGAACCTTTAAGTTCAGTCGCGGAGACACCAAACTCATTTGCCCTCATGATATCAGAACCGGCCGTCCGCCAAGACGATGTTAAACCGGACCCAATGAGAAGCCCTCTCCGAGGTAAACCCGCTTGACATCCGGGTCGCGCCCCAGCGCCTCCGGGGTCCCGGCGCGGAAAATCGAGCCGTTGTTGATGATGTAGGCGCGGTCGGTGACCGCCAGCGTCTCGCGAACGTTGTGATCCGTGACCAGAATGCCGATGCCGGCCCGCTTCAGATCAAAAATGATCCGCTGGAGCTCCAGAACCTGAATGGGGTCGATGCCGGAAAACGGCTCATCCAAAAGGAGAAAATCGGGCTTGATCACCAGGCAGCGGGCGATTTCCACACGCCGGCGTTCGCCGCCGGAAAGCGTGTACCCCTTGTTTTTCGCCACCTTTTCGAGCCCCAGTTGCTCGATAAGCTGCGTCATTCGCAAGCGCCGCTCGCGGGCGCTGAGAGGCAAGGTCTCCAGAATCGCCATCAGGTTGTCTTCCACGCTAAGCTTGCGGAAGATGGAGGGTTCCTGCGGCAGGTAGCTGATGCCGTGCCTGGCGCGCAGGTACATCGGCAGGTGGGTGATGTCATGATCGTCCAGCATGATGCGCCCCGAGTCGGGCGTCACCAAACCCACGATCATGTAAAATGAGGTTGTCTTGCCCGCGCCATTGGGCCCCAAAAGCCCGACTACCTCGCCGTTTGTGACCGAAATCGACACATCATCCACCACCTTGCGGCGGTTGTAGGACTTGGAAATCTCGCAGGTTTGCAGGACGGGCATGCGGTCAATTCCTGCGGCGAATCAGGCTGCGAACCGGTTCTGCGGGAACGCCATCTACCAGCAGCCTATCATCGCCCGCAAACCAGGTCAATTTGCGGCCGCGCGTGGAGCCGCGGGCGCTGTCCTCCAGCACTGGGTTGCCCCCGAACAAAACCACTCTTTGTTCGGCCACATAGTATTCGGCTTGCTCTCCTCTTCCATGGCGCACTCTTCCCACGGTCCGGTGGGTGATGTCCACTTCCCCGTGGGCGAATGCCCGCTCCAGCGATGAGCCTCCGCCCGATTCCTCGCGAAACCACGCCTGGAGTTCGCGGGCTCGAATCTCCAGTTCGGCGCGCTGGAGCCGGACGCCGCCCTTATACCACGCCAAGCGGTCTTTTCCGGTGTAAACCAGTTCGTCCGCGGTCACCGTGGTGGTCGCCGGAGGCTTCCGTTTTCCGGCGGCATCGCTCTGCTGGTCCAGAAACTGGCTGAAAACCCCGCCTTGCGCTCGAAGACTCTCGTTCGCCCGGTCGATGGTCACGGCCTCGGCGCGCAGCCGGTTGGCGCCTTGCCAGAGCGTCACGGCGCCCTCATAATGGACCACCTTTCGCCCCCCACTAGACTGCATCTTACGAGCAGTGGCTTGGAGGGTTTCCTCACCCAGCAGCATGGCTTGGGAACCTGCGCCGGGCTTTTTCTTTTCCGGAACGCGGCTGGAGCGCACGTTTCCTTCGGCGTGGAAATCGCCGGTCTTTTGGTCGAGCAAAATCCGGTCCGCCGAGGTTGCTCCCGTCGGATCCCACACCCGGGCGCGACCCTCGAGCAGAATCTGATTGAGAGCGCTGTCCAAAACCCCGCGTTCGGCCGCCGCCTGGCGGGCGCCCTCCTCGTAACGGAAGTCTCCAACTTGCTCCAACCGATTGATTTGTTGTGACTTAGGATCAAAATCCGCAGTCAGGGAGTGGCTCCAAGTGGAAGCGTATTCCGGCTCGCCCTTGCGCCGCGGCGTGCGCCAGGTCCGGGTGGCGACCTTAGCGGCGAAACAAGATTGCAAGCGGTTGCCGGCTGCGTACTGGAAGGTGATGCGCTCGGCTTCCAGTTGGCGGCGCGGTTGGCCGGAACGATTGGGCAGGAATTCGAGCGTTCCCGGGGCGTGCGTCGACAATTGGTCCATTTCCTGGCCGCCGGGACGCATCATGACTTCCACAACTTCACTCTTTAACAAGCGCGTGTCGGCCAAAAGCACGCCGGCGCGAGGCACAGGCCGCGACTCAGCGGTGGCGGCGCCCATCGCCAGCGCCTGGCGCAGGACGCTTTCCCCGTCCGAGACGGTGAACTCCAGGTCCAGGCGGTCGCAGGAAACCGTGGTCCGGGCAGTGGAGGAAACCAAGTTCAGCTTTGCTCCATTGCTTCCGCTGATTTTCTCAATAGCGCCGCCGTCGTGAAAGTACATGCGCAATTCCGCGGCGGAATACTCCAGTTGCCGGTTGGGAGCCCGCTCTTCGCCCTCCGCCTTGACGGCTTCCACCGACTCGATGGCGCCCTCCCGCAGCCGCACCACGGCGTTTTCTGCATCCAGCCGCATATCCCCGCGCGTCAGGCGGCAGCGGGAAGGCATCAGCACCAGCGAGTCTTTCTCCCGGTAAATCAGATTGCCGGTCTCAAGGTGCATCGGCTTGGCGCCTTTGCGCCGTGGGTGCATCTGGAGTTTCACTGCATTCTTAAGGATCAATTCGCGAGTGGCGGGGTCGTAAATGGCGCCTGTCGCTTCGCCGCGTCCCAAATCCAGTTCGAAGCTGGCAGGGCGCTCCGTTTCGGCCTTCGCCGAGCGCGCGTCGAAACGGACTCCCGAGGTGCGGATGCTCACAATGCGGCCTTTGGGCTCGCCGGACTCGGGCAACCCCATCACCACCTCCACCTCCCCCTCTGAATAAAGGGTCCCTGCCCCGCGGTCAAATTGCACTCTGGCGCTCCGCGCCAGGTCGTAAGCCTTCCCGTCGCGGTGGTATAGCTTGAGCTCGACGCCTTCCAGGTCGATCACTCCCTCCTGCCTGGACTGCTCGAAGCTTTTGGCGCTCAGAGTGACCACCGGGCGGTCGCCGTCCATCTGGGTGTAACTCCAGTCCTGCGCCGCCGCCGACAGCCTGTCAGACAGCGGCGGAGGCGGCGTGACGGCGTGGCGCTGGCGAAACTGCCGCTGGAAATGGTACGAGGCGGCGATGGCCGCAATAAGCGCCACCAGCGCCGTCAACAGGAACCAGCGGAGGCGCCGCATCCTGACTTCCAGCATAGCAGGCGCCTGGCGCCCGGCTTCAGCGGCGCCTGGGCGCCGCATAGCGCTTGTCTGTCAAGACTAATATTTGTATAATAATCAACAATTTACAGCATACTATTGTCACTCCTCGTCCGAGTGTGCTAATAATGAATATCGGGTTTGGCGCGCTCTGGGCCAAACCGGGTTTCATCACCCGACAATCGGAGCATCGAGTTCTCAGGTTCCTTAACTCATTTGGAGGTGAAGCTATGAACATTCGGCCGCTTTATGACCGGATTGTGGTGAAGCGGATTGAAGAGCAGGAGACCGTACAGGGCGGGATCATCATCCCCGATACCGCGAAAGAGAAGCCCCAGGAGGGCGAGGTGGTCGCGGTAGGCCAGGGCAAGCGCCTGGACAACGGAAAGATCATCCCGCTGGATGTTAAGGCGGGCGATCGCATTCTGTTCGGCAAGTATTCGGGGAGCGAGATCAAGCTCGGCGGTGAGGAGTATTTGATCATGCGCGAGGACGAAGTGCTTGGCGTCCTCGAGAAGAAATAAGTTTTTCAGGAGAGGAAGGATATGGCAGCGAAGCAGATCGTATATAGCGAAAGCTCCCGGCAGGCGATCCTGCGGGGCGTGAATCAGCTCGCCGATGCGGTGAAGGTCACGCTCGGCCCGAAGGGCCGCAACGTGGTCCTCGAGAAAAAGTTCGGCGGTCCGACCATCACCAAAGATGGCGTCACGGTGGCCAAGGAAATCGAGCTGAAGGATCCGCTGGAGAACATGGGCGCACAAATGGTGCGCGAGGTCGCATCGAAGACCTCCGATGTGGCCGGCGATGGCACCACCACGGCGACCATTCTGGCGCAGAGCATCTTCAAGGAAGGCGTGAAGGCGGTGGCCGCCGGCGCTAACCCCATGGCTCTGAAGCGGGGCATCGAAAAGGCTGTGGAAAAAGTGGTCGAGGAGGTGCAAAAGCTCTCGGCCAAGGTCGAAGACAACGAGAAGATCGCTCAAGTGGGCACCATCTCGGCCAACGGCGACAGCCAGATCGGCAGGATCATTTCCGAGGCGATGACCAAAGTCGGCAAGGACGGCGTCATCACCGTGGAAGAAGCCAAGACCATGACCACCGAGCTGCAAACGGTGGACGGCATGCAGTTCGACCGTGGTTACTTGTCGCCCTACTTCATCACGGACCCCGACCGCATGGAAGTGGTCCTGGAAGAGCCCTACATCCTCATCCACGAGAAGAAGATCAGCAACATGAAGGATCTGCTGCCGTTGCTCGAGCAGATCGCCCGCAGTGGCAAACCCTTGCTGATCGTGGCTGAGGAAGTGGAAGGCGAGGCGCTGGCCACTCTGGTGGTGAACAAGCTGCGTGGTACGTTGAACTGCTGCGCCGTCAAAGCGCCCGGCTTCGGCGACCGCCGCAAGGCCATGTTGGAAGACATCGCCATCCTCACCGGCGGCAAGGCCATCATGGAGGAGACCGGCATCAAGCTGGAGGGCGTGCGGCTGGAGGATCTGGGCCGCGCCAAGCGCGTCACCGTCGATAAGGACAACACCACCATCGTCGACGGCGCCGGCAGCCAGAAGGCCATCGAGGGCCGCATCAAGCAGCTCCGCGCGCAGATCGAAGAGACCACTTCGGACTATGACCGCGAAAAGCTGCAAGAGCGGCTGGCCAAGCTGGCCGGCGGCGTGGCGGTCATCAAAGTCGGCGCCGCCACCGAGACCGAAATGAAGGAGAAGAAGGCCCGGGTCGAGGATGCTCTGCATGCCACCCGCGCTGCGGTGGAGGAAGGCATCGTCCCCGGCGGCGGCGTGGCCCTGCTGCGGGCTGCCAAAGTTCTGGCCGACCTGAAACTGGAAGGCGACGAGCAAATCGGCGTGGATATCGTAAAGCGCGCCTGCGAAGAGCCGCTGCGCCAAATCGTGGCCAACGCCGGCTTTGAGGGCGCCATCGTCGCCGAGCGGGTGCGCGAAAACAGCAATCCCAACTTCGGCTTCAACGCCGAAACCGGGCAGTACGAAGATCTCGTACTGGCAGGCGTAATCGACCCCACGAAGGTCACCCGCACGGCCCTCCAGAACGCCGCTTCGATCAGCGCGCTGATGCTGACCACCGAAGCGATGGTCTGTGAGATCCCGGAAAAAAAGGAAACCCCGGCGCCCGGCGGCCATAGCCCCGGCATGGATTACTAATCCATCCAACCGTCCGGCCCGAACCTGCGGGCTGCCCTCCCGCCTGGGAGCGCAGCCCGCATCTCTTTTTTACGGGCAGCGGCTGAGCGTCCGGGAAGCCGAGTGGCCCGCCGAATTGGAGAGCCGCAACGCCGTCGGCACGCTGCCGGCCGTCTCCGGAGCAAGCGGCAGGGTCAGGGTGAACGCGCCGCCGGTGCGAACCGAAACCGGATTCAGAAAATACTCGCCTGCTGCGCCGGCAATGTTGTGCCGCACCACGCCGCTGGGGAAAGTCAGTTCGGCTTCATCGAGCTGCCGCGTGGTGGTGTAACCCGACACCAGCAGTTCAATGCCTTCCGGCCGCTGGTTGTAACAGGCTGAGGTGATCACCGGGGGCAGCCGGTCTACCGCGAACGTCCGTGGCGGCGGCGCAGCAGCCAGCCGATTGCCCGAGATTTCAAGCTGCGAGACGGAAAAGCTGACCGTCGAGGCTACCGTGCCGCTGGAGACGATCGGGAGGCTGGCGCGGCGTTCGCCTGCGGGAATGGTGAACCGGATGAACTGCTGGCCGTTGACGAAGCGCACCATGGGATCGGCCCGATTGGCTTCCGCTTCGCTGTGTCCCGTGTTAGGAGTAACCTGGAGACGGGCCAGACCTTGGATGGGCAAAGAATAGGCCGCGCCCAGCTCCACCCCCGTGGGAATGTTGGAGGTGGCGGGCGCTAGAACCTGGGGAATGGCTGAGAGCCGGATCTCAGGAATGCGCGGTAATTCCACGGCTAGCGAACAAATCGTCGAGAAATTCCGGCCGAGCGCATCCGTGCCCCGCACTTCGAAAGACGACCTGCCGGCCAGTCGCGCGACACCGCTCAACAGGCCTTGCGGGCTGAGGCTGAGTCCCGCCGGCAGTTCGTCGGCGGTGAACCATTGGTACGGCCCCACGCCGCCCGCGGCCTCGAACTGGAACCGGTAGCTAGCTCCCACCTCGGCGTTCGGCGCCGGGCACTGTGTGAGCACTTTCGGCAACGCTGGTTCGATCCGGATAAGACAGGACTGCGAGGCGGCTGCGCCCCCGGCGTCTATGGCTCGGAGCACGAAATCAAATGCACCAGGCTGTTCCGGCACGCCGTAGAAAACTCCCGCAGGAGACAAAGCCAGTCCCGCGGGCAACGCCCCGGCATAAGACCACAAGTATGGCCCCTCGCCGCCCACAGCCCGAGCCTGGGACTCGTACCGCGTGCCGGCGATGCCGGGCGGCAACGGGCACGAAGTGACCGCAAAGGAGGGCCGCGTCACCGTCAAGCTGCACGGCGCCCCGGCCTGGTAGCCCTGGGAATCGGTCACTACCAGACGGAACTGAGCCGGACCTGCCGCCAGCGGCGTCCCACGGATGACTCCGTCGCGCGACAGCCGTAAGCCGGCCGGCAACGACCCGGCTAAGCTCCAACTATATGCGCCGCTGCCCCCTTCCGCCCGGAGCGCGTGCGAGTAAGCCACTCCGGCCGAAGCCGGCGGGAGCGGACATTCGCTCAGTAGGCGAACCACCGGCGCCCCAATGGTCACGGCGCAGGTGCGCGCCGCGGTCCGGCCCAGCGAATCGGCGGCCCGCAGTGAGAACCGGTATGAGGCAGCCACCGAGGGCACGCCGCGAAGTTCACCGTCCGGGCTGAGGCTCAACCCCGCAGGCAGTTGCCCGTCGGCTGACCACAGGTACGGCGGACGGCCGCCGCTCGCGCCGAGCGTCTGCTCATACGGCACGCCTACCGTGCCAAATTCGGCCGGGCAGCCGGCGATGGCGGGCTCCGGCGCCGAGGGCCGGACAATCAGACTGCACTGTTTGAAGCCCGGCGCCGCGCCCTCGTCGCTGCTCGACACTTGTAGCTGAAACTGGTAAACGCCGGAGGAGGCGGGCACACCGCTGAGCCTTCCTGCGCTAGATAGAGTCAAACCGGGCGGCAAACGCCCTTCCACCTTCCAGGCAAAGGGGCCAGTGCCCCCAGCCGCCTCCAACTGCTGCGCATAGGCGGCTCCGGCAACCGCTTCCGGCAGCGGGCAGGCGCTCTTGACGCTCACCACGGGCGGCTCTGCGGTAATGCTGCATCGTTTCGCCGCCGTCACGTCCCCATCCTCACCCCGAGCCGTTACGCTCACCGTGAAATGGTAAGTGCCGGGAGATGAAATGGTTCCGGTGAGCAAACCGGCGGCATTCATGGCAAAAGGCAGGGTCATCCCGGGGTCGGCCAACATGGACCAGCGGAACGGCGGCGCCTCGCCCGCCGCAGCGAACTGGATCCGGAGGGGAACGCCAGTGAACGTGTTGGGCAACGGGCAACCGGTCGTGATGCTCAATCCGGGGCTGATCATTCCATCCCTGGCGCGGAAAACCCACCTTCCGGCGATGGAACTGTTCATCCGCCCGCGGACTACCGAACGCGGCGACGAGTCCAGAAATGACCCAGGAAGAAGCGAACCGGCAAGCTCGTAAGACGTTCCTGGTTCACCCGACCCGTTGGACCACCCGATAGCGGCCGCCACGCCGCCGTAACCGCCCACGCCGCCGCTGGCGTCGCCCGTTTCCCACGCAATTCTCCCGTAATTGAACTCGATATCGAAGTCCCCAGGGCCGATGTCGGAACGGTCGATCAGAACAAGCTGGAACGTGTTCAGTTTGTCGGAGTGCTGGTTGTAATAGCCGACGTTGAAGTAGTTGACGCCAAAGGCGCGCTTTCCGTCAATAACATCTTGACCATAGGTCACCAGATTGGAGCCCGTACCGCGCGTATCCACGTCGGCAAAGAACACAGCCACGATTTCTCGCTGCGTCTTTTCAAGGCCAAAAGGCGTGTAAGTTGGCAGCGGGGCATCGAAAGTGACGTTTCCGTTGTTGTTGACGTACACCGAGCTGCGCAAACGGCCAAAGAAGTTGATGGTAAAACCGAGCGGTTCCAGAGGGCTGGAGCCGTCGTCGTTGGCTGGGATGGACTTGGCTTGAAAACCCGGGTTCATGCGCAGAGCTTGACCGCTGGCCCCCACGGCCGCCAGCAGGCTGAGACACAATGAGACAAGGGATTTCACGGCTCCACCTCCGTTGTTGCGACCAGAACGATGCGCGGTTCCCCGCTGTCGCCGTCAAAGACGGGGAAGCCTCCCTTGATCGCCGAACTGAGGCGGAATACCGCATTCCCCCGCAGCGGAAACAGTCCGTCGGGCCGGCAGGAACAAGAAGTCTCCTGCCGCGCGCGGGATTGGAGGTCAATCCAAACCACACGGCCGGATTCCCGGGAGGCCAGAATCACGCTGCGGCCATCGGCAGAAAAGCTTGCATAGTCAGCGGGTTCAAGGCGGTCAGCGAGCCCCCCGCTGGCCTCCAGCAACAGAGCCTCGGCGCCGTTTTCAAAGGTCAGAATCAACTGGTGGCTTGCAGGGCGGAACGCGGCTGCTGTGGCGCCCCGGACGCCCGAGACTGCACGCGGCCCGGAGGCGGCGGAAACGATCCAGAGCTTCCCTCCGTCGATCCACGCCACGCGGGCGCCATCATCGGAAACGGCGAGCGAGGCGCCGTCCGGCTGGGGCTCATCGATGACTGCGGACCATTTCCGCTCCGGGTTCTCCGGCAGCCCAACCCAGACCTCCAGGCGCCCGGGCAGCTCCCAGTAGACCGCCGCAACCTTCCCCACAGGCGCGAACGCAATATGGCCGGGCCCCTCCGCAGGTTCGGACAGCCGCCGCAGGGCAGGGGCTCCCAAAGTCCATTCGATAAGGTGTAAGCCGTTCTGAATCAACAGGCCGAACGAACGCCGTGGGGCGAGCTCCACCAAGCCCCCGGGCCAATCAAAGGCCCCCTCCAGGCCGGCTGCTCCCGGCACACCCATCACCGCCCGAACGCCGCCGGCTGAACCGTCGTAAACGTAACCCAGCACGGGCGATGTAAAAACCGGCTTGGAGGATTGCGCTGCGCCGGTTAAAGCGTACGCCAGCCATGCCATTACGCCGGCCATCACGTATCGTGTTTTCATGCGATCTCCCGTCAAGGCGCGCGAATTCCCCATCGACACCTCGACACTGGTCTATCGGAAGAACCGGCGAACCTCATTAGCGGGGCGCGGCAGGAGGCGGCGCGACAAAGGGAGTTGAATGTCCGATTTCGATTTGGGACACTGACGGGTTAGTCCGATTTCTGGATGGCGCCAGCATCCTCCGAGGGCGCTGTGCTATTTTTGGAGGTTCTTGCCTTGAGGGATAGCCATGGCTGACGAACCGAAGCCCGCTCCTCCTAAACCCGCCGCTGGGGCGCCCAAGGCTCCGCCTCCGCCGGCGGAAATGGCCGCCACCCCGTGGGAGGGCGAACTACCCTCCGCTCTGAAGGAGCAGTTCGGAGACGCCATCCTGGAATGTTCCAGCTACCTGGGGCAGAATTTCGTGCGGGTGGCGCCCGGCGCCGCCATCCCGGTGCTGGAGTATTTGAAGCTCGAGCAGGATTTTGACTACCTGGTGGACGTGACGGCGGTGGATTACCCAAAACGCGCGGAACGGTTCGATTTGGTGTACATTTTGTACAGTTTTGCGCGAAATGAGCGCATTCGCATCAAGACTCGCATCCCGGAGGGTTACCGCCCGGAGAGCGCCGTAAGCGTCCACCTGACCGCCAACTGGCTGGAACGGGAAGTATACGACATGTTTGGCATCGAGTTCGCTAACCACCCGGATCTGCGGCGCATTCTGATGCCGGACGACTGGCAAGGGCATCCGCTGCGCAAAGATTACAGCATCCTGCAAATGGATCAGCGCTGGGTGCAGGAAAACCTGGGGATCGAAAGCGGGCAGTAACTCCATGGCGGAAAAGACCTTCCTCGACTCCACCGAATTGGTCCTCAACATGGGTCCGCAGCATCCCTCCACCCACGGCGTGCTGCGGGTGATCCTCAAGCTGGACGGCGAAAAGATCATCGGCACCGACTGCGTCATCGGCTACCTGCACCGGGGCGTGGAAAAAATCGCCGAAAACCGCACCTACGCCATGTTCGCCCCCTATGTGGACCGCATGGATTACGTGGCGGCGGTTTCCAACGGTTTGGGTTACTGCCTGGCGGTGGAGAAGCTGCTCAATATCGAAGCGCCGCCTCGCGCCCAAGTGACGCGCGTCATCCTGACGGAACTGAACCGCATCGCCAGCCATTTGCTGTGGCTGGGTACCCACGCGCTCGACATCGGCGCCACCACCCCGCTGTTCTACGTCATGCGCGAGCGGGAAGAGATTTTAAACATCTTTGAAAAGTACTGCGGCGCGCGGCTGACCACCCACGCCTTTCGCATCGGCGGGTTGCAATACGAGCTTTACGAAGAGTTTGAAGCCGACGTGCTGCGCTTTTGCGACTGGTTCCTGCCGCGGGTGGATGAATACGAGGAACTGCTCACCGAAAACCGCATTTGGGTGGACCGGCTGAAGGGCGTCGGCATCCTAAATGCCGAAGATTGCAAGGCTTACGGGGTCACCGGACCGGTGTTGCGAGCCGCCGGCGTGGAATGGGACTTACGCCGGGCGCAGCCTTATTCCGGCTACCAGCAATACGAATTCAAGATTCCGACCGGACAAAACGGCGACACCTACGACCGGTATCTGGTGCGGATGGAAGAGATGCGGCAGAGCGTCCGAATCATCCGCCAAGCGGTGGAGCGCATCGAACCGGGCCCTATCATGGCCAAGGTTCCCAAGGTGTTAAAACCGCCGCCCGGCGAGGTGTATGTGTCCATTGAGGCGCCCAAGGGCGAACTGGGCTATTTCGTGGTGAGCGACGGGTCCACGCAGCCCTACCGCGTGCGAGTCAGACCTCCGTCGTTTGTGAACTTACAGGCGCTGGATAAGATGGCGCGGGGCGGCTTGATCGCCGACATTGTCGCCATCATCGGCACTTTTGATATCGTGCTGGGAGAAATTGACCGGTAAGGGGGGCAAGATGAAGAGGTTTTTCCGGACCGTCTTCCTGGTGGACCTGCTCCAGGGTCTATGGCTGACTTTCCGCTACCAGCATCCCAAGAATATTTACACTGAGGAATACCCGGCGGTGCGCCCCAAAGTGGCCGAGCGGTACCGCGGGGCGCCGCGGCTGAACACCAACCCGGAGACCGGCGAGACGCTCTGCATCGCATGCAATCTGTGCGCTCTGGCTTGTCCGGAAAACCTGATTGTGGTAGGCAGCGAACGCAACGAACAGACCAAGCGGAAGGAGTTAACCACGTTCACCTACGACACCTCGCGCTGCATGTTTTGCGGTCTGTGCGAGGACGCCTGTCCGGTGGACGCGCTGGAATTGACGCAGGACTTCGAGCTGGCCACCTACACCCGCGAGGGGCAAATTTGGGACCGCCAGATGCTTGAGGAAGGCCCGCGTCCCACGAAGTACAAGTTTTAATGGAGTGGTGGTGAACGGCGGGCGAAGGCCCGTCCGGCGAGCGATGACCGAAACGATCTTTTTTTACGTTTTTGCGTTGCTGGCGCTCAGCGGCGCGGTTTTGACCGTGACGGCGCGCAGCGCCGTTTACAGCGCCGTCTCGCTGATTGTTTCGCTGGTAGGCGTTGCCGGCTTATTCTTGCTCCAGGGAGCGGAATTTCTGTTCGCCGTCCAGATCATCTTGTACATCGGCGGCGTCATGGTGCTGTTCCTGTTCGTGATCATGCTGGTGAATCTGGATGAAGCGGCGCGGCAGCGGCAGTTTAACCGCCAGTGGATGCTGGCGGCGGCCTGCGTGCTGGGCGTGGGGGCGCTGTTCCTCTACTTCCTGAACCGGGGAGCGGCGTCGTTTCAGATCGCCGGCGCGGCGGCTTCGGTCCCGGGCGAAGGCAACACCGAGCGGCTGGCGGACGTGCTTTTCTCCGAGTACCTGCTGCCGTTTGAAATCGCTTCCCTGCTGCTGCTGGTCGCCATCGTCGGTTCCGTAATCATGGCAAAGAAGAGAGTCTGATGCACCCGATAACTACCGCGCACTACCTGGTACTCAGCGCCGCGCTGCTGCTGATCGGAACGCTCGGTGTGCTCACGCGGCGCAATATCGTCATCATCCTGATGTCCATCGAGTTGATCCTCAATGCGGTCAACCTCAATCTGATCGCCTTTTCCAAGCATCTCGGCCAGGTCTCCGGGCAGATTTTCGCCATCTTCGTGATTGTGGTGGCGGTGGGGGAGGCGGCGGTAGGGCTAGGCATCCTGATTGCGCTGTTCCGCAATAAGGAGACGGTGCATGCCGACGAGGTGGACCTGTTGAAATGGTGAGGGCGAATCGATGAATTTCCTGGATTCGATCTGGTTGATTCCCTTGTTCCCGCTGTTCGGCGCGCTGGTCATGCTGCTTGTCGGCAAGCGGCTGGACCCGCAAGCGCCCTCGCCGGTGGCGGTCGCGCCGGGCGTTGCTCCGGTGGCGGACGAGCACGGCCACGGCCACGCCGCAGCGCATGCGCATCAGGCGGAGCACGGGGGACATCACACGCCGGCCGCCACACGCTGGGTGATACGCATCCTGTGCCCCGGCATGGTGCTGCTGTCGTTCGTTTTTTCGGCGGGAGCGGCCCTGCAATTGGCATCCTTGCCGGAAAAGACGCACCAAGTGATCAAGTACACATGGCTGGCGGGACTGCCGTTCCACATGCAGGATGGGACGATGGCGCGTTTCACGGCGGATTTCGGATTCCTGCTCGACCCGCTGAGCGCGGTCATGATGCTGGTGGTGACGGGAGTCGGGTTCCTGATTCACGTTTATTCGACCGGCTACATGGAGCACGACGGGGGCTACTACCGCTTTTTCGGATACATGAACCTGTTCGTGTTCTTCATGCTCATGCTGGTGATGGCCAACAACTACGCGCTGCTGTTCGTGGGCTGGGAAGGCGTGGGGCTGTGCAGCTACCTGCTGATCGGTTTTTACTTCCATAAGAAGTCCGCCGGGGACGCGGGCAAGAAGGCTTTCGTGGTGAACCGCATCGGGGACGCGGGCTTCCTGCTGGGGATGTTCCTGATGTTCGCGGTGTTGGGAACGGTGCGGTTTGTGGACGTCAATCAGGCGCTCGCCAGCGGGCGCTTCCAAGTGGAAGCGGGGCACTTCGGCGTTCTGAGCGCCATGGCGTTGCTGCTGTTCCTCGGCGCCACGGGCAAGTCCGCTCAATTCCCGCTGTTTGTGTGGCTGCCGGACGCCATGGAAGGACCCACGCCGGTGTCGGCTCTGATCCACGCAGCCACCATGGTTACGGCGGGCGTTTACATGTGCGCCCGTTCAAGCGCGCTGTTCCAGCTTGCGCCGGAAACCTCTTTCATCGTGGCTTGCGTGGGCGCGTTTACGGCGATCTTGTCGGCGTCCATCGCCCTCACCCAGAACGACATTAAGCGCGTGCTGGCGTATTCCACCGTCAGCCAGTTGGGCTACATGTTCATGGCGGTGGGCGTGGGCGCTTACTGGGTGGCGGTGTTCCATTTGTACACGCATGCGTTCTTTAAAGCCCTGCTGTTCCTCGGCTCCGGCTCGGTGATACACGCCCTGTCGGGCGAACAGGACATGCGGAAGATGGGCGGGCTGAAGGACAAGATTCCGGTGACCTACCGCACCATGTTCATCGGGTCGGTGGCGATCGCCGGGATTCCCGGCCTGGCCGGGTTCTTTTCCAAGGACGAAATCTTGTGGCAGGTTTACAGCTCGCCGCTGGGGTCGAAGGCGATTTATGCCGTTGGGCTGATCACCGCTTTCATGACCGCTTTTTACATGTGGCGGCTGATGTTTTTGACCTTCTATGGCCAGCCGCGGATGGACGCGCACACGGCGGCGCACATTCACGAATCGCCCCGGTCGATGACCGTTCCGCTGGTGGTTTTGGCGGCGGGCAGCGTGATTGCGGGCTGGATCGGCGTGCCGAAGTTGTGGTCGTTCTTGCCGGAGTCGTTCCGCGCCTTTGAGCACTGGCTGGCGCCGGTTTTTGCGGGCGCGGTTCCTCACGCCACGGAAGCCGCGCATCATGCCGCCCATCACGAAGCCGCCACCGAATGGGCCTTGATGGCGCTGTCGGTGGCCGTAGCGGTGTGCGGCATTCTGCTGGCCCGGTTTATGTACTTGGTGAAACCTGCCCTCGCCGAGACGGTGCAGCGCTCGGCGGGTCCGCTGTACACCACCTTGGCGAATAAGTGGTACGTGGATGAAATCTACGACTTTCTGTTCGTAAACGGCCTGTGCAAAGGGGGCGGCTCGCTGATGGCGGGCTTCGATCAGCGCGTGGTCGACGGAGGCGTAAACGGCGCCGGGTGGCTGACGCGGCTGGCTTCCTCTGTCTCCATCTGGTGGGACACCTGGATTGTGGACGGCGCGGTGCGCTTCACCTCGTTCGTGGTCAAGCTGCTTTCCTACCCGGTGCGAATTTTGCAAACCGGCTACGTACAGGCCTATGCCCTGGTCTTCATGGCCGGGGCGCTGGTGTTTCTGGGCTATTACCTGATGCGTTAACGATATGGCCGAGCACTTGTTGAGTATCGTGTTATTCACCCCTCTGGCTGGGCTGCTGGTCCTGCTTTTCCTTCCCGCCACCAACAAGACGCTGGTGAAAGTGTGGGCCAACGTTTCCGCCATCGCCGGATTTCTCGTATCCCTGCCGTTAGTGTTCCGGTTCGACCGCAGCCGGGAAGGCTTCCAGTTCGTAGAAAAATTCGATTGGATCCCGTCGCTGGGAGTCCAGTACTACCTCGGGCTGGACGGCATCAGCCTGTTGCTGGTGATGCTCACCACGCTGCTGGGCGCGGTGGC
>Ga0272446_1003019_pt1 | contig 21924 bp, 23 predicted proteins | sample YNPCB0061_FD_194587 | JGI IMG/M metagenome (GOLD analysis project Ga0272446, IMG submission 194587) | Hot spring microbial mat communities from Yellowstone National Park, WY, United States - YNP-CB-006-1 | ecosystem: Environmental > Aquatic > Thermal springs > Hot (42-90C) > Sediment | place... | reverse complement strand
CTGCAAAAGTAATATCTTTTTTCTACATGTCAAATTATTTTTTTGATTATGGTAATGATTTATGTTTTCAGACGCTATTTTGGTTTGAAAAACGATACTGAAGGTTCAAGTTGTATATTTGCAGGTTGTCATGAAAAAACTTTTGTACAAAATTATTTATCAGCCTTTTATTAACCGTTTGCTGCGTACCATAAATAAATGGTTGTATCCACATATAACAAAATTCAGAATACAACCTGCGGGCTGTGTTCGCTTTACTTTGAACAATGGTAAAAAAATAAAACTGTATACCAATCAAACAGATTATGTGAGTTTCCTTACTTTTTGGGAAGGGCTGTATGAATATGAATTTGTTTGGATGTTTGAAAAAATTATTGCCCAATGTAATCGTTTTTTGGATATTGGTGCCAATACAGGGCTTTTTTCTTTGATAGCCGCTAAATCTAATCCGAAATGTAAAGTTCTTGCTTTTGAACCTTCTCCTGACGCATACTTGTACCTTCAAAAAAATGTGCAGTCTAATCTGTTAGGTGAGCAAATAAACCCACAGCCTTTTGCGGTGAGTAATACAGAGGAGGTTTTAGAGTTTTATAAGGTACACAATCCCAAATATCCAAATGTACCTAATTTAAGCGGTGCGGCAAGTTTGGTATATATGAATGCAGAACACAAAAAAATCTCTGTTCAAACGGTTGGTTTAGATAGCTTTTTGGAAAAAAATTACCCTAACCTTGTGGTGGATTTTGTTAAAATTGATGCCGAAGGTGCGGAAGAACATATCATTCAAGGCATGATGCAAACCATTCAAAGACATAAACCTATCATTACCTGCGAAATTTTACTTGGGGATATTGGACATAATATTCAGCAGTTATTGAAGGAACAAGGGTATGAATTTTATCTGCCTGTAAGCAGGGAGAAACTGCTCAAAGTGGATACTATTGAATACAAAGAAAGTGAGGACATCAGAAACTGTTTTTGTGTCCCCAAAGAAAAAAGAGAATACATCAAAGCATTTATTACAGATTAGGTTTTGTCATTTGTACTTTGGGCGTTCCTGCTTGCTGCGCGGCGCAGTCGGCGTGCTACGGGCTACGCTATCGCTTCGGTGCGGTTCGCACCATGCTGACGCATGCCCTCCGCATGCCTAACGCAATTTCGTGTGTACGTATATGTACGCGCGTATCTGCGTGAGGGATAGCAGCGGAAAGCCCGCAACTTGCGTAGCAAGTGAAGTACAGACGTGGCATGCCACGTCTCTGCCAGCGTATAGCCCGACCCCGAAGTGCAGCGCAGGGGACACGCTCAAAAATCCAATGTGATTATTATGGCATTTGTACTTTGCAAAATCTCTCCTATCTTTGCACCGTTTTTTAATTGTAATAATGTTCAAAAAGATATTTCCATACATAGCGTTAGCTATGCTGATTATACTCATAGACCAAGCCATTAAGATATACATTAAAACAAACTTTGACATTGGTGAAGAAAGAAAAATATTAGGTAATTTCTTTAAACTGCATTTTATAGAAAATCCGGGAATGGCGTTTGGTATGAGCTTTGGACCAGGTATGGGTAAATTTCTGCTTTCTTTATTTTCCATTCTGGCTGTGGGCGGTATTGTGTACTTTCTAGTGTATGCCATAAAAAACCAACGCCCCAAAGGGCTTGCATTAAGTATAGCGTCTATTCTGGGTGGAGCAGTAGGTAACATTATAGACCGTGTATTTTATGATGTTCTTTTTGACAACCGTGGTGCCCTTCCAGACGGTAAAAGAGAATATATGTTTGGCGAAGTGGTAGACATGTTTTACTTTGATATATGGCACGGTGAAGTAGGAGGAGTTTATGTATCCTTGTGGCCTATTTTTAATTTTGCAGATTTTGCTATCTCGGTAGGTGTTGTGAGTATACTTATTTTTCAGAAACGTTTTCTGGGAATAGCAAAAAACAAAAAAAATGAAAATGCACCTGTCAATATTTCCACAGATGCCAATTCAAATTAGGTAAATAAAAAGTATCTTATTTAGATAGAAAGGCAATTTCTTATTGTTTGAACTAAATTAGCAGTTTCCGAAGGTTTAGGTAAAAAGTATAAATTAGGATTGTCTTGTATCATTTTTTCTACCTCATGGTTGAGCGTAGCGCTCATCATAATGATAGGTACAGGTTTTAATTTATGGATTTCACGGGCAGTTTCCAATCCGTTTAATAATCCTAAAATATGAAAATCCATCAAAATAATATGTGGATTATGGGTATGAAAGGAGTGTATAGCGTCTTCAGAAGAACTCACAATACCACACACGGAAAATCCCGACCGTTCTATCTGACGGTTAAGAACAAAAGCCATAGCGGGTTCATCTTCTACAATAAGTACTTGAATATGCTTCATTAGCAGAGCAAAGTTGATATATTTAATAAATAGTACGAACTAAATATAATACTTGTTACGAAACGAGCTTGAATAAAGTTGCAACAATATAAAAAAATATACTGTATTTTTACTTTGTTATGTACCCTGAATTAGAAGAAATGAGAGAAAAAATCCTTGCTATTGACCACGAAATGATTGCTTTGTTAGCTCAAAGACTACAATATGCAGAACTAATAGGTAAACTGAAAAAAGAAAAAAAATTACCATACGAAGATGCCACATATTTTCAATTTTCATTGAAAGTAAAACAGTCTTATGGTCAGGATTTGGGGTTAGAACCTGATGAAGTTAAACTTTTTTTTGAACTCTTGCAAGAGTTATCTATAAACAGAATGAAAAAAGATGTATCTTTGTAAGCAAAATAGAAAAATATGAATACAAAAATTCTGTATTTTGTGATGTTTTTAAGTTCAGTTGGTCAATTTTTTTCTGTATTAGCACAAGACTCCAACAATGAAGTGCGAAAAATAGGTATAAGCAAAGGCGAACCTGCTCCTAACATCATTGCATTGGATAATCATGGCAACCCATTTTTGCTTTCCTCAAAGCTAAAAGTTGCTCCTACAGTAGTGGTATTTTACAGTGGTCAGTGGTGTAAACCCTGTACTGATGAGTTAAAGCAAATTCAAAAAGACTTATATCCAAAGTTAAAAGAAAAAGGAGTACATCTTATCAGTGTTACCTCTGAATTGCCTGATGCAATTGACCAAGTCAGCAAAAATTTGGGTATAGAGTTTCCTGTTATTCATGACAGAAGCCATCTTATCATGGATGCATACAAAACTTCTATTACATATAATACCACTGGGGGAAGTTTACCTGTGGAAGACTCTAATATGCTCCATAAATACGCAGGAGAAAAAGATTATACGATTACTTTTACAGCTATATACGTCATAGGTAGGGGAGGTAAAGAGGGTAAAGACCGATATGTGTACTATGCAGATGTAAACCCTGACTTTAAACCTAACCCCAAAATTGATGAAATCAACGCTGCCGTAGAGGAAGCGTTGCAGTTTCATGCAAAATTCCCTATTAAAAAAGATGAAGAAAAACAGAAATAAAATAATGTAAAACGTCATGATACGCGAGGATACTTATAAGTTGAAAGGATTGAGAAAGCAGTTGGTAGAAGAGTTAAAACAAAAGGGTATTCAGGATAAAAGAGTACTGCAAGCTATAGAAAATGTACCCCGTCATTATTTTGTCAGTGCAGGATTGGAAGAACTTTGCTACAAAGACCAGGCATTGCCTACCTTAGCACAACAAACTATTTCACAACCCTACACAGTTGCTTATCAGACACAATGTTTAGATATTCAGACAGGGGACAAAGTGCTGGAAATAGGCACAGGTTCAGGCTATCAAGCTGTCATATTAGCCGCACTGGGGGCAAAAGTATACACTATTGAAAGAATACCTGTTTTGTACGAACATACCTCTGCTTTGTTAGCTACTTTTAATATGGATATTGTGTGTAAATTGGGTGATGGTACATTAGGTTGGCAGGAAAATGCTCCTTATAACAAAATTATTGTTACTGCGGGTTCTCCTGAGATACCTCAGAATTTAGTTAATCAATTGAGTATAAATGGTAAAATGATAATCCCTGTGGGTAAAAAAGAATACCAAGTCATGACATTAGTGCATAAAGTTGATGAAAGTAATGCCAAAATGACCACATTAGATACATTCAGGTTCGTTCCTTTATTGGGTGAACAAGGCTGGTTGGAATAATACACTTCAATTTTGTAACTATTTACCTTATGTGAATACATTATTTTTTGGGCGTTCCTGCTTGCTTCGCGGCGCAGTCGGCGTGCTGCGGGCTACGCTATCGCTTCGGTGCGTTGCATCATGCTGACGCATGCCCTCCGCATGCCTAACGCAGGTACGTAGCGTGTATGTACGCGCGCAAATGCGTGAGGGATAGCAGCGGAAAGCCCGCAATGAGCGTAGCCTGTGAAGTACAGACGTGGCATGCCACGTCTCTACCAGCGCATAGCCCAACCCCAAAGCGTTAGCGAAGGGGACACGCCCAAGTAAAGAACAAACCACATAATAATTACATTTTTTTCTGCTTTTGAAACAAAATTTATAATATTGCCGTTAGTTTTTGAGAACATCAAGCAATAACTCATAATAAATATGAAAACAAAAATAGAACACTACAAAGACTTAGAAGTTTGGCAAAGAGCTTTTCGCTTAGCTACCCAAGTAGCTACCAAATATGAAAATTCAGATATTGCTCAAAAAAGTCATATTGTCAAAGGTCTTATTGAAAAATCTCTACAAATTCCTGCACTTATCAGTGAAGGGTTTCTCAGAGGGGTACTACCTGAGTATGTAGCCTGCTTAAAATCTGCAAGGCATATTGTTTCCGAAATAGATATAACCCTGCAAATTCTGCCTGTTCTCAATATGGCAACCGAAGAAGAACTACAGGAACTCTCTTCTGAATATGAAATTGTTGCCCGTCAGATTTCTACACTTACCAGTATTCTGAGTAAAAAAATACCCTCCAAATCAAACAATACGCATAGAAACAAAACACACAATACTTCAACCAACAATCATCAGCAAACCCAGACAGAACAAAACAAATTTAATTCTGATTTTGAATTCTGATTTCACACAAAGCATGACAAAAAGTCATGCTTTTTTTAATGGCATACACCTTGATAGCTATACAGTATGAAAATAAATTCATTTCAACAGCAATTCAATGAAAAGTTCAATAAGTTTTTTAGTGATATTCAGAAAGAATTCCACACACAAAAAACACTACAAGTAGATGCCAATATTATCTCTTTACCCGACAGATACATCATAGAAATAGAATTACCTGGTGTAAAAAAAGAAGATATCAGAATTACACTGGAAGATGAACATTTGACTGTACAAGGTAAAAAGCAGAGAAAATCTTATGAAAATGAAAAACTTATGCAGGTGGAGTGTCAGCAAGGTGACTTTAAACGCACCTTTAAAGTTAATGAAGGTATAGATGCCCAGAATATCAAAGCTAAATTTGAAGAAGGTATTCTCTATATTACCCTGCAAAAGTTACAGGCAGAAAAAGAAAAAGAAACAATTATTACGGTTGAATAAAAAATATTCTCAAAAAAATTTGAAAAAACTCAATAAGGCACTTAACTTTGCCCCATAATCAAATTTACAAGTATCATGCGTAAATACATTTCTGGCAGTATTGCCTTGTTTTCATTAGTGTTTTTAATTGCTTGCGGAGATATTAAAAAACCCGATGTCAGTAAAGAAGAAGGTGCAGGTTTAGTCAAAGAATTCATGACTCTTCGCTTGAATAAAGATTTTAACACTATTGTCAATGGCAAAAACAAAACTCCTTGCCTAAGCAAAAAGTTTTTACAACGCTACACCCCCATAGATAATCCTTATGACAAAACACGGGGTACTCAACTGAATGAGTCTGTGCTAAGAGAAAAACTGTTCTTTCTTAATGACCCTCAAATGGTAGATTATGAAATGAATGAAGGTACAAACACAGATAAAAGCGTAGGCGCTCGTTTTGGTAGAGTATATACTGTAAAAATTAAACTCAAATACGAAGACGGCAGGGACGGCGGATATTTGGTAGAGAGAATTGTGGTGGGCAAAGATGAAAACAAAATGCCTGTTATTGAGGAAATTGAACTCGTCGAAAGGCAGGTAAAATAATTTGTTAATCCATAGATTAACAAAAAATTACCTTCAAATAGCTTGTTTTTAACAACGTGTTTCAATTTAACCAACAATAAATAATCAAAACAAAAGAAAGGAAAAAGGAAAAATATGAGTAAAATTATCGGTATTGATTTAGGTACCACCAATTCTTGTGTGGCTGTTATTGAAAACAATAAACCTGTTGTTATCATCAACGAAGAAGGTTGGCCTACCACTCCCTCTGTGGTTTCATTTACAGACAATGGTAACGGAGAGCGCAAAGTAGGAGAATCTGCTAAACGTCAGGCAGTAATGTTCCCTCAAACTACTATTTATTCCATCAAGCGTTTTATGGGTAGATTTTATGACGAGGTAACTGAGGAAATAAAAAATGTACCTTACAAAGTAGTTCGCGGTAGTAACAATACGCCTCGCGTTCAAATAGGTGACAGAGAATATACTCCTCAGGAAATTTCTGCTATGATACTTCAAAAAATGAAGCGCACTGCAGAAGAATACCTCGGGCATGAAGTAAAAGATGCCGTTATTACTGTACCTGCTTATTTTAATGACGCACAACGTCAAGCTACTATAGAAGCAGGTCAAATTGCAGGGCTAAATGTAAAGCGTATTGTAAATGAACCTACTGCCGCCGCACTTGCTTTTGGTTTAGACAAGATGAACAAGGACATGAAAATTGCTATTTATGACCTTGGCGGCGGAACATTTGATATTTCTATCCTTGAACTGGGTGCAGGGGTATTTGAAGTAAAATCTACCAATGGAGATACCCACCTCGGCGGTGATGACTTTGATAAAGTTATTATAGACTGGATGGCACAGGAGTTCATGAAAGATAACCCGAAAACAGACCCTCGTAAAGACCCTATGGCACTCCAACGCTTGCGTGATGAAGCTGAAAAAGCTAAAAAAGAACTTTCCAGCAGTACACAATATCAGATTATGCTACCCTACCTCATTCCCGTAGATGGTGTGCCTAAAAACCTTGTAGCTACGCTTACCCGTGCTAAATTTGAACAACTCTGCGAACATTTGGTTCAAAGAACGATTGAACCCTGCCGTAAAGCACTTGAAGATGCAGGTCTTAAACCTGAAGATATTGATGAAGTTATTCTTGTAGGCGGCTCTACCCGTATCCCTCGCATACAACAGGAAGTGGAAAAATTCTTTGGCAGAAAACCCAACAAAAGTATTAACCCTGACGAAGCTGTTGCACTCGGCGCAGCAGTACAAGGCGCTATCCTCAACAAAGACATTCAAGGAATGGTACTTTTAGATGTTACTCCTTTGTCCCTCGGTATCGAAACTATGGGCGGCGTAATGACCAAAATTATAGATGCTCAAACAACCATTCCTGTAAGCAAATCCGAAGTATTTACTACCGCAGCAGACAACCAAAGTTCTGTGGAAATACACGTCTTACAAGGAGAACGCCCTCTGGCTATACAAAACCGTACTTTGGGTAGATTTCACCTTGACGGCATTCCTCCCGCACCCAAAAATGTTCCCAAAATCCGTGTAAAATTTGATATTGATGCCAATGGTGTTTTGAGTGTAACTGCCACTGACGAAGGTACAGGTAAAGAGCAAAAAATTCGTATTGAAGCCTCATCTGGATTAAGCAAGGAAGAAATTGAACGCATGAAAAATGAGGCAAAAGCAAATGAAGCCGAAGATAAACGCTTAAAAGAAGAAATTGAGAAAATGAACCAAGCGGATAACCTCATTTACACCACAGAAAAACAACTCACTGAATACAAAGACAAAATTTCTGAACCGAACAGAAACGCTATAGAAAACGCACTGAACGAACTTAAAGAAGCTCACAAAACACGTAATATCGCAGGTATTGATGCTGCTATGGCAAAACTTAATCAGGCTTGGCAAACGGCTTCTACTGAAATTTACAATGCACAACAAAATACACAAGCTAATGCGCAGCAAAGTACAAGCAGCAACACTAATAACAATTCTAAATCAGATGGTAATATCACTGATGCAGACTACGAAGAAGTAAAGTAAAATTCAAAGATTTACATTAGTTTCAAATGTACTAAAAACAGGGCGTCATAAAATGCCCTGTTTTGTTTTTATTCACAATTTGTTTGTTTTTTTACTTTTTTGGGCGTTCCTGCTTGCTTCGCGGCGCAGTCGGCGTGCTACGGGCTACGCTATCGCTTCGGTGCTGTTCGCACCATGCGTGCAAGCACGCATGCCCTCCGCATGCCTAACGCATATACGTGGCATGTATGTACGCGCGTCCGCGTGAGGGATAGCAGCGAAAAGCCCGCAATGAGTGTAGCGAATGAAGTACAGGCGTGGCATGCCACGTCTCTACCAGCGCATAGCCCGACCCCGAAGCGCAGTGCAGGGGACACGCCCTTAATTTCTTATAATGCGTAACATCAGTTATTATAGTGTTACAAAATTTCTCTGCCTTACAACTTCATATAAAATAATCCCCGTGGCTACACTTACATTCAAAGAAGATATTTTACCTTCCATATAAATTTTGGCTTCTGTACTGCATAATTTAAGTAACGAAGGCTGTATACCTTCCCCTTCTGAACCCATGATAATCGCCGTAGGTTGTGTAAAATCTACTTCATAAATGTTTGCATTTCCTTTTTCTGTGCAAGCAACAACTTGTAATCCACATTCTTTCAAATAATGGATTGTACTTTTCAGATTTTTTTCCCTGCACACGGGTATATGCAATAACGCCCCCGCAGAAGTTTTTATGGCAACACTGTTAATTTTTGCACTGTTTTGTATGGGTAATACTAACGCATCTACCCCTGCACAATGTGCTGTGCGTGCAATAGCTCCGAAATTATGTACATCTGTAATACTGTCTAATATCACTAACAAAGGATTTTTACCTGATTCAAAAACCTGTGCAATGACATTCTCTAAATCCGAGTACGTGATTTGAGAAATATACGCTATTATTCCCTGATGATTTTGATTACGCACTTCTTTTTCTATTTTAATTTCAGGAACACGCTGTATCCATACGTCTTGTGCTTTGGCAAGTACAAATATCTTATCCAAAAGCTCATTCTTTGCAGATTTTTGAGAAACTAAAATTTTGTCTATCGTTTTACCTGCTTCAAACGCTTCTAAAACAGCATGATACCCAAAAATAACCTGATTTTTATCACTCATTCTGCAAGTATAAACAATATACCCTATAGTATTGTATATTTGCTTTGTTTTTAGTCCATTATATCATGATTTTATACCCAAACTGCAAAATCAACATAGGTCTGCGTATACTCAACAAACGTCCTGACAATTACCATAATCTTGAAACAGTGTGTATCCCAATAGGCTGGTGTGATACGTTGGAAGTGTTACCTTCAAATGACATTTCTTTCAGCAGTCAGGGTTTGGATATTCAAGGAAGCGCAGAGCAAAATTTATGTGTCAAAGCGGTTAAATTATTACAAAATGATTATGCTGAGCAGGTAAAAGGGGCAAAAATTCATTTATATAAACGTATTCCGATGGGGGCAGGTCTGGGTGGAGGTAGTGCAGATGCGGCATATACGCTTATGGCTATCAATCAATTATACAATTTACAATTAAGTATAGAACAATTAGGACAATACGCCCAAAAATTAGGTTCGGATACGCTGTTGTTTTTATATAATAAACCGCAATTCTGTTACGAAAAAGGGGATAAAACGCAAATACTCTCTCTTTCTGTACCTTATCCGATTGTGGTCATTTATCCTGATATTCATTCCAATACCTCGTTAGCGTATCAGAATATTGTATATCAGAACCATGAAGGTAAAAGTTTATTGAAAGATATTACAGAAATCCCTCTTCAGCAGTGGAAAGAATACATTCACAATGATTTTGAACTTTCTATAGGACAAAAACACCCTCAAATTTTGGAACTTAAAGATAAAATGTACCATTATGGGGCAACTTATGCGAGCATGAGCGGAAGCGGTTCTGCGGTGTATGGCATATTTGAATACTCATCTAACCTCAGAAAAGTGCTTCAAGAACTGCCAAAAAGCTATTTATACCATGTACAAAGTTATTTATGCTGATTTTATACAATGTTCATAACTATTTACCTTGTGCGAATATATCATTTTTTGGGCGTTCCTGCTGCGCAGTCTGCGTGCTACGGGCTGCGCTATCGCTTCGGTGCGGTTCGCACCATGCTGACGCATGCCCTCCGCATGCCTAACGCAGGTATGTATGCAAAAGACTTTTGCGGATTAACTTTTGATATACTCAAAACTGTTTCGTATCTTTGCATAAGTGAAGGTTAAGGATAAAATAAAAAGTATTTTAGCGGAACACCCAGTCAATGACAATCAAAAGTTAGATAAATGGCTAGAAGAGGTTTTTGTGCATTTTTATCAAGAAATAAAAGAGGAACAAGAAGAAAAATTAGACCAAAAAGCAGATAAAATAGACATAAAATTACTGATAGAACGCAGTGATGAGAAATTTCTTGCTCTACAAAAAGAGATGAATGTGCGTTTTGAAAGTTTACAAAAAGAAATGAATACCCGTTTTGAAGCGATGAACGTCCGTTTTGAAAGTTTACAAAAAGAAATGAATACCCGTTTTGAAGCGATGAACGTCCGTTTTGAAGCGATGCAAAAAGAAATGAACGCCCGTTTTGAAGCCGTAGAAAAACGTTTTACTGCGGTTCAATGGATGATAGGCATTGGATTTACTTTATTAGCTATCATGATGACCTTATCCAATTTCATTAAAAAATAAGATACACAAAATACCGCAGACACTTCCTTTATATGCGTGTACGTATATACACGCGCACATTTGCGTGAGGGATAGTAGCGGAAAGCCCGACCCCGAAGCGCAGTGATGTTTAATTCTACATAAATTTGTATATTTGCAGTTTTTTTTAGCAAATAAAACTTGATTATTGATATCTTATTTAGTGAATTTATTGAACATTGTGCGCAGCACCCTACTCGGTATGTTGTTCTGATTTTGAAAAAACGTACTTCAAAAAAAGAACTTAACATTACTGCCCCGAAGCGCAAGCGCAGGGGACACGCCCACAAAATTTTTGATACGGAACATCAGTTAAAAATTTCTCCCTAAAGCTCAATGAAAGCGAAATTTTACATCATATTCAAAGTTGTTTGTGCTAATCAAACACTTAATTCTGTATTTTTACCTCATGAAGATATACACCAAAACAGGCGATGAAGGTAAAACAGGCTTAATCGGCGGTACAAGAGTATTAAAATCTGATATTCGTATAGAAAGTTACGGCACGATAGATGAACTGAACAGTTATATCGGCTGGATACTTTCTTTTGAAGAAATAAAGCCCCAGTATGCTTTGTTACGAGAGGTACAAGACCGTTTATTTACCATAGGTTCTTTACTTGCCGCAGACCCCGAAGGCGTAAAAATGCTCCTCCCTGACTTGTTTGAAGAAGATATAACACTCTTGGAAAATGCTATTGATGAACTTTCTGCGAATATTCCACAGATGAAATATTTTGTTTTGCCCGGTGGCATACAAATCAATGGGTTAATTCATGTATCGCGTTGCGTATGCAGGCGTGCAGAGCGCTGGGTAGTGGCTTTACATCAAGAACAGCCCGTAGATCCTTTGGTCATTAAATATCTCAATCGGTTGAGTGATTATTTGTTCGTACTTTCTCGATGGGTAAATTATCAGATAGGTGCGGAAGAAATCCCATGGATACCCCGAAAAAACGAGAAAAAATAAAGTTTATTGGCATTTTTCTATTTCTACACCCACATTTTCTTCATATTCATACACTATATTATACTTCAAATCTCCGACATATTCTTTCAAACATAGTTTTGGCACGATATAAATGGCATCTTGAATATAAAAATCACAAGAAAGTAATTGTTTTTGTGTAGTGTTTTTGCGTTTAAGATATTCCAAACTTTTACATAAAGCAATGTATTTTACCTTGTGATAATCCAATCCGACAGTGCTTTGAGCAGAAAAGACCAAAGGTTTGTTTATTGGTAAAGGTTTAATCTGCTTTTTTTCCTGATAACTTATTACACCCTCTGTGCGGGTCAACCATGTTTTTTTATCGTATACGTATGTGTATACATAGCTGATTTGCCCGAATATAAATATACCCAACGTACCCACAAAAACATAACTTTTTATTTTTTGTAAAGATATTTCATAAAAAAAGATTATCAGAAATGGAAAAACAAGCAACTGATAATGTAGATAGAGTTCTTTACCTATCCATACGCTCAATAGAGCAAGTATTAAAGACCCAATCCAAACAAAATGCAAGGGTTTCTTCCGTATATTTTTTACAGATAAAAGCAGCCCTGCATATACAAATACTGCAAAAAATTGCCCGTATATAAAGCGTTTCCAAATATACATCCCTGTTTCTGAGAGGTCTTTGTACCAAAAATTAAATTCAATAATCCATACATAAGCATTGTAAAATGTATCTGTATAAAGAATGTAAAAAAAGCAGATAACAGGCAATATGGTTATACAATAAATGCTTTTGTATAACATTTTTTTATTATTCACTATGGCATAGATGATCACTGGAATAATTAAAAGCAAACTATGCTGTTTTATCATTACACTTGCACCACATAAAAAATAAGCCCATCTGTGCCATGCTACATTCTCTTTTTTGAGAAGATAATAATATGCAGGTAAAATGCAGGCAAGCACCCAGTATTCCAAATTCAGTTCCAAATAACTTGGTACGCTTGCTGTAATCCATAAAAAAACATGCCCTGCATATAAATTATCTGCAATTTTGTAAATAAAATAAGCAATTACAGCAGACAATATACTTAGTGTAATATACAGAGAAAAGGTATCAGGAATTGCATATAAAAAGTAGGCTAAGGGAGGCTTGTTGTCTAATATGGTTTTGTATAGCACACCACCATTTTGAAGGCTGTTCCATGAAGCAAGGTAATACCATTCATCATAGTTGGGTAAAAGGGTAAGAGAGATGAGGCGTGTAAAAAACGAAAAAAAGAAAAAGGTTAGACATAGCTTTCCGTTATTTTGGACTATCCACGTTAACATAGATGCGTTTGCGTATGTCAGGGATACACGTTACAGAATCTGCTGCCCAGTTCATGGTAAAAGTGTAAGAATGCAACGTTTTAATTTTATTTTTTTCAGACTTTTCTATACGGCTGACAAAAAGTTTATTGTCTTCTGTGATAGCTACAAACTTACCGTCATCATCTAAACTAATCAGACGGTTTTGCTTTTCAGTAGGATTGGGATAATCAATCACTACTTTATTTTGAGAACCAATATAGTAAATAGATGTTTGTTGCTTACAGGGTTTGTTGAATACAAAGTTTGAGAGTAGATAAATGGCATTTTTGTTGTCATAAATTCTACCGCAATTCCACAATCCAAACTGATGTATAATCCAATGGTAGTTTCTGACAACATGTTTTTCTGTATAATTTTTGACTTTTTTGGTTTTGATAATTTCTTTTTTTTCTTTGGGTTGAACAATGGTCGTAAAAGTGGCATTGTCGTACCCTGTAAAAACCATCTTATAAGTACCGTCATTCTGGGGGGTTAGTTTTACATCATTCCATGCACGTTTAAGTACCCATTGGTTTTGTTCAACATTCTGACTGTTATTTTTTCCCGCAAAAACCCAAGCAATAGACTTGTATTTTTTGAGTTCAGGGTATTGTTCTGTATCTACCTCTAATTGAAAGTAAAAGTCTGATTTGTCAGGTATAGTTTCTTCAATTTCTTCTGTTTTGGAATAGTATTTTTTTACCGTATCTCTATGCATTTCTTGTATATATCCTTCTTTGGCAGATGCTAAACGCCATCTTTGTTGGGCATAATCAAAATTGTATACTTTGTAATCTGTATGCATGGAAGAAAAAGGCATACGCACTTCTATATGACTGTTAGACTGCAAATATAGTTTTTCCGTTCCTTGCGTAGCTTGTATTTCCATCATACCTACGGTTTCCAAATATCGGGGATTGTTATTGAAAGTATCCAACAACATGGAAACGCTACTCGCTACCACATCTACTGCATCATGCATTTCGCGGAAAGAGATACTTACTTGTCCTTTTACGGGTCTGCCGTCTTTGTATATCAGTGCCGCAGGAGGTACATGTATAGTAGTACCGTTTTGGTGTTTGATTACTGCACCTTGCTCTGCTTTGAGGGTATATTGTTCTTGCGGTATGGCTATTTTGCTTGAAGTTTGTTGAGCAAAAAGAGTTTTTTCAACCACTTTTGTTTTCTCACTGTTTACTTTAAGTGTTTCTTCAACAGTCTTTTTCTCCTGATGATTTTGTGTATGTTCATCATGATTAGTATAGTTTTGACTTGTGTTTTTACACCCTACACTAAATGAGGCAATACAACAAATAAACCCTAAGGTCCTACAAAAATAAAAAAACGGTTTCATGGAGAGAAGAGCAGGTACTCGTTCTAATAAAACTTGAATACAAAGGTACTATTTTTTTATCATATAACACTATGAAAAAACTACTATTTTTTTGTATTTCATTGATTGTTAATGCAATATATTTTATTCAAAATCACGTATATTTATTCAAAAACGGGGTTTTGTTTCGTAACATATTGATAAACAGTACTGTAATGAATTTTTAAAAATTTTTACAGATACCTTCTTCAAAAAAAGAACTTAACAATACTACTCCTATCCCTCACGCGAATACGCGCGTACATACACGCTACGTACCTGCGTTAGGCATGCGGAGGGCATGCGTGCTTGCACGCATGGTGCATCAGCACCGAAGCGATAGCGTAGCCCGTAGCACGCCGACTGCGCCGCGCAGCAAGCAGGAACGCCCAAAAATGTAATCCATACATTTTCAAAACAAGGTAAATAGTTACAATTTATTTTGATTTTAAGAGGCTTTTCTTCGTTTTATCTCTTGCTTAATCAGTTCAAATTCTCGACTGCTTTGTCCTGCTACAGAGGTATTCTCTTTTGCTCTGCGGAATAAATATGGTAAAACCGCTTCCACAGGACCGTAGGGTAAATATTTTGCGGTTATATATCCTTCATCTGCCAGATTGTACGAAATATGGTCGCTCATACCCAACAGTTGAGAAAAACAAATATGCGGGTGGTTGTGTGGAATATTGTATTTTTCTATCAGTTGCGTAGCTAATAAACTGCTTTTTTCGTTATGCGTAGCTACACAAACCGCAATGTTATCTATATGCTCTACACAAAAAGTAAGCGCAGCATTATAGTCTTTATCTGTATCTTCTTTGCTTTTTTGTATAGGAGTGGGGTAGCCCATCTGAGCAGCGCGTTCATTTTCTAATTCCATGTATGCGCCGCGTACTAATTTCGCCGCAAAAATATATCCTTTTTGCTGTGCAATATCAAACTGTTTTTTCAAGTAATCTAACCTATCCCAACGATACATTTGCAAAGTAGTATATACAAGAGGTCTTTCTGTATTATACTTGGACATCATCTCTTCTGCCAGCAAGTCTATGTTGTTTTGAAACCATGAGTGTTCTGCATCTATAAATACAGGTACTTGAACAGATTTTGCAGTTTCGCAAATTTCTGTCAGTCGTTTTCTGATAGTATCAAATTCTTGGGCATATTCAGATTTTTCAGGTGTGTAATGTTCCAAAACCTCTTCTGAACCTATTCCCGTTAGTTTAACTACACCAAATAAAATTTCTTTTTTGCCTTTGGCAAAATGCAGGGATTTTATGATTTCCTGTTTAGTTTGTTCAAATCCCGAATCATCTTTTGTGCCTTCTACAGAGTAATCTAATATGGTTTTTACCTGATATTGATGTAATTTATGAATGGTATTTTGCGCATCTTCTAAACTTTCCCCTCCCACAAAATGATTGAATATCGTTTTTTTAATCCATTTCTTAATGGGTAAATGCAGGGTAAAAGCCAAATTGACTAATTTAGGACCTATTTTAACCAAAAAATTGGAATTCATCATCTTGAACAAACGATAGGCTTTTTTCAGTTCAGTATTGGACTTGTTTTTGAAAGCAATCTCAGTATTGGTAAATAATGGCATAAACAATGCAAATAAATCACTTTTTATTGATATAACATAGGCTTAATGTTGTTTCGTTCCTCAAAATAGCGTGTGTAGGTTTCGTGCATGAGCATACGTTCTGTAATGACTACATCATACAAGTTTAATCCGCCAAGCATCAGTTCGCATACTTCACGGATAGCATTTTTACTTCCTGAGTGTTTGGTTACGTAATCACAAAACCCATTTTTGATGGCATATTGTACTAAAAGAGGATTTGCTTCTCTACCTACCAGAAAACGTAGCCCAACTATGCTTGCCATCCCCAAATCGTTGATGTCATCATATATGCACCCAATATGCTGAAACTCTACATTATGACGCTGCGCAATTTCTTCCACTACTTTTCTTTTATCTTTGATTTTAACATATAAACCTGTAAAATGCTCTCTTTGCACAAATTGCCACGCGGTTGGATTATCTTCTCCTGAAACAATATAGAAAAAAGGCATTTCTTGGTGAATTTTCCACAATCCGTAGCGGAGCATATTTAACCCCATGGAATCTATTTCTGAAAATCCTGAATACACATGGGTAGATTTGCTGCCATCATTGAATACACCGTCCCAGTCCAATATCATGATTTTAATGTATTGTAAACGTTCTGCAAGCACGCTATTTTGTGCATTCTGAACATAATGTAAAGGCTGTAATTCACTCATAATGCAGGCAAAATTATGAAATATATAGATATGTGGTTTTATTATTTTTTGGGCGTTCCTGCTTGCTGCGCGGCGCAGTCGGCGTGCTATGGGCTACGCTATCGCTTCGGTGCTGACCGCACCATGCGTGCAAGCACGCATGCCCTCCGCATGCCTAACGCAATTGTATATGCATGTTTTTACGAGGGCGGGGGCTTCGCCCCCGCCCTCGTAGTGCATCGCAAAACGTTGAAAAACAAAACTTTATCAAAAGAGGAAAGATGCTATCCTTACCTTGTTCGCGTGAGGGATAGCAGCGAAAAGCCCGCAACAGGCGTAGCCTGTGAAGTACAGACGTGGCATGCCACGTCTCTGCCAGCGTATAGCCCGACCCCGAAGCGCGGGGACACGCCCAAGAAAAAACAAAACGATACTACTTAAAAACGTCAGATTTTAAGTATGGTTTTCAATGAATAAAAATAAGATGTCATCTACTTGGGCTTCGTTTTGTTTCCATTCTTCCCATTTTTTTACCATGTAATTTGTTTTTTCATTCAGAGGTAGATTTTGTATTTCTTTAAGCCATTCTACAACTCTCTTATTGCCGATTTTTTCATTTTCAGGATTGGTTTGGTCAGTAAAACCATCTGTGTATAAAAATGCAAAACTGTTTTTTGGAGGAGTTATTTTACATATTTGGAATTTTTCCACTTCAACACCTGGAAAGTTCCAACCAATAAATCGTTTAGTTCCCTCGTATTTTAGGATATTTCCGTTTTGCTCACAAATGATAAGAGGTCTGCCTGCGGATACATAATACCATTCTTTTGGATTACCCTCTTGGACTATTTTTTCAGCAAGTATAGCCACTTCAGCACCTTCTGCTGCGGTATCCGTTTGAGTATTGACATCAAATAAATCAAAAATAACTTGTCTTACATTTTCTAAGACATTAGGCAAATCGTCAATATGTGTCAGGGTTAGTATTTCAGTTTTAATTTTAGAAAGTATGCTGAGCGCGAGCATAGAACCTGCTGTACCATGTCCTGTGGCATCGCCTACAATCAAGAAGCGGTGATGGTTATGTACCAATGCGTCCATAAAGTCGCCCCCTACGTATTGATACGCCTTTGCATAACTTGATATGATTTGCTCTCCCCACACGCCGCTGATTCGTGATTTATTAAGTAACAATTTTTTATGAAATCTAGAAGCGTATTTAAGACCATCTTCAATGTCTTTGTTTTTCTGTTCTATTATCTGTTTAGCTTTGGTCAGTTCTTCGTTGTACTGTTTTAGACCTTCTGCTTGTATATTTAGCTCTTCATACGCTTCCTTCAAACTTTGTTCTTGTTCTTTTTCTTTGGTAATATCTAAAAGTACTATCATCGTACCTGAGATTACCTCAGATTGGAAAGGATACAGCCTAATGATAAAGTATTTTATATTGTTACTATCTACGATAGGAATAGAAACCAGTTCATTTAGCTGTTCTTTTTTTTGCTGAGCTTGCTGACATAAATTAAGGACAAGCTGACTGCTATGAGAGAATATATCTTGTATGCTCAATCCCGAGTAAAATTTACTCAACGAGATATTTAGTGCTTTAAGCAGTAAAGTGTTAGAAAAAGTTACATATACAAGTTGTGGGTCAGTTTTTTCTGTATTAGGTACAACGAATAAAGGCACGGGTACGCCTTGTATAAAATTTCTCAGCTGTTCTTTGATGAGCTTATTATTTTCTTCTAAAAATTTGACTTTTTGAATAGTATTGTAATAGTCATCAGCTGGAATAAGTAAAATCGTGTTCTCTTCTTTACCTTCTTCCGTATATTTAGCGTAGTATTTTCCTTGTACCTCTAAGAAATCCCATGTAGGAATGAAAGTAGCCTCTGTCTGTTTAGACAGAGGTAAAGCGTTCCACGCTTCATTGCTGAATGTTAGTTTATCTTTTATTGTATTGTATTTAGCAATGGGAAAAGGTATTTTTATCTCTGTGGCAGCACTTCTGAATAAACTCATATGACTATGGTATTTGTTTTATCCTTGCATTTTGCTTAGCATATCCTGCATACCAAGTAAAGTTTGTTTAGTAGCTATTTCTACAGAAGCACGTAGTTCTACAAACTCATCTACTACTATTACACCTTCTTCCAAAGACATGTTCCAGGTCAGGTTCCAGTCTGTTCTATTGATTTTTCCACTAACTATAAAACTTATTTTAGGTTGTCCGAACATATCTTTGTTTATCATTGATTTCAGTTCTCCTTCTAATTGAACAGGTTTAGTAATTCCTTTTATAGTCAAGTTGCCATGCATGATGAAGTATTTTAGAGGTTTCCATTCTATCTTGGTACTTTCAAATGTAATAGTAGGGTATTTTTCTGCATCAAAGAACTCAGGGGAGCGCAGGTGAAAGTCTCGCGCGTCAGAATCGGTGTTCACACTGGATACATCAATGTTGATTTTTACTTTTAAGTCACTGAAATCGGGTGATGTACCTGTTATTTGACCGTCAAATTTTTTGAAATTTCCTTTTACTTCTACCAGCTCCATGTGCATGACGCTGAATTCTACTTTGGAGTGGTAAGTATCTAAATACCATTCTGATATTTTAGGAAAGGAAGCGATTTTATTCATTATTTTTGCACGCTGCGCCTCATTAGAGGAATTATCTGCCCTTTTTTTAGCGATGAATAAAGACAGGAATTTTTGTATTAAGCCAGCCATAATTGTACAAAATTATAGAAAATAATTGTACAAGCAAAATATTGTTGTAATTTTATTGTGTTTGACTTGGTAAAATTACAAAACTATATCATGCAAAAATATAATATTTGGGCGTTCCTGCTTGCTGCGCGGCGCAGTCGGCGTGCTGCGGGCTGCGCTATCGCTTCGGTGCTGACCGCACCATGCGTGCAAGCACGCATGCCCTCCGCATGCCTAACGCAATTGTATATGCATGTTTTTACGAGGGCGGGGGCTAAGCCCCAGTAATGTTAAGTTCTTTTTTTGAAGTACGTTTTTTCAAAATCAGAACAACATACCGAGTAGGGTGCTGCGCACAATGTTCAATAAATTCACTAAATAAGACATCAATAATCAAGTTTTATTTGCTAAAAAAAACTGCAAATATACAAATTTATGTAGAATTAAACATCACTGGGCTAAGCCCCCGCCCTCGTAGTGCATCGCAAAACGTTGAAAAACAAAACTTTATCAAAATAGGAAAGATGCTATCCTTACCTTGTTCGCGTGAGGGATAGCAGCGAAAAGCCCGCAACAGGGCGTAGCGAATGAAGTACAGGCGTGGCATGCCACGTCTCTGCCAGCGTATAGCCCGACCCCGAAGCGCAGCGCAGGGGACACGCCCAAGTACAAAATTTTAATACTTCACCTTGATACCATGATAGTACTCTTGTACTTCATAGTCTTTACGGAGCGGATGTCCTTCCCAGTCGTCAGGGCAGAGAATACGGCGCAAATCTGGGTGATTTTCAAATTTAATACCTACTAAATCATACGTTTCGCGTTCCAACCAGTCTGCAGCACGCCACACGCTGACTACGCTTGGTACAGAGGGCAAATCTCCATTTTCCGTAGTACGAGGGATTTTTACATGTAAGGTCAGAAGAAATCCGTCATTAGGTAGAGAAGCAATATGATACACCACTCCAAGCATATTTTCTTTAACTCCATAATCTACCCCGCTGATACAGGATAAATAATCAAAATAATAAGGTTCTGTATCCCGTAAAAAGAAACATATATCCACTAATTTTGCAGGATTGAGGTATAAAGCAGGTTGTAAAATATCTAATTTTTTTTCTACGATAGCGTCTTCGCCAAATTTAGCGACAATAGCATCAGCAATTTCTTGTACAGTCATAGTTTTTTTGTCAAATTGAAGTTTATTGGATTGATGTAATACAGATAATTATTGTCTAATCTGCCAAGGCTTTGGGCACCATTAAACTTTCATTACGGATTTTATCCTGCAATTTTAAGATACCTCCAATTAAAGCCTCTGGGCGTGGAGGGCAACCGGGTACATACACATCTACGGGTACAACCCTGTCTACGCCTTTTACTACATGATAGCCATGTTCCCAATAAGGACCGCCACAGTTGGCACAGCTACCCATAGAAATCACATAACGGGGTTCAGGCATTTGCTCATATAAACGGCGCACACGGTCAGCCATTTTAAAGGTTACAGTACCTGCTACCAGCATAATATCACTTTGACGCGGTGAAGGACGGGGAAATACGCCAAAACGGTCTAAATCGTAGTTGCTTGCCATAGTTGCCATCATTTCAATAGCACAGCAAGCTAATCCGAAACCAATAGGCCACAGCGAAGACAGCCTTGCCCAATTTAATACATCATCTACTTTTGTGATGATAAAGCCACCGCTTTCAAATTGTTTATCAAATAATCCCATAGTGATTCAAAAGTTTGTAACTATAACACTGCTTATATGCTATAGGTTTTCAAAACTCTACAAACATACATGTTTTTCTTTTTTCTGCCAAACCTATTTTCAAAAAATCTGAAAATTAGTAGTGGTTGGATATTTTTTCATATCTGCTTGATGTTACAGAAATGTATTTTTCGGGCGTTACGGCTGCGCCGTCGGCGTGCTACGGGCTACGCTATCGCTTCGGTGCTATTCGCACCATGCTGACGCATGCCCTCTGCATGCCTAACGCATATACGCGGCGTGTATGTACGCGCGCATCCGCGTGAGGGATAGCAGCGGAAAGCCCGCAACAGGCGTAGCCTGTGAAGTACAGACGTGGCATGCCACGTCTCTGCCAGCGTATAGCCCGACCCGAAGCAGAAGGGCGTTAGCCCTACCTGGAAGGGACACACCCTAAATTATTTACATTTCAAACGTGTTTCAGTTAGTAGTTTGCGATAGGATTTTTTTTCTTATAATAGTCACTGCCTGTAGACTGCGGGGTGTGGGGCGAACTAAAATATCTTCTTCTATGCCGATTATTTTTGAAGTATCTTGCAAACAGGGTAAAACTTTCATTTCAGGATACAAACCG